>Ga0310345_10000859_pt1 | contig 38189 bp, 33 predicted proteins | sample HC15DNA20500_MG_FD_204667 | JGI IMG/M metagenome (GOLD analysis project Ga0310345, IMG submission 204667) | Marine microbial communities from station ALOHA, North Pacific Subtropical Gyre - HC15-DNA-20-500_MG | ecosystem: Environmental > Aquatic > Marine > Oceanic | place: Pacific Ocean: North... | reverse complement strand
AATCGGGGGGATACCAGACCGAAATAAACCGCGTGCTGCGCCGTTATGTCCATGACAACGCGGACCGGAGATAAGCGGCTGCTTGGCTTATGTAGGTTTTCTGTTCCGTTGCTACTCAAACCCCAAGTGGGGAATTTTCAAATGTCACTTCTGGGGCATTTTACTCCGCCATCAACAGCAGCCGATGCCGAGGCGATCTGCGAAGCAGTGACCAGACCAACGATGCGGTTCGTGGCGGTGAAGTCGGAAGAGCAGCAAGCTGCACTCATGCTGCACAAGACCCGCGACCTTCTGGTCCGGCAACGGACCATGCTGATCAACGCGTTGCGTGCGCACCTTGGCGAGTACGGGATCGTGAAGGCCCAAGGCCCTGCCGGCGTCAACTCGCTGCTGGCGCTGGTGCAGGAAGCGCAAGATGCCGTGCCGGTTCATGCGCAGTCGGCCCTGCGTAGCATCGTGGCTCAGTTCCATGCGCTTGGTCGCGAGATCGGACATCTCGAGAAGCAGATCCTTGACTGGCATCGCCGCGATGAGGTCAGCCAGCGCTTGGCGACGGTTCCCGGCATTGGACCGATTACAGCGTCGGCCATCGCAGCAACAGTACCAGATGCCTCGATCTTCAGATCAGGCCGCCAGTTCGCGGCCTGGTTGGGCCTTACACCGCGACCGCACAGCTCGGGCGGCAAGGAACGGCTTGGCGGCATCACCAAACAGGGTGATGGCTACCTTAGGCGGCTACTTGTCGTTGGAGCCACGGCCGTGATGCGAATGACCCGCAAGGACCGATCGAAGCAGCCGTGGCTGGCTAGACTGCTGGCGACCAAACCGGCGAAGATCGCCAGCGTGGCTCTGGCCAACAAGACCGCCCGGATCGCCTGGGTCATCATGAGCAGAGGAGAGGTATATCGATCGGCAGCTGCTTGAGCGCTGGGGAGTGAAAGGCAGCGCCCAAAGGCTGGTGCGGGGTGAATGAGTAGTGATGACAGACCGGTCAGACCGGGGATCGTGGAAACCCAAGGGGAGCAGGCGCTAACCAAGCGCGTTGACGTGATCAGGGAAACGATCCGCGGACTTCATCAGGGCCAGCAGCCATGCAGTGCTGCGCGAACAGGCCGGACACATGGATGCACCCGACCGGTGCTCATCAACACCCAAAAACCTCTTGCACCGCGGGGGCCGTCCACACATGCTCCCCTGAAATGTGACCGCTTTTTGGTAGAGTCCGCCGCGAAGGAGTCGGACGAAGATGAAGCGCAGCAGGTTCAACGAAGAGCAGATCATTGCGATCTTGAAGGAGCAGGAAGCGGGCATGGCAACGGCGGAGGTTTGCCGTCGCCACGGGATCAGCTCGGCAACGTTCTACAAGTGGAAGTCGAAGTTCGGCGGGTTGGAGGTGTCCGAGGCCCGGCGGCTGCGATCGCTCGAAGAGGAGAACTCCCGGCTGAAGAAGCTTTTGGCCGATGCGATGCTGGACAACGCGGTGCTGAAGGATCTGGCATCAAAAAATGTATGGTCCGCCCCAGCCCTGCAAGCATTTTGAGATCCTTGGCGGCACAGTCTGCCTAAATGTATCCGGCCTGTTTGTGGGACATCTCGATCCCTGGCCATAATGGGTTGCGCGCACGATACGGTCTAACAAATGGTCCAGCCTTGGTGGGCTGCATTTTTGAACCAGACTTTGATCGTGCATCCATCGACTGCTTGCCATCACTCTGTTTGCTCGCAGACTTTCTGACGCCTTGCCGCCTCAGGCGGCGATCGGCGCCGGAACTCGATACTCCTGGTCACGTGCCAGCACTGCCCAGCTGATCCGCACGATCTTGTTGGCCAGCGCGACGATCGCAACGTTCTTGTGGGCACGCTGCTCAAGCCCGGTCAGCCACAGTCCGAGGCCGCGGTTGCGATCTGCGTGCAGCGCAACCGATCGGGCACCGTGGATGAAGAGCCGGCGTAAATTACCATTGCCTCGCTTCGAGATGCCCAGCAGGCGCGGTTTACCGCCGGTTGAGTGTTGTCGAGGCACCAGACCCAGCCATGCCGCCAGATCACGCCCGCGCTGGAATGCGTTGCCGTTGCCCACGGCTGCGACAAGTGCGGTGGCAACGATCGGGCCGACGCCCGGTACCGCGAGAAGACGTCGACAATCCGGGTCCGTCTTCGCGATCGTCTCGATCTCGGCCGTGATCTCGCCAATATCGTGTTCGAGCTGCTGCCACTCGTGCCAGAGGTTACGCAAGATGACCTGCATGCGCGCCGATAGCGGCGACCGTTCGTCGGCGAACAGCGCGGGCATCTGGGAAGCAAGGTGCCGCCGACCGGCGCGGAATACGATGCCGCGTTCGAGCAGGAATGACCGCAACTGATTGATGACAGCGGTTCGCTTTGCAACCAGTCGCTCGCGAACCCTGTGCAACGCTTGGAGGTCGAGTTGCTCGACCGACTTGACCGGCACGAACCGCATCGTCGGACGCTGGGCGGCTTCGGCGATCGCCTCGGCGTCGAGGTAGTCGTTTTTGTTCGACTTCAGGAAAGGCTTCACGAACTGAGGGGCGATCAGCCTTACATTGTGGCCGAGGGGTGCAATCTCCCGCGCGAGATGGTGAGCACCGCAACAAGCCTCCATCGCGACAAGGCAATCGGTGAGCTTGGCCAACAGCGCCAACAACTGCGCCCGGCTGCAGCGCCTCTTGAGTTGGACCGCACCCGATCCATCCACGGCAACCACATGAAACGACGTTTTCCCGATATCGACTCCAACAACGCGAATCTGATCCATGACGGTCCTCCTTCTGAAAGCGCCGATCATGCGACCGTGCGCTTTGCCCCGAAAGGGGCGGACCATCCCACAAATGGTGACGCCCGGCGCCAAGCGGGAGGCCGTCGCCCATGCCCGGGAGCATCACGGGGTGAGCGAGCGTCGGGCGTGTGCACTGGTTGGTGTGAACCGCAGGGTGATCCGTTACGAGCCGACGAGGCTGGACGACATGGCTCTGCGACAACGGCTCCGCGAGCTGGCGGCGGAACGTCGCCGGTTCGGCTATCGTCGCCTAGGCTATCTGCTGGCCGGTCATGGCCGCCTTGATGAAGCCGGCGGGCGCTACGCGCCCTTGTCTTCATCAAGGCAATCCGGTCCGTCGAGGGACCGCTTCCCAATGTGCTATGGCACCGAACTGACCTCGTCGGCCATCCTGCGCTGGTCGCAGGAGCGGCGGGTCGAGTGGCACTACATCGCACCGGGCAAGCCAATGCAGAACGGCTTCGTCGAGAGCTTCAATGGTCGCCTGCGCGACGAATGCCTCAACGAGACGCTGTTCACCTCGCTGGCCCATGCCCGGTTCGTGCTGGCTGCCTGGCGGCACGATTACAACACGGTCAGGCCGCACTCGAAACTGGGCGGGAAGACCCCCGCCGAGACCGCCGGCCAACGTGTCTGGGGGCATGCCCCCAGACACGTTGCCATCCCATCAAACACCCATCATGAAGGAGCCGGACTCTACCTCTGACTGGTAACAATCAGGGGAGCATGTCAAGATGGGTGCAGCCATTGCTGACAGGATTAATTATGCAAATTACTAACGATAAGTCCCCCGACGGGCGGGCGTTTGACTTGGGTTGGCATTCTGATCGACCGTTAAGTGTTTTCTTGGAGACTGCTCTTGTCGCGCCGCGACGAGGCGCAGTTCGTAAACTTTTGCGTCGTGCTCGCATGTCTCAGGCGCAGCGAACCGCCGACATTGCTTCTGCCCCCGATCGACTTGTCATGAGGGAGCACATTTTTCCGGAGGTCGCGCGTCGGGCTGGAAATATCCTATTCGTTGGTGTTCGTGCATATACGTGTGAATATCCGGCTCAATTTGAGGAACACGGCGGTGTTTGCTGGACGCTGGACAAGGATCCTCACGCATCCGTGTATGGCGTCGAGGGGCGACACGAGACAGGTTGCGTGACAAAGATTGGCGAACTGTTCCCTGATACCGTGTTCAGGACGATCGTTCTGACTGGAGTGCTTGGTTTCGGGGTAAACCGCTTTTCGGACCAGTTGCGCTCCTTGGCGGCTTGTGCTGGCGCATTGGAGCTCGATGGAACTCTGATTCTGGGCTGGAATGACCGGCGCGTTCATTCTTCCTTGCTGGAGGAGGCCGCGTGCAGATGGTTTGATTTTCGAAACTTCGCACATCTTCCGCCCCGAATTTGGGTGACAGGGTATGACCACAACTTTGCCTTCTTGCGGCGGCGAGGCAGCGGAATGTGAACTGAGCCGCGAATAGATTGCGCACCGACGAGGAGCATTGCTTCGAAGCGTCACCCTTCGTTCGATCCGTCAGGGAGGAGTTTTCCGTCTTGGTCACTACTTGGTGTCGCTCGACGGATGGGAGTCGGAATTCATTCGGTTTCGGCGCTCTGCCACCCGGGCGGGGAGAAGTTCGGTCGGCTCGGATAGGGCTGGGAAAACAGCGCTATAGATGATCGAGCGTTCTTCCCGGGGGCTTCCGACGAGGCCGGATTGCTCGCGCAGACTGAGATGGAATGAGATGCGCGATGCAGGCGCGCCGCCCAAGGCTCGGGCGATAGCACCGGCGCATCGACCGTCGGTGCCGGCAACGACCAAAAGTCGCACGCTCCGAAGGCGGGTCTGGTTCGAAATGGCAGTGAAAGCAGTGAGCGCTTGATCTTCGTCCATAGGCCATTCAATGGTTCAGTATTACTTGAAATGAAGCCGTCTGGACGAGCGGCGGGAACAGAGCGATCGGATGAGCAATAACCGCATCGCCGCGCGCGAACCCGCGATCGGCGCCGCTTCGTGGCGAAACAGGGAGCAGTCCTTTCTAGGTCTGCTAATGCGCTGCAGTCGCGACGCAATGCGACAAATCTTTTTGCTGTTTACGTTCCTGATGGCGGCATTTCCTTGCCTCAGTGCTCCGGCGTCGGCGCAGACGGCGCCCGCGCAAACCATCTGGCGGTTGCTTGACTATATCGCGGTCGATTATCCTGAAGCCGTCGAGAACGGAAAGGTGGTCAACCAAGCAGAGTTCGACGAGATGGTCGAGTTTTCGTCCACCGCGAGCAAGCTGATCGGCGAACTGCCCGCGTCATCCGCGAAGGCCGAACTTTCCCGACAGGCGGCCCGCCTCGAACGGATCGTCGCGTTTAAGTTGCCCGCACCGGCCATCGCTATGGCGGCGCGTGGCCTCGCCGCCGATCTCATCAAATCCTATCCGGTGCCCCTCGCCCCGACGCTTGCGCCGGACTTGGCGCGCGGCAAGGCGCTCTTTGCCGAACAATGCGCGAGTTGCCACGGCACCATCGGCAAGGGCGATGGTCCCCAGGCCGCGGGCCTCGATCCGCCCGCGATCGCCTTCACCGACGAAGTGCGCGCGCGCGAACGCAGCATCTTCGCGCTCTATCAGGTGATCGAGCAGGGCCTGGACGGTACCGGCATGGCAAGCTTCGCGAACCTGCCGCCGCAGGATCGCTGGGCGCTCGCTTTTTATGCCGGGTCGCTCGCCTATCCAGAAGAGCTGGTGGCAAGCGGTAAGGCGCTGTGGAATAGCGATGCCGATCTGCGCACACGTCTCGATCTCGAGAAGCTGGTCGGCACGACGCCGGCCGCGCTGGCTGCAGAAATCGGCGAGGACAAAGCCCAAGCGCTGATGTCCTATTTGCGGCGCCATCCCGAAGCGGTCGCTGCAGCGCAGGCGACTGGCACGCTGACGTTGGCGCGTGCGAAGCTGGATGAAGCGCTTGCAGCTTACGGACGCGGTGAGCGCAAGGCCGCGACCGATCTGGCGCTGTCGGCTTATCTCGATGGGTTCGAGCCGGTCGAGGCGGTGCTTTCTGCGCGTGACAATGCGCTGATGATCCGCATCGAGGGCGCGATGGCGGACCTACGCGCTGCGATCGCGCGCGGTGAGCCGGTCGATACGGTCAGGGGGCATGCCGCAACGCTCGACGATCTGTTCGAAGACGCGGAAGGCGCCTTGGCACCAGGCGAAGCCTCTGCAACGTCGAGTTTCGTGGCCGCCTTCACCATCCTCGTCCGCGAGGGGCTGGAAGCGATCCTGATCGTCATCGCCATGATAACGTTCCTCGCCAAGGCTGATCGGCGCGACGTGCTTCCCTATGTCCATGGCGGGTGGATCGCTGCGCTCTTCGCCGGGGCCGGCACCTGGGCAGCCGCAACCTGGCTCATTACCATCAGTGGGGCGAGCCGCGAACTGACTGAAGGCTTTGGTGGCGTCTTCGCGGCGTTGGTGCTGCTGTGGGTCGGCATCTGGATGCATGGCAAGAGCAACGCTGATGCCTGGCAACGCTATATCCGCGACAAGCTCGGCCGAGCCCTCAACCGGCGCTCGGCCTGGTTCCTGTTCGCCCTGGCTTTCATTGTCGTGTATCGCGAGGTGTTTGAGACGATCCTGTTCTACGCGGCAATTTGGAGCCAGGGGAATGGCGGCGCGGTCGTCGCCGGTGCGTTCGCCGCGATCGCGGTGCTGGCGGTCATCGCCTTCGTCATGCTGCGCCACAGCCGCACGCTGCCGATTGGCAAGTTCTTCGCCTATAGCTCGGCGCTGATCGCGGTGTTGGCGGTGGTGCTGATCGGCAAGGGTACTGGCGCGCTGCAGGAAGCGGGCTATCTGCCGATCACGCCTTGGCCCGGTTTCCCACGCAGCGACCTGCTCGGGATTTATTCGACGCGTGAAACGATCCTCGCGCAATTCGCTATGCTGGTGCTGCTCGCGCTCGGTTTCCTTTGGAACCGGCGTGCAGCGCAGGCGAGCGCCGCATGAGGCGAGAGGAACTGCGGGACCTGTTGGAGACGCGGCAGGTCGCGATGTATTTTGTGGCGGTCTGTCTCGCTGCAGTCGTCGCCGCGGTACTCAGCGGCACTGAGAGTCTGGAGCCAGCAATCAGTCCGGCGTTGGCACTCATGCTCTTCGTGACCTTCTTGCAGGTGCCGCTCGCCTCGTTGCGTGAGGCGTTCCGCAATGGCCGGTTCTTCGGGGCACTGCTTGCTGTCAATTTCGCGGCCATGCCCATCCTGGTGATGATCCTCGTTCAGTTTGCGCCGCCCGAGCCGCTTGTCCGGCTCGGGATCCTCATTGTGCTGCTCTGCCCGTGCATCGACTATGTCGTCACCTTCTCCCATCTCGGCCGCGCCGACGCCCGGCTGCTGTTAGCAGCGACGCCGGTACTCCTCGTCGTGCAGATGCTCTTGCTGCCGCTATGGCTCACCCTGTTCCTCGGGTCGCAGGCCGCAGACCTGATGCAGATGAGGCCGTTCGTTCACGCCTTCCTGTGGCTGATTGCCATACCGCTGGCCTTCGCCGTGCTCTGTCAGATGTGGGCGGCTCGCAGCGCAGCGGGCACCCGCGTTGCTGAAACGCTCGGGCTGCTCCCGGTGCCCGCGACGGCGCTCGTCCTGTTCATCGTCATCGCCGCCGTCGTTCCGCAACTCGGTCCGGCTGTGGCAACCGTGTTAGCGGTCGCGCCGCTTTACATCGCCTTTGCAGCGATGGCACCGCTGGTTGGCTGGGGCGTCGCGCGTCTCGTCAGGCTGGACGCGCCAGCGAGCCGCGCGGTCGCTTTCAGCGCAGCTACGCGCAATTCGCTTGTGGTATTACCGCTCGCGCTAGCTGTGCCCGGCGCGATACCGCTGCTGCCCGCCGTCATTGTCACTCAGACGCTTGTCGAGCTTGTTGCTTCGCTCATTTACATCAGGCTGATGCCGCTTCTGGGTAATAAATAGGATTCAATTGGAAATTGTCGTTCGTTTTCTCCACTTACTGGTTGATCTGCGCCGGAAGATATCAAGCTGAGCGCGGGTTGATTATGATCATATTATCCTACCTTCTAAATTTCACTCAAGTTGCGGGCCGGAAAGTTGCTGATTTTCTGGGTCGCCGCTTTTGCGGCGCGTAAACGCGTTATTCTCTCCATCCATTGGTCGCGCCGAACACGGCGTGGCTAAGGCGCACCTCGCCGAATTCGTTAAAAATCCGCCATGCGGTCGATCGGCGGACCGCACGCGTCCCGTGCTGGGTATGCTGGCGCTTACCGGATAACGGCACACGCAACGCGTGCGCCCGCCCCGCCGATCGGTTGCGTGACATGGTCATCGGGGCTGGCGTGAATAACCAGGGCGGACCCATCGGCATCGAGAAGGTTCGGCCGGGATGACGCTGCGTCCAGCGAGACAAGTGCCGAGAAGGCTTCGGCATTGACGGTGCCGTCCGCCGCCACATGAATATTCGGCAATTCCCCAAAGTCCGGCCCTTCCGGATTGAGAAGCCCGTGAGGTGTCTTGTGATCCTCGTGGTTGATATGCGCGCCCGATTTCTGGAAGCCTTGGTCGGAGCAATCGCCAGTCGCATGGAAATGCATGGCGTGCCAGCCAGGCGTCAGCCCGGACGCCGTCAGACGCAGAAGCACGCCACTGCGACCGTTGGTCAAGGTCACCTCTCCGATCTTGCCGCCGCCGGCCTGAACGATGTCGCTCTTGACGGCTTTCGGCGCGGAAGTTTGCGCAATCGCCGCGGTTGCCGTTGCGAGTCCCAGGATCGTCAAAGCCGCTATCCCATATTTCATCGCTCTATCTCCTTCCGCGTGAATTATTTACCCTCGTCCAATGGACTGCGGAGGGTCGCCGGTCAGTGCCCTTTCCGGACCCGGCCCAGACCGCTTGTCGCCGGAGGGATGGCTATGGGATATTCCTCGCCTTTTTGCGACCGACAAGAGGCAACATGCGATGCAGCACGAGGTCGCGATCTATGAAATGGTGTTTTAGAGCGCCCAACACATGTAAGGCGAGGACGACGTAGATCGCTTTAACCATGATCTTGTGCGAATCACCGAGCGCTCCTGCAACATCCTCGTCCTGCGGTAGTGGCAGGTTAGGGGCTGGCAGCACTCCATAGAGCGGGACTTCGGGCGTAGCGCCTGCTGACGCCGCGGCCCATCCCAGCAACGGGACACCGATCATCAGTACGTAGAAGACAATATGGGTGCCGCGCGCCAGCGCCCGTTCCCAAAACCACATATCTTGGGGGAAGGGCGGCCAGGGATGTGAGATCCGCCAACCCAGCCTGAACAGGCTCAACAGCAGCACCGTGATGCCGACAGACTTGTGGAGTTGGTAATAGCCGAGCTTTTGTGAAGGCGCCGCATCTTCCATCCAACCCCCGAACGTCGCATTGGCGAAGATGAGGATGAAGATCGTCCAATGGAGGATGATCGAAACAATGGAATAGCGAGATTTGGCTTCTTGCATCGATATGTCCCCGGCAGCCTCTGGCGAGGGTAGCATGAGTCCAAGCCCGTTGCTTGCAGCGCATGCTGACCGGTTACGCAGAAGCACTGTGAGCGCTTGTGCGGGCCGCAAGCCCAACGTGCTTCCGGCGCGCGCCGTGAGGTTAGCTTGGATCCCCAGACAATCACATCGCTGCTCTCGCCGGCAAACAGCAAACCAGATCATCCGGGCTAGACACGTGCGACCCAATGCTCGGCCATCACTCAATGATCTTTGCAAAGGCATCTTCTTTGGAAGGGACTTTTACATCAACTCATCGATCAGCAGCAAGCCAAGGAAGCCGACAAAGAACATCGCGCTAATGAGTGGACTGTCGGGTCGCTCGTGTGCTTCGACAAGCAACTCTTCGGTGACGAGGTAGAGCAGTGCCATCAGACCGAAACTCAGGAGGCCCACGATTACCGGCGTCGGTAACATGGCGACGGGCATGGCGACTGTGGTGCCTAGTGGCAAGAGCAGGCTGAGCCCGAATACGGTTGCGATCACGCGCAGTTTTGACGCGAGCGTCTCACTGAGTTCGGCCGTGACGGTGACACCGAGGAACAACACCTCCAGCGTCAGAGCAACGGTCAGAAGCACGCCAGCCTTCTGCCCAGCGATGAATGCCAGCCCGAGGACCAGGCCATCGACAAGAATGTCAATGCCGACAGCGCTGAGCATCGCCACCGGGCCTTTCGCGCGTCCTTCGAGCTCCTTTAGAAGCAACATAACGCCGACGCCGATCATGCCGCCGACGAGCGTGGCAAAGGGCGAGGCATCGTGTTTGATCTGCGGCAGGATTTCAGTCGCGGCCGCCGCGAACACCACGCCTGCGGCAAGATGCTGCATGGCGCTGACAAAGCTCGCGCTGGGCCTTCGCAACAGCGACAGGAGCGCCCCGGCCATAACGGCCGCGACCGGGATAATCGTATAGGCGATCGCTGGCATCAACACCCCCTCAGGCGCGAGCGCATTTGCGCGAGGGCTTACCCGGCTCGCGAACATCGATGTCCTTACCGGACACGGTAAGGGTCATGCCATTTCCGGCATAGGTGCTGTCGGGGGCGGGCGCTGTCAGCCGCGCTGACGGACCGGAAGACCCCTGCCTTACATTGATCGACAATTCGTCCTTGAGAAAATCCACATAAATGACGTCGCCACCGACGCACCGATAGGTATGGCTCGCAACGATCGGTGGCGGCATCGCGACGGGTGGAGCCTCCGCCTGGTTGTTGCTGGATGTGTCGGCCGTGTCGGTGCCGGAGCACCCGGCAAGCAAAGCGGCGCACGGCAATGCCAGCAGAATAAGGTTTCGCGCCCGCGCAGTCCGGCCCGGGAGGTCAGCTTCCTTGGAGGGGCATGTCATGGCAATCTCCTTTCGATGGTAGGTGCTTACGAGCGTGGGCATACCGATCCGACATGGGCAACAACGCCCGGTGCCGGACCGCGATCATTTGAAGCCCGGTTCGAACAGTGTGCCTCCAAAAAGGTTGAGGTCGCGCGCTTCGGCACGCCCCATCGCGGCCAGCAGTGTGAATCCGGCAACATATGCATCGCGTTCGGCGGTGACGAGCTGGACGCGGCTGTTGAGCAGTTCCTGCTCCGCGTTGAGCACGTCGAGAACATTGCGTGTGCCGACGCTGTTTTCCGCCCGAACCCCCTCCAGGGCGAGCGTGTTGGCCGCAATCGCGGTCTTGGACGACTGGATCACCGTCTGCGCGGCCAGATAGCGCGAATAGGCCGCGCGCGCTTCGGCAACGACGCGCCGTTCGATGAAGATGATTTGCTCGATCGCCTGGCTTTCGAGCGCGGTTGCGCGCCGCACCTGGGCGGCCGGCAGGCCGCCTTGATAGAGCGGGATCGTCGCTGAAAGCCCGATGGTCGCCGTCGTTTGGGCCTGCTGGAACACGCGTCCGGGGATGTTGCTCGCGAGCGTACCGAGATAATTGTTGTAGCCGCTGCTTCCCACAACCGAGAGCGTGGGCAAGCGCGAGGCCGCCGCTACACGGACATCGTAGCGCGCAGCCTTGGCATCGGCCTTCGCCGCGACAAGCTGCGGATTGTTTTCGACGGCAATGGCGACGGCATCGGCGGACGATCGTGGTAGACCCGGCAGCGCCGGCGGTGATTCCAGATCGCGTGCGGGCAGGCCGACGAAACGGAGATAATTTTCCAGGCTGGTATCGAGTTGCGCGAGCGCCGTTTCGAGCTGGCCTTGGGCCACGGCAAGACGTGCCTCCGATTGCGCGACATCGGTACGGGTCAGATCCCCGACCTCGAAGCGATCGTGCGTAGCCCGAAGGTTGGTTTCGAGGACAGCGACATTGCGACGGTTGAATCCTACGATCGCGTCATCGCGCATAACGTCCATGTAGACAGAGACGATTGCCGTGAAGAGATCGGCTTCGGTGAAGCGCAGGTTCGCACGGCCCGATTCCACGCGCGCATCGGCTGCACGGATCCCGTTCTTGACGCGGCCGCCCTGATAGAGCGGAAACGATACGTTGGCATTTGCGCTCGTGGCCCGCAAGGGCGCGGAGAAGCTATTGGCAGAACGCACGACAAATTCCTGATAGTCGGCGGTCGCGCTCAATGCCGGGCGCGCCGCCGCCTTCGCGATCGGCACACCTTCATCCGTGGCGCGCAAACCAGCCCGCGCCCCGGTCAGGCTGGGATTGGTGCGATAGGCATGGATCAACGCCTCGCGCAGGGTTTCGCCATGCGCGGGGCTCGCCGCGATAAGTGGTAGGGCAATCCAGGCGAATCTTGGGAATGAGTTCATAGCGTATCTCCATTTTTCTGAAAAGTAAGCAATCGCGCCGTCCTCGGCGCGGCGAGCGGCGGCAGCGAGGCTCAGCGCTTCAGACACGCGATGATCGCTGACATGACGGCCGCGGTCTCATCGACATCGCGCACTTTCACCACGTCCACGCCGGTCTGCGCGGCGGGATAGTCGTTGCCGCCCGGATAGATCGCATCGCCGAGGAACAGCATTCCCGCCAGCGGCACGCCGCTTTCCTCGCTTAGCCGCTTCAGGCCGTAGCCTTTGTCGACACCTTCGCGGGTCACATCGATCGACGTCGTGCCGCCAAGATTGACCGACAGGCCCGGCAGCGCCGCGCGCAGCGTCTCTTGAAGGGCGATGCGCTTGGCGCGGTCCGGGTCCCAGCTCTTCTTCGCGAGCAGTGGTGCGTTCTGGCCGAGGCCAGAGAAGGTAATCTGGCTTCCCCGATCTTCGACCCGAGCCCCCCAGGCCCGCTCATCGGCGACTCTCACTATTGACAGCGCGTGGTCAAAGGCAGCGCGGATCTTCGCCTTTTCCGCTTCATCGAACAACTCGGCATAGATTGTGCGCCACTCGCCGTTGATGAAGCGATAGAGCTTGGTGCCCGTGGTGGGCATCAGCCATAATCGATCACGCGCTGAGTCGGCCGGCAATCGCGAAGCGACTTGTCTATAGAATTGCGGCCAATCACCCCCCGAGATCACCGCGACATCCGCCAGCGCGAGCAGGCGGATGAGCAACGCTGCCATCTCGGCAGACAAGGGGCGTTTGCTTTCGGTAAGAGTGCCGTCGAGATCGAAGACGATCAGCCACTTCATGTCGCATCACCTGCTGGAGCGCGATCGGCGAGAAGGGGGTAGTGCATAGCTGACATCAGACTTTCTCTCGGCACAGATCCTTCATCGCAGCCACTGAATGACCGCCACTAAGATCAGGATGATTGCTGTGACGCCCACCACGACCAGCCTCTCCGCCCGCGGATCGCCGACATTCCTTATGCGCGCGGCGACCTGCCAGGCTGGCCGCAGCCGGACGCGCCAAGACCCCGCGACAATCCGGTCCAGTTCGGCGTCCGACAGACCGAAAAATGCTTTCACATCATCGCGCGCACGGCTTTTCAGGCCCATGACGCGCAGGATCGGATCGTCCCATGCGACGTCGATCGCACTCGGGCTGGAGAACAGCGGCCCTCGTTTGTCCTCGCCGGCCCAGGAGGGAGAGAGAAGCCCGATAATCTGGCGGGGATCGCGTTCCAGCAATACCGCCCAGCGGTCGAGCCGCACATGCCTATCCTCCTTGCGAACCTCGGGATCGGCCACACACCGATCGGCCCAAGCCCGATCGACCAGAACCCGCAGGCGCCGTTTCAGGCGGGCATCGGAGGACCAGATGTGCTTCACGGGCTGTCCGATGCGTCGATGTCGTCATGGGTTGCGCGCTTCAGCGGCCGCGAGCCGCGCAACGTCAGGAAGGTTGTCAGGCTAAGCACCAGCGCGATATCGTAAAGGCCGTAGCCCACCGCTGCCCCGAGAGCGCCGGTCGCCCACAGGCTGGCGGCAGTCGCCGTGCCAGACGCTTTCCCTTTATGCTTCAAGATCGCGCCACCACCGATGAAGCCGACGCCGGTAATCAAGCCCTCCAGCAGGCGCGCTTGTGCCGGCGAGGTGCGGCCGAGGATCGCGATCCCGACGAGCACGAAGCCGCAACTGGCGATCGCGACCAGCGGAAAGGTTCGAATGCCGGCGCTGCGTTCGTCCTTCTCGCGATCCCAACCAACGGGCAACGCGAGGGCATAGGCGATCGCCAGGCTGAAGATGTGCGTGAGGGATTCGGACCACGGTGGAAACGTCATTCGGCAGACCCCATCCGGATCGGGAATATGTCACAGGCTGCAGCCATGGATCTGTTCACCGTCGTCCCTCCGCATCGCGATAGGCGAGCAGTCGGAGAGCGTTGAACACCACGAGCAGCGTCGACCCTTCATGCACCGCCACTGCCGGGCCGATACCAAGTCCGAGAATGGTTGCCGGCACCAGGAGGGCGACCACACCCAGGCTGACGAACACATTCTGCAGGATCACCGAACGGGTGGTGCGGCTGAGCCCGACCGCAAAAGGCAAGTGCGACAGATCGTCGGCCATGAGCGCGACATCGGCCGTTTCCAGCGCGACGTCCGAACCCGCCGCGCCCATCGCGATCCCGACCGTCGCGCTCGCCATCGCCGGCGCGTCGTTGACGCCGTCGCCGACCATCGCGACTTTCGCTTCGGCGCGCAGCTTCTTGATCGCCTCCACCTTGTCCTCCGGCATGAGATCGCCCCATGCCTCTTCGATCCCCACTTCACGCGCGATCGCTTTGGCCGCCCGTTGATGGTCGCCGGAGATCATAATCATCCGCTTGATGCCGATTTCGTGCAGCCGCTTGAGCGCGGCCTTGGCCGTTTCGCGCGGCGTGTCGAGCAAGCCGATCGCGCCAAGATCGCGGCCATCGCGCTGCACGACCATGCTGGTCTGTCCACTCTCTCGCAATTGCTCGACGGCCTCCACCATCGCGGGAGACAGTGGCGGGATGCCATCGGCGCCGAACATTCCCGGCTTGCCAATCAGGACCTCATCTTCACCGACAAGGGCCGAGACGCCGCGACCCGTCAGGCTCTTCAGGCTTTCCGCCTGCGGGATGGAACGGTTTCCGACATGATCGCGCCCGTCACGTGCTATTGCTTGCGCCAGTGGATGATCGCTCAAGGATTCGACCGCTACTGCGATCGCCATAAGCTCCTGCTTGTCCACGCCGGTCGCCGGGATGATCTGCTCGATGCGCGGCTCGCCCATGGTGAGCGTGCCGGTCTTGTCGAAGGCGATAGCCTCGAGCGAGCCAAGCAGTTCGAGCGGGGCACCGCCCTTGACGAGAACGCCGCCTCGCGCGGCGCGGGCAACGCCCGACAGGACCGCGCTGGGCGTGGCAATAGCCAGTGCGCAGGGACTAGCTGCCACCAAGACGGCCATGGCGCGATAGAAGCTATCGCGAAACGGCTCATCCACGACTGTCCAGGCGAATAGGAGCAGCACGGCCAAAGCTAGGACCACCGGAACGAACACCCGCTCGAACCGATCTGTGAACCGCTGCGTGGGGGACTTCTGCGTCTCCGCTTCGCTCACCATTTTGACGACCTTCGCGAGCGTGCTTTCGCTAGAAAGACGCGTGACCTCGATATCGATCAGTCCGCTGCCGTTGATGGTCCCGGCGAATACGCGATAGGCTCGATCCAGCTTATCCGGATTGGCGCGTGCTGCATCGTCGTCTGTGACTGGCCGCTTGTCGACGGGCATGCTTTCGCCCGTCACCGGTGCCTGGTTGACCGACGTTGTGCCTTTGACGATGAAGCCGTCGGCGGGAACGCGCGTGTCAGGCCTCACTACGACGATATCGCCCCATACCAATTCCTCGACCGGCAATTCCTCGGTGCTTCCGTCGAGGCGACGAACGATAGCTGTCGGAGGCGTCAGCTCGGCGAGCGCTTCGATCGCCCGTCTTGCGCGACCCATCGCGTAATGTTCCAGAGCGTGTCCAAGGCTGAACAAAAAGAGGAGCAGGGCACCTTCCGCAAATGCACCCAGCGCCGCTGCACCCGCGGCTGCCACAAGCATAAGCGTATCGATCTCGAATTTGCGCAGCTTCAGATTCTCGATCGCCTCGCGCAGCGTGAAAAAGCCACCAAAGACATAGGCCGATACGTAGAGCGCGGTGGGGAGCCACAGCGGCGCGCCGGCAACGAGTTTCTCGATGGCAAAACCGATCGCGAGCAACCCGCCACAGGCAAGTGCGAAAATCAGCTCGGTGTTCGGGCCGAGGAAGGCGCCGTGAGCATGATCATGATCTGCATGATCCCTCCCGGCATGTTTGTGTCCGTCAGCCTCGCCGTGCTCTTCGCTGCCGGCCGGAGTCGGCCGGCTTGCAGTTGGCATGTTGCGCGGCGTTATTCCCAATTCAAGAAGTGCGTCTGAGATCTGTCGCTCGGTTAGTTTTTCCCGGTCGAACTCGACGCGGAGCTGGCCCGATGCGCTCGCGCCCGCTTCTATGATACCCGGAAGCGCCCGCAGCCGGCCGACGACTGTGCGGGCACGCCGCTGGTGGGCGATCCCCTCCACTTCATAGAAAAGATGCCCGAAACGTCCGGTGATCGCCGCACCTGCAGCGTGAGCACTTTCACGTATGCGGGATAAAGAGACGATTTCAGGATCATAGTGAATGCACAGTAGGGCAGGCGTACCATTGTCTGGTACCATGATGTGCGCTTGTTCGACCCCCGGCCGTGCGGCCAGTTCCGAGGTCAGACGCTCGACACACGCGTCGGAAGCGTCAGTGATCTCGGGCAATATGAGGGGAATATCGAGCTGAAGCTTTTGTGTCATGAGTGGTCCTGTCTTGTAGCAGGGCGCTGGCATGGCCCTGCACCCCTGGGATCGATCAGTGGGCTGTCAGGGAGGACGCGCTTGATCCTTGGGCGGGTCGAGCGGGGCTCGGCGGCAAACACGCGTAGGCTTGTCAGGGCGCATTATCGCGATGTCGCTGTTCGAAATTGCTACGTTCGCCTGGTCGCCAACATAGGTTAGGCCCATCGCAGGCGCTGTCAGGCGTTCAGGCTTGCCATCTGGCAGAACCCTGAGGTCGATTGTCAGCCCATCGAGTAGGAAATCTAGATCCACCCTCGAACGATCATCGCAGACATAGCTATGTCTGACGACTTGTCCCGCGATAGCTCTGCGATCATGATCGCTCTTGGCCGCATTGTCGGCGTCTGCTGAGCAACCTGCTGCACCGATGATGGCAATGATCCCGGTGAAGATAGCGATCGACCAACACGGCAGATTCTGCTGCTTCGAATGTTCTAAGAATCTCTTCACGGCCAGCCCCTCAGATGCAATCGCCGTGGGCGCCCAGGGTTGACGCCCACGGCGCGGACCCTTCTCACAAGCGCGCGGGGGGGCGATGGCTTGCGGGGGTCGATTGCCGACATGTCGTTAAAGCTGCTCTGGGAAAGAGTATTTGCGGCGGCGTGGGCGTGCTTTGTGGACCCAAGCATAACCGGGTAGGTAATGCTTGTATGGCGCAGGCTTTTTGCCACCGCTTTGATTTGGATCGCGCTAGTCATTGGCCCTGCCTGGCCGTGGTGGCATCTTGATAGGCCGCTGCCGATGCCGCGCAGATTGAGGCAATCTCGATTGCCTACGAAGAAGCGAGAGAAATGCAGCGTCCTGATGGCGCATTGTTCGCCGAAGTCCTTTTCGCATCAGTCGACCCAGCACCAGGCCAAAAATGCCTCGAACTTCGACGGCATGATGGATGCAAACTCCATTCGCGATCGGATCAATCTCGTAGTATTCGTCGAAGGTAAGGAAGCCGCGAACTCCCATTTCCCATCCTATTGTCCGGGGTTTGATGAGCTTGTTGATGATCATTTGTGTTTTCATCTTTCGATCCCCCCCAAAAAACAGCCACGTGATGTCCAATTCGGCTCCGTGCTCGATTTGGCCAGTGATGCGATAGACTGGATGCCAGCGAGCGAAGCCGTGGAGATCGGCGAGCAACGACCACACCCTGAGGGCGGACATGTTATAGTTGAATGCTGTTTCTTCCTTCATGGCTGTCTGTCCCAACGGTTCGCAGCCTCGCCGAACGGAAGGCCGCGTGAACGCGGCCTTCTTCCTCGCTCAGCATCGGATTCCTGCGATGAAGCAGGGCAGTCGGCATGCACGATCGCGCCGCCGTCCCTTGGAAATGGAACTCAAGGCAGGTCATGCGGCTGACTCTTTGACGGCAAGGTTGGCTTTGCCGCCGACGACCTCGACGGCCTCCAGCGTGATAAGCCCGATGTCTGCCGTCGCCGCGACCGTTGCGGCGAAGGGACGCAATTTGTCCTCGTCGTCAACGATCTCGATGACAACTGCCCGGTCGTTTTCGAAGACGTGGCGCTGATGGAGATGGGCCGAGCGGCCAAAGCCGAGCCGCGCTTCAAGCACGGTTACGCCAGCGAGCTTCCACTCTTGCGCAAGTGAGGCTACATATTCGAAAACCTTGCGGTCGCCAATGTAAGCTACGTCATCAGTATAAAGGCGAAGCAGTTTCATATTTTGATTCATTCTTTCTCTCCTTCACTTGTTATTGCCGAGGCGAGGGGTTCAACCTCTTTGCCTCGGCGTCGCCAGTTGAGTTTTACGCCCAGCACCACCTTGGCGATCGCGGGCAGTACGAGCAGGGTGAGAATGGTCGCCGCGATCAGGCCGCCGATGACCGTGGTTGCGAGGGGCTTTTGCACTTCCGCGCCAGTTCCGCGGGCGAGGGCCATTGGAACGAAGCCGATCGCGGGCACGAACCCAGTCATTACGACGGCCCGCATCTTTTCCGTCATGCCTTCCCGGATCGCTTCCACGAGCGACACGCCCCCGTCGAGGCGCTCGCGGATAGCCGTCATGACCACGAGGCCGTTCAGTACGGCAACGCCCGCTAGACAGATGAATCCCACGGCGGCCGAAACTGAGAAGGCGATCCCGGTCAGGGCCAGTGTGAAGACTCCGCCCGCCAGCCCCAGCGGCACCGCTAGAAACACCGCTGCCGCCCGCCCGAAGCCGCCCAACGCCATGTAGAGCAGCCCGAAGATTGCTGCGAAGCACAGCGGCACGACGATAGACAGGCGTTGTGAAGCCGCTTGCAGGCTTTGGAACTGCCCGCCCCATTCCAGATAGTATCCGGCGGGCAGCTTGACCTGCGCAATCTTTGCCTGCGCCTCGGCTACGAACGAACCTGCATCCCGTCCCTGGAGATTGGCTTGGATGACAACGCGCCGTTTGCCATTCTCACGGCTGATCTGGTTCAAGCCTTCGGTGAAGCGGATTTGCGCGACTTGCGACAATGGCACCGATCGCCTTACCTGCCCCTCTATTTGCGGAAGCAGGACGGGGAGAGCGAGTATCGTATCAAGATCGACGCGTGTCTTCTCAGGCACACGAACAGCAATGTTGAAGCGACGGTCGCCCTCGAACAGCAGGCCAGAGTCGCGCCCACCCATCGCGGCGGCCACGGTGTCCGCGACCTCCTGGACGGTAAGCCCGTAGCGTGCGATGGCGGCACGATCGAACCGAACATCGAGCGTTGGCGCACCGCCGGTTTGATCGGCCTTGACGCTTGCCGCCCCGGGGACCGACTGCAGCACCCGCACAATCTCGTTCGCTGACTGTGCCATCTTGTCAAGGTCGTCGCCGTAGAGCTTGATGGCGACGTCGCCACGCACCCCGGCGATCAACTCGTTGAAACGGAGCTGAATAGGCTGGCTAAGCTCGTAGAGCTGGCCCATCTTCCCGTTGGCCGCCTTCTCGACACGTTCGATTACATCGGCTTTGGACGTCACACCGCTCGGCCATTGATCCTGCGGCTTGAGGATGACGAAGCCGTCGGACACGTTAGGTGGCATGGGATCGGTTGCCACTTCGGCGGTGCCCGTCTTCGAGAACATCAGCTCGACTTCGGGCAATTTTGTCACGGCACGTTCTACGTTGCGCTGCATGGTAAGCGACTGTTCGAGGCTAACGGAAGGAACCCGCGTCGATGCGAGCGCCAGATTCTTTTCGTCGAGCTGGGGGATGAACTCCGAGCCCAACAGGCCGAAGGCCGGGATTGCGGCGACGAAGAAGGCGAAACCGCCGCCAATGAACAGCCACGGCCGCGCGAGTGCTTTGTCGAGAAGTGGCAGATAGCGTTCCTTGGACTTGCGGATCAGCCACACTTCCTTCTCGGCCACCTTGCCTCGGATGAGCAGGGCAACGAGCGCCGGAACGAAGGTGATGGCGAGCACAAAGGCCGCGACCAGCGCCAACATGATGGTGATTGCCATCGGCGAGAAGGTTTTGCCCTCGACACCGGTGAATGTCAGTAGTGGCGCGAAGGCGAGCAGGATGATGGCCTGGCCGAACACCGTCGGCTTGATCATCTCCTGGCTGGCCCGCATTGTTTCTTCGAGCCGTTCGCGCAGGTTCAGCAATCGTCCTTCATGCTCCTGCCGGTGCGCGAGCCGGGCCAGGCAGTTCTCGATGATGATGACGGCGCCGTCGACGATCAGCCCGAAATCGAGCGCGCCAAGGCTCATTAGATTGCCCGGCACGCGAAACGCATTCATGCCCATCGCCATCATCAGGAACGAGAATGGGATGACGAGGACGGCAATGATCGCTGCGCGCCAGTTGCCCAACAGCAGAAACAAAGATGCCGCGACCAGCAAAGCGCCCTCGGTCAAATTGCGCTGGACGGTGGCGACGGTGGCGTTGACGAGCTTGGCCCGATCGAGGACCACCTTGACCTCAACACCGGGCGGCAAGGTCGCTTTGACCTGATCGAGCTTTTCGCCAACCGCGCGGGCCACCACGCGGCTGTTCTCGCCGATCAGCATGAGCGCCGTGCCAACGACCGCTTCCTGGCCGTTCATGCTGGCGGCGCCCGTGCGGAGATCGCCGCCGATCCGCACATCGGCGATTTGTCCGATCGTGATCGGCACACCGCCGCGTGTCGCGGCCACCGCATTGCGGATTTCATCGACCGAGCGGATGCGTGCATCAGCGCGCACCAGATAGGCTTCGCCGCCCCGGTTGAAGAAATTGGCGCCGACCGCGAGGTTCGCCGCTTCGAGTGCCTGGCCAAGTTCGGTGTAGGAAATGCCGTAGCTGGTGAGCTTCACCGGGTCGGGTTCGACGACGAAGGTTTTTGCGTAACCACCGATCGAATCGACGCCCGCGACGCCCGGCACCGTCCGGAGCTGGGGCCGGATGATCCAGTCCTGGATGGTGCGAAGATAGCCAGCCTTTGCAACTTCGTCCGTGAGCCGGCTACCCTCGGGCGTCAGATAACTGCCGTCGGGCTGCCAACCCGGTTGACCTGCGACCTTGCGTGCGCCCCGGCCATCGGGTTTGCCGAAGCCGACCGTATACATGACGACTTCGCCGAGGCCCGTCGTCACCGGGCCGATTTGCGGCTGGACGCCCTCGGGCAGTGTTTCCTGGGCTTGGACAAGGCGTTCGCCGACCTGCTGGCGGGCAAAATAGAGGTCGGTCGAATCGGAGAAGATGGCAGTGACCTGACTGAACCCATTACGCGACAAGGAGCGTGTCGATTCCAGGCCGGGGATGCCGGCAAGCGCCGTTTCGATCGGATAGGTGACGAGCTTTTCCATCTCGACCGGCGAAAGCGCGCGGTCGACGGTGTTTATCTGGACCTGCTTGTTAGTGATGTCGGGAACAGCGTCGATCGGCAGTTTGGCGAGTTGCCACACGCCGATGCCAGCTATAGCGAGAAAGATGAACAGCACCGCCCAGCGCGCGCGGACGGACAGCGCCATGAGACTTGCGATCATGGCCTATTCCTCCTCGCCCGCGCCCTTGCCGAGTTCGGCTTTGAGCAGGAAAGCGTTACGGGTAGCGATGGTCTCGCCGGACTTGAGGCCGGAGACGATCTCGATGCGGCCAGCGCTGCGTTGCCCCAGAGTCACGAAGCGAGCGCGGAACCCTTGGGGGGTCCGGACGAAGACTGCATCGCGACCTTCAAAGCTTTGCACTGCGTCTTCGGACACGACAATGGAATCCGTCGGGGAACCCCGACTCGGCATCAGCCTCACGCGCACACCGAGGCCGGGCTGGAGTATCCCGCCCGGAACATCGAGCACCGCCGTTGCCGATCGGGTTTCGTTGTTGAGCGTGGGCGTGACGGCGCGCACCTTGCCTTCCACCGTGCGGCCATCGGCGAGTTCGACAACGGCGCGGTCGCCAGGAGCAAGGCGCGCAATATCGCCAGGAGTGATCGCAGCCTCGACCTGAATCTGGCTGGGATCGGCGACGCGGAACAGCTCGGCTTCAGGCTGGACAAAGGCACCTAGGCTTACCGATGCCGAGGTGACGCGGCCTGCGATCGGACTGGCGACGATTACGCCCCGACCGTCGCTGGTGACATTTGCGGCGCCGGCCGAGACTTGGGCTCGCCTTGCTTCAGCCGCTGCCGCTGCTGCTTCGGCTTGTGCCCGTTCGAGATCGACGCGCGCTGATACCTTCTGATCGAAAAGGTAGCGCTCGCGCGCGAGTGACTTCTGAGCCAGGTCGGCGCGAGCCGCCGCCGCCGTGCGATCAGCGGCGATCTGAGCCGCGTCTCGGCTCTCGACCACGGCGAGCGCTTCACCCGCTCGAACAGGATCACCGAGCCGTTTGAACACGCGCGTGACAGCGCCGCCAGCGCGGGCCGTTACCAGCGCCTCGCCGGTGGGGGAGGGCGATACGAGCGCCTGCGCAACGATCTCGGAGCCAAGGCCGCCAGCGCGCACCGCCTCAACCGCAATTTCGGCTTCGCGAATCGCCTGCGCACTCATTGCAAGGCTGTCTGGTGGCGTTTCGCTCTTTTTCCCGCCGACCTTCTCGGTTGATTGGCTGCTGACCGGATCCGCGGTGCAGCGCGCGACGCTGAAGCCACCGACTGCAGCGAGTAAAACCGCCCCTGCCACGCCCCCAAGGAGGCGCTTGTCTTGTGTTATCATCGAGTTTCTCCGAAATTGGATGAGCAGCGGGCGAGAACTACCTCGCTCGGCACTGCGAATGCAGTGGAGACAATGTTGAGCGTTGTGGTGAAGGCGATCATTGCGGTGTCTCCGCAATAACTGGCGCCGGGACCGTCAGACGTGCGAGCCGCGCTTCCGCGTCATGATAGGCAACGAGCGCATCGACGAACGCACCATTGGTGTCCGCTAGCGTCCGCTCGGCAACGAGCAGGTCGAGTTGGCTGAACCTTCCTTGCGCATAGCCAATCCTCGCGATTCTGGCGGCTTCCGTGGCTGCGGAGAGTGCCGGCCCGCCGGCCGCTCGCGCGCTTGCCGCCGCATTGGCGAGCTCTGCCTGCACGCTGGCGATGGTTTGTTCCGTTTCCAATAGGGTAACGCGCCGTCGCGCATCGACCTGGAGCCGTTCCGACTCGGCCTGGCTCACGGCGGCACGGCCATTATTGAAGAGGGGGAAAGGGATGCTAAGACCGAAAATCGCTGCTGTGTCACCGGAGGCTGAGAGACGGCGCGCACCCGCGTTGAGCGTCACGTCCGGCACGCGCTGCGAGCGGGCAAGCCTGACCAGGGCGTCGGCCGTCGTAACATCTGCCTCGGCCGCCGCGATGATGAGCGTCCCCTGCGCGGAGACGGGGACTGCCGGACCATAGGTTCCGACCCGATCGAACCAGGCAACGTCAAGCTCACCGGCGATTGGTTCGCCGATCAAGCGCGCCAGGTTCTCTTTCGCGACGACGGCCTCCCGAACAGCTCTGTCGAACGCGACATTGGCATTTACCCGCTCGACATCGGCGCGTTGTTGCTCGATCGGCGAAGCCGCCCCCGCCGTTACTCTCGTGCTGGCAGCGCTGAAGCCGCGATTGGCAAACTCCGCCAATTGCCGTGCTACGGCAACGCGGCGTTCTGCAGAAACGGCGGCGACATAGGCCATCGTGACCCGCTCGCGCAGGTCCGCCTCCACAATGGCGGCTTCGATCCGCGCGCGATCGCGACGCGAGTCTGCAACGGCGATGCGGGCCGACCGCTTGCCTCCAAGCTCGATCGGCAGGGCGAGCCCGGTCGTCGTTTCGGCGCTTTGCGTGCCCCGGTAGAGGCCTGATCCACCGACATTTTCAACCTGGACCTGGACCTGTGGGTTAGGCCGCAAGCCGGCCACGGTGCGCGCGGCACCTGCCGCCCGTACGCCCGCATCAGCGACTTCAAGGCTTGGGGACGACGCGCCCGCCGCAATGAGGGCGCGTTCCAACGTGAAGGGAGGTGAGGAACTTGGCGGCGATGGCGACGTCTGCGCGTGCGCGATAGCCGCGCAAGACGCCACGGCCAGCAGGGCCGCAATGACACGATGCATGAATGAGAGCTCCTGATAATTCCGGGAGGCCGCGAACGTTGCGGCGAAGTCGGAATATCAGGCTATTGGAGGTCGCAGCGCGGGGTCAGCTGTAGCGAGCGGGAGGTACTGGAAACCGAAAAGCGATGACGGGTTGTCCATGCCAAAAGCGATTGGCAGCACTTCGCTTTTCACAGCATCGCAAACTTAGTGGCTGTGACAGCCCCCATGGTGATGCGTGAATCCCTTATTTGCATCGGAAGGAACCTGGTCCCCGTCACCGTTGCTGTGTCCCATGCTGGCGGCTGTTGCACTGTCCACGCAGGAAATCGGCTCCATGGCGTGTGCAATCGATCCGCCAGTCAGAGACAGGCTGACATAAAGCGCTGCAAAAATGAGCAGGACACGCCGCATGATAGACGCGGATAGCACGATGAGACCACTTCGGAAAGGAATTCCTTCAGTGTTATGGGGATGGCGTCGCCTGGGGGTAGAAGCAATCCTCTGGGCCGGGCGGCGGCCGGCTATCAAGGTCGATTACGAACGTCTCGCAGCCAATCGAGCCAATTTGCCTGGAGGGTGTTCATCGTCGGTGCGTCTGGATGAGGCGGTGGTTCTCAACCTCACAGAATTATCTGGTGAACTTCGGGACTGGCGTTTCATGTAAGTGTGACGTGCAGGTTTCGACCGAGAAGCCTTCGCAAGCACTGCTCTGGATCGACCCTGACCTCTTGAAGTTCGGAGGCGATACAGGCCAAGGCGACGATCTACCAAAAAACCTGTTCGTGTGACCCGCCAGTCGTTTACTGCGCCGTCGTTACGTCGCCATGGTGTCAATCTGGTGTTGTTCCAATGCAATCTTGAAGGAGGGTCCGTTGCGAATCCAGCTTTCGTCGCTTCTATTTGTCGAAGTGGCGGCCCCATATTGGCTGCCGTTTATTGAAATCCTCGGCTGCGATGCAAGATAGGTTGCCGGCGAGCGCCATGATCGATTCGCAAACCTTCTCCGTCACTTTCCCCTTCGCGGCGGCCATGCCTTCATGGCTGGAGGCGATGCTTGGGGTCGCCCTGCTGTTTGCGGTTGCGGTCTTCGTCAACTGGATCGTCAAGCAGGTGATCCTTAAGTTCGCCTTGCAGCTGTTGCCCAAGGACGGTCCGACTCCCGCACCTATCGTCGCGCGGCTCGCCAATATCGTGCCTGCGCTCATCCTCGCCCGCGGCGTCGGACTGGTCGTGCATCTGCCAGCTGGTTTGGCGACGGCGATCCATAATGTGGCGAATGCCTTCATCATCCTGACGATCATCCTGGCGATGAACGCCGCGCTCAATCTTGCAAACCGGCTCTATCAGCGCCGGCCCGATGCCGACCACCGTCCCATCAAGGGATATATCCAGGTCCTCAAAATCCTGCTGTTTCTTGCCGGCACGGTGCTGGTGATTGCGGTGGTAATGGAACAGTCGCCGTTGCTACTGCTCTCGGGACTGGGCGCGCTGGCGGCAGTGCTCATGCTGGTGTTCAAGGATACAATCCTGTCGCTGGTCGCATCGGTGCAGCTCACCTCCAACGACATGCTCCGGGTCGGGGACTGGATCGAGATGCCAGCGCTCAATGCTGATGGAGACGTGATCGATATTGCCTTGCACACGATCAAAGTGCAGAACTTCGACAAGACGATCACGAGCATACCCACCTATCGGCTCATCTCCGACAGTTTCAAGAACTGGCGCGGCATGCAAGACGTCGGTGTGCGACGGATCAAGCGATCTCTCTTCATCGACCAGAGCAGTATCCGCTTTCTGGGCGAAGAGGACGAACTGAGCCTGCGCCGTTTCGCGCTGATCGACGAGTATCTAATCCGCAAACAGGGCGAACTGGCGCAATCGAACGATCAGCTCGTCGAGCATGGCGGGGATGTCGTGAATGGACGGCGTCTAACTAACATCGGCACGTTTCGCGCCTACGTTATCGCGTATCTTCGCGCACAAACGCGTGTGTCGGGCGATATGGCCCTGCTTGTGCGTCAGCTCCAACCTACCGCGCAGGGATTGCCGCTGGAGATCTACTGCTTCACCGCGACGACGATCTGGTCGGAATATGAAACCATCCAGGCCGATATTTTCGATCACTTGCTCGCGATCCTGCCTGAATTCGGCCTGCGCCTCTATCAGGCACCGAGCGGCCATGACGTTCAACGGATGTCATTGGGCGAGAATGCGAAGAAATCGATCGGGGTGGGAGATGGCTGAGCGTTCTCAAGCCGTCCAGGCGCTCGAGTTCCGTTGCGTCGCCATACTTCAATGGCGCCCCCGGACATAGAAACGGCCAATCAGGGACAAGCCGATAGGCAAAATGGCTAATGCGGCCATGCCGATTACCCAGATGACCACGACGGCGCCCTTGCCGGTGCTCTTTAGCATCCCCAGCAATTGTCCGGGCAGGCTGCTGGTATCGAGCGCGGCCAGTATGTCGCCGGCAGATTTGTTGCCCAGGGTTTTCGCGGTATCCTGTCCGCGATCCACGACGAGATCGAGCGAGGTGGCGAGCCAGGCGAGCACGGGGTCGGTAAAGCTGTAGAGAAGCCAGGAGAGCAGCGACCAGATTAGCATCGCGAGGCCGATCAGAATCCAGGCGAAAGGCCGCAATTTCCCGCTTCGGATCCGCGTGGCTCCCTCCTGCGGAAAGCCTTCGATCGATTGGTTTTTCCAGCGTCGCGAGCCATGTGACAAAGCGAATTCCCTTCATATTAGCCAGATGCGGGGTCTGGCCAAACGACCCAGCGGCCATCTTCACCCGTACGCAACAAAGACACAATAGGGAATGTCCCTATAGCGCGTCTGTTACCGAACATAGGAAAGGCGTGCCTCGATTGTGCTGCTCCGCTCCCGAGTCTCGGGGTCATGTGCGGAAGGCTTAGGAATTCGCCCGTTGATGAAAGGTTTGAAGATCATGGTCGAAGCCCAGATCCCCGGCGTGGGTGATCCGCTCGATGGCCTGGCGGAGACCATGGACCGCGCCGCGGGTGCCATGATTGCTCAGGCAACCTTCGGCTTGTCGCCAGCCACGCTGGCCCAGGCCGTCTCCGACTGGATGCTGCACCTTGCAGCCTCGCCGGGCAAGCAGACGCAGCTCGCTGCCAAGGCGCTGCGCAAAATGACGCGACTGGGACACTATGCCATGCGTAGCGCGACGGACGCGCAGGCGGCGCGCGCGATCGAGCCGCTGCCGCAGGATCGGCGCTTTGCCGACCCAGCTTGGGCGTCGGCGCCGTTCAACCTCGTCTCGCAGGCCTTTCTGCTCAACCAGCAATGGTGGCACGCGGCAACGACCGGGATCACGGGCGTTACCGCGCATCATGAGGAGATGGTGGCCTTCGCTGTCCGCCAGTGGCTCGATACGGTGGCGCCCACCAATTTCCTCGCCACGAACCCCGTCCTGCAGCAGCGTATCCTGGAGACCGGCGGACAGTGCCTGGCCGATGGCCTGCGAAATTGGATGACCGACGTCGAGGCGCTGATGCGCGGCCTGCCGCCGGCCGGTACGGAAGCGTTCCAAGTCGGCGAAACCCTCGCGACCGCCGAAGGCAAAGTCGTGTACCGGAACCGGCTAATGGAACTGATCCAATATGCGCCGACGACGGAGCAGGCCCGGCCCGAGCCGATCCTGATCGTGCCCGCCTGGATCATGAAATATTACATCCTCGACCTTTCGCCGGAGAACTCGCTGGTCCAGTGGCTCACCGCGCAGGGCTTCACCGTGTTCATGATCTCCTGGCATAATCCCGGCAGCACCGATCGCGACCTCGAGATGGCCGATTATCTGCAGCTTGGACCGATGGCCGCACTCGACGCCGTCGCCGCGATCACCGGCGGCGCTTCGGTCCATGCGGCGGGTTATTGCCTCGGCGGGACGCTGCTCGCGATCGCGGCGGCGGCCATGGCGCGCGATGGCGACGACCGGCTGGCCAGCCTCACGCTGCTCGCGGCCCAGACCGAGTTCTGCGAGCCTGGCGAATTGGGCCTGTTCATCGACGAAGGGCAGCTTAGCCTGCTCGAGAACATGATGTGGGGTCGAGGCTATCTCGACAGCGCCCAGATGGGCGGCGCGTTTCAGATGCTGCGCTCGAACGATCTGGTCTGGTCGCGCGTGCTCACCACTTATCTCATGGGCGAGCGCGAGCCGATGAACGACCTCATGGCCTGGAACGCGGACGGCACGCGGATGCCCTATGCCATGCACAGCCAGTATCTGCGCCGGCTGTTCCTCGAGGACGATCTCGCTGAAGGACGCTTCCAGGTCAATGGACGCCCGATCGCCCTGTCGGTGTTGCGCTGGCCGATGTTCGTGGTCGGCACGGAGCGCGATCATGTCGCGCCTTGGCGTTCGGTCTTCAAGATCCACCGGCTGACCGGGGCGCCGATCGACTTCGTGCTGACCAGCGGCGGCCATAATGCCGGGATCGTCTCGGAGCCGGGGCATCCAGGCCGGTCCTATCGTCTGCTTACTCGCGAGGCGGATGGAGCCGCGCTCGACCCCGACGCATGGCTGGATGCCGCGACGCGTCACGAAGGCAGCTGGTGGACCGCGTGGAGCGATTGGCTCGCAAAATTGTCGGGCAAAGCGGGCACGCCGCCGCCGATGGGCGCACCGGACAAGGGCTATGCGCCGCTCGCAGAGGCACCCGGCCATTATGTGCTGGAGCGCTGAGCGATGAATGACGAACCAATGATCGAGAACCGCACCTTCGACGAGATCGCGGTGGGTGATACGGCGAGCCTGGCGCGAACACTGCGCGAGGAGGACATCCAGCTCTTCGCGCTGGTCTCGGGCGACGTCAATCCCGCGCACGTCGATCCCGACTATGCCGCGACTGACCTGTTCCGCCGCGTGATCGCGCATGGCATGTGGGGTGGCGGGCTGATATCGGCGGTGCTCGGCACCGAACTTCCGGGTCCCGGCGCCATCTATCTCAGCCAGTCGCTGCGCTTCTCGCGTCCGGTCGGCCTTGGCGATACGATCACCGCCAGCGTAACGGTGGCCGAGAAGCAGACGGAACACAGCATCGTGATATTCGACTGCCGCTGCGTCAACCAGGACGGCGAGGAGGTGATCTCAGGCCGCGCGGAGGTCAAGGCGCCGAACGAGAAAGTGCGCCGCCCGCGCATTGCCCTGCCGGACGTCCATCTTGCCGAACGTCATGGTTATCGTCGATTGATGGAAAAAGTGGCTGGGCTCGCGCCGGTGCCGACCGCGGTAGCCCATCCGTGCAGCGCGTCGGCGATCGTGGCGGTCGTGGAGGCAGCCGAGCAGGGCCTGATCGCCCCCATCCTGGTCGGCCCGGAGGCGAAAATCCGCATCGCGGCCGAGGAGGCCGGGAAGGACATCACGGGCTTTCCGATCGAGTCTGCCGGCCATAGCCATGACGCGGCGGCCAGGGCGGTCGCACTCGTGCATGAGGGCAAGGCCAGACTGCTGATGAAGGGCTCGCTCCACACCGACGAACTGATGGGCGCTGTCGTTGCGTCCGGCACGGGCCTGCGGACGGAGCGGCGGATCAGCCATGCCTATGTGATGGATGTGGCGGACCACCTGGGACCTCTCATCATCACCGATGCGGCGATCAACATCGCCCCGAGCCTGGAGGAGAAGGCGGATATCATCCGCAACGCCATCGATCTCGCGCATGTGATCGGGATCGAGGAGCCGAAGGTCGCGATCCTCTCCGCGGTTGAGACGGTCAATCCGGCAATGGTCTCCACGCTCGACGCGGCAGCGCTCTGCAAGATGGCGGATCGCGGGCAGATCACCGGCGGACTGCTCGACGGGCCGCTCGCATTCGACAACGCGATCAGCCCTGATGCGGCGCGCGAGAAAGGCATCGTCTCGCCGGTCGCGGGACGGGCGGACATCCTCGTCGTACCCGATATCGAATCCGGCAACATGCTGGCCAAGCAATTGACCTTTCTGGGTGATGCGGATGCCGCCGGTGTCGTTCTCGGGGCGCGCGTGCCGATCATCCTGACCAGCCGTGCCGACAGCCTGCGGACCCGGTTGGCTTCGTGCGCGGTCGCTGTGCTTATGGCCCATGCGGCGACAAAGGCCGCGCCGGGGATGGCGACGCGCGCATGAAGGCCGTCGTCAGTCTCAATTCCGGATCATCGAGCATCAAGTTCGCGCTCTATACGCTCGGCAATCCTGACAGCCTCACCTTGTCGGCAAGCGGCAAGATCGAAAAGATCGGTATTGCACCCGCTCTCCGCATCCGCTCCGTCGAGGGTGAAGTCCTGATAGACCGCGACTGGCCGGATGGGGCGTCGCTGACCCATGCCGATCTGCTCGAAGATCTGTTTGCATGGGCCACGGACCATCTTGGTGACCGGCAGGTCGTCGCGATCGGCCACCGGGTCGTTCACGGCGGCACCCGCTTTGCCGCGCCGCAACGGGTCGACGCGGTCCTGCTCGACGCCCTGGAGGCGCTTTGCCCTCTCGCGCCGCTCCACCAGCCCCACAATCTCGCCGCTATCCGCGCCATTGCCCGGATCAACCCCGATCTTCCTCAGGTCGTCTGCTTCGACACGGCCTTCCACCATGACAAGCCGATGGTCGCCTCCCGGCTCGCCATCCCCCGCTTCCTCCACGATCAGGGTATCCGCCGCTACGGCTTTCATGGTCTTTCTTATGAATATATCGCACGGCGTCTGGGCAAGATCGATCCGGCGCTCGCGGGCGGGCGTGTGATTGCCGCGCACCTCGGCAACGGCGCCAGCCTGTGCGCAATGCAGAGCGGGCGCAGCATCGACACGACGATGGGTTTCACCGCCCTCGACGGGCTTGTCATGGGCACGCGCTGCGGCAGCATCGATCCCGGCGTCGTGCTGCATCTCCAGTCACAGCTAAGCATGCCGGTGGCCGAGGTCGAGGACCTGCTTTACCGCAAATCCGGTCTTCTCGGCGTATCGAACATCTCGAGCGACATGCGTGCGCTGTCGGAAGACGGGAGCGTCGAGGCGGAAGAGGCGATCGATCTCTTCTGCTGGCGGGTGGCGCGCGAGGCCGGCGGGCTTATCTCTTCACTTGGCGGACTGGATGCGTTCGTGTTCACCGCCGGGATCGGTGAAAATCACGCCGATGTGCGGCGGCGCATCTGTACCCGGTTGGCTTGGGCGGGTCTCGAGATCGACGACGACGCCAATGCGGACAACGCGCTTCGCATTTCGCGGGCCGGCGAAAGCCGCATCGACGTTCTCGTCATTCCGACCGACGAGGAGCGGATGATCGCGCTTCACACCCTGGCCCTTTTAGAAGCATTGCAATCATGACGTCACTTGTCGATCTTGACGGCAAACGCGGCCTGATTGTGGGCATCGCCAACGAGCACAGCATCGCGGCGGGTTGCGCAGAGGCGTTCACGCGGTCGCGCAGCGCCAATTTTCATCTTGATCAGGCACGATCTGCCAAGCGTCGCAGTTTGTGACCATTTTCAACGTGCTGGCCGCACTGCTATGCCGGGGGACGGGCGGTATCGCCGTTGCGAACTGCTCCGGGGTTGCGGCGCCTTATCCTCGCAAATTGCTGGTGCGATCATCGCTGCTAATATACTGTCGCCTGTGGGCGAAGGAGAAGTGATGAAGCCGACGATCATTGGATCCAACCCGGGCAGGAGCTCCGTCGAACTTCAGCAGTCGGCGGCTTCTCCCATACCGCTTGAAACCGGCGCCATCATCCTTCGTCCCGAGCAGCTGCCCGAGGCGGAGAAGCAGCTCGCGCAGCTTGACTTCGCCACCATGCGTTCCGGCGATGTGATCCGTATCGGCCTCGAAGCCGAACAAGCGCTGCAAAGCACGCTCGACGGCTTTCTTCAGCGGCTCGACAAGAACAGTGCTGCGGCGGTGTTCGCGCTGTTTGGGCGGCTGGAGAAAGGGGTCGAGGACGCTGACCTGCCTGCCATCCTTGATAAAATGCAGAACGGCGAGAAGCCGGGCTTCCTCGGCCGCCTGCTCGGGCGGTTGCGCGGTAAGCGGCCAGACCAGCTGATCGACGAGATGTTGACCGCGATCGGCGACCTGATCGCGGGGCGGACCAAGACGCTTGCAGACGAGATGGCCCGGCTGGAGGGTGAGCTCAGCAAGGAGATGCAGAAGCTGTTCGCCGAGCTCCAGAACCTCGATCAGCTGAAGAAAAGCTACGGCAACCACTTCGGCGAGTTCGCCGTCGCCGCCGGGGTGGCGCGCGCATTGCTCAACAAGGCGCAGGCCTATGTCGCAAATGAGGAGGCGGCGCTCGACCCGGCCGACCCGGTGGCACAGGCTCGGCTGACGGAGCTGAAGGACAAATTGCGCTTGCTCGAAAGCCGCGCGCTGGCGCTGGAGGGGAGCTACACCCGTCTTCCAGCCGACCAGCTGGTGATCCAGCAGATCGAGCAGGCCGGGGTCGCCACCCTGCAGGAAACCGCGACCACCGTCGCGTCGCGTTTCGCCTCGATTAAGATGACGCTGCTGTCGATCCACGGCGCGTTTGCGGTAAGAAGCGTGCAGCAAATCGCCGGCCGACAAGCCAAGCTCGATCGCCAGTTGACCGAGCTGCGCGGCCGCGCGCTGAAGGACGTGGCGGTGACTGCGGCGATCGCACCCGGCGATAACCGGGTCGCGCAGGCTCAGCAGATCGAGACGATCATTGCCACCACCAAGGAAATCCACGGACTGGTCGAAGTTGCGCGCAAGACTACCGACGAGAAGTTCGAGATAGCCCGCCGCAAGTTCGCGGACGCGCGGCGGGAACTCGCCACGCTTGCTCCCAATTGAAACGAAGGACCTGATCAACAATGCTCACCCTGTCGCTCGAGAAGCCCGGCGTCGCGGTGCCTAAGCTGCAACTTTCGCTGAATAAGGGCGCGCGCTTCACCGCCAAGGTGGAGTGGCGCTGCGACGCCGACCATGCGGACGACGTCGACGTCCACGCGCTTGAGGCGCGCAACGACGGCAATGGCGCCAAGGTGACCGAGCTGGTGAGTGTGCTCTCGACCTACAACACCACGCGGATGAACCCGCAGGGCGGCGCGCTGGCGTCTAACACGGACGGCTCGTTTGCCACCCCGAGCGGGGGCTTGTCGCACAGCGGCGACCTTCGCGTGCAGAACAGCAGCGAATCAATCATCATCGACGGATCGAAGTTGCCTGCGGGGGTCAATGAGATCCCTATTTTGGTAACGGTCCACGAGGCGGATCATGGCGGAGGGCATGAAGAGGGCGATGCCGATGAGGATGAGCCGGCGTTCGGCGACATCGACTTGTGCACGATCACGCTGACCGATGGCAGCGGACGCGAGCTCGGCGCGTACCAGCTGTCGTCCGAGTTCAAGGAGTTCAACGTGGTCCAGCTCGGCAGCCTACTGCTTGGCCCTGAAGGCTGGGAATATGCCGCGGTGGGACGTGGCTTCAACGGGACATTTAACGACGTGCTCGCTCATTTCTCCTGAGCTGGTGCCCGACGACGCGCCTCCCAACCGCGGGCCGACCCGGCTGCGCCCGACGGTCATCGGTCCGATCGCGCCCGGCCAAAAGACTTCGCGCCGCCCCGCCGACCGCGCGTCGCCGCCCGTGTCCGAGCATGCGACCCGCCCTGTCGTAGCTCCCACCGCTATTCCCGGCGTCGAACGCAGGCGCATCGCCGTCACCGTCGCCGATATCGCCCGGCTGTCGCCCGGCGTCGCCCCCGCCGTCGCCGCCACCGCGGTGCGGCTCGTCGAGGGCTTCGTGGTCGAGGGTGCGCGCGACCGCACCATCACCCTGTGGGGCCACGGCGCGCAACAGGAGTACGCCGATCTTGTCGCACGGACGCTTGACCTGGCGCGGGCTGACGAACTGGGCCGGGTTCGGGCGTATGTGACGCGGATGATCGACTTGCTCGGTGCGATTGATCTGCCGGTGATCTGCGGCATCGGCCGGCCGGCCGGGGTGTTCGACCGGCTGTTTGGCGGAACGGGCCGGATCGATACACTCTGTGCGCTGGAAGACGCACGGGCCGAACTCGACCAGCTGGTGCGGCTGACGGCCGCCGCACTCGATCCCCTTCTGCGGCTGCGCGACCGGCTGAGCGAACAGGCGCGCCGGATTGAGGCCACCGGCGGCGACATCGAGGCGGCGGCGCTGGCGGCGGGGTTCCTGGCTGACCATCTCTCGATCACGCAGCCAGCGCTGTCGCAGCGGTTCCTGGAGCGCGCGATGAGCCTGACCCGCTCAGTCGCACAGCTTCGAGGCGACGATCCGCTCCGCGCCGCGCAGGCCGAGCAGCCGCTGCACCTGATCGCCGCGATCCAAGAAGCGGTGCTGGTGGCAATGCCCGCCTGGCTCTCCACCATAGCTGCATTGACCGCCACTGCGAGTGGGGCGCGCTCGCCCAACCCGACCGAGGCCGGCGAACTCCAACACCGCCTCCAAACTATTCTGCAGCAGCTCAAGACATGAAGGGCCCAAGACCATGACGCTCCAGCTCGACCTCCAGAAATCCGCCCGTACCCTGCGCGTCTCGCTCGAGAAGGCCGGTGTTGCCGCCGACGTCAAGGCCGAGCTGATCTTCGACATGGACGTATCGGGCTCGTTCGAGCACGAGCATGAGGAGGGCACCACCAGCCGGCTTATCGAGCGGCTGGTGCCCTTCGGCATGGAGCTTGATCCAGACGGGCGGATGGACGTCTTCACCTTCAGCGACGGGAAGCGTAGCGTGCACCACGTTGGTACAGTCGCGCCTGACGATTGCCGAGGGTATATTGTCCGCAACGTAGTAAAGCGCGTGCCTGGCTGGAACGGCGGCACAACTTACAGCTACGTGCTCGAACGGAATCTCCAGCACTTTGGTTGGCTGCCAGCTGAGGCGGGGGGCGGGTTCCTTAGTCGCTTCTTCGGGGTCGGCCAGGAGCCAGAATTTCGTACGAAGAAGCGTTCGATCGTCATCTTCGTAACCGATGGCGAGAACGACCCATCCGACCATGGCCGCACGATTCAAATCCTGGAGGAATCTGAACGGCGGGGCGATCAGGTTTATTTCCTGTTCGTCGGCGCATGCGAGCACGACGTCGATTTCGGCTTCCTGCGCCACATCGCCGCCCGCTTCCGTAACACGGGCGTTGTCATCATCCGCGATCTCGACGCCTTCGTCGAATTGTCCGACGAACAGCTCAACACTCAGCTGCTCGGCTCAGAACTGCTCGACTGGCTTAAATCCTAGGCGGTCATTTTACAATCAAATCACTTGGCAATTGATCGTAGCGTTATGACGTAGGATATTGCTGAGCCTCATCGGTCACGGCACGCTATTCTCCCGGGCGCGCGAAGATCGAACGGCCTACCGCATCACGCTGAGCAGATCATCGACGCTCGCCACCGCGAACGCGGAATATTCGTCGGCGACGGCGTAGGGCAGCAGCACACGCCGCCGGTGGAGCAGCGCGCCGCAGCTGTAGGTGACGTTCGGCACGTAGCCGCCATGCTCCTCGCCGCTCGGGAACAAAAGCGGAGAGGGTGTCCGCGCAAGCACCTTCGTAGGATCGTCCCGGTCGAGCAGGCAGGCGCCGATGCAGTAACCGCGGACCAGTCCCACGCCGTGGGTGAACACCAGCCACCCTTCGTCGATCTCGATCGGCGAGCCGCAATTGCCGATCTGGACGAACTCCCACGGGTAACGAGCCGCCATGATGGGCACGCCTTCTTCCCATCGCTCAAGCGTGTCAGATTGTAGAAGCCACAAGCTCTCACTATCCTGCCGTCCGAGCATTGTGTATCGCCCGTCGATGCGCCGCGGGAACAGCGCCATGCCTTTGTATCCCGCCATGGCGCCGACGAGTGGACGCATTTCATACGTGCGCACATCGATACCGCGCAAGAGCTCGGCGCGCGCCGTGCTGCCGTCGAAAGCTGTGTAGGTGCCGATTACGCTTTGCGCACCATCATGATCTGTAAAGCGGACCAATCGCAAATCTTCCACGCCCTGCCGCTGGCTGGGCAGGATGGGAAAGATGACCGTTTCCGAAATATCCTCGCTGTCATCGGACCGCAGTCGGACCCATCCCTGCTCCTGGCGCTCTATTCGGGGTGGCACGCCTTGGCCGCTCGCCGTATCGATGACGAGGCCGTCGCCACCGTCCCAGCTTCCGGAGCGGAAGGTGACCGACGAGACGTGACCCTCGCCAACCCCGCGCAACGAAAGAAGGAAGCGTATGCTGCCGTCGCCTGGGTCGCGATGGGGAATCTCGACGATGCTGGGGTTGAACAGCGCCGCGCTTTCGAAGGCGTATTCTTGGCTGAAATAGGCACCGACGAGCAGCCGATCGTCTTGGTCGACCACGTTGATCCCAAGCCCGCCTTTGACTTCCTCGAAGCGGTGCAGGAACACATTGTCGACGCGTCGATGACGCCTTTGCATCGCGCGGCGCAGCAACGCCAGCATCCGCCGCCGATAGGTAGGATCGAGCGCCATCAGCCGGGCCGCAACAGCTTGGCTCCTCGGCGGCCGGCCCGCTGCAAACGCCGCAGGATAGTCGAAACCGAAAGGGCGGATGACCGTCCGGGAGGGATCGGGCATCAGCTTAATGTCGAGCTTGGTAAAGACATCGGCTGCCTTGAGGGTGTCGGTCACTGCGTCATCCCGCGAGCTTTAGACGCAGCCGGACACGAGCGTACATCATGTCGGCTTCGCCTAGATAGGGCACTGTGATGCGAAGAGAAGTCAGCGCCATTTTCCCCGGTTGTAACTCCAGGCCGCAAAGCCCGCGCGATAGAGCGCGGCTGCTCGGAAGCTGAGGTAAAGCGCGAGACGGGGGTGGATCAAACCAAATCGCCGCGTCCGGCTTGAGGTAGCCATCATGGCCCGTGCGGCAAGCAGCCAAACGCCAGCCGGCAACAGCGCAACAACAACCGATGGTCGCTTTCTCATTCGAGTGCATCTTCCGAGTTCGTCATCTCGCTTGGCCGTCGACGTGCCGCCCGCTACTGCCGCGTGAAGTGACATTGATATCGAAATCAGCGGGAGAACCCCATGCGCGTTGTGGCCGCGCGAGTATATTGGGATGGCGTAGTCGCCCGGAAGCTCGCACCGGGCGCACTGGGTACCGGCGACCGAAATCGAACGGACGGTGCGTACATTGTCCGCATGGTCTGTCATGCTCGCGCTTCTGACATCGGCTACAGCGCTTTCCAGTGTGAATTTTCCCGGCATTGTAGGTGTGACGGCCAGGTTCGGCTAAGGCATTTTTCTTCTCGCCATGGGCAGCCTCTGCGCGGCGATCTGTCTGCGTCTGCGCCGACAACGCTGGGTGTAGCGTTTGAGAGAGCGGTCGGCGATCACACCTCTTCATTGTCCCCGCCACCGGCACCTTTAGGCCGCGCCGGCCGGACCGGTGGTGGCAGGTTGGCCGACAGGCGTAGCTTTGCGATCGTGATTTCCCTTTGGAGCCGGGCGTTGTCTGCCCGGATCGAACGGAAGGTGAAATGGCATAGAAAAGGGTGAACAGCGACAGTAGCGAACTCGCGATCAAACAGGCGCGCGGATACAGGCCCAGAGAACCCAGGACCATGATCGTGCCAGCGGCTGCCAGTCCCAACACCGTGACGATGATCGAGCGGCGTCGGAATGCGGCGCGGCGGGCCTGCGATCTCCTCTTTTCCTTCATGAGGCTTGATCCTCAATCTTCAAGTTATAACACGGCAGGTGTTTGCGGGCGCTACGGCAGGAGCACGGACGCGAGCGCCGCGCCGGCCATGACAATCGTTGCGAGGCAGCCAAGCACCAGAAGTGGACGCGAGGCTGTGAAATTGCCAAGCACCGATCGGCGATGGGCGATGGTCATCATCGTCGCCATGATCGGGACGGCGACAAAGCCGTTGATGACCGCGCTGTAGATAAGCGCATGCATCGGATCGATCGGTGACCAGCTGATCGCGAGCCCTACCAGTGTCGCAAGGCCGATGATGGTGTAGAAGCCCACCGCATGCCAGGGCTTTTCTTCGAGGCCGCATTTCCAGCCGCGGCTCTCACCCACGGCATAGGCGGCCGATCCCGCCAACACCGGAACCGCCAGCATGCCGGTGCCGATGATGCCGAGGGCGAAGAGCGCCAGGGCGAACTTCCCCGCGACCGGCTCGAGTGCCTTTGCGGCATCGGTCGCGGTCTGGATCGATGTCTGACCGGCGGCATTCAAGGTCGCGGCCGTGCCGATCATGA
>Ga0310345_10000858_pt1 | contig 38260 bp, 31 predicted proteins | sample HC15DNA20500_MG_FD_204667 | JGI IMG/M metagenome (GOLD analysis project Ga0310345, IMG submission 204667) | Marine microbial communities from station ALOHA, North Pacific Subtropical Gyre - HC15-DNA-20-500_MG | ecosystem: Environmental > Aquatic > Marine > Oceanic | place: Pacific Ocean: North... | reverse complement strand
TCTCGACGAGCACTACAACGATCGCATGCTGCTGGCCGAAGCCAACCAGTGGCCGGAGGACACGCGCCCCTATTTCGGCGACGGCGACGAATGCCACATGGCGTTCCACTTCCCGCTCATGCCGCGCATCTATATGGGCCTGGCGCGCGAGGACCGGTATCCGATCACCGACATCATCAACCAGACGCCCAACATCCCCGACAACTGTCAGTGGGCGATCTTCCTGCGCAATCACGACGAGCTGACGCTGGAGATGGTGACCGATAGCGAGCGCGACTATCTCTGGCAGACCTACGCCACCGATCAGCGCGCGCGCCTCAATCTCGGCATTCGCCGCCGGCTCGCCCCGCTGCTCGACAACGACCGCCGCAAGATCGAGCTGCTGAACGGCCTGCTGCTCTCCATGCCCGGCACACCCGTGATCTATTACGGCGACGAGCTCGGCATGGGCGACAACTTCTTCCTCGGCGACCGCGACGGCGTGCGCACGCCCATGCAGTGGTCCGCCGACCGGAATGGCGGCTTCTCCCGCGCCGATCCCCAACGGCTCTTCCTGCCGCCCATCCAAGACCCGATCTACGGCTTCGAGTCGGTCAATGTGGAGGCCCAGGAGAAGGATCCCCATTCGCTGCTCAACTGGACCAAGCGGATGATCACCGTCCGCAAGTCCTACCAGGCCTTCGGCCAGGGCACCCTGACCTTCCTCTACCCGCGCAACCGCAAGGTGCTCGCCTATCTGCGCGAGTATGACGGCGAGACCATCCTCTGCGTCTTCAACCTGTCCCGGTCCGCGCAGGCGGTCGAACTGGACCTGTCGGAGAAGAAGACCCTGATCCCGGTCGAGCTGACCGGCCGGTCCATCTTCCCGGCCATCGGCACGCTGCCCTACCTGCTCACCATGCCGGCCTACGGCTTCTACTGGTTCTCCCTCACCGAGCCCGCCTCCCTCGCCCTTGACGAGGAGCCGGCCCAGCAGCCCCTGCCCGAGCTCGACACCCTCGTCCTCGGCCGCGGCTGGAACCTGGTGGAGAGCCAATGGAGCGAGACCCGCGGCCGCGACCGCTTCATGCAGTCCTACCTGCCCGCCTATGTGCACAATCAGCGCTGGTTCGGCGCCAAGGACAGCCGCATCACCCACGCCGATCCGATCGTGCTGGGCGAGCTTCCCCGCGAGGGCCAGGAAAGCTTCCTCCTCATGGCGCTCGATCTCGACCTCTCCGACGACAAGCGGCAGCGCTACTTCCTGCCGCTCGCGCTGGAATGGGGCGAGGAGAATCTCCACCACGACAATCCGAGCATGCCCTACGTGCTCTCCAAGGCCCGCCGCGGTCCCCGCGCCGGCGTCATCCAGGAGGCCGCGGTCAGCAACGACTTCCCGCGTATCCTTCTGGACGCCATGCGGAAGGGAGAGACGATCGAGGGCGAGCGCGGCCAGGTCCGCCTGGAAGGCAGCCGCTGGCTGAGCGAACTGGAGCTCGATCCTGAAGCCCAGATCCGCCGCATGTCGGGGGAACAGAGCAACACCTGCATGGTGATGGGCCGCCAGGTGATGATGAAGATCTACCGGCATCTCCGCTCCGGCATTCAGCCCGAGCTGGAGATGAGCCGATACCTGTCGGACGCCGACTTCCCGAACGCGCCCGCGCTCCTCGGCTGCATGCAGCATGTGGACGAGGAGGGTACCGAGACGGCCTTGGCCGCGGCCTTCGCCAACATCCACAACCAGGGCGACGGCTGGACGGTGATCGTCGACTCCCTCGATCGCGAGCTGGAGGACGCCACCTTCGCCGGCGAGAACCGACCCGACGAGACGGGCGGAGTGCCCTACTCCCTCTCGCTCATCGAGACCATCGGGCGACGGACGGCGGAGCTGCATCGCACCCTCGCCGCCAACACCGAGGATCCGGCTTTCGCGCCGGAGCCGGTCACCGATGAAGACCTGGCGAAGTGGGTCGACACCATCCATGCGCGCGCCAATCACGTCTTCGAGCTTCTGAGCCGCGTCGAGGGGTCCTTGGAGGAGCATTCACGCGAACCCGTGGATCGGCTCATCGCCATGCGCGAGGAGTTCATGCAGAAACTCCAGCGCTTCATGCCGCGCGGCTCGAGCAGCCAGAAAATCCGCCTGCACGGCGATTATCATCTCGGCCAGGTGCTGGTCGCCCAGGACGACATCTTCATCGTCGATTTCGAGGGCGAGCCCGCCAAGAGCCTGGACGAGCGCCGCGCCAAGGCGCCGCCGGCGAGGGACATCGCAAGTATGCTACGGTCCTTCGACTATGCCGCGAACATGGCCATCGACCGCCAGTGGCAGACAGGCGTGGCCCAGCTCAGCGAGATCGAGAGCCGCGCCCACGACTGGCGCGACGCCGCCACGAGGACTTTCCTCGAAGCCTATACGAGCGTGCTCGTGGAGGCCGGCGACACGGTCATGGACAACTCGGCCCAGGAGCTACTGACCTTCTTCTTGGCCGATAAATTGCTTTACGAGATTACCTACGAGGCGCTGAACCGCCCGGCTTGGCTCTGGGTGCCTGCGAAGGCCGCCCTGGAGCTGATCGAGACCGACGGTGCGCCGCCGCCGAAGGAGGAAATGGATTGAGCATTGTAAACCGCACAGCCCAGCCCGCCCTGGCCCCCAATCATGATGCCGTCGAAGCGATCGTTCGCGGCACCCACGGCGACCCGTTCGCCGTGCTGGGGCTGCACGGCGGCGACGGCAAGCCCATGTCGTTGCGCGTCTTCGCGCCCGAGGCCGACACGGTCGAGATCCTGGCGCCCACCGGCTCCAGTATGGGCAAGCTGGAGAAGCTGCACCAGTCCGGCTTCTTCATCGGCGAGTTCCCGTCCGAGCGCCGCAAGCCGTACCGGCTGCGCATGACGCGCGGCGAGCACACCTGGGAGGTCGAGGACCCCTATCGCTTCCCGCCCGTCATTACGGACATGGACCTCGAACTGATCGCCAACGGCGATCATCTCAAGCTCTATGAAGTGCTGGGCGCCCAGCCCCGCACCATCGACGGAACCGAAGGCGTGTTGTTCTCCGTCTGGGCGCCGAGCGCCAAGCGCGTCAGCGTCATCGGCCCGTTCAACGGCTGGGATGGACGCCGCCACCCCATGCGCCTGCGCCACCGCGCCGGCGTCTGGGAGATCTTCATTCCGAAGCTCCAGAAGGGTGAGCTCTACAAGTTCGAGATCATCGGCCCGAACGGCAATCTGCAGCCTGAGAAGGCCGACCCCCTCGCCTTCCAGCAGGAACACCCGCCGGCGACCGCCTCCATCGTGCACGGACCGTCCGGCCGCCTCGGACATGCGAAAGGCTGGCCCGAGCAGCGCGCCAAGATCAACGCCCACGATGCGCCGATCTCGATCTACGAGATGCATCTCGGCTCCTGGATGCGCGGCCACGACAACACCTTCCTGAATTACGACGAGATCGCCGACCGGCTGATCCCCTACGTTCAGGATCTCGGCTTCACCCATATCGAGCTGATGCCGGTTTCGGAGTTCCCCTTCGACGGCTCATGGGGCTATCAGCCCATCGGCCTCTACGCGCCGACCTCCCGCTTCGGCACGCCGGAGCAGTTCACCCGTTTCATCCGCCGCCTGCACGAAGCCGGCATCGGCGTCATCGTCGACTGGGTCGCCGCGCACTTCCCGACCGACGTGCACGGCCTCGCCCGCTTCGACGGCACGGCGCTTTACGAGCACGACGATCCGCGCCGCGGCTTCCACTACGACTGGAACACGCTGATCTACAATTACGGGCGCAAGGAGGTGATGAACTTTCTGGTCGCCAACGCTCTTTATTGGCTGGACCACTTCGACATCGACGGCCTGCGCGCCGATGCCGTGGCCTCGATGCTCTATCTCGATTACAGCCGGAACGAAGGCGAATGGCTGCCCAATGAATACGGTGGCAACGAAAACCTTGAAGCAATCCACTTCATCAAGCGCCTCAACGAGATCGTCTACAACGCCTTTCCCGGCATCGCGACGATCGCCGAAGAATCGACCGCATGGCCCGGCGTCTCCCGCCCGACATACCAGGGCGGGCTCGGCTTCGGCTACAAATGGAACATGGGCTGGATGCACGACACGCTGAACTACATCAGCGAGGATCCGATCCATCGCCGCTACCACCACGACAAGCTCACCTTCGGCCTGGTCTACGGGTTCTCCGAGAACTTCGTGCTGCCGCTGAGCCATGACGAGGTGGTGCACGGCAAGGGCTCGATGATCGGCAAGATGCCGGGCGATCACTGGCAGCGCTTCGCGAACCTGCGCGCCTATTACGGCTTCATGTGGGGTCACCCGGGCAAGAAGCTGCTCTTCATGGGCGGCGAGTTCGCCCAGGAGCGGGAGTGGAACCACGACCATTCCCTGGACTGGCACCACCTGGAGGACCGCCATCATCGCGGTGTCCAGAACCTGATCCGCGACCTCAACCGCGTCTATCGGGAATCGCCCTCTCTCTACGAGAAGGACACCGATCCGGCCGGCTTCGAGTGGGTCAATTCCACCGACGCTGAGAACAGCGTGCTTTCCTTCATCCGCCGGACCGAGGGCAAGCCGCCCATGCTGGTGGTCTGCAACTTCACCCCCGTGGTGCGGAACGACTACCGCGTCTGGGTCCCCGAGGCGGGCACCTGGGCCGAACGCATCAACACCGACGCAACCGACTATGGCGGCAGCGGCGTGGGCAATGCCGGTGCGGTGCAAGCCGAGGCAATCCCATGCGATGGACGTCCATATTCCGTCAGCTTAACCCTACCGCCGCTCGCCACGCTCTTCCTCGAGCTTCAGGAGTAAATACGCGAATGGACCTTAAGATGGGGCCTGGTTCGCCATGGCCGCTCGGGGCCACTTGGGATGGAGAAGGCGTCAACTTCGCCCTCTTCTCCCGCCATGCCACCAGGGTGGAGCTGTGCCTGTTCGACAGCGCCGACGGCGAAGAGTCGGCGCGCTTTGCGCTGCCCGAATTCACCGATGAGGTCTGGCACGGCCGCATCAACGGCATCGGGCCGGGCCAGCTCTACGGCTACCGCGTGCACGGGCCCTACGACCCGCGCGCCGGCCATCGCTTCAATCCCCATAAGCTGCTGCTCGACCCATACGCGCAGCTCTACGCGGGCGAGCTGACATGGGACGATGCCCTGTTCGGCTACAAGATCGGCTCCAAGCGCGCCGGCGATCTCGCCATGGACGAGCGGGACAGCGCGCCTTACTTGCCGAAATGCATGGTGCTGGCCAACGACGCCCTCCCGTCGGCGCCGCGGCCCAACACGCCGTGGCACGAGACCGTCATCTATGAGGCTCACGTCAAAGGCCTGACCGCGAGGCACCCGGACGTGCCGGAGCATCTGCGCGGCAAGTTCTTAGGGATAGCCCAGCCCCCCATCATCGAACACTTGAAATCGCTCGGGGTCACGGCGCTGGAGCTGCTGCCGATCCACGCCTTCGTCAACGACCGCCACCTGATGGACGAGGGTCTCAGCAATTACTGGGGCTATAACAGCATCGGCTTCTTCGCCCCCGCCCGCCGCTACCTCACCGAGGGCGGCGGCATGGAAGAGTTCCGCCAGATGGTGGACGCGCTCCACGAGGCCGGCATCGAGGTGATCCTCGACGTGGTCTATAACCACACGGCCGAAGGTAACGAACTCGGGCCCACCCTCTCGTTCCGCGGCGTCGACAACCTCGCCTATTACCGCCTGGCGAACGAGCCGCGCCACTATTACGACACCACCGGCTGCGGCAACACGCTGGACATGTCCCATCCCAAGGTCCTGCGCCTGGTGATGGACTCCTTGCGCTACTGGGTGGAGCAAGGCGCCGACGGCTTCCGCTTCGACCTGGCCTCGTCGCTCGCCCGCGACGGCGTCGGCTTCGATCCGTCCTCGTCCTTCCTCGATGCTATCGGCCAGGATCCGGTGCTCAGCCGGGTGAAGCTGATCGCGGAGCCCTGGGACCTCGGCGAGTACGGCTATCAGGTCGGCGGTTTCCCGCCGGGGTGGGCGGAGTGGAACGACCGCTACCGCGACGACCTGCGAGACTATTGGCGCGGCGAGATGGGCAGCCTGCCGGGTCTCGGGCATCGCGTGCTGGGCTCCGCCGATCTCTACGACAATCTCGGCCGCCGCCCCTGGGCCAGCGTCAATTTCGTCACGGCCCATGACGGCTTCACCCTCAACGATGTCTACTCCTATAACGAGAAGCACAACGAGGCGAACAAGGAGGACAATCGGGACGGCCACGACGACAACCGCAGTTGGAACTGCGGCGTCGAGGGCGAGACCGACGATCCGGAAGTCCTGGAGACCCGCGAGCGCCTGAAGCGGGCGCAGCTCGCCAGCCTGATCTTCGCCCAGGGCACGCCCATGATTCAGATGGGCGATGAGATCGGCCGTAGCCAGGGCGGCAATAACAACGCCTTCTGCCAGGATACCGAGATCTCCTGGATGCGCTGGGCCGATCGCCCCGAGCGCGATTGGAAGCTGCTCGATTTCGTCCGCGGCCTCACTGCTCTGCGGCGCGAATATTCCGTGCTCCGCTGCCGGCGCTTCCTGCACGGCGAGCCGGTCGCGCCCGACATCGCCAACGTTACCTGGATCAAGCCGGACGGCGAGGAGAAGCGGCCCGAGCATTGGGAAGACCCGGTCGCCAAATGTGTCGGCCTCTGCCTCGCCGATAGCGAGAACCTGCTGCTGCTGACCTACAACAGCGACGGCGAACCGATCGACTTCACGCTGCCGTCATTCGGCGGGCGGAAGTTCGAGTGGCGTGTCCTTTGCGACACCGCCACCGGGGAGATCCGCCCCGACCGCCCGCTTGAAGCCGACAAGGTTTCGGTTCCGGCCCGCAGCCTGCTCCTCCTGGAGAGAGCATCTAAATGACCGACAGCTTCGCACATGAGTATCCCTGGGGGGCGCAGGTCACCGAGCACGGCGCCCGCTTCCGCCTCTGGGCGCCGTCCCAGGAGGAGATCTCGCTGATCGCGAGCGAATCCGGCGAAGCGATGCCGATGATCCCCCTGGAAGAGGGCTGGTTCGAGCTGGAAACTTCCATGGTGAAGCCCGGCGAGGGCTATCAGTTCGCCCTGCAGGACGGCATGCGCGTGCCCGATCCGGCCGCCCGCGCCCAGGTCGGGGAGGTGCATGGGCCGAGCAAGCTGGTCGACCCGAGAGCCTATCAATGGAAGACCGCGGACTGGAAAGGCCGCCCCTGGCCCGAGGCGGTCCTCTACGAGCTCCACACCGGCACCTTCAGCGAGGACGGCACGTTTGACGGTGTGCTGAAGCAGCTCGACCGCCTCGCCGAGATCGGCATCACCGCGGTCGAGCTATGCCCCGTCGCCCAGTTCGCCGGCAACCGGGGCTGGGGCTATGACGGCGTGCTGCTCTATGCGCCCCACGTCGCCTATGGCGGTCCGGAACGTCTTAAGGCGCTGGTCGATGCCGCCCACGAGCGGGAGATGATGATCCTGCTCGACGTCGTCTATAATCACTTCGGGCCCGACGGAAACTATCTCGGCCTCTACGCTGAGGAGTTCTTCCATCCCGAGCGGCACACGCCTTGGGGTCCGGCCATCGCCTTCGATCGCAAGCCCGTGCGCGACTTCTTCGTCCACAACGTCCTCTACTGGCTGGAGGAATATCGCTTCGACGGTCTGCGCTTCGATGCCATCGACCAGATCGACGATCAGAGCGAGGTGCCGATCCTGAAGGAGATGGCGCGGACTGTGCGCGAGCGCTTTCCCGATCGCCACATCCACCTGACCTCCGAGGACGACTCCAACATGGTCACCCTCTTGGAGTTCGACGAGGAGAACCGGCCTAAGCTCTTCACCGGTGAGTGGAACGATGACTGGCATCACGCCATGCACCACATCCTCACCGGCGAAGATGACGGCTTCTATGAGGATTATGTCGACGATCCCGGCGCCCGCGTCGCACGCATGGAGGCGGAAGGCTTCGATTACCAGGGTCAGCCCTCCTCCTATCGCGGCGGCAGCTCACGCGGCGAGGCATCCGGCCATATCCCGCCGACCGCCTTCGTCAACTTCCTGCAGAACCACGACCAGACCGGCAATCGTCCCTTCGGCGAGCGGCTGACCATGCTGGCCTCGCCCGAGGCGCTGGAGACATCCTTGGCCCTCCTGCTGCTCTCGCCCCAGACGCCCCTGCTTTACATGGGTGAGGAGTACGGCGAGACGCGCCCCTTCCAATATTTCACCGACTTTCACGGCGAGCTCGCCGATGCGGTGCGCGAAGGGCGGCGCGAGGAGTTCAAGAAGGTGCGGCTGTTCGCCGATCCGGAAGCGCGTCATAGGATCCCAGATCCCAACGCCCTTTCGACCTTCGAAGCCTCCAAGCTTCGCCGCGATGAGGTGCCGGAGGCCCAGCGCGAGGCGCGCGAAGCTCTGGTCCGCGACTTGCTGCATATCCGCCGGACATGCATTCTGCCCGCGTTGTCGGCCATTCCGGCCCATTCGGGGCAGGTCGAAGCACAGGAGGGCCGCGCCTTCACCGTGCGCTGGACGCTCGGCGGCGGCAAGACGCTGACGATCTCGGCCAACCTCGCCGACGAGGCGGCTGCGATCCCGGCAAGCGAGGGAGGCAACGTTGTTTATCAGTGGCCCGAAACCGCAGCGGAGGATCTGAAGTCCGGCAGCCTGCCGCCATGGTCCATCGTATGCAGCGTCAATTAGGGCCGGTGGCCCGCAGAGGTTCGATCGGGCAAGCTGATCCGCAAGTGGGGAGCAACGCGTGAGTGAGAAGCTGCAGCGTCTAGCCGAATGCTACGGTATTGGCGACGGCTATACGAACGAGACGGGAGAATGGGTCGAGACGCCCCTCTCCGCCAAGGCCGAGATTCTGAAGGCCATGGGCGTTGCCGTCGGCAGCGAGGAGGAGATCGAGACCAGCATCGCCGAAGCGCCGGCGCCGATCCCCGAAGAAGACATCCACACCCTCTCTCGCAGCGGCTTCTGGCCTCTTTGGCTGGTCGACCAGCGGGTCTGGGGCATGACCACCCAGATCTACAGCCTGCGCTCTTCCGGCAATTGGGGCATCGGCGATTTCCGCGACCTCGCCGATCTGGCCACCAGGCTCGGCGAGCTTGGCGCCGATTTCGTCGGCATCAGCCCGCTCCATGCCCTGTTCATGGCCGACCCCTCGCGCATCAGCCCCTACGCCCCGTCCAGCCGTAACTTCCTCAATCCCATCTTCATCGCGCCGGACCAGGTGCCGGGTTTCGAGGAACTGCCGGACCGCGATGCGCTGGTCGCCGAGCTGCCCGAGCTGCGCAAGGCGGAGCTGATCGACTACCCGTCCGTCTACCGCGTGAAGCTGGCCGCTCTCGAAGCGCTATTCCAGCACTTCACCAAGAACATCTCTGAAGCCGACGCGAAGGCCTACGAGAACTTCAAGCTCGAGAAGGCCGAGTCCCTGCAGAACTTCGCCCTCTACGAAGCCCTGTCGGAGCATTTCGTGGCGGAAGGCGGCTATGTCGCCTGGTCCACCTGGCCGGAGGAGTATCAGGACCGCGGCAGCCTCGCCGTTCGCGATTTCGCCCGGGGCCACAAGGACCGCATCGAATTCCACAGCTGGCTGCAATGGCTCGCCGATATCCAGCTTGCCGCCGCCCAGCGCAAGGCGCGTGAGGCCGGCATGCGGATCGGCCTCTATCTCGATCTCGCCATCGGCGTCTCGCCCGACGGCTCGTCCGCCTGGTGCGGCGGTCATGCCACGGCCCGCGAAGCCCGCATCGGCGCCCCGCCCGACGCCCTGTGCCCCGGCGGCCAGAATTGGGGCCTGATCCCCTTCTCGCCCATGGGCCTCCGTCAGCAGCGCTTCGAGCCTTTCCGTGCGCTCCTTCGCGACAACATGCGTCACGCCGGCGCCATGCGCCTCGACCATGCCATGGGCTTGAGCCGTCTCTATTGGATACCGGAGGACAGCGATGCTCTGGGCGGCGGCTACGTCCGTTACCCCTTCCGCCAGATGCTGGAGATGGTGGCCGACGAGAGCTGGATGGCCCGCTGCGTTGTCATCGGCGAAGATCTGGGCACCATTCCGGAGGGCTTCACCGACACCATGGTCCGGGCCGGTCTCCTGAGCTACCAGGTCCTCTATTTCAGCCGCCATCACGGCCGCTTCTACCAGCCGCACGCCTATCGCCGCGAGGCCATGGTCTGCGCCTCCACCCATGACCTGCCGACCCTCAAGGGCTGGTGGACCGGCAGCGACATCAACTGGCGCGATCACGTGGGCGCCCAGACGGAAGAGGACACCCAGATCCAGATGGAGGGCCGCGAGGCCGAGAAGCGATTGCTTGTCGAGGCGCTGATCGAGGCGGGCCTCGTCGACGGCGACGCGGAAGAGATCGCCGCCTCCGACGAGCTTTCCGAGGATCTCCTCCTGGCCATCCATCGCTTCCTCGCCCGAACCTCCTGCCGGCTCTTCGCCGTGCAGCTGGACGATGCCCTGGCCGCCGACGAGCAGGCGAATTTGCCGGGCACCGTGGATGAGCATCCGAACTGGAAGCGCAAGATCGGCGTTAACCTGGAAGATCTCCCCGAGCACGCGCTGTTCGGCGATCTCGTCCAAGTTCTCGCAACCGAACGTCCTCGCTGATGCGGCCTTTCACAGCCACCTACCGACTGCAGTTTCGCGAAGGGGTTGGCTTCAAGGAAGCCGCCGCACTCGCCCCCTATCTGAAGCGCCTCGGCATCAGCCATCTCTACGCCTCGCCCGTCTTCGAGGCGGTACCCGGCTCCACCCACGGCTACGACACCGCCAATTATAACCGCATCGAAGCCTCTCTCGGCGGCCGCGAAGGCCTGGAAGAGATGTCGGCGGCGCTCAAAAAGCACGGCCTGAAGCTCATCCTGGACTTCGTGCCAAACCACATGGGGGCGAGCCCCTTCAATTCATGGTGGTGCGATGTGCTCGAATGGGGCGCCCAGAGCCCCCACGCCCACCACTTCGATATCGACTGGTCGGCTCCGAAGCTGCTGATCCCGGCCCTCGGCGAACCCTACGGCTTATCCCTGGAGAATGGCGCCTTCGGCATCGAACTCGACGCGGCCAATGGCGGCCTGAACTTCACCGCCCCGGGCCACGAGTTGCCTATGACGCCGCCAAGCTATGCGACCGTCTTCGCGCAGATCGAGAATGGCGGCTTCGAGGATCTCGCCAACCGCTTCGCCGTCGCCACGCCCGAGACCACGTCCGAGCTCAAGACGGAGCTGCGCGACCGCCTTCAGGACGAGGCGACCCGCACCAAGCTGGAGAAGGCGCTTGAGGCGATCGTCGCCGATCATGAGCTGATGCATCAGCTCCACGAGGCCCAGGTCTGGCGCCTCGCCTTCTGGCGCGCCGCCCGGGAGACCCTCACCTATCGGCGCTTCTTCGAGGTGACCGATCTCGTCGGCGTCCGCATGGAGCAGCCGAGCGTCTTCGAGGAATCCCATCGTCTGATCCTCGATCTGGTCGGCAAGGATATCATCCAGGGCATCCGCCTGGACCATGTCGACGGCCTCGCCGACCCCCTGGCCTATTTCCTCAAGCTACAAGAGGCGGTGACCGAAGCCACCAACGAGGCCGAGCCTTATCTGCTCTTGGTGGAGAAGATCCTCGGCCAAGACGAGACCTTGCGGCGCAACTGGCCCGTCGCCGGCACCACCGGGTACGAGTTCATCCGCAGCCTTGCCGGCCTCTTCACCGATCCCGCCGGCGAGTCGGCCATGACGGAGGCCTATCACCTCTTCATCGGCAAGCCCCTCGACTACGACACGCTGCTGCTTCGCGCCAAGCGCCACATCTTCGTGCGCAACCTCGCCGGCGAGCTCGACGTGCTCTCGGGCCTCGCGGCAAAGCTGGCCGCCGCCGATCTCGTCACCCGGGATTTCGGCCGCGATACCCTGCGGCGCGCCATCATCGAGCTCGCCGTCGCCCTTCCCGTCTACCGCACCTATGTCGATGTGGAGGGGCCGAGCGCCGAGGACGAGGCGCTGATCGCCGACGCGACCGCCACCGCCAAGGCCTCCCGTGAGGTGGAGGACGATCTCGCCATCGATTTCATCGCCCAAATCTGGCGGCTGCAGCTCGACGATCCGGCCGCCCGCGCCGAGGCTCTGACCTTCGCCACCCGTTTCCAGCAGACCACCGGTCCGCTCATGGCCAAGGCGTTGGAGGACACCCTCTTCTACCGCTACAACCGCCTCATCGCCCTCAACGAGGTCGGCGGCGAGCCAGATGTGTTCGGCGCACCGATCGAAGCCTTCCACAACGAGATGGACGGAAGGCTGATCCGTCAGCGCCAGGGGCTGTCGACCACCTCCACCCACGACACGAAGCGCGGCGAGGACGCCCGCGCGCGGCTTTATTCTCTGAGCGAGGTGCCAGTCCGCTGGGCTGAGTCCGTTCGCCACTGGTCGGAGATGAACCAGGGCGCTCTCGCCCTCGAAGAGGACGACCGCAGCCCGAGCGTCGAAGACGAATGGCTGTTCTACCAATCCCTCGCCGGCGCATGGCCGTTCTGCCTCACGCCTGACAACGCCGAAGGCATGGCCTCCCTCTCCGATCGCATGGTGGCCTTCATGCTGAAGGCGATCCGCGAAGCCAAGATGCGGACGAGCTGGACCGGCCAGGACCAGCCCTACGAAGAAGCGGTGGAGCGGTTCGTCCGCCAGACCCTCGACCCCGAGGTTTCGCGGAACTTCCTCGACGACTTCCTGGAAAACCATCGCGACATCGCCCTTGCCGGCGGGCTCTACAGCCTGTCGCAAACGCTGATCAAGCTTACAGCCCCGGGCGTCCCCGACGTCTATCGCGGCTCCGAGCTTTGGGAGCTGAGCCTCGTCGACCCGGACAACCGCCGGCCGGTGGATTTTGCGAAGCTCGAAGAGATGCTGTCGGAGCTGAAGCAGCAGGCGGATGCGGCATCGCTTCTGAAGGATTGGAAGAGAGGCGCCATCAAGCTCTATCTTCTCGAGAAGGGCCTGCAGCTAAGGCAGGCGAGAGCGGCGCTGTTCGAAGACGGGGACTACACGCCCCTTCACCTCACCGGCGCCCATAGCGGAAGCGCCATCGCCTATCTGAGGGGCGACGGACAAGGCGGCGCGATCACGGTCGCCCCGATCCGTGCATTTTCTCTTCTGAAAGATCAGGAGACGTCGATCGTTCCGGCGGAGCGATGGGAGGATACAGCCATCAGCCTCCCCGACGATTGGGCCGGCAGAACCTGGCGCAATCTTCTAACCGGGGAGACGATGACCGCGGCTGAGGGCAAGCTGCCGCTCAGCGAAGTACTTCAGACCTTCCCGGTCGCGCTGCTGGCGACCGAGGAAGACTGATACTCAAGGACAAAGGGCTAAAGGGCATCCGCGCCGGTCTCGCCGGTGCGCACGCGAATGGCGCTCTCCAGCGGCAGCACGAAGATCTTGCCGTCGCCGACCTTGCCGGTCTTGGCCGTCTCGCTGATCGCCGAGACCACCTTATCCGCCACGCTGTCGTCGGCAGCCACTTCCAACTTGATCTTCGGCACGAAGTTCACCTGATACTCGGCACCCCGATAGACCTCGGTGTGGCCCTTCTGGCGGCCCACGCCGCGCACTTCCGACACGGTCAAGCCTTCGACGCCGATCGCGGTGAGGGCGTCATGCACTTCGTGAAGCCGATGCGGCTGGATAACAGCAACAATATATTTCATAGCGTTCTCCCTTATTTTTGGTGCGGGACCGGACGGTGCCCGGTCCATTGTTTTCAGCCTCGGCCCTCCGCAATTGAAAAAGGAAAGCTTAGACCTCGGCGAAAGCTATAGCTCTACTTGGGAGGGTTTTGTAGATCTTCAATCGCCTTGCTAAAACAATCAGCACTGCCCAGAATTCGTGCATAATTACCGTGCATTCGGCGCTCGACGCGCCGGATCGAAACCGTGCTAGAGTCTTGGGATGAGCAAGGCATTCACCAAAGAGCAGGACGGCGCCGACATTTATGACGAGCTGCCGGACCGCCCCGTTTCTTCGAACAACTTGGTGACCGAGCGTGGCCTCAAGTTGATCGACGACGAGATCGCCGAATTACAGGAAGCCCACGCGGAAGCATCCGCCTCGGACGACAAGCCGCGCCTGGCGCGCATCAACCGCGATCTTCGCTATCTCAGCGCCCGCCGTGCGACCGTTCAGCTGGTCCCGGCCCCCGACCAGACCGACGAGGTGCGTTTCGGCAGCACCGTCACGATCGAGCGCGATGACGGCCGCCGCCAGACCTTCACCATCGTCGGCGAGGATGAGGCCGATCCGGCGAAGGGCACCCTCTCCTACGTCTCCCCAGTCGCACAGGCGCTGATGGGCCGCTCCGTCGGCGACCTTGTCGCAGCCGGTGCTGGCGAAGCGGAGATCCTGGAGATCCGCTAGCGGACGGCGGTTTAGTCTGGAGGCTATTTGCGGACGGGCTTCTCGAGCATCAGCTGGCCCTGCTTCTTCACCAGCGCCTTCGCCTTGTCGGCCAGCATCGCCAGCATCCACGGCAGCTCGACTTCCAGATGCACGTGATCCTCGGCCACATCGACCTTGCCGGAGGTCTTCTGGCCCAGCAGGCTCGCCTGGAAATCCATATGGTCCCCGGTCCAGTCGTCCTGCAGCAAGGTGAACTTGTCGCCGAAGGAATTGCGCACCTGGCCGAAGCCGTTCTTGAGGCGGCGGATGGCTTCTTCCTTGCCGAGATTGTGAGGAATGTCGACGGTGACGGGCTTACCCATGGATGTGTGTGACCTCTAGCTTCGCAGTGCACCGACTCTCCGGCGTGATGTTGACCAGCATATGGTGCATCGCCCGCCGCAAAACCAGCATTCGCCGGTCAACGCCTATCGGAATGACCGAGATCCCGCTCCGGTGCGATTCGATCCCGCACCAGTTGCTTGAGTTCCTTCATCTCCGGGAACCGGCCTTCGTCGGACCGCGAATAGACCAGCTGCCCGTCGACATGGACGGTGAACACCCCGCCCGTCCTGTCGGGCACGAGACTGACCGCGCCGATCTCGTCCGAGAAACTGGTCAGCAGCTCCTGCGCGGTCCAGGAGGCCCGCAGCAGCCAGCCGCAGAGCTGGCAATAGGCAATGGAAATATGAGGTTTTGGAAGGGCTTCGGTCATGTTCGGAGCGTGCCTGGAGTAGGTGCCTGCGAGCTGCAGGCTATCAACTTGTGGTTAGCAACCCTTTTTTCCGACACGATCATACCTTAGATTGGCTCTAAGAAAGCAGCCCCCAGGAGGGTTGCCGATCTGTACCGATTTCGCGTCTTTTGTCTGTCTGCGCGTAAGAACTTTGCTATAAGCCCCCTGAGGCTAATCACCATGCGACTGACCAAACAAACCAGTTACGCAATCCGGATTCTCACCCATTGCGCACGCAAAGAGGGTAAATCCGTTCGGGCCAGCGAGATCGCGCAGATCTACGGCATCACCGAATACAACGTGGCCAAGATCGTACCGATTTTGGTCCGCGCCGGCTTTCTGAAGTCGACCCGCGGCCGTCTCGGCGGCCTCAAGCTCGCCCGCCCGGCCGATGAAATCCAGATCGGCGACGTCGTTCGCGCGACCGAAGCCACCTATGTCGAGGCCGAATGCGGCGGCGGGGATTCCCGCGATTGCGCCATCAAGCCTGCGGCTTTGATCAACCGACTGCTCGGCGAGGCGCTGGATGCCTTCATCAGCGTGCTCGACAAGCACACCTTGGACGAACTGGTCGCCACGAGCCCCACGGCCATCAAGGATCTCGACCTGCTCTCGTCCCGGCCCCAGAACCGGCGCGCCGAGGCGGCCAGCACCTCCGCCAACTCCTAAGCCGCCCCTCTCCGCTTATCGTGACCGTGTCGCCGCGCGTTACGGACCCGCCGCGCGTGCGTCTTTGTGCTAGCTCTTCAGCCGGTAACCGGTCTTGAAGATCCAGTGCACGATGACGAGGCAGACCACCATGAAAACGAGGGTCATGCCGAGGCTGACACCGACGCTCACGTCGGACGCGCTGTAGAAGCTCCAGCGGAACCCGCTCACCAGATAGACCACCGGATTGAACAGCGTCACCGTCTGCCAGGTCGGCGGCAGCATATCGATCGAATAGAACGTGCCGCCCAGGAAGGTCAGCGGCGTGATGATGAGCAGCGGCACGAGCTGCAGCTTCTCGAACCCGTCCGCCCACACGCCGATGATGAAGCCGAGCAGGCTGAAGGTGACCGCGGTCAGCACCAGGAAGGTCAGCATCCAGATCGGATGATCGATCTGCAGCGGCACGAACAGCGCCGCCGTCGCAAGGATGATCAGCCCCAGCAGGATAGACTTGGTGGCCGCCGCCCCGACATAGCCGAGCACGATCTCGAAGGCCGAGATCGGCGCCGACAGGATCTCGTAGATCGTCTTGGCGAAACGCGGGAAGAAGATCCCGAACGATGCGTTGCTCACGCTCTGGGTCAGCAGCGACAGCATCACCAGCCCCGGCACGATGAACGCTCCGTAGCTGACGCCGTCCACCTCCTGGATCCGGCCGCCGATCGCGGCGCCGAATACGATGAAATAGAGCGCGGTGGAGATCACCGGCGAGATGATGCTCTGAAGCAGGGTCCGCCAGGCGCGTCGCATCTCGAAGATGTAGATCGCCTTCACCGAGTGGAGGTTGAAGCTCATGCAGCGTCCCTGACCAGGCTCACGAAGATGTCTTCAAGCGAGCTCTGCTTCGTATCGAGATCCTTGAAGCGGACGCCGGCTTCGCTCAGCGCCGTCAGCAGCGCGGTGATGCCCGTGCGTTCCGCCCGCGTGTCGTAGTCGTAGACGAGAACGCAGCCGTCCTCCGCCAGCGACAGCTCGAAGGGCGCCAGGCTCTCCGGCACCGTCTCCAGAGGCTCCAGCAGCTGCAGGCGCAGCTGCTTCTGACCGAACGAGCGCATCAGATCGACCTTGTCCTGCACCACGATGATCTCGCCGTGATTGATCACGCCGATCCGGTCGGCCATCTCCTCCGCCTCGACGATGTAGTGAGTGGTCAGGATGATCGTGACCCCCTGATTGCGGAGCTTGCGCACCACCTCCCACATGGCCTGACGGAGCTCGACATCGACGCCGGCGGTCGGCTCGTCCAGGAACAGAATGTCCGGCTCGTGGCTCAATGCCTTCGCGATCAGCACCCGGCGCTTCATGCCGCCGGAAAGCTCCATGATCTTGCTGTCGCGCTTGTCCCAGAGCGACAGATCCTTCAGCACCCGCTCGATATGGGCGGGATCCTTCTCAAGGCCGAAGAGACCGCGGCTGAATGAGACCGTGTCCCACACCGTCTCGAAGGCTTCCGTGGTGAGCTCCTGGGGCACCAGCCCGATGCAGGACCGGGCGGCGCGATAATCCTTCAGGATGTCGTGCCCGAGGACCTCCACGGTGCCGCTGGTCGGATTGACCAAGCCGCAGATGATGCTGATCAGCGTCGTCTTGCCGGCGCCATTGGGCCCGAGCAGAGCGAAAATCTCGCCACACTGGATCTCCAGATCCACGTCCTTGAGGGCCCGGAAACCGGACTCGTAGGTCTTTGACAGCTGAGAGACGGAGATTGCGGGCGGCATGAGACCCTGCACGGAATTTGAAGAACTGAAAGGGAGAACGGCGGGTCGAAGCGGCCCCGCCTGGAATCGGCTCGAACTTATCAGGCAAGCTCCGCTGCGACCAGCAGCCCTTGCCGACAGCTTTAGATAAGTTTTCAAAGCAAATTATCCAGTCACCTAAGACAACATTTCGATGCCGTCCCTAGGGTAAGCCCCTGCCCCGCCACGGATAACGCCGTCTAAGACGCAAAAGAAACCGGGGCGCCTGGCCAGAATGGGGAGCCGCCGCCAATGGCAATGACCGATCCGATCGAAGCGACGAATGTGGAGCAGTTCCCGGCGACGCCGGAGCACAAGCGGATCCTGGCGCTGCGGTCCCTCGACCTGCTGAACACGCCCTCGAGCGAGAGCTTCGACCGGATCACGCGCCTCGCCAGCCAAATCTTCGACCTGCCGATCGCGGCCATATCCCTCACCGATGAGGACCGCCAATGGTTCAAGTCGCGCGTCGGGTTGACTGAAACCGAGATGCCGCGCGACACGGCTCCCTGCGCGGCAGTGACTGAGAGCAGACAGCTGCTCGTTCTCAACGACCTGCTTCAGCATGAGAGATATGCCGAGGGCCCGCTGGCCAAGAACGGCATCCGCTTCTACGCCGGCGCGCCTCTCGTCACCCGCGATGGCCAGGGCCTCGGCACCATGTGCGTTCTGGGTACCGAGCCCCGGGACGTGACGGAAGAAGAATGTCAGGCGCTGCGCGATCTCGCCTCTCTGGTGATGGCGCAGATCGAGCTGGAGCATGCCTTCGGCCGGATCGATCCGATCACCCGTCTCCCCACCCGCAACCAGTTCATCGAGGATATGCGCGATCTCGCCCGCGACTTCGCCGGGGAGACCCGCCACGCCATCCTCATCGACCTGGCCAACGCATCGGACCTCGCCCAGACCATGCGTGTCTGCGGCCCGGCCTTCATCGAGACATTCATCAAGGCGGCCACCCAGTCGATCCAGGAAGCCATCGGCCCGGACTCACAGCTCTATATGGCTGGCAGCATGCAGTGCATCTATCTCATGCAAGAGCCTGAGGAGCGGGTGCGCGCCAGCTATATGGAGATCCTGCGCCGCTCCATTCAAAAGGCCATCGACGGCACCAACCCTCCGGTCCTTTTCACCTGGGCGATCGGCGTCCTGCCCTTCAAACTCGGCGAGGCCGAGCCGCAGGACGTGCTACGTATGAGCCACAGCGCCGCGGAGGACGCGCGCCGCGCCGAGCGCAAGCTCAGCCTCTACTCGCCTGACCTCGACGAAGCCGCGAAGCGCCGCTACCGGCTGCTGATCGATATCCGCGAGGCCCTCTCAAGCGACGACCAGCTGCATCTCGCCTATCAGCCGCGGATCGACGTCGCCTCCCAGACCTGCGTCGGCGCCGAAGCGCTCCTCCGCTGGACTCATCCGGAGCTCGGCAACATTCCGCCCGGGGAGTTCATCCCGCTCCTGGAGCGGACCTCGCTCACCCGTCAGCTCACGGCCTGGGTGCTGGACACCGCTGTCGCTCAAATGGCGGCTTGGCGGAGACAGGGGCTGGAGATGAACGTCTCCGTCAACATCTCGGCGGAGAACCTCTCCGAGGGCGACTTCGCCGCGCGGCTCATCCAGACCGTGCAGCAGCACGGCATCGCGCCATACCGCCTGGAGTTGGAGGTGACCGAAGGAGCCGTCCTGAAGAAAGGTGCCCAGGCGCTGCGGCAGCTCGACGTCATCGAGCAGGCTGGGATCGTCGTCGCCATCGACGATTTCGGGACCGGCTACAGCAACCTCGCCCACCTTCTCGATATTCCGGCCCAGGTCGTGAAGCTCGACCGCTCTCTGGTGCGGGCGCTCAAGAAGGGCGACCGGTCGCAGACCCTCGTCCAGATCCTGTTCAGGACCCTGCGCAGCCTCGGCTACCGTGTGGTCGCCGAGGGCGTGGAGACGGTGGAGCTGTTTGAGGCGTTGGTGGAGGAGCGGTGCGACGAGGCACAAGGGTTCCTCTTCTCGCCAGCCCTCCCCGCGAAGCTTTTCGTGGAGTGGCTCGACGTGAATAGCGGCCGCAAGGCCGTCGATCGGGACGCCCTGCCGACGCCCCTCTCAAAGATCGCGTAAGGGGAAGCGGTCTTGGTCGACTGCAAGTGGATTCCGTCTGCACTCGCCGTCAGCGGGACTAAACTTCCGAAAGCCGGCTCTCGAACACGACGCGCTGCTGTTTGCTCTTCGGATCCTGGATCCGATACTGCCAACCCTGAAGCTCTTCCGGCAGTAGCGCCGTGACCTCGTAGATGCCGGTGGTTCGGTTGAGAGGATCGCGCGCGAGTTCAACTTTTTCGCCGATCTTGAACTTATGGCCGGTCATCGGTCACCTTTTCTTGAATGGAAAGACGGAAGGGCGGGCATTACGTTGAAACAACGCGAGATGCGGGAAGTTGTTCCCTAGGAACGCGAAGACCTGTCAGCGACCGGTCCCGAAAACTGTTGGAGAAGACCGGCCGGAGAAGAGGTACGGGGAGACTGATCAGAGGGCAGCGACAGCGCTTCAACGCGCCGTCCAAGCATTCGCAGGCCTCTCGGGGCGAGCAACACGTCCGAAGGCTGCACTGGAGAATGAGCATGCAGAGACTGCTGTGGAGCTTCGCCCTCGCGGCGATCGCGGGCTTCCTCCCGCTTCAGGCCTTCGCCGATATCGATGGATCGAACAACGACGGCTCGAACCCCACCGATCAGGTTTACGTCCAGATCATCGTAAAGGCCTGCCACGCCTCCGAAACGCTTCTTGAGCCCACCAACCAGGGCCTCAAATACGACGACGTGAAGCCGCTGAGCGCCGAAGAGCGGAAAGCGATGTACCGCGACCTCGGCTGCATCGACGTTCCCATTCCCATGCAGTTCGTGACCGGGCGGATGAACGCAGGCGCGTGTCGTGGCCATGCCGGCTATATCACCGCGATGCAGTTCCTCGAGCAGCGGTCCGATCTTGCCGAATATCCTGCCGTCGGCGCCTGGGAATGCATCCTGCACGATACGCCGGTGCTCTCGCCCGTCGGCCAGTAGCCGCCGGTCGTCGAACCGCACGAGAACCGCTCAAATTAATTCTGCGGGCGCCGTTTGCGCCCGCTTATCCACGCTTGATCGCGTCCGGAGAGGAGCAGCTTGCAAACTGCGACAATCTAGCCTACCTACTAGTAAGTAAGATGACTGAGAACACCAGAAATCCGCGCTTTGCGCCGCTCGGACCCCCGCTAACGCGGGCAGACGTCCTGAAGGGAATGGGCGCCCTCGCCTGTCTGCCCTTGGCGCAGAGCTGGCTCGTACGTCCCTCTGCCGCGGCAACGGCACCCGATGCCCCTGAAATGGCGGTCGAGGAGATCGCGCCCGGGGTTTACGTCCATCACGGGCGCTACGAGCTTCAGTCGCCGGAGAACCTTGGCGACATGGCAAACACCGCCTTCATCGTTGGCGACGATGCCGTGGCGGTCATCGACACATCGGGGACGGCCATCGCGGGCAAAGCCTTTCGAGAGCGGATCCGCGAAATCACCGACAAACCGATCCGCTACGTCATCAACACCCACATGCATCCCGACCACGTCCTCGGGAACGTGGCCTTCAAGGACGACGATCCGGAGTTCGTCGCTCATAAGAACATGAAGGCCGGGTTGGAGGTGCGCGCCGAGACCTATCTGGCAAGCTCCGAGCGCATGATGGGCAAGGCGGCCATGGAAGGCACCGAGATCGTTCTCCCGACCCGGGAGATCTCGGCCAAGGAAGTGCTGGATCTCGGCAATCGCAAGCTTGTCCTGGAGCCCCAGCCCACGGCCCACACGAACAACGACCTCATCATCACCGACGAGAAGACCGGCACGCTCTTCCTGGGCGACCTGCTTTTCTCCAAGCACATTCCAACCTTGGACGGCTCGGTGCTCGGATGGCTGCCGCTGATCGAGAAATTACACGGTCGCAAGGCCGCCCGCGTCGTGCCGGGCCACGGCCCCGTCTCCATGGACATGCCGGAGAGCCTGAACGACGAGCAGCGCTACTGGACCGTAGTGACCGACGATATCCGCGAGATCATCGCCGACAACGGCACTTTGGAAGAGGCGGTGAAAAGCGCCGGGTACAGCGAAAAGGACAAGTGGAAGCTGTTCGACGTCTATCACCGCCGCAACGTGACTGCCGCCTTCGCCGAACTCGAATGGGAATGATTTTCGGCGTATAATGAAAGAACCGACTGGAGGAAGCGCTATGCTGCAACACACTCTTGGCCGACTGAGCCGGGCGCTGCTACCCGCCCCCGTCCTGGCCGTAGTCCTGGCGGCGAGCCTCGCCGCTCCGGTCCCTGCCCGGGCCGATGTCGACGATTGGCCAATGCTTCACGCAGCGGTGTTCCAGAACCGCGACATCATCGAAGGTGATGGGGTCGTGATCATCGATGCCCCGGCCCAGGCCGATGACGGCGCTCTGGTGCCCATCACCGTGCGCGTTCCGCCGGAGGTGAAGGGCCCGCTGAAATCCCTCACCATCGTGCTCGACAAGAACCCCGTTCCCGTCGTCGCGCAGCTGCACTTCGGCCCCGCGGCCGGCGAAGGCGGTGAGCGCCGCTTCTCCACCCGCATCCGGGTCGACAGCTTCTCTCATATCCGCGCCGTCGTCGAGACCGAGGACGGCAAGCTGCACATGACCAAGGGCTTCATCGCCGCGGCCGGCGGCTGCGCGGCCATGAACGCCAAAGACCCGACGGCGGAAGCCGAGGGCATGGGGAAGATGATCGTGAAGACCTTCCCGCCCGCACTCGACTCCACCCCGATCTGGGAAGGCCAGGTGATGCTGAAGCATCCGAACTTCAGCGGCTATCAGATCAATCCCAACACCGGCGAGATGATCGAGGCCCGCTTCCTGGAGAAGATGACCGTGAAGCGCGACGGCGAACTGGTCTTCACCCTCGACGGCACGCCTTCGATCTCGGCCAATCCGTATTTCCGCTTCACCTTCGGCCGCGGCGAGAACAACGATCTCGACGTCACCATGAAGGACACCGACGGAACCGTCTTCCAGGCGGAGTCGAAGCCGAGCGGCTCGTAAGACTGGGTGGGCCAAGCCCGCACAGAACAGGCCCAGACATGACAAAGGCCGCGCTGCTTACCACAGCGCGGCCTTATCTTTAGCTCCGCCGCCTCAGCGGCGACCGGCTACATATTGTCTTCGTGCATCCGGGAATAGGCAGCCTCGGCCTTCTTGAGGTTCTCCTCGGGGTTCTTGAGGAAGATCTCCTTAGCCTGCTCGTTACCGAAGCAGTAGGTCTTGCCTTCGTACTCGGTGTTCACCGAGCAATCGGTCTGGACTTCCTTATCCAGGGCCAGACCCATGGTGCACATATTGTCGAACTCGCCTTCGGTGGCGGCGAATGCGGCAGTGGCGCTGCCGAGCATGAGGGCACCGGCGGCGGCAGACAGAAGCATGTTCTTGATCATGACGTTTCCTCTCTTTTTGGCTGGGCCTTCGGGGACGGCCCACTGGCTGGAACGCTAACAGACCGGGGCCTGGTTCACTGCCCCAATCTGGCCGGAAGGTTTAGCAATCACATCATCTGAACACGCGTTGAGCGAGTGCTCCTGCCACTGATAATGGCCGGATTTCACGGATTTGCGCCTGATAGCTGCCGCAGTAGATATGCCGGATAAGGGCCGCTCGCGCAGAAGGCGATAACGCAAATTTGATTGCGAACCCGTCCGCGTAATCGACGGCGATCTCGCCATCGAGCTCCAACTCGTCGAACTGCAGGTGCAGCTTCGTGCCCACAGGCGCCGGCGCCCTGCCCGCAAGCCGCATGCCGCTGATGGAGATGTCCTGCACCGGCGCCCGGAACACCCGGCCCCCGATCGTCAGGGTGGCGAGCCCCTCGGCCTTGAACCGGTCGCCCGCGCGGCGCTGGGAGGACTCCACCGCCACCAGGCAAGCGAGCACGAGAATGACGATGTTGTACCAGCTCCAGAACAGCGCCATGCCCGCGGCATCGGCCAGCGAGCGCGTGTCGTCGATGACGAAGGCCCAGAGGATGCCGGCGAAGGTCAGCGCGAGGTAGAACAGGAAGCCCCGCAACAGCGGCCATTGCACGACCCGCTTGGTGCGGTCGTAGCCCTTGGCCGTGACCTTGAACTTCTGGTCCTTGGTGCCGAACAAGCCGATGGCCACCGACTTCACGATGGCATCGGCGCACAGGATATGACCCAGATCCGACAGCACCGGCATGGACCGTCCTTGCGAGATCCAGACGATCACCGCCACCTGTGCCGCGAAGTGGGGCAGTACATAGGACACCGCCTCCGTCACATTGGCGAACACCGCCTGCACGTCGAACAGCAGATAGATGGCGGGCACGATCAGCGCCAGGATGCGGATGAGATAGCTGACCGACCAGTGGAGGAACGTCTCCACCATCATGACCCGGTCGATGAAGGGGATGCCGTTGCCGATGCGGAACGGACCGCTCTTGCCCCGGCAGATTTGCACGAAGCCGAGCGCCCAGCGGCTGCGCTGGCCGATATAGTCTTTCAGCCCCTCCGGCGCGAGGCCGAGCGACAGGACCTCGTTGAGGAAGACCGTCCGGTAGCCGGTCTCCCGCAGCCGCAAGGAGACGAGATAGTCCTCGGTCACCGAGTCCGTCGGAAAGCCGCCGATCGCCATCAAGGGCGCGTAGCGGATCACCGATGACGTGCCGCAGCAGAAGGCGCCGTCCCAGGCATCCTTCGAGGGCATCACCACATCGAAGAAGTAGCGCTGCTCGTCGGGCCAAACGCGTGAGAGCGACAGGTTGGTTTGGATCGGATCCGGATTGAAGAAGTGCTGCGGCGTCTGCACCACACCCACGTCGGAAGAGCGCATCAGGCTGAGCGTCCGGGTGAGGAAGTTGCGCTTCGGCACGAAGTCGGCATCGAGGATCGAGATGAAATCCGGCTGCTCGGGCAGCGTCGCAAGATACTTCAGCGCATTGTTGATGTTGCCGGCCTTGGCGTGGCTGTTGTCAGGCCGGATGAGATAGCCGCAGCCATATCTGGCGCACATCTCTTCCAGCCAGGGCCGTTTTCCGTCGTCGCAGACCCAGAGCCGGTAGTTCGGATAGTCGATGGCGAGCGCGCCGATGATCGTGCGCTCCAGGATGCGCTCATCCTCGTTATAGGTGCAGATCAGCACGTCCACGAGCGGCGGCTTCGGCAGCGACAGAAGCCAGGGCAGATTCTGCTCCACCTCGTCGGTGCGGTTCCGGCTGCGCGTCAGGAAGAACAGAGACAGCGTCCCGCCGACGATGGCGAGGAACTCCACGCCGGTGAAGATCACCCCGGCGATGAAGTCCGCCGTCAGCCCCACCGGCGGCAAGGTGTAGGCGATACGCCAGACCATGTAGCGCCAGGTGATCGCCAGGCAGATGAAGATGACCACGCTGCGGGCGAGGTCGCTCTTCCGGTTCAGCCACGGCAGGATGGCGAGCGATGCCAGCAGCACCAGGAGGCCAGGAACGATTGCCTCCCAGTAGCTCATCCCCGAGGCGTAAGTCATTTCGCGGCGGCCGCCACGGCGCCGGAGCCGGCCGAGGTGTCGAAGGTCACCTTGCCGGTCCGTCCGAAATAGCAATCCGGCTTGTCGGCGAGACCGGGCACCGCCACGGACACGTGATACGGCTCGCGGGAGAACACCCCGTCCCCGAGCGCCAGGTTCGATGGCACGTCGGCGAGGCCGTTCAACGCCACGATGTGCCCCGGCAGCTCCGCCGAGTCGCCCCTCAGATGGAAGGTCGCCGGCTGCCCGAGCTTCAGCGCGTTATAGGTGGATTCGCTGACCGTTGCCGTCACCAGCGCCCCGCCGCAATCGAGCAGCTTGAACAGCGGCTGTCCCTGGCTGACGACCTCGTGGTTCGCCGTAAGCACCTCCCAGACGCGGCCCGTCGCGGGCACGGCGATGGTGGCGGACGAGAGCGCGTCGTAGCGCGCCTGGGCCCGCGCCAGCTCCGTCTCCAGGATGGCGAGGCGGCCCTGCTTCACCTGGCGATCGGCCCGCAAGCCCACAAGCTCCTGGGTGATCTCATCAAGGCGCTGGGCCGTGCGGGGAATGTCGTTGTAGCTGTCGCCGACGAAGAGCCCTTTACGCGCCGCCTCGAGCTCCACGCGGGTGCCGATAAGCTGCTGCTCCAGGGATACGATCCGGCTCGCCGCGACCTCCTCCTTCATTACCGCCGTGTCGTAGGACGCGTGGGATTGGAAGCCTCGCTCCAGCAGGCGCTTGGTCCGCGCCAGCATGGCCGCCGCCTCCGTCTGCTCCGCCTTAGCGGCCGTGATGTCGGCGCGATACTCTTTCATCTGCGCTTCGAGCTGCTCGACCCGGCCGGCCTGGAACGCATCACGCTGTTCCTTCAGCTGCGCCGCGTGGGCCGTCAGCTCGGTGATCCGCGTATCGAGACTCTCGGTCTCCAGCTTGAGATCGGCGATGTTGCTGGTCAGATCGTCGAGCCGCGTGCGGTCGGCGCGCGGATTGTCGATCTTGGCGAGGGACTCCGCCGCGGTGACCGCCGCACCGACCTGAACCGGGTTGCCGGTTAGCGACAGCGTTCCGTCGATCGGCGAGCGCAGCGTGATAACCCGAGCATTCACGCTGGCCTCGGCGCTGGAAGCCTGCCAGAGGCGCTGGAGCGGCGCCCAGCCCAGCGCGATCAACACGGCGAGAAGCACCGCGGTTTTGATGGCCCGGCTGAGATAGGGGCGGAGCTTTGATTTCTTGTCGCCGCCGGCGGCGACCTGTGGCGCGGGTGTAGCGTCAGTCCCGATGGGCACGACTTCCGGCGCAACCTCCTCCACTTCGGATGGCTGGGATCGCTCCGGTGTCAGGAACTGCCGGACCGGACGCTGCTGCGACTCCAGGGCGTCCTCGTGCGAGGCGGTGTCGCCCTCGTAAAAGCGCGCCTCCCCGTGGCTGCCAGGAACGTGGTCCCAGCTGCGGATCTCATCGTTCAGTCGCTCCAAGAGGCTGGCGACATCTCGCTGCGGATCGGCCGCCGCCGGGTGCCTCGAGGTTTCGTTGAGGCTGTCCAGCACCTCGTCCAGCGATGATTCCTGCCTACCCTGTTCCGGCAATTCCCCAAGAGCCGGATAAATACGCCCAGCTGCTTCGCTCATTGTTTTCCCATTGCTTCGTGAGACCGCGAGGTCGTGCAAAAGCACAATTTCTTTCACGAGCACTGTTAAAGAAGGGGCCCCAGCGCCCCCCTTAACTCGGGAAAACTCGAGACATGTTTAGCGCAAAGTTAGCGGAGGACCGGATCGGCCGATCTCTCCGCTTGACCTTCTGAACCGGTTGCGAGTTGTCTCTGGATACGGCGAACGTCGGGGGGATTGGAATGTCGCTATTCGAGATCATCGCAGGCCTGCTGGTCCTGACCGCCCTGTTTGCCTGGGCGAACCACCGCCTCGTCGGCCTTCCCCACAATGTCGGCCTGCTGGTCATGGCCTTCGCCGCCTCTCTGGTGCTTGTCGGGCTGGAGCTCATGGTCCCGGAGACGCCGATCTTCGCCGAGCTGACCGGCACCATTCAGGAGATCGACTTTTCCGAGACCCTGCTCCACGGCATGTTGGGCTTTCTGCTCTTCGCCGGCGCCCTCCAGGTCGATATCGGGCTGCTGCGCGATCGCGCCTGGGCGGTCGGCATCATGGCGACGTTGGGCGTCGTGATCTCCACCGTGGTCATCGCGCTGGGGATCTGGTTCGCCGGCAGCGCCGTGGGCTTGCCGATCTCCTTCGCCTGGGCTCTCGTCTTCGGCGCACTGATCAGCCCGACCGACCCTATCGCCGTCCTCGCCATCCTCAAGCACGCGGGCGTGCCGGAGACACTTGAGATGGACATGGCGGGCGAGTCCCTCTTCAACGACGGCGTCGGCGTCGTGCTCTTCACCATCCTGCTCTCCGCCGCGATCTCCGGGGGCGAGAACAGCATCGACTTCCTGGAGCTCGGCCGGCTGTTCTTCGCCGAAGCGCTCGGCGGAGCGGCCCTCGGCCTCGCCACCGGCTATATCGCCTACCGCGCCATGCGGGCGATCGACGACTATCCCATCGAAATCCTGATCTCTCTCGCCCTGGTGATGGGGACCTACGCCATTGCCGAGCATCTCCATATCAGCGGGCCCATCGCCGTGGTGAGCGCCGGCGTCCTGATCGGCAATCGTGGCGCGGCCATCGCCATGAGCGAGACCACGCGGCGCCACCTGTTCGATTTCTGGATCGTGATCGACGAGATCCTGAACTCCCTGCTCTTCCTCCTCATCGGCCTGGAAGTGCTGGTGCTTCAGTTCGACGCCGCTTTCGCGCCCTTCGCGGGTCTCGCCGTGCCGATCGTCCTGTTCGGCCGGTTGGTAGCGGTCTCGATCTCGGTCTTTGCCCTGAGCGCCTGGGAGGAGTTCGCCAAAGGCACCATCCCCATCTTGACCTGGGGCGGTGTGCGCGGCGGCATCTCGGTGGCGCTCGCCTTGTCGATCCCCGACGTCGACGAGAAACCAGCCTTGTTAGCGGCAACCTACTGCGTGGCTCTCTTCACCATCCTCGTGCAGGGGCTGACCCTGCCGACGGTGATCCGCTGGTTCGGCCAGAAGGAGCAGCCCGAGCTGAAGGTGTAGGCTGGAGGTTAGCCGAGCCCCAGCCGGCCCCGCAGGGTGGAGAGCTCTTCGGCCAGCGTATTGACCTTGGCGGAGAGCACCCGGCGGTCCATGTCGGTCAGCTTCTCGTAAGAGACGAAGCCGCCGTCCTCGGTCTGATAGTCGGCGAGCACCTCGTAGACATCGGCGAAGTTCGACTCCACCTTCGCCACGAACGCCTCGTCGTCGAGCAGCGGCTTGAACAGCTCGAAGATCTTCCGCGAGCCGTCGAAATTGGCCTCGAAATCCCAGAGATCGGTGCGACTGTAGCGGTCCTCTTCGCCGGAGATCTTGGTCGCGGCCACCTCTTCCATCAGCACGGCCGCGCCGCCAGCGACGATCTCGGGCGGGAAGGTCAGCTCGGACACCCGGTTGTTGAGGTCCTTCACGTCGGCGAGCAGCTTGTCGGCGTAGTCATCGAGCCCCTCGGTCGTATCCTTTTCCCACAGCACATACTCGATCCGGTGGAAGCCGCCGAAATTCGGGTCCGCCTCCCCCTTCTCGTAATCGTCGGCGCGGGAGTCCATCGAGACGTCGAGATCGGCGAACAGCTCGGCGATCGGCTCGATCTTCTCGTAGTGCCGCCGCGTGGGCGCGAACATCGACTTCGCCTTCTCGACCTCGCCGGCCTTGATGGCGGCAACGAACTTTTCCGTGTCCTCGACCAGGGCCGCAGCGTTCTCTGCCACGTAGATTTTGTATTCGGCCAGCGGCTCCACCAGCTCCAGCGAGGCCTGCTTCGATTGGGCTTGCGCGGCCCCGGCGCTCACGATGAGGGCGAAGGCACTGGCGGCCAGGATACGGATGAGAGACATGCGAGTTTCCTTCGGGGATAAGCCTTAGGTGGGGGTGTCGGACTTCTTCGCCGCCTCGATGAGCGGCCTGCCGAGATAGCTGTCGGGGCTCGGAACGCCGGGCAGCACGTAGAAGAAGCCGCCGCCGACGGGCTTGATGTATTCTTCCAGCGGTTCTCCGTTCAGCCGGTTCTGCACGGCGATGAACCCCTTCTCGAGATCCGCCTGATAGGCGATGAACAGCAGCCCCTGATCGAGCTGCCCGGACTTCGTGACGCCGTTCGAATAGTTGAAGGGCCGCCGTAGGATAAGGTTCTCCTGAGATTCGGGCGTCCGTGGATTGGCCAGGCGGATATGCGCATCGAGCGGCGTGATCTCGCCCTTCGGATCGGCGGCATAATCGGGCACGTCGTTTTCCGTCGTTCCGCCGTCGAGCGGCGCGCCGCTGTTCTTCTGGCGACCGAAGATACGCTCCTGCTCGCCCAAAGGCGTGCGGTCCCAACGCTCGACGAAATTCCGGATGATGCGCACCGCCTGATAAGTGCCTCCATGGGCCCAGTCCGGCTCTTCGTCATCCTCGCCGACCCAGACGACCTCCTCCATCAGCTCCGCATCGGTCGAGTCCGGATTGGCCGAACCGTCCCGGAAACCGAGGAAGTTGCGCGCGCTCTCCGTCGTCCCGTCCGGCTTCGGCGGCACCACCGGCACGTCCCCCTCCTGCATCCAGCGCATGACCAGGAACTCCGGCAGGTTCTTCACGATATCGCGGAGCGCGTGGATGTTCGTGTCCTGCAGGTTGGCGGAGAACTGCAGCGAAAGATCCCCGTGGGAGCGCGCCGCATCCAGCGCATCGTTCGGGAACTCCGGCATGCGCTGCAGCTGCTTCGGCTTATAGGGCTTCAGCCACGGCCGGTTCTCGAACAGCGAGCTGCCGACGCCTAAGGTGATGGTGAGATTGTCCGGTTCGATCACAGGCCCGAGCACGCCGGAATCCGCCGGCGGCAGCTTCGGATCAAGCTCCGGCACCTTGCCGCCCTGGGTCAGGAAGGCGATCCGGTCGGTGAGCTCCCGGAACATGCGCTCCATGTCCTCCGGGCTTTGCGCCACCACGTCGAACGAAGCGACGATGCCCGAGGCCGGCCGCGGCGTCACCACGCCCGCCTGATGCTCGCCATAGAACGGAACGCTGTCGCGCGTATCGCCCGAACCAGCGGGGGCATCGGCCACCTGGCGGCCCCGCGCCTTCTCGGCCGCTTTCGGATCCTCGGCCTCCTTGGCAAACCCCCGCTGCGGCCGCAACGCTATCGCGGCGCCCGCGCCGGCCAGCCCGAACAGAAGATCCCGCCGGCTGCCATAGGGGCAGCCAAAGCCCGCCCTTGCGCTTTTGTCTTTCCGGTCTTTCGTCATGTCGTCTACCCAATCACGGCGTTCAGCCGGTCGAGAATGTTGGCCAGATCGGCGAAGGCCTGCGACAGCGATTTCCGCGCCGCCTCGTCCACCTCGTCATAGGGAGGGAAGCCGCCGTCGATCTTCAGAGACTCCAGCTCCGCGGAGATAGCGGCCACCTTTCCATCGATCTCCTCGGCGAGCGCCGGGTCGACCGGCTGGGCCACCGCCTGCAGCAGGCCGGTCACCTTGCGGATGCCGTCGAAATTCGCGGCGATATCGTCGAGATCCGTCTGCGCGTAGCGGTCCTCACCATGCACGATCTTGCCTTGGGCCAATTGCCGCGACATCTCCGCGGGCACCGAGATCAGCAGCGCCGGGTCGAGTTTCAACTCGGCGAGCCGCTGCTTCATCGTGTTCAGATCGGCCACCAGCTGGTCCGCAACCGGCGCCAGCCCGTCCGTGCTGTTCTCTGCAAACAGCCCGTATTCGATGCGGTGGTAGCCGGTGAAGCCGGGATCCTCCTCCCGCTTCGCCAAGTAATCGGCGGTGGGATCGATCGCGTTCTCCAGGTCGGACAGACGATAGGCCACCGGCTCGACCCGCTTGTAGGGTGCCCGCGCCGCCTTCCACTGCTCGCGCGCGCCGTCCAAATCGCCCGCCTTGATCCGCGCCGCCAGCTCTTCCGCTTCGGCGACCGCGCGCCCGCTCTGAAGCACGAGATAGACGCGGTATTCCGACAGCGGCCCGAGGAACTTCCGCAAGCCGACATCGGCCGCCGCTTCCCGCGCCTCTTGCGAATCCGTGACCATCAGCACGCCCCGCGGATTGGACAGCAACCCGCAGGTGATCTCGTACTTTCCGGGCGCGAGCTGCGCCGTGAGGGTCTGCTTGAACCCCGGCGGAATGTTCTCCCGCTCCGCCACCACCATGACCCCGTCGAGGATCTCCCACTCGATGGGCCGGTCGGACGTGTTCACGATCTCGAAGCTGCGCTTGCCGCCAGGAACGGTGATCGCGTTCGGCTCGCACGACGTGGCGGACACCGAGACCGTATAGTCGCTCGCCGTCTCGCCTGCCCCGCCTCGTTGGACGGTCGCATAATAGAAGGCGACACCGCCGGCCAACATCAGGAGCACCGCTGCGGCAAGCCCGAGATAAACGCCGCGCGGTGCAGCCGTCCCATCCGTCTCGCGATCAGGCATTGGAGCCCTCGGCAGCTGCGCGCTGCTTCTCCGGCGCCGGCGAATAGGGCTGCAGGAAGAAGAACAGCGTGACCGCAAGGAAGGCGAAATAGACGATCACTTCGCCGATGGTCGGGCTGTCCTGATAGCCGAGAATGCCGGAGAGCACCGTGCCGGCGATGCCGCTCACGGGCAGCACCCCGCTGAGGTCGTAGGCGGGCGTCTGCAGCCCGTTCCAAAGCCCCGCCTCATGCAGGCTGCCCACCGCCCCCGCCAGAAGCCCCGCCGCGACAAACAGGATGAAGATGCCCGTCCAGAGGAAGAAGCGCTTCAGATTGAGCCGCAGGCCGCCGAAATAGATCGCAAAGCCCGCCGCCACGGCGACCAGCACGCCGGCCAAGGCCGCCAGCGGCATGGCGGGTCCGGGGCTTTGCTGGAAGATCGCAAGCAGGAAGAAGATCGATTCCAGCCCTTCCCGCGCCACGGCGAAGAACACCATGCCGATGAGCGCCCACCCGGCCGCGGAAGAGGCCAGCGCCGTATCGATGGAATCGTGCAGCTCGGCCTTGATGGAGCGGGCGGCCTTGCGCATCCAGAACACCATGGAGGTCAGTACGACCACCGCCACCAGCCCGACGCAGGCCTCGAACAGCTCCTGCATCTTCTGCGGAAACTCCGCGCTCACCCATTGCAGCGCGGCGCCCACGAAGAGCGACATGGCGATCGCCAGGAAAATGCCGATCCACACCATCGGCATCCAGGCGGTGCGGCCCGTCTGGCGCAGATAGGTCGCGATGATCCCCGTGATGAGGGCGGCCTCCAGGCCTTCGCGCAGCATGATCAGGAATGGCGCCAGCATCGTCGGCTCGTTCCGATGGGTGGGAGATTAAAGGAGACTTCTAGAGTCGGTTTGCGCAAGAAACAAGGCGTGGTTCAAGGGCTTGCTTAAGCGCAGAACCTCCTCCGCCGCCGCTGATGCGGCCGCCCATGCGCGGGGCTGCCGACCCCGGTCGTAGCCCCTCCGATATGCACCTTGCGAAACGACCGGATTGGACCGGCTGCTGTACCGGAACCCCATTCTCTCCGTTGTGTTGGCCTTCAAAGCGCCAAAACGGAGGAAGGCCTGATGAAGACCGAACCAACTATCGCCGGCGCCATTGCGCTTCTGCTCGCATCACCGCTGGGGCTCAGTGAGGCCGCAGCGCAAAACAGCAACGAGACAACCCTCGAGGCAGAAAATTCGGCCGACGAACGCGCCGCCGAGCCGCGGCTGGAGCAGCGCCAACCGCAAGAGCTAGCTGAAGACGTGAAAGACGCAACGGCGGGTGAGTGGATCAGCCTGGCCGGGACGGTGCGCTCTGCCTCCGCCGACCACCTGTCCCTCTCCTACGGACCTGACGCCGTGCGGGTCGAGCTGGAAGAGATCGAAAGCTGGCCTGAGGATGAGGTGAAGGCAGGAGACCGCGTGACAGTTTCCGGCCGCGTGGATAACAACTTCTACGAAGGCAAGACGGTGAACGCGGCAGCCGTGCACGTCGCATCGCTCGACCGAACCTTCCACGGCGCGTCCGAAGACCAGCGCACTTATCACGATTTCCTGGCCTCGCAGTTCGCCGAGGATGGCGACTGGGTGACCTTGAGCGGCCGTATCGGGAAATTCCTGGAGAACGGGCTGACGCTTGAGACCGGCATCGTCGACGTGAATGTCGACACTGATCAGATCGACGAGCCGATCAACGACGACAAGGGTGATGTCCGCCTCGCTCTGAACGACCGTGTTCTCGTCACCGGGCGGGTGGAGAAGTCGGACCTCTTCGACGCCAAGGAGATCGAAGCGCACGCGATCGTCGCCACGCCCGACCAGCCGCTGATCCCGCCGGAGGACTAGCCTTCGATGCGGTGCTGTAAGCGACGACCGGTCTCTTGATTCACCGCATCCCTTCGGCCCATCTTCTGTTCGAAAACAATGCTCGGAGGAGAAACGGCGTGGAAGGCTATCAAGAAATCCTGGTGCATATGCCCTTAGGGGGAGGCGATGCCCCTCTCCGCGTGGCAATCCAGATCGCGAAGCAGGACGAAGCCCATCTGACGGGCGTCGCGAGCCTTTCGGAGAGCGCCATGCTTCAGACGATCTCCACCACGCCTTTCATGAACCCCTCCCAGGAGGAAATGGACAAGATCGTCGGCGCCGAGGAACGGGAGGCCGAGAATGCCGAAAAGCGCTTCACCGAAGCCGCCGATGCGGCTTCCGTCACCCATAGCTGGATCATTGGCGAAGGCGATGCGGCGGATGTGCTGCTGCAAGCCGCCCGGCTGCAGGATCTTGTCGTCGTGGAGCAGTCGACGCCCGGCGCCGATCTCCTTTGGGGCCCCGCGGTCCAGATGGCGCTTTCAGGCTATCCCACCCTCGTGGTGCCGAAGGGCTGGAATGCACCGATCGCCCGCAACCATGTGATCGTCGCCTGGAACGGCAGCGCCCAGGCCGCCGCGGCCCTCCGCAAGGCGATGCCGCTCCTGAAATCGGCGGCGGAGGTGACCCTGCTCATCGGCCCTTCGCAGGAGACCCTGCCTTATACGCTGAGGGTCCCTGCTGCCGACCCTCTCGCCTATCTGAAGCGGCACGGCATCAAAGCCACCGCCTACGACAAGGAGATCGCTGCCGGCGATGCCGGAGCGGAGATCCTAAGGATCGCCGGGGAGAAGAACGCCGACCTCATCGTCATGGGCGCCTTCGGCCGCTCCCGCTTCCGGGAATGGGTGCTGGGCGGCGCAACCCGCCATGTCATGGCGAACGCCAAGATCCCAGCCCTGATGGCCCACTAGGGCCCGGCCACTCCTCCGGCCCTACTCCTCCATGGCGATGAAGGTCGTCCGGTCGAGCCCTGTATTGCCGTTCGCCGGATCGTAGGCGAACACCGTCACCTCGTAGACGCCCGGCCCCTCGACCGGCACCTCGCCCTTGAACTGGCTCGTCTCACCGGCATAGCCCAGCGTCACCTCGCCGGCCGGCGCGCCATCTTTCCGGATCAGCGCAGTGACTTCATAGGCATCGGCGTCCCACAGCCCGTCCGGCGCGATGGGACAGCCGCACATCAAGACCACATTGGCCGAGACGGGAACGCTGCTTTTCCCCGCAGGAATCCGGACATGGGCTGGCGGTGACAGCACGTCGACGACGAAGCCCGGCACTTCCAGCACCCAGCCGTCGCCGCCGGTAACGTGCTTGCCCGGCACGACCCATTGCGTGGAGGACACTCTGACCGCGCTCTGCAGCTGGCCGAGCGGCCCGTAAGCTTCCACCTCGATCAGCCGCGGCACATCGAGATCGAGCGTTGCGGAGAACTTGGCCGCGGAGTCGTCCGACAGCGTCGCCCGGCGCCCGCGATCCTCATGCATCAGGAGCTCCGTATCGCCGGTCCCGCCTTCCGTAACCCCTTGTGCGAGGAGTTCGCCTGTCTGGGCATCCTTCAGAGTGATCCGCATGCCGCCCATGCTGGTCCCGACGAACTTGGAATCCTTGCCCAGCACCCGGATCGTGATCTCCGTCGGCTCGGCCTGAGCGAGCGCCGGCATCGTCACGAGCGCCGCAAGCAGAAGCATCGTCAATCGCATCACACACCTCCGATCCCGCCTCTTCCGGCGCAGACCTGCGCTGCCCTTGAGGCGCATCAATCGCTTCCGGATCGAGCTTACCCCAGCAGGCATGCGATGCGAATGACGGTCCGTCCAGGTGAGGAGAGCCGGTGCAACAAACGCTTCGCCACGACGTTTGTCATCGCCATGTCACAAGACAACGCGTCACAAGCCACACACGGGGCCACTCCGGCCAGCAAACGCCTGCATAAGGCCGATCCGGCGAGGTTCAAGATCAGCCGCCGGCGTTGCGGCAAGGGCTTTTCCTATCTGGACGAGAAGGGCAACGTGATCCGGGACAAGGCGCTGAAGGCGCAGTTCCAGCGCTTGGTCATTCCGCCCGCGTGGACAGAGGTCAGGCTGGCGCGCAGGGCCAACGCCCATATCCAGGCCGTCGGCCGGGATACGGCCGGACGGCAGCAATACATCTATCACCCCGATTGGGAGGAGCATCGCACCGCGGTGAAGGAGCGGCGGCTCGTCCAGCTCGGCAAGGCGCTTCCCCGAATCCGGAACGCCGTGCGCAATGCCCTCTCCGCGCCGAAGCTGACACCGCAGACCGTCAAGGCGGCCGTCGTCCGGCTGATCGACAAGTCTCTGCTTCGGCCCGGCCACGAGGCCTACGCGAAAGAGCGCGGCACCCGCGGGGCCGCGACGCTCCTGAAGTCGGATGTGACGGTGAAAGGCGACACGATCATCGTCGACGCCATAGGCAAGGCCGGTAAGCAGATCCACAAGGAAGTGCGCGATCCGGCTCTGGCGCGCGTGGTCCGAAAGCTCCAGAAGCTGCCCGGCCCGCGGCTCTTCCAGATTCCAGACGGCCATGGCGGCTTGCGCCCCATCACCGCGAGCGACGTGAACCACTACATCGCCGATCGCGCCGGCGCCAATGTCTCGGCAAAGGACTTCCGGACCTTCGAGGCGTCCGCCGCCGCCCTAAGCAAGCTCTGTGATGAGGATGCGAACAATCAGACCCAGCGCAAGCGGGCGCTCGTCGCCGTGGCGGATTTCGTGAGCGACAAGCTCGCCAATACCCGCTCCGTCGCCCGTAGCAGCTATATCCACCCCAAGGTCACCCAGGCCTTCGAGTCCGGCAAGCTGCGGAGCCGCATTCTAAAAGGCAAAACGGTCTCGGGTCTGACCAAGATGGAAAGCGCATTGATGCGCTTTCTGAGGCGGAGAGACCAAACCTGAGACGCGGCCTCGCCATCGACGAGCATTCCTTTCAAGGAAAGGCCCTTCGGCAGCGATGGGACCGCTCCCGTTACGACGTTGCAGCGTCCTCGTCGCCCGCGCCCTTGCGCCTTGCAGATTCCTCCTGCTGACGTTGAAGCTTCTCCTGCTTCTTCTGTGCCTTGGCGCGGTCTCGCTCGGCTTTCTCAAAATTGTAGTTGGGCTTGAATGCCATTCCTTGCGGCCTCCTGATTAGGTCTGCTTCGAGCGCCGCATGCGTTTGCGGGCCACAGAACGAGACGCGACCACAGGAGCATCCGCTTTCTCGGCCGCCTCTTTGGCGAGGCGGAGCGCACGGAGGCGCTCCGTCTTTGCAACCGTTGCGTCGCGGACCACCTGCTGCTCCTGCTTAAGCAGGTCCTGAGGATCGACGCGCTTCTCGAACAGCGCCTCCCCTTTGCGTCTTACCGCCGACATGCGCTGTTCCGAGATAGCTTTCATAGCGAAGCCTCCGAGCGGCGCTGCATACCTCCAGAGCGGGCGATGGCGCCCCCGCCCGTCATCGGTCCCTTGCCGCGCCGGCGGCGCCGCTTGGCAGGCCCGGCCCCGCGCGTGTTCCGCTTCGCCGGCCGCTTCGGTGCCTCCTCCTGAGGCGCCTGTGCCATCGGATGGTCCACCACCTCGACGCTGACGCGCGTCAGCCGCTCGATGGCCTTCAGGTAAGGACGCTCCGTGGCGTCACAGAACGAGAGTGCGATGCCGCTTGCCCCAGCCCGCGCCGTACGGCCGATCCGGTGCACATAGCTCTCCGGCTCGTTGGGCAGCTCGTAATTCACCACATGGGAGATGCCGGGGATGTCGATCCCGCGCGCCGCGATATCCGTCGCCACCAGAATGCGGACCTTGCCGCTCCGGAAGCCGTCCAGCGCCTTCACCCGCGCGCTCTGCGCCTTGTTGCCGTGCAGCGCGACCGCTTCCGTGCCGGCCTCGACCAGACCGCGGCAGACGCGATCGGCGCCGCGCTTCGTCCGCGTGAACACGATCGCCTGCCCCATCGCCGGATCCTGGATCAACTCCGCAAGCAGCTGCCGCTTATCCGGCGCGCCGACGAAATAGACCTGCTGGCGGATCCGGTCGACGGCCACCTTCTCCGGCGTCACCTCGATGCGCTTGGCATCGTGCAGCACCTCCTTGGCAAGCTCGGCGATCGAAGGAGGCATAGTGGCGGAGAACAGCATCGTCTGCCGCTGCTTGGGACACATGCGAACGATCCTCCGCACGTCCCTGATGAAGCCCATGTCGAACATGCGGTCGGCCTCGTCGAGAACAAGCACCTCGAGCCGGTCCAGGCGGAGGTGACGCTTGTCGAGCAGCTCCAGGAGCCGCCCGGGCGTTGCCACAACGATATCGACGCCCGATTTCAGCGCCTTGATCTGCTTGCCGTGGGGAACGCCGCCGAAGATCACGGTGGTGGTCAGCTTGAGGCGGCGGCCATAGGCATGGATGCGCTCCACGATCTGGCTGGCCAGCTCGCGGGTCGGCGCAAGGATGAGCGCGCGTGGCGAACCGGAAACGCGCTGCTGCTTGTCGGCAGCGAGCCGATGCAGCAGCGGCAGCGTGAAGGCCGCGGTCTTGCCGCTGCCCGTCTGCGCCACGGCGAGCAGATCGCGCCCTTCGAGGGCAGCGGGGATCGCCTTGGACTGGATCGGGGTCGGATTGAGATGTTTCTCGGTTTCGAGCGCGCGCCGCAAGGGCTCGGCGAGACCGAGTGATTCGAAAGTCATTGTCACTGATAAGTTTT
>Ga0310345_10000857_pt1 | contig 38348 bp, 51 predicted proteins | sample HC15DNA20500_MG_FD_204667 | JGI IMG/M metagenome (GOLD analysis project Ga0310345, IMG submission 204667) | Marine microbial communities from station ALOHA, North Pacific Subtropical Gyre - HC15-DNA-20-500_MG | ecosystem: Environmental > Aquatic > Marine > Oceanic | place: Pacific Ocean: North... | reverse complement strand
TCAAGGTTGAAGACGTTGCTATCCTTGGGCAACCCAGCCCAAACCTTCTTAGGACCTCTTTCCAACTGACTCGCCTTGGCTCCGGTGATGATGGTCACCGGGGCAGCGTGGTAGTTGATGATGTCCGACACCTCTGCCATCTTCTCGTTCAACTCTCGGTTGAGAGGAATGATGTCCCAGATGTCGCTTTGTCCCCAAGGAGACGAGGAGATTGTGGTGTTAGGAATGTGAACGATGGGTATGTGGCCGATAGCGTTGGGGTAGGTGTCCACCAACTCATCGTTGATGTACTGCTCCACTGTGTCATCAGTGATTATTTCAGTGAAGGTGTACACCTGACGAGTGCCCTCTGAGGCCGTGCCCCAGAACCGGTACTTCAACTTGAACCGTAGAAGCCTAGTCCTATCATGGGGGTGGTATTCAGGGAAGCAGTGTGCTGGGTTGAGTGGGAGAATGCGGATCTTGCCCGCAATGGGAATCCCAATGGGGTCCACGTAGGGCTCCTCGTAGGCCACCTTGACAAAGCAATCCCCTGTCACGGAGGCCAACTGGCCCATCTCCCATAGCACGTGTTCCTTGTTGTTGTGCTGTCCCCAAACCTTGTTTAGGAGATGTGGAATGATAGCGTTATTCTGTTCAGGGGTGCGGAACTGTACCCCCTTGCCAAAGCAGAAGTTAGTGATGTAGTCCGACATCGTGCGGACATAGTTCAGATAGAACTGTGACTCACCGAACTCTCGGCGGTATGCCCAATGGTGTCCGAGGTACCACGCCCACGCTGCCGAATATCGGTTCAGACGTGGTCCGTGGACCTCAAACTCTTCATCGGCTAGTTCAACTAGGCCAAGGGGTGATATCGCAACGGTGAGATCACTGGCAGACGCCCGATAAGACGGAGACCAGAAATCAACAGCCATACATCACACCCTGTAACGAAAGTTAGTAGTAACTACTATACTACACCAGTTTATGACTGGTTTCAGTCAACTAGTGAAGCAGTACCCTTGGTTCCAACTTTAGCGGCGAGAGCGCCCTTGATCACCGACAAAGCGGCGGCGACTCCAGCACTGAGAACCATCTTCCAGTTGTCCACGCCAAGATCAAGAACGCTGTTGGTACCAACTGCGCCGATGGCGGCTTGGGCAAAGGTAGCGGCAACTCGTTCTAGGAGGTCCCTGTTAAACATAGATATTCCTTTGATTGGGGGATTTGAGAGAGGCCATTCGGATGTACTTCAGCCTAGCATAGTATACCCGATGGGTGACCCTTCTATTGTGAATACGACTTTCCTCGGTACATGGCCCAGCCATTCCGTATGGTGACCATTTCCAAATTGAACTTCCCGTCTCCCGGTTCATACTGGACAACACATAGGCCCTGCTGCCAGTCTTCGTGGCGCTTCAATGGCCTACCATCCAGATCGGTGCCCCCCTTTGTAGATGGCACTGCACCATCAATCCGAGCGAGACATCCCGGTGATGCGGCAACCACTGTGCGTGGTCCATCGTAGTCCTCACGGGTCTGTTCCGCCCACTCTCTGCGGTGGATATGACCATACAGGATGGACACCTTCTCCCTCTTCAGGTAAGCGTGGGCAGTACTCCCACCAGACCTGACCAGATCACCATGGATCACCTTAATGTGCTCGTTGATCCACACACAGGAGGCTGGATAGCCAGCAAGGTACTCAATGTCAAAGTCATCCAGCCTGCACAGACTGGGAACACTCAGCACCGGCCAACTGTCGGGCCGGGTACCAACCCGTATACCGAAGGCTGCGGCAGCGTTGTCCAACATGAAGTTGGTCAGCCTCTCCTCGTGGTTTCCCGCCAACCATTTGATTTCAGCATGGGGAGCAGCAGCCCTCAACTGAGCGCAAATCTCCGTGGCCCTGTCAATAGAGGCCTGAGTTGTTTGCTGGAACGCAGGAGATAGTCGGTACTTTCCTAACTCTGGCAGGTCCAAGTTGTCCCCTACAAGTACCACCATGTCGGGCTTAACATCCTTGAGGATACTGAGTGCCAAAGAGATGGCTAATTCATCGTGGGTAGGAGTGAGTTCCCCTTCCTTGTTCCTAAAGTAACCAACTTGCATATCAGGAAGAACAACACAGTTTCTCAGATCCGAGGTCTTCTTGGTGGTAGTGACCTTGGGAAGGTTGACTGAGGGACCGGGTTGGATGACCGGCCACTCCGGGCCTGCTTCCCACGACGGAGAAATCTGAATACCAACCAGATCATGTATCTGAGCCTCACCTTCAGAGTTTTTCGTGAGAGACTGATACAGGGACACCTTCTTGATGTCACCGATTTCCTCCAAGTCTATGTTATGACGGTCCAGCAGGTCAGCCAGTTTGCCTAGGGCCTGCCGGGGGGGTCCTTGGTCCAACTTCTGAGATAACTTAGCCCTGCTACTCATTGTCATCCGCCAAACGGCAGCCACAGACGTTACGCAGATGCCGCTGCATAGTGGCTGAGGATATGGGGTAGCCCTGACTAGTAAGTACGTTGGCCAACCAAGCGGAGGAGTACACCTTCCTATGCCCGTTATTCTTATCTGTGCGTACTTTGTCTAGGGCCCGGTCAAGTGCCGCAATCTCCTCTTGGCTCAGACCCTCTCTAACTCTTGCGAACAGGCACTGTTTAGGGTGAGGACTTCGTAAAGGCTTCTCCAAAGCGTCAACTAGTGTCACGGTGGTGGGGTCGTCTGTCACGTCAGGTGCTCCTTCTCGTGTTACCTATGTTACATCATCGCTCCCGCTTTAGGGAGCAGTCATTGCTTTGAGGCAGGCTTCCTTCGTGTCGCCTTCTTGGTGGGGGTCTTGCTGGGGGTCTTGCTGGAGGTGTCTCCCTTACCATGCCAGTCTAGGTGCTTGGTGAGGCTTTCGCCATTCTTGTCCACAGACACCTTAACATCTGCGAGGGACTTCACGAGACCTTTCAACCGGTTAGCCACGTCAGCGTGGTCTTTCTGGTTCTCATCCCGAAAGCGTCGTAAGAACAAGCCTAGCACCCCGAAGGAGCCTGTGACCAACGCCGCCACGACAATACCCCATGCCTCAGTCATCAGTGTCCTCCAACCGGGCCCGTCGCATCTCTTGGGAGGCACTTCTGTTTTCCCCCGCCGTCATACCCCCGGGCTCCACGCCGAACAGTCGGGGATTCTCCCGCCGTTCAGTTTGAAGAGCCTTCTTGGTTGGAGGCTTGGTCTTACTGGCCTCGGCCTTTTGCTTCATCTCCTGATTGAAGTCAGAGTCTGCTCCGGCCACGGCCCGGGCCTCATTCCACGTCGTCTCCTGCATGGCTATAGAAGGAATGAAGATGTCCTCCCCAAACTGGTCGTGAGATACCCGCCCATACTTCTCGGAGGCCACACGGGTTGCTTTGTCGTGGAATGCGTGCCTCACATCCTCTGGAGTTACACCTGTTTTGCCAACCTCGGCTACCGTAATCCCCAAAGGACCAGAACCTAGTGTAGCAGCGTCCAAAGGAGCCCCTTTGTCAATCACCCTCTTCGCAGGTGACGGTGCCTGCTTAAGTGGGGACCCCTCCGAGAGTTCCATAGACATATCCTGTCCGCTAGAAATGCCCTCCATCCATGTATCTTGCGGTGAAGAACGCTCGGTGGACAGCATACTATGCTTAGATAAAGGTCCCGGGGACGACTTGCTAAACAGGAACATACCTTGATTGGGGTCCCCATGAACAACGTGAGAGCCTATCTGCATGTAGTCTAGGCGTTCTGGTGTCCAGCCCTCTCCCGTCAGCGGGGGTGCAGCATCCAGAATAGCGTGCTGGTAAGTCTTGGTTTTAGGTGCCCGATTGACCTCCTCGGGAGACAACTCTCCACGGATAGCCCCGATGCCACGTCCCAAGTTCTGCATCACGCCCTTACCTATATCGGTAGTGATTAACTGTTGTGTAGTGGCCTCCGAAACCGTGAGTTCCTGACCACCTACTACTCCGGCTGCCTCCATTGCCTTCTTACGCTCAGGAGAGTCGGCGCTTTTAACTGTCCTCACGGCATACGGGTCTTGGAGAGCATCGTGTACTCTCTTTAAGTCAGGTAGTTCCCCTGTCTTTGGATCAGCCTGTGGGCTCATTCCAGCAGACGCAGCAGACCTAATCTCAGGAGACACGTTGGGGGCTGCCAGATCAACCCCTTCACGATGCTCGTAGTACCATCCCCACCCTCGTGGGTTACTAGCCCCAGATGAGCGAGCCCCAGCAACGGCGTCACCCATGAGGTCTGTTCTACGAGTAGCCGCTCGCTGTATCGTTATGGGAATGTCTCTTATGACATGACCGTACTCACGCAGACTACGGGCAGCCCTAGAAGCCTTTGTGCGTTGCTGTGCAGAACTAGACTCTGTAGCAAGTCTATCAAAGCCAGCAATGGACTTGGCTACTCTACTACGCGCAGTGTTACCTAAGTTCTTAAAGGCAGCACGAGTCTTGGCCTGCGTATCCCGTGGTAAATCTTCCCACTGAACAGGTGCGTCGTCGGACCTACTAATACGAGGTCGTTTAGGAGCCACTGTCCTTTCCTATCTCAGGAAAGGGTTAGTCGTTAACGCGAGTGGCGTTGGGTCGATTCATGTGTGCGCCAGAGTTGAAGGAACGCTCAAACTTGGGCATTCCATCTCCAGCCACAACGCCCTGAACGAACTCTCCAAGCACAGACGGTGCCTCAATCCATGAAGCGGAGCCAACGTGGGCACGCTCCTGCATCGTGACTTCGGCTGGCTTGTAGAACATCGCCGGGTTGTTGTGGTTCGGGCGACCCGGGACCGATGAGGTATCGACGTACGATCCGATAGCGAAGTCGTTAGGGACATCGGTATCAGTCGCAACACCTTCCTCAAATCGGAGAGAGCCACGCTGGCCGGGCATGTCCGGTCCCATAGTGCGCTCAAAGACGTTGCCCGCAACCTCAGGGAAGAGTGGTGCTGGTGCAACTGTTGGGTTCATTACGTTCGCCATGAAATCCTCCGAGGATTACGGATAGGTACCTTGGTATATGATACCACTAAACAAAGAACGGATTCTCTGCTACGGTCACTGTAGGCATTATGTCGTGTACCGTTAGGCAGCAGGCCATGGAGAGGCTGTCTGGGTAGTCATCAAAGGCACCCCTCTCATCTGGAGCCTCAGCAAGCAGGTAGGGGCCACGATTGATCCGTTCAAGGTCAACCATCTGCTGGTTGAACTTCCTCCAGCGCTTAGTCCGTCTCGCCTTTGAATGCCCCGGAATAACCAACTGATTACGCTGTATTAACTCTGTGAGGTGTACCCACCTCTCATTCTGTGCCTTAGCGTCTGAAGACAAGGCCAGCACCTCAATGTCGGGCAGCAGCAGGGCTAGTCTTTCTGACACTGCTCCTCCTACACCTTGGGCGTCAATACCTATGCGTAGAACGTCATAGTTACGCACGAAATCCACGATCTTGAAGTACTGGGACTCCCAATCCGTGTCATGCAGTTCCAGCCAGTTCAGGACACGATGCTCAAAGAAACCCAAGCCGTCAGGATGATCCCAGTCAACCCACACGGCTGTAGCCACTGTCGAATCGTTGGATCTGGCCACGTCTATCCCCATGACAATGGGGGTCCTCCACCACTCAGGAACCAGCGGCATAGAGGTGTCATACAGACGATCCAACCTCTCAGCGGTGACGAACATGCCCTTCTCAAGCATCCATTCATTGAGGTAGGACATGCGAAACTCGTCAGAGTCCTCCCCAATACGCACCTTCTCCTTGTTGATGAACTTGCCGTAGTTGGTGTTGTACTTAGCCGCTACCTTCCAGTCGTACTCAAAGTGAGACAGTCTCTGGGCTTTACGCCTGTTTACGTCACGTCGCTTGTTATACTGGATCATCTTATAGAAATACGATTTGTTACGAGTAGCCGTACCCGTTAGTGTGATAGTCCCATTGTTGAATGCAAGCATGGGCTTGATAGACTTCGTGATCATAAACTCGTCGGCCCCCTGTGCCTCATCCACGACGGCGTAATGGTACGTCTTAGATTCGATCTTGGCCTTCGGGTTGCAGGTCTGCATACGGCAAAGGGAGCCCGAGTTCTTCAGGGTCACAATCTTACCCTTACCACGGGAACCTCCAGAAGACGCCTTATCATCAATCTCAGGGTCCAGCAGGAAGTCCAAGGCGTGGTCGCTGGTCAACCGTGATACGATACGACTAAACACCGTGTCTGCCTGATCCTCAGTAGGCGCAAACACCCCTACCCAAAAACCCTTGCTAAACTTGGACAGCCAGAGGGGGTACACCTTAGACAACTTGGGCAGGATGACCATCATGGCTGCGATGATATTGGACAGCACTTCAGATTTACCACTCTGTCTGGTGGCAATCAAGGTCAGTTCTTCGCCATCTCCGATAACAACTGATTCAATAAACCTGTAGGCAATAGGTATTTGGTAAGGGAAGAACTCAACGGCACAGAACTCTTCAGTGAATACCACCAACTTCTTCACCAGTTCATTTACGAACTCAGTGGACTCTTCATCCAGTTCTATGTCGTCTATTTCGACAACAATGTCTTCCTCTAGGTCCTCCAACTGTACAGACACTACTTACGCTCCACTAGTTCATCCCACATCATGGAAAGGCTGTCCAGACGAGTGGTAACCTCGTCAGATCCGTGGCTGTGGTACCTCCACTGGTCGAACGCTTGACCCAGATGCATAATCTCTAGGTCCATCCAGTCCCTTAGATCAGGAGTATTCATGTTAGTTATTCTTGATGGCCGATCCAGAGAAGTAACGGCGTGTGCTTTAGAGTCTCCCCAGAACTTCAGTCCCATGCACCTATCTCCTTTGGTTTCTGAGGTAGTTTCCTACCCACTAGAGAATGTAGTAGCCCGTCTTCCTGTGTATAGTACTTCGATGCCTTACATACACCTATCTGGAATGTACGATAAGGAACTATACACTGTATTCCACGGCCAGACCTCCAAGGATAATCTGTTTCATGCATGAAGGACCTCTGGAGACCTAGGCGCTTCACGTCTGTCTGTCTGGTGAGCCAGTAAACGGGACCAATCCCCTGCACCATGTCCAGTGTGTCTCGTAGAACTAACCACCAACTAACAACAACCCCAACCATCCCTACCCACAACCACCAGTCACGGAGTAAGGGAAGTACCGGCAGCAGTAGCAGGCCGGTAACTAGGGGACTATATCCTAATAGTTTATTTGTAGTAGTCATACCATGTGACTATCAAGATAACAGATAGTATAGCCATTGACCCTAAGGATATCCAGTAAAACATTTATAGGCTCTCGCTGTACTTAATCCATGCAGCGGTACTGGTTTCTAGTTCCTCGGGCGTAGGCGCTCCAAACTCCTCGTATGTCGACAGTTCAAGAGCATCAAGGTAGGGGCTCTTACCCCACGGACGTGCGTCAGTGGGGCGTGCAAATGGTGGGGGATCTGGCGGACTTTCATAACTGAAAGGAAAGTCAGAGGGGTGGGGGGTAACAAACTGGGGACCGTCTGGTTCAGGCATCAGAATCCGTTGAAGAAGAGCGCCTCATCGGCAGTCGCTCGGTGGTAACCGCTGTGGTCAAGGGCATCGTTAATGAACTTACCCTTTGAGGTGCCGGGGGTGGAAAATATCTTGTAGGTACCATAGGGCACATTGGGGTAAACATACCGGTCGCCACGCTTGATGAACTGCACACAGATGGAACCGATACCTTGGGGTTCACCCATGTCATCAGGCACCCACCGGTAAGCCTGCACCCTTGTGCTAGCAGGAAACTGTGGCTCAAAGTACCCAGAAGGGGCTTCCTCTCCACGTCCAATCGCCTGTAGTATGTCTTCTTCCTGCTCTTGTGTGAACGAGAAGGTGGTGCCACCAGACAACCCTGAGTTTAGCAGGTCGGCTTCTTCTTGAGCAGTAAGTAGTGTCTCTGGGTTTAGCCTCTCCCAACCAGACCCCTTGTCTGGGTATACTCCAAACTCATTGTCCGGGCCTCCAAAGTTACGACTCGCCATCCTCCGCTGCCTCCTCGGTTGCCTCCTCGGTTGCGTCCTCCAGAACGGCCCGAAGTTCAGTTACCATCGCCGCCAGCACGACATTCTCGCCCTGCAAAGCATTAAGACGGTTCTGAAGTTCGTTGATAACGGTCTGTGGGTTGATTTGAATGTTTGCTGTTTCCACTGGTGCTCCTTGCCCTGTACAGATGGATACCCTTCTAGTGTATCACTCCACCAGTTCTATGTAGATGCACTCTCCGGGGCACTCGTCTGCCGATTCAATGACAGCCTCCAAATGCTCCTCAGGGACACCGGCCAGACCCGTAGCCATCTGGTAGACGGGTTCACCCTTGGCTGCTCCGTCGGGTCCGTACATGGTCGGCCACCCAACTTCCTTGACGTAGGCCAACCCGTCGTCGTGCATCTCAAAGATGTCAGGACATATCTCGGCGCACAGGCCGTCACCGGTACAGAGGTCTTGGTCGATCCAGACTTTCATTATTCGGCCTCACTAATAGTGAGTCTATACCAGCCGTCGTGCCCTGTGCTGTAAACAGAGCCACGCACCACGTAATCGCCTGCGGGCAGGTCAAGACGCTCAATGCGGCTGTCCCAAGTATCGCTCGGGTTGTCGATGACTGCGACTCCGGTAGTCAGGTCGCCTACGACAAGACCCGTACAATCGGTACCGGTACTAACACATGCTCTCACAGTGGGAGTTTCGTCGGGATCAGTCCAACTACTATTTGGGACTTGGCATGTTCCACCGCTACCGCTTGTCGGACAATCCCGGCCACCGTCATCGTCTGATTCAATGAGACTGCCAACCGTGATTGCGCTTTCATCTCCCGTATGATCCCCCTCGTCAGAGTTATTGTCTTCGTTCAGGTAGATATAAGGATCGCCGTACTCATGGTTGCCAGCAACGAACTGTTGATAGGTCAGGTTTGACTCAGCGTTGATGTCGACATTCGTCGTCTCGTCCAAAGTGAACTGGATCATGTCATGGTCGTTGCGACCACCGGATGAGACGATGCACCAATCTCCCATCCCGGTCCAGCCGCCCTCGGAGCAGCCCTGTTCAACCTGTTCGCTCGCCGTTGTAGTCGCAGTCGTCACAACGTCCGCTGTGGCACTCGTGACGACATCTGCCGTAGCGCTGGTAGTGGCACTTGTCACAACATCCGCCGTGGCGCTCGTAGTGCTGGCTTCCGTGTAGGCGTCGCCTGTGTTGGCTGTCGTCGTTTCAGGGTTCCACCCGCGCACGGTGGCGCATCCGGCGGCAACGCCGTCGTAGAAGGTACAGGTCTCCATGTCCGATCCGGTACGGGCTACCACGGTCGTAGTATCGACAAGGGTGTCAGTAACCGTCGTAGCCGTGGTCGTAGCGGTCGTAATATCCGTGGTCGTAGCGGTCGTAACCGCTGTCGTAGTCTCCGTGGTCGTGGCCGTCGTGGTGGCAGTCGAAGTCTCCGTTGTCTCCCAAGTGTGCCAATGGCCGTCATTTGCGTCACGGCTCAATATAGAGGTTGTATCTGCTGTGACTACCGTGCCAGTGACGTTCGTAGCAGTGACTTCTGTGCCGGTGACGTTTGTACCAGTTACCTCTGTACCGGTGACTTCGGTGCCCGTAACCTCCGTGCCGGTTACTTCCGTAGTGGTAGTCGTGCCAGTCTGAGCCGTGGAGACCTCAGTCGACAGGATTTCAGATATAGGGGTGTCGGTGTACTCGTAGGTGGCGGTCGGCACGTAGATGGGTCCGGTCACTACATAAACAGCGACCGGGATGATCTCCGCTGCCACGTCTTCGGGCAGGAAGATCGCGGCGAAGGCGGGGGCGACTATCCCCGCTGCGACCTCCTGTTCAAAGTCGCCCCATGTCGCATACCCCGGTGGAAGGTCGCCCCAACCTTCGTAGGGATCAACCGGTTCAGGCTCTGGGGCAACCTCAGGCTCGGGGTCGGGAGTGGGTTCTGGGACAACCTCGGGATCGGGATCGGGGGTGGGCTCTTCTTCTACTTCAGGGAGAATCTCCTCTTCGGGCTCTTCGGGCTGCTCAGGCTCTTCGGACCCCTCAGGATCTTCTTCCACTTCGACGTGGTCGTCTTCTTCGGGGGCACTATCCTCGTAGTCCTGCTCTTCGGGGGGTTCGGGTTCGGGGTCATTGTCCTCTTCGGGGTCGGGGTCGGGGTCGGGGTCACTACCCTCTTCGGGGTCACTGTCCTCTGGCTCTGGGACAACCTCCGGTTCAGGTTCTTCTTCCTCCGGTTCTGGCGCTGGATCTTCTTCTGTTTCAGCAGGGACCTCCGGTTCTTCCTCGGGCTGTTCTTCAACTTCCGGTTCTTCCTCATCTAGTTCTGGTTCTTCCTCTACCTCGGGTTCTGGTTCTGGTTCTATACTCTCGTCTTCCAGTTCTCCCTCTGTACTCTCGTCTTCCAGTTCTCCCTCTGTACTCTCGTCGCTTTCTATCCATTCGTCTTCTTCCTCGGGCTCGGGATCTGGGACAACCTCCGGTTCGGGCTCGGGTTCAGGTTCCTCTAACTCTATCTCAGCCTCCCAGTACTCGTCAACCTCTAGTTCCTCTACGAACTCAAGGACTTCCTCTAGTTCTATCTCTTCGTTGAAGAACTCTAAAAACTCCTCCTCCTGCTCCTCAAAATACTCGTCGTCAAAATCCTCCGCCTCCCACTGCTCATCTTCCCAGTACTCCTCGTCCACGCTAAGTATGACCTCCACCAGATCGAAGTCACTATCCGTCTCCAACGGTTCCCAGTCACCTATTTCCTCAATCTCCTCTACCCATGTCTCCCCAAGTACCTCTTCCAAGCGGCCCTCGGCTACGGCTTGAAAGTACTCAGCGTCAGAGGCAACCCACTCTTCGATCTCCTCTTCCTCTTGCACTACCTCGGCCAGTACCTCATCATAAGTGATCTCAAGACGAACGGGCTGTATCACCGGTTCTGGGATGGGGCTATCTGGCTCATCCCGTGAGGGGGTAGTGGTCTCCACACGGTAAGCAGACACGTCCACCACTACCTCGGCTAGGACCTCTCCCTGAGCATCCTGAATGGACAGGTCCAATATCTCTGGCTCGTCAGTGTCACTTTCCTCTGCGAACACCAGTTCTATTTGCTGTCCCTCATCCAGTTCCACCTCAACCGAAAGGGCGTCTATGGCGATAGCGACCGTGGCTTCCTCAATCTCCGCAACCTCCACCGATGCCTCGGAGAACGAGAGGAGGGACTGAGTTTCCTCTTCTTCAACGGCGACCTCGTCCACAGTGGCTTCAATCTGAACTGACTTTTCTTCGTTCAGTACTAGCAAAGAGAACCTCTGGGTGTTAGAGTCCTCCTGTTCCTGCTCTGGGGGTTCCATCCCATTACCATCTGGAACCGGGCTGGGGATTTCTCCTAAAATCGTGGCATCTGCCACAGCCTCCGGGGCGGGAACATCTATCTCCTCAACGTCAGCGGTGAATGACTCCACGTCTGGTGGCAGGAACACCAGCACCGGATCAGACGTTGAGGGGCCTGAGATCAGGTAGCGGTAGGTGGCACCGGGGATCTCATTGACAAACCCTTCGTCGTAGTACCCCAGCCTTTGACCACTCTCCGTGACAATCTTAAGGCTCATCTGCTTGCTTCCTGACGCAGCGACCGTAAGCAGCGTCCCTGACTTGGTCGTTCCTTCCTGTGGGCAGAACCCACAGGTGAACGGGCCACTACGGACACTCATGGGGGTCAACTCCATAGTTCCCGTGCCCCCAGACCACGCTTCGGACTGCTCGGTGGGGTTTGTGGAAGCGAGGGCATACACCCAGCCGTCCTCGTCCACATCTATCCACCGCTCAGAGGAGGGCCAGTTACTGTCGTAAACGTAGATCCGGTACCCGGTCGGGACCTGCACCACCTTGTATGGAGTGACAGCGTGACCGCCGTGCTCGGAGTAGATACCCATAGTGAACCCGGTGTACTTGTTCCCAGCCTCGGACTCAGCAAAGTCATACAGCAGCACCTCAGCCAGTTGCTTGGGGGACATCTCCAGATAGGAGGACGCCTCCTGCTGAACCTCTATGGCGAACTGAGTGACGTACCAGTAGGCGATCTCCGACAGGAGCGCCGGGTCAGCCTTTATCAACTGGGCGACGGTGTCGGTCCCTTGGAACGACGCCAACGTCTTCAGATCCCCTGCCAAGCGGAGGCTGAGAACGGCCAAACCCTCACAAAGACCCCCGCGCATGGACCGGTTGGCTTGTGAGATCAACTGGAGAATCACCGGATATGGTGTACACCTGTTGTCCGTCACCTCAGAACATACCTGATCGTCACCATACAAGCGACGAGCCATGTTGACCGTCAGATCAGCAGGTGCCTCACCACCCCCGAAGTTCTCAAAGGAAAAGAAGTCCTCCTCCGGGGTGAACGTAAGAGCGTGCCCAACCGGGGCGGGGCTATCTTCCACCACCTGTGGGGTAGTAGTAGTAGTAGGGGGTAGGGGTATGGTCGTGGTAGATGGGATAGGGCTATCTGGGACCGTCGTAGGGGGGGTAGTAGTGGTCTCTACCACTTCTGGGAAGAGTATCGGAGTACTAACTTCTTCTGGAACCCCGCCGGGAGAACACCCTGCAAAGAAGAGTGCCCCGGCGGCTAACACCGCCGAGAGCCGCCTCACTGTCGTTGCTTACGTCGGTTCTGGTACCAGAATAGCAACCCCAGAAGGACTAGGATACCCATAGCCACTAGGATTGCCGTCAGAGAGCCACCGGGGGCGTCTGAGGGGTTCAGAGACCAGTTCTTGACCCCTCCCCCCAGAAGGTCCCCCTCGGCCTTCAGATCGGCTACAGCGGCCTCTAACTGGTCAACCTGATACTGGAGGGCGGCCTCATCAGAGGAAGAGTTCCACAGGAAGCCAAATGCTCCTGTGATGGCAGTAGGCAGCCCAAGAACATAGGCGATGTTGTCCTTGGCCTTATCAAGCAAGGACTGTGTTGACTTTAACTGTATACCTACTGATGCCTTGGATGTGGTGCCGGGGAGGTCTTGTAGGACCTCATCAATCTTTTGTTTAGCGCTTTGTAGGGATTCTTGGTGGCCCATCGGACACCCCCTTCAAACACTAAGTAGACTCTATTCTACCACTAGTCTGTTGCGGCGTAAGCCGTGTCGTATGCAGCCTGAGCCTCTTCGTCAGTGCCGCCACCGTCCATGGACGCCTGCCGTGCAGCGTCGCCTGCTGCTGTCTTGCGAGTGATTTTCGCAGTAGGTGGGTCTTCAGGCCATACAATAAGCGATTGACGATCTGTCGTAGATGGCAGATCCCGCAACTCTTCACGATACGTCGCCCATTCCACAGCGGTATGGTCGCCTAGGGCGGCGTCACCGATCTGTGTCCAGTCGGAGCCACGCAACAGGCTGTCACGCTGCTGCCTGACAGAGTCCAGATTGAGGTCAAGGGCCGCAGCATCGGCGTCCAGTTGCGCTTCTTCTTCAGCGGTCAACTGACTCCGCACATTATCGACTACCTTATATCTTGGCATTTCTACGCTCCTAAGCGTCGTTGGTTACACCGTACAAAGTTACGCTCGTACCGACTACCATCTCTGGCCCGCCAGCGCCCTGCATCCTGAACTTGTTGATCGCTGCCGTATTGTTCCATAACCCTGCGGTCAATCTTAGGAACCAGTCAGCACTAGAAGTGGTGTTGTTCGGACAGGCCGACTGTATGAACACCTGTTTACCGTTGGATGTATTCGCATAGTGGGGAATCCACATAATAATGTTACTAAACGTGTCAGCGAGCACACCACCTGCCCCAGTCTTGCCAATAACATCCCCAACTGCTGTGTCACGACTGGTGATGGGGTGTCCAGATGAGTGGTATGCCTCAAGGTAGGTGTTGGAGTAAGGGCTACTACTATCGTTGAAGCGAAACTCCATGTAGGCACCGGTGGCGCTACCACCTTCACGGGTGGATGCTGTCAAATACAGATGGTCATAAGACGACGGAATGCTACTCATGGTGATGCTCTGAGCGGTATCACCCAACGTGGTTGATTGAATTACAGTGAAAACAGCCATCAGGAATCCGTCAGTCCGTAGAGGGTGAACTCGGTGCCACGGGCGAAATCTGATCCGTTGTTCGGGTATATCTTGAACTGGGTAACCGCAGCAACATTATCCCACAGGCCACTACCGAATACCACATAGGGGGAATCTCCAATCGTGCCCGAGACAAAGTTAAGGGTCGTGTTCTTCGATCCGTTTCGGTAATCCAAGATGTCACAGACGAAATTGCCATAGTAGGAACTAACCGCTGTACTAGTCGGCATCCACGCAGCCACATGCGCCCGTGCGTGGCTTACCTCACTACCCGCCGCTGTTGAGGAGCCGTTGCCGTACATCTTGTGTGTCTGGTAGTTGTTGCCAGTGTCCAGATTGAACTGGACGGCGACAGGCTCCAATGATGAAGAGCGGGTTGTGTGAACACTGCCTCGTAGTTGCAGATGCTCGTAGGAGCCGAGCGAACTGAACGTCACAGTCGTAGTGTCAGCCTCCAAATATGTTGTGGCGATTGCTTCTACAACAGCCATTACGACACCATCCTTGGTAGAACACCAAACAGGTCGATGCGAGAGGCGGCTTTGAGGTCGCCAGCGTCGGCCTTGAACAGGATCTGAGTGATAGGAGCCTGTTTCTTGTAAGTCCCCATTGTTATCTGGGCCTTGCCTGCGCTAGGATCGGGGTCGCCCGAATCCCAGTCACTAGCACTCTGCACAAAAAAGGACTTGTATTTGCCGCTGTTTATATCGAAGAATGTTGCTATCGTAGACGTGAAAGCACCAGCGTCCGCACCATCAGCGATCAAACCTCCGTAGGCTAAGCCATTCTCTTGCCATGTCAAAGCGGTGACACTTGACCCGTCACCGAACAAGGTTTGGATAACGTAGTTACCGGCAGTTGTGTCGCCATTGAGTTGTAGTAACCCCGTCCGCATCACATGGCTGTGGGCACCTCGCCAATACATGATCGCCACGATGTCCATGAATTGGGACCAGTCCTTAGAACTACCGTCGTCGGGTGATGTAAACGAGATAGACCCTGTGTCCGACCCGAGTGTTGTGGACGCCAAAGCAACCCACGACTCAGGGTCGGTTAGAACATTCGTATCGGGGTTGATATAACCGGGATCAGCCATTACACATCCACCTCATACCGGATCAGGCAGATACCAGCGCCGCCTAGGCCACCGTTATACCTCAAGACTCCGCCACCGGTTTTGATAGCGCCACCGCCTCCTCCTGAACCTGAATTGGGTACGCCTCCGTCGCCCGGATGTGCCGCACTTGTGCTATCCCCATCGCCACCGTCGCCGCCACCACCAGAACCGCCTGCTCCACCGTCTTGGGTACCAGCGAAGTGGGCTACGTTTACACTGCCAGCACCACCACCCGCATAAATCGTAGTCGCGGAAGTAACGCCCATCAAACCAGATTTACCATCACCACCATCACCACCAACGCCGCTGGTACTGCCCACAGACCCGGCTTGAGTAGCGCCTCCACCACCGGAACCAACCTCATCACTGCTGGTGAAACCTGTTGCCCCTGCCGCACCGGCGTATCCCCCGAACCCGGTCAAACCACCAGAGTTTCCCTGAGTGCCTGACGATGCGGCTTCTCCGTGTGACGATCCGCCACCGTTCCCACCGTCGCCACCCTGATCGCCCTCGGCTACACCGTTACCCGCTCCGCCACCACCATCTGCCGTAGCACCAAAGGCAACAGTGTCTCCACCAACTCTGGTAGACCCCTGCACACCACCGTATACGCTGTAGTCACCCCTGTTGCCACCCGCTCCTACGACTATCGTGTAGGTCTGTGCGCTGAGGCTGACAGTGCCGGTCAAAATGCCTCCGCCTCCGCCTCCGCCTCCGCATCCGTAGCCCCCTCCGCCTCCACCTGCAACGAGTAGAACCTCAGCATCGGCCGCGCCGCTGGACACAAGGAACTTGCCCGAACCACGGAACGCATGAACCCTGTAAGTAGTTCCTCCGGTCTCATACTGCGTAATGATTCCACCGAACGCGACAAGCGGACCATCAGCGCCACCAGCGGCTGCCATTAATCCGAACTTAGCGGCACCTACTGGCATTACGAGAAGTCCTGCCCACTAACTGCTCCGTACCAGATCGTTCCGGCGTCAATTGTCGTGAACACGAGGATGTCAGTACGACTGGCAGTAGTTGTAAGGGTAGGTGCGGTCCCGCCAGCCCACTTCACCGTGTTGGGCCAAGTGGCTGTGCGTGATCCCGTACCGTCCTGATTGAGGAACAAAGTGAACGAACCCGAGGTTCCAGAGGCAGGTGGGGCCGAGAACGTGAACGTACAGTTCGCTGTCAGGGTTACGTTGTGGACATTGCCGTCAGTCAGAGAGATGGTGTCCGTTGATCCAGATGTCGCATTAGCAACACAGGTTTCCCCAACGTCCTTGAGGACCGGGGCGCTGATAATCTGATCGGCGGCGACTATCTCTCCACTCAAAGTCCCACCCGCTTTAGGTAATGCTGCGCCAGCCGTGGTAGTTGTAGAAGTCAGGATTGCATCTCTTGTAGCAATATCGACACCATCAAAGGTACTGTTGGTTGTGATTGCTCCCGTCATAGCACCGCCTGCTTTTGGCAAAGCAGCATCAGCAGTAGTTGTGGTAGAAGTTAGGATTGCATCTCTTACTGCTATGTCTACACCGTCAAAGGTGCTATTGGTAGTTATGGCCCCAGTCATTGCTCCACCAGTGGTCGCCAATGCGTTGCTGGGCAGCGACGAGTAGCCAAGCGAGGTCCATGCTGTTGAGCCGTCACCGATCTTGTACTTGTCGGTGTCTGTCTCAACGGCGAACTCGCCTGCGGCCAACGTGGGGTTGGCCGAGGTCCACGCTGAGGCGGTGCCTCGCCTTAGTTGAATCTGTACAGCCATTACTTACTCCTAACTAGGTTCTGTCAGTGGTGGTTGAGAAATGCGACCGTCAGCCAAGACGACGGCATCTTCCCAGATCGTTTGAGCGAACGTAAGCGCCTCAGACTCAGTGACCTCGCTGGCATCCCAACCAGCATCCAGATCGTCAGGGTCACAGTCGCCAGTCACATAGGCCAAACGGTACCCGTCAACGTGATTAACGTACCTAGACGGGTCCAGCAGGCTGCCGAGGGCGGCAACCGCATCGTAGGGGTTAGTACCCCATATCCCTTCGGACAACTTGTAGTGGAAGTACCTCATTCGGTTGCCCCCAGTTCCTGAGCGGCGACGGCATCCAACGTCTTCTGGTGTTCCTCAATCAGTGGCTCCAACTGGTCGATCTGACGCAGGGCATCAAGGTCGGCCCAACCGATCTTGCCCGACATAATCGACAACTGAGCCTGACGGTTCAGGCGCTTCTCCCAGTATTCGGGCTGGGCATGGTCGATCTCCGTCCGGGTGAAGTGAGGGACGGCGTTGTAGATGTCCATGAGGGCGGTGAGTTCCCGTTCGGAGCCGTCCAAGATGGCGCAGAACTGGGCGTAGTGGATCTGCTTCTCCTCCAAGTCCAAGTCGGCGTCTTCCTCGTCAGAATCCTTCAAGCGTTCCATTTCTCGTTCCATGCGACGCTTAGAAATCAAGGCGATACGGTAGTTGGGGATGGCGATGGAGAGTTCCAGAACGATCTGGTGGAACTGCATCTCTGCGGTGTCGTGCTGGCCGAGTACGAAGCGTTCCAACTGGTAGCGGGACCGTGGCTGCTGCACTTCAGTAACTGCCTGTTCGATGTCCATCAGAGGCTTTCGCAGTTGGCGAACCCCGCCGACTGCTGCCCTGTGCCGGTTGTGTTGTAGGCGGAGGCCACGGCGGCGGTGGTGTCGGTCGCATAGGGCGTTTTCAGGGTCGTGCCCTGCTTAGCGTGGGTCGTGCCGATGACGCCGCAGAACCAGTAGGCGGCAACACCACTGTTGGAGGCAGCACCCACTCCGTATCGTTCCAGCGCCGACGACAACGAGATCACAGCGTTCGTTTCCGACGAGTAGGTGAGTTTGTTCAGGTTGTCCCAACCCTGCCAGTAGCCGCCGTAGACGTAACCTGCCGTGCCCGAGTTCGATGCTCCGGTGGTGACACGAACCGGGTCTTCAAGAGTGGCCGACAGCGTGGAAAGCGACCCGTTGGAGAACGTGGTCTTGTCGATTATGTCTAGGTCGCTGCCGTCACCGCCAGCCCAGTATCCCGCCGTACCGTTATTGGAGTGACCCGCAGGAGAGTTTCTCGCTCCCGACAGGGCTGTAGCGTTCGACGCATACGAGTCGCTGGAAAACGTCCACACGCGAACCGTGGCTACGTTCGGGTAACCGCCTCCCTCGTAGCCACTGGTCGGAGAGTTCGCCAACCCGCATCCGTTCTCATACCCGGTCGGCATCGCCGTGCCCAGCACCGAACTCGTTTCAGAGTCGTACAGAAACTTGTTGATTTCGTCAATCTGCGCTGATGCTGTTCCACCGCCCAACTGGTATCCCGCCGTGTTGTTGTTGGAGAAGCCAGCACCAGCACGGTTGCCTGTTCCGAGCGTTGCATCTACGACGGAGAACGTATCCGTTGGAAAGTCCACGCGGAAGATCAGGTCCCAGTAGGTGCTGCCAGAGAGTCCCCCACCGAAGTACGCCGAGTAGGGGGGAGTGGTAGAAGCGGCTGCCCCCATTAGGGCCGTCTTGAAGGCACCAAGAGGCATTATGCCATCGCCAACCCGGCAGCAAAGCCGTACCAGATGCTGCCGCCATCAACCGTCAGGAATGTCAGAACGTCCACACCTGAGGAGGTCAAGGTGGGGGCCGTGCCGCCAGCCCAATCAACAGAAGTGGGCCAAGTCAGCGTGGCGCTTCCCCCGTTGGTCACGATCAAAGTAAACGACCCGGCACTGCCCGACGCCGGAGGGTTGGTGAAAGTCAACGTCTGGTTACCAGACAGCGTGTAGGTCTGCACGTTCCCCAGAGAAAGGTCCACGGCATGTGCTGCCATAGCCACCTTGGTTTCGGCATAGTCTTTCATCACCGGGCGTGAAATGACCTGATCTACTGCTGCGAGTTCGCCACCCATCGTCAGCCCAGTCAGCGTCCCCACCGAGGTGATGGCCGACTGTGCGGCTTGGGTCACAGTGAGCGCAGTTCCAGAAGCGTTGCCGGTGACATTGCCGATCACGGCACCAGTAAACCCGGTGGATGTTAGAACGCCAGTACTGGGGTTATATGTCAGACCAGTGTCTGTTTCAATACCCTGTGTGCCCGTAGCACCGTCAACAAAGGTTGGATAAACCGTTTCGTCCGTTGAGTTGTTTGCAGAGGCCGTGACATTGGTGGCCTCAGTAGCCACAGAGGCTGTGCCGGTTACGCCACCAGAAGCCGTAATAACCCCCGTAACACGAGCGGTACCCGTTACGTCAAGGCCATAAGCGGGTGAGGTCTGGTTGATCCCGACCCTGTTGTTCCCAGAGTCAACCTTGAGGACATCGGGGGCAAGGGAGGCACCATAGGCAATCCACTTAGTATCGGTGCTTACATACTGCCACTGCTTACCACTTACGGTGTGGATGTCTCCGTTAGACGGACTGTCTGGAAAGTTGATAGCCATTATTAAACCTCCTGTGCAGCGCGGAACGCTTCCCAATCAGAAACAACTTCAGCAGTCCATGTCGCAGCAGCAATATCTTTTACTCGCTGGGCATCCCCAGAGGTGTCATCCCCCGGTGCTAGGACATGCCGATGAAATGTGCGCGACAGTTCGGTGCCGTCCTCGTCCACGACGGTTGCTGTGCGAACCTGAACCTGTCCCATTTCTAGGACTTCGATCTTGTCCACAACGATTGTCTTATTCAATGCCATTATCTACTCCTAAGTGTCAGTCCGGTAAGTGCCACCGATCCAGAACGATGTGGTGGCCTTGACATACCCGGCAATGGTGTCTAAATGAGAGATTTGACCGCCCCCGCCAACAATACGCAGCACTGTCTCATTGGGAACGGTAACGTGGTAAGTAACACCGGGTATGTTTGTTCCAGCATCTCGGATCGTTGTAGAGCCTTGGGAATAATCGGACAATTCCGGCATCGACGTATGACTCGTTGTGAACGGGAGAGAAAGTTTCAACTGGCCGACAGGCGACGAAATGGCTGAAACGTAGACGTAGCCCTGTATGTGAACAACCTTTCCAATCTTCACATAAGCGGCTGTGTCATAAAGAGAGTCCAAAGTGATGGTTCCCGAAGTGCTACAAGTAACAGCAACTGTCCAAGACCCTTCCTCATAGTCATCCAAACAATTACTATCCGAACTGTTAAGTCCGTCCAGTTTCAGACCACCAGATTTGATTTCCAAACCAGATGAATCCAGAACCGCACGCTCTGTACCACCAGTATCGAACCTGATCTTGTCCTCATCAGATGCTTCCTCAACCTGAATCTTCGTGTCGTTGTCAGCGTCCTTAATAGAGTCGCTGCTAACAGCACCAAGTTCAGTCTGAACATAGGCCGTAGTGGCAATCTGTGTGGTATTCGTATCCGCTGCCGCAGTTGGAGCAGCCGGTGTGCCAGTCAGGGTCGGTGATGCCAGAGGAGCGTAGTCCCCTACCTCCGTCATCACGAAAGCCGTTGTAGCCAACTGGGTTGTGCTGGTGTTCGCTGATGCTGTGGGGGCGGCTGGCGTGCCAGTCAGGGTCGGAGAGGCCAGAGGAGCGTAGGCACTGACATCCGCATCGGAAGCGTGCCCTATCTCAACCCAGTATGAGTCGTAGTAGATGAATGTCTTACCCGTGTCTGACTCATACCAGATGTCATTAGCAGCAGGAGAACTAGGTGCAGCATCCTGCGCTTGAAATGATTGACCATCAGAAGAATGACCGATCTCAACCCAATACGAGTCGTAGCGCATGAACAACTTGCCGGTATCGGTCTCATACCAGATGTCGCCAGCAATTGGGGAGGACGGGGCAGCGTCTTGAGACGAGAACTTGGTGACATTGGACTTCAGTTCCCAATACGTTCCGTTCCAGAACCAAATCTGGCTACCAACTTGGTGAATATCATTGGCGCTTGGGCTAGCGGGGAAGTTGATAGCCATTACGGAGTACCTCCATCAACGGCAGTAACCCCACCATAGTTGCTGGTAGGAAGGCCCCCATCCAGATTAAGGTCAACCGTGGACGAATCTACGGAATGGCCTATTTCCACCCACTGAGCCGCACCGACACCATCGTCGTAGTACACGATTGTCTTACCGGTGTCAGATTCAAACCACAGATCGCCAGCAGAGGGAGACGAAGGGGCACCATCCTGAACAGTGAGGCTCGCCCCGCCACCAGACACCTGATTCCAAGTGGAGTTGGACCGGAAGTAGAACGCATGGTTCGTAGTATCTACGGCCAGAGCGCCGTTGGCTAGGGCTGTAGAGGGAGCACCGTCGGTAGCCAACGTGACCACACCGAGGGCGGCTTCAAGGGTGTCGTCGGTCTTGAGAATGTTTGCCGCTGAACGGTACAGAGTTGCATCACCAGAGGCGGAGCCAGAGCCCCATGTGATCTTGCCCCCGGCGTCAACCGACATACGGGCGTTGGAGTCACCGGCTACTTTGGTGCGGATGGCCTCGGAAGATGCCGCTGCTAAGTCGTCAACGGATACAACTGTCTTGAATGATCTAGCCACGGCCTCAACCGTTTCCTATGTAGTGGGTAGTCCCTCAGGACTAGCCTATGATAACGACTTTGTAAGCGTTGGACGCTGGTGCAGAAGCGAAGGTCAGGGTTACTGCGTCAGTACTAGTGCGGTCCACGTCACAGACCACCGTTTCCTTGGTGGAGGCCCCGTAAACCTCAACTATGACATCGTCTGTGCCAAGGCTGTGGGTAACCGCAATCGCTGTAGCGCTGCCATCCCCAATGGTTCCCGTGACCTTAGTGGTAGCGCCGAGGGCAGTTCGGGCGGCTGCTGCGGTAGAGGACCCGGTACCACCGTGGGCTACGGCAACGTCTGTTGCCGCCCATGTACCTGTGGCAATCGTGCCTACGGCAGTTAGGGACGAGGTGACTATCGTGCTGCCCAGAGTGGTGCCCGACAGAACTGCGTTGGCCCCGATGTTGTAGGCGAGCGTACTGATGGTGCCCTGCGCTCCACTGAACACCTCAGAAGAGTTTGAGGCGTCTGGGATGTAGGTGAAGAATCCAGTAGAATCGTCGTACCCGAAGTAACCGATCTTGGCAGCCGAGCCGGTGTGGTACCGGAACTCAACACCACGGTCCTTGTTGTCATCCGACGATGGGGCAGCATCCCCACCCAGAGTGAGGATAGGATCATCAACCGTCATGGTGGTGGAGTTAACGGTAGTGGTCGTACCGTTGACCACCAAGTTGCCGGTGACGGTAAGAACACCACCGACAGTGACATCATCGGGAAGACCAACGGTTACCGCTCCGGTACTGGCGCTGACATTGACCTCATTGGCAGTGCCGGTCAGGCTGAGGACACCATCGTTGACGAAGTCGATTGTACCGTCGCCGTCCTGATACGTAACTGTAATACCAGTCTCGGTGTTACTAGCGACCATCCCCCCGGCGACATCCTGAACGGCCTCGGTGAAGTCTGTAACCGCAGTAGATGCAATAGCAATGGTTGCGTTCGCTGCCGCAGTCAATCGGCCTTGGGCATCAACGGTGAAGGTGCCTACCTGTGTGGCGCTGCCATAGGCAGCAGCGGTAACCGCAGTATCATCTAGGTTGATAGTCGGGATAGGACCAGTGAGGCTTGTGCCCGACAGTCCTGTTCCCGCCACAATAGCGGTGACATCCCCGGCACCAGCAATGTTCACCCACGCCGAGGCGTTTCGGAAGTAGATCGTGTCATCGCCCGTGTCATAGTAAATCTGGCCCTCAACGGGGCTGGAAGGGGCGCTACCGAGGTTCTGAACACGGGCGTTCTGAAGTTCGTTCTTGTTGAGATCAAGATTGGTTACGAACAACATCGCCATCAGTATCTACCCCTAAGAAAGGTACGCCTTACCGCCGAAGGCGCTAGTAAATGATACCACGATTTGGTTGGCGGAAGTGTGCTGTACTGTGCCAACGACAGTGGTACCTGCACTGTCCACAACAGACACCCCACCGGGCTCATACCCCAAGTTGTGATTGATGGTCCATGTGGAGGCAGCAGTTCCCTGTGTGTGCTTGTACCTATTGCCTATCGGAAGGGTCAGGTTTATGGTCTGTGCGGGAGCGGTACCAGTGATCGTCGCCGCCGCTGTTTCCCCAGAGGACACTGTCCCGATTGCCAAAGTATTGGAGGGACCGGGCTTGCCGGGGGCCGCAACAGTGACTACATTGGTAGCGCCCTCGGTGACAACCGTCGCCGTCTTGGTCTTGGTGATCGTGACAGTTTCGGCGTTATGAGGCATGACTAGTACGGATTGCTTGAAGTTGCGGCCTCAACTACTAGACTGCCTGCGGCCAGTACATCCCAATCTCCAGCGGAGTCCCGCACAAACAGGTCGTAAGAGTAGGTACCAGCCGCTATATCGTTCGCATCAGAGATGTGCATGTCCAGAGTGGTGTCTGCCGCCTCACCCGCAATCAGGTAACCACGGGTGTTGGCTGGACTCAACACAATAACAGTACCTTCTGCGGGCTTAGACGAGTACCACCTGAGGTCCAAGACTGTGACGCCCGCAGCGGTCTTGGCCTGCATGTAGGCCCCATCTACGGTCTGGACGACATCGTCGGAATCCTTCCAAGTGAAGGTCCGGTAGAAGTCTGTCTTCTGTGTGTACCTGAGTTCCAAGGCTTTGGAGCCCTCCTCCGGGGTTACCCGGTCGGTCGTAGAGACATTGACCAGCCCCTTGCTGACCTGCTTTTCTACATCTGCTCCATACAGTTTACACGTTGCGAACACATCATATGCCAGTTCCCCTGTCGGGAGATCCTTGGTCTGGGCAGCAGTGAGTGACAACTGCACGCCGTTCTCACCGGTAACCTCCGTGGTTACTTCCATCACAGAGGTAGTACTGGTCTGAATATAGGCACGGGCGGTGGAGGGAGTTACAACCCGATGGGACCTTCGGTCCTTGATAATGAGAAGCCTCTCCCATGGTAGGCCCCTGACAATACTGTAGTTTACGTACCATACCATAAGACTAGTTTATCACTCCCCTAGCGTCTTGTTCATATCTTCGATGGCTTTCGCTTGGCGAGCCTGTTCTGGATCAGAACGGTCAAAGGGATCGGGCTGTGAGTAGTCTGGACCCTCCCCGCCACCACTCCAGTCGACCCCGGAAAGTTGCGCCACGCCACCACTCCAGTCGACCCCGGATAGGGTCCGGTCACGGTACGGGAATCGGAACGGCTCGTCCATGCCGGTATCCTCTAGGTGCTGGACGTAGTCGGCCTGTTCAGCAATTGCATAGTCTGTTGTAGGGTCAGGCAACAGGTTATGCACCGTGCCACCGCCGCCCCAATTGGAGGGATCGCTAATCATCTCTTGGACTTCGTCCCAGTCGTCGGTGAAGTAGTCAGCACCGGCCTGATAGGTTCCCCTGTGGAACAAGCGAATACGGTACTCGTCGTGACTCTCTGCCTCAAACTCTTCGGGGCTCTGTGGGTGGACGGTGAAACCTAAATCAGAAGGTTCTATCCGCTCCATTGCCTCCGCAGCGTCGTATGTTGGGTGATGCCTACTAGCGAACGCCCTATCCTGAGGATTATTAAACTGGGGGCCAGTTGGTTCTGGCATTACTCGTCCCACAACTCGTTCATGTCTTCAATGGCCTTCGCTTGTCGGGCCTGCTCAGGGTCTGAGCGGTCAAAGGGGTCAGGCTCGTCATAGTTAGGTCTAAAGGCTCTACCTTGCATGTCCGTCATATCTGGTGTGTGACCGGCCTCCCTAGCCCTATCCCTATCCGCAGCGGCACTGATCTGATTCTCTGTAGGGAGAATCCCGCCGTGAGTTACCGGCTGCTCTGCCTGAGTGTGTCCTGTCTCCTCAATCTGTGACGCATCTATCATGCCTCTAATAGCGTCTGAGACGCTAGCCTCAGGGTCGTCAATCCACTCACCTCCGCCGCCGGGATCAGCCAAGAAGGCACCGCCTTCCAACTCCTCATCAGAGAGTGCATCCAGATTGGCTTGGGCATCAGCCATGGCAGAGTCCCAGAGGTTCTGAAACTGAGAGCCGTCTGGGTCCGAAAACTCAATAAACTGGGGGCCGTCTGGTGTTGGCATTATTCGCTCCTAGGTCTCTGACTACGCTCGTCAAGCCCACGTAGGGTTTCTTCCATGTCAGTGATGGACTGGGCTTGACGGGCTTCCTCTGGATCTGAGAAGTCGAAGGGATCGGGCTCATTATAGTTAGGACCCCGGCGGTTCATGTCACTGTAACTGAAGTCATCTCCGGGCAGTCCACTGTGAGTGCTCGGTCTGGCAGGGTCACGTGCTACCCAGTCATCGCTTCCCAGTCTGTTGGTAAAGCGTTGCGGCCTCCCAGCCGGGACAGGGTCACCTATGACCCCTCTGATGCTCCTGCTTCGCCTAGCCTCACCTATTCGTGCTTCTCCAGTAGGACCAAAGGTTATATTGGTCGACCTAGACCCCCCGAGCCCCTGCGTGTGGTCTGGTGTTGCCCTAAGTTCTGGGTCTCGCTGAATGGCGTTTCTCCACTGGTCACCACTCATCCTGTTCATAGGCTCGTCGTCGTACAACTCTCTGTACCCGACGCCCTGAGGGCCTCCGCATCCAAAGCCCGCAGTAATGCTCCGCACTCCACACCGATCAGAGGTAGACCCGTGGCCCCGGTCAACCGGCTCCACAACCCCTGCTCGGGTCACATTGAACATATGGGTACCGTGGTGTTCTACCCCCACGTAGTTCCCCATTCGGGTGGCAACCCAGTTCCGGTTAGAGGCCGTTGCCCCACCCTCGCCCGGACTATTGAAGGCGTCATAAATTAGATTTTTGAGGTTTGATCTACGTGCCATTACATACTCCTGAACAACTGAAGTTTAACTTCCCAACTGTCCATCCCTGACCGTATAACTGACAGAACAGTCACTCGTTCAAAGCCTTGCGCCTTAGCCAGACGGACGGCCTGCTCCCGAGCGTCATGGATCATTGGCGTAGTTATGGTAAACGTAACGATCATGTGCCCATTGTACTACCATATGACCATGCGTTTACCCGTTATTATGATTGAGGATCTTCAGCCTCTGACGGTCCCATGGGGATGCGTCCCGTGCGAGGTGTTCTGGGTAACATCCCGAACTACTAGGGCATCCGACTGTTGGATGTGCGATAGTCCGGGTCAGAAGTTTATGAGACGGATATTCACCGGATGGGACACGCTCCACTGAGGCATTCGTCATCCAACAACTCGCTCATCCCGCCCTGAGGTCCCTCCGTGGAAGTCACTAGGCCTTCTACCATACGTGTGTAATCCTCCTTGTTGATTGCCTCCAGAGGGGCCTGATCGAAGCCATGGGTGGTATGCAGCAGGAAGGAAACTGACTTCATTGTCCTCCAGTGACTTTCCAAGTAGGACCGTACCTCCCCCAACTCCCCGGGCTTGATGTATATGGTCACGGACACAGAGTTGTCAGCCCACTGCTCCTGTAGGGTCCGCTGTAGTTCCATCTGCTGTACTGCGGACACGTCTTCAGCCAACATGGTGTCCTGAGGGAACTGGCAGGGAAACTCCACCAACTTGGTGGTATCCGAACGGCTGCCATCCAAGTTACGAACCCACTCCACCGTGTACCCCAAATCTGAACAGTACTGAAGCAGGGGGTCGCCAACAGACATCCTGACCCTGCGAATATGGTACTGACTGAATCCGGGGTGGACTCCCGGGGTCACTCCTGCAAGTAGCGACAGGGTCCCGCTGGGCTTTACAGTAGTCAACCGTACTGACTCAGGCCAGCCGTTTGCTGCTGACCAGATCCGGTCAAACGCCCGAAGGGCTGTGTATGTTGTACCCAGCCATCCCAACTTGTCCTGAGCCTGAGCAATCCCCGTGACTCCCAGACCCAACCTCATGTTTTGGCTAGTTATTTCGTCGGATTCTCGGTCAAGGTAGGGCATTGCTGCGATAGCCTTCTGGACCTTGTATATGAGCCTAGTGATGTCAACGAGTTCTTCTTCGGACGTAACATTCGGAAGGAAGACCTCACTGAGATTACACGATTCACGATTAGCCAGACCAATTTCCGCACAAGGGTTGGTTCCAACAATGCTTTGGTCGGGCAGAATCTCTGGCACACGACCGAACATCCTGCTGGCCGTAAGATTGAACATTCCGTAGGGTTCACCATTACCGCTGTACCCCTCCCAGAACTCCTCAGGAAGTTCGTTGATGTCGTCAACAACTACAGAGTTGTTGGACATGGATCGGTGCATGGGGATCGTTCCCAGATCCCACCGCTTGGCGTTCAGATAGTTTACATCATCTGGACGGCCAAGTGCAATCTCAGCCGAACGGCGCACGTTACCAGCGACGACCACGGACCCGATGATGTTGGCGATGTCCAAGACCTCCACAGAGGTCAGGTTCCTACCAACAGCCCCATTGAGTACAGCAGTGATCTTCTCAACACCCTCCACCAAGATTCCGGGGCCGGAAGCCTTTCCACCAAAGGTCCTGATAGCCGCTCCAGCGGGCCTTACAAGGCTTGTGTTGTACGAGAGGTAGGTAGAGTCATCTTTCCCCCCCAGATACGTCCTGAGGGCCAGCAGGACGGCCTGAGCCCATCCCTCGCGCTTATCCGGCACGATGAAGTCGGCATCTGGCTCGTTGATGTGTTGCACCGTGCCCTGACGGACAGTTCCCAAAGCCGACGGGTCCGTAACGGAGAACCCGACGCCCCCTCCTAGCATGAGCCTCTCAAACATCCATGAGAAGTCCTCGGGTTTGGTGAGGTCCACGTACCAACAGTTGACGAGGGAATCCCCACCGAGGCGCTCGTTGTTGGCCGTTCCCAACTGCCAGAGCATCCGACCACCGACGCTGGCCTTGAGGTTGAACATATAGTCGAACAGGCGTTCGGACTCAGCCTCCGTCAGCCCAGCACCTATTGCTTCGGCCCCGTTCACCACCCGGCGAAGGGTCTGCCACCACTCCTCGGTGGTGTGCTCCTTATCCTCCAGAAGACGTGCGTAGGTCCGTTTATAGACGATGTAACCCAGTCCGTCAAAGCCCCATGGGGGAGTTTTGGAGGTGTAGGGACTGAGGAACTCTTCTGAAAGGGGCATCTATAGACTCTACTAGACGGGAGGGAGGGAACGGGGTGATCCACCACATTACCCCGTCAAGGTCAGTAAACCTTATCATCCAGAACTGCGTCCGTCAGGACGCCCTCTGGATTAGAGAGTCTGGACCTCAGAGTCTGGTACTAGAGTCTGGTATACAGTTCACCCATGACCTAAGTGGGGGTCACCCATGCACCAAGTGGGGGTCACTGGTGACCTATGTGGGGGTCACTGGTGACCTAGGTAAGTATGCCTAACTAGGGTCATCCATGAACCAAGTGGGACCATCACCTAGGTCACTGGTGGACCTGTCCATGGTTTCCAAGTAGTTAAACAGTTGGGAGTTGGCTCCAGCCTCACGGCGCTCTTCAGGGTAGGTTCCTTGAGTGGCCATGTTACTAGGGACAGCCGGGCAGACCCGTAGACTTGAAGATCGGGCCCTTCTCTGTTAGTGCCACGGTTTCCACGCAGTCATCGGACAACGCCTGTGGTCCCTTATCACTATCCCAATATGACTTTCTGATTCCCTCAGATGCGAAAGCCTTGATCTCCTTTTTCTCCGTAGCGGAACCCCGTTCTGCGAACGTGAAGCCCTGCTCCTTGTTCAGTTGAGCAAGTACCCGGGCCGAGGAACCGGCTAGGTGCATGGTCTGGTGGTCCTTGAACTCCCTGTTGTCAGGGTCCAGCAGTAACTCTGGGTCTCGGGATCTGCCACGATAGTTCCCGACCCACGCAACTCCCAACCTCTTGTCTGCGTCGGCGTGGTGGGCACTACGGTTTAGTGCCCTAGTCATGCGACGGTACTCCTCACCGGCACCGGGGCCATGAGACCTGACAGGGTTTAGCACTTCACCAGTGGCGTCATCTGTGCGTGGGCCTAGATTGAAGCCTTCGTTGAATGACACTGGTGGGCCCTCAGGGTAGTTACCTTCCCCGGTGGGTCCCTTGATGTCATAGATTCCCCAAATGCCTCCACCAGACAGGGACTTCCGGCCCTCTTTGGTTTTGGCAAGCATTTCGTAGATGTCCTTTTCAGAGACACCCCAGTCAGACTTGCTAGGTCTACCCCGACCCCCCATGGGGTATTCGCGGGTCAGAACCCGCTTATCGAAGTCAACGAACGGGTTGAACTCCATGAATACCTACGACTGTGTATATTCGGGTACCGGGTTATAGTTATACTGCATAGTCATAGACTGTCCATGTGTACCGGCCTCGGTGTACTGGTCATCCTCCTTGGCCCAATCATAGGGCGGTGGTACAGGACGAGCAGAAACTTCCTCGGTGGAGGCAGGCTGGATGGGGCCAGTCACGGCGTGTGGATCGTCGGGATCGTGGCCTTCCTTGGTAGCGAGGTGCTTGTCGTGGAAGTGCATTGAGCGGGAGGTCTGCCCGGTTCCCTTGCCACGGTTCCCGGTGAGGGCCGCTACGATGCCCGCATAACGTCCTGAACGCGCCTGAAGGCTTTGGTAGTCTTCCTCTGTTTGTACTGTGGATGTCTTTCTAGGTATCATTTAGTTACTCGGATCTCCTGCTGGATAAGGTCCGGTGTTCCCACCTTCCCGTGATTCGGGATCGTCCTTACTGTAAGGGAGCGGACCCATCCCCCCAAACTTCTCCCGCTCATACCTCTCTTGGCCGGACGAGTGCTCATCAATGGGAGAAGTCCTCCTCGGGTTACGTTGGGGTTTGCCCCAAGGAGTATTAGTCCCCGGAATGAGCCTCTCACCCGTGCGGGGGTCTCCCTCTAGAGTGTGGGTGTCTTCACCAGCGTCTTCCTCAAACATGGGATCTCGGTACTTGATGGCGTCGTTAGCCTCTTCTTCCGATTCCTCAAACATGGGGTCACGATACTTGATGTTATCGGGGACCTCCTCGCTAGACCAGAGTCGCATAGCATTCTGCTGATTAAGGAGATCAATGTAGTTATCAAACACGCTGCGAACTAACTCGTCGTGGACACTCGGGTCTGGCCCGACTCCTCGGTCGCGGCGGTCCCCACCCCTAGCGTTGGAGTCGTCGTTAGTAGGCATCACTAAACCTCTGTGACACGGTGGGGTTACGTACGGTGAGCATAAGTATATGATACCAGAGACACATACGCCGTGTGATCATTGACCGGTTAGGGCTTGTTGCCAAAGGCCTCAAGTTGACCCGCAGACCCGGGGCGTGTAGTATAGAACTCTTTCGCAAGAGTTTCGTCATCTGCGAGACGCCCAGCCATGGACTCTATGTGTGAATCTACGTTGATACGTGACTGCTCAAGGTTTATGAACTCTTCTGCACCCTCCTGCCTCGCTGCGTGAGGATGGAACGCATCAGCGTAAGAACCATAACTACCAGTTCTACCGGTGTGCTCAACCGGTATTAGAACATCGGGCTTCTGTGTATACGCAGAAATAATGTCGTGCTCACCGCCCCAGATGGCTCGTTTAATATCTCCCCTAACATTTACTTCAGGAATGGTGCCTAGGGTGACTGGCTGCTCCACACCCATGCCCTCAACACGGGCGAAGGCCCCTTCACCCTCTGGGAGCAGACTCATCGTCTCCGTCTCGCCTTCGGCCCGGGCCGCATTCCTTAGTTGCTCAGTAGGCGTCTTGGCGTGCTCTAGTGTGCGCTTCCAGTACTGTGGGTCGCTCTCAAACCATGTTGACGGATCGTGGGTGCTTTCTAAGTTATACCTCTTACTAGACTTGGCGTAGTCGTAGTAATCCATCTCTCCCTTGTCTAGGTAATCGTCTACGCTCCCTGCGAAGCCTTCCCCTGTCATTTCCTCTTTTAGACCTTCGATCCCGCTGTAACCCATCCATTGGTCAAGGTAGTTTTCCCTATCGGTAAAGTCTGGATTGGTGTAGCCCTGCCACTCGTTGTGTTCCCGTGTTCCCGGTGCATAGTCCCCGGCCTCATAGTATGCGTCCTGACCCTCAATCAAAGCCTCGCCCCGATCATGCTTTGCTTTGGTAGCGCGCCACCGTTCAGCATACTCATCAGCCTCTTTACGACCCTCAAAGTTGCTGTTGCTATAGCGGGGGATTAGCCCGAACTCCTCTGGGCGGGCTGCCATCATTAGGGGATGTCGGCTTGTCTGGTCTCCAAGTCGACCAATGCCGTCTGGCTGGTGAGTAGCAGTGATCCACCTATCAGCATCATGGGGACCATAGTTTTCCATGATCTCCCGAGGAGTCATAAACATCTTTAGTTGCTCGGATTTGCTGGCGTGCTCAAACATGGTCATAGGTTGCTCCCCATTTCTCTCGTTCTGTTCGTTCAAACAGGCTCTGTTGCCTAGTTAGTTGCCTAGGCATCCTAGCACTCTTCTTACCCTTCTTCTTGATATTCGTCCACTGGTCTCGTACGAACTGCTTACCCTCTTTCGCCTCGGCCTTAGTGAACTCCCTAAGACCGAACCTCTGAGGTTGGGCCAAGATGCGGTCAACTTCAGAAAGGTCCCCTTCTTCCCAATGGTAGTCACCAGAATCGGGAATAGCCCCTATCATTGCGCTAGGGAAATCCTCAGCGAGATGGTGTTCGTGAATTGGCATGGTGCGTCCCTCGTGTGTAGTCGGGCGCATATCCCCGTGTTCCTCTGAGGGCCCTTCGGGCTCGTTGCGACTACCCCCGGACCACCTTACGGACTGGTTGGCCTTACCCGTTTCGGATTTCCGTATATGCTTTAGGAGACCGAAGGAGTCTGGTGTCAGAGAACCGCTCGCCAGAGCAGGCCCGAAGTTCCTTGCTTGGTGACGAGCGGCCATTCCAAGTAGCGACAGTGTCCTACTACGGCTTTCTATATTACCAGCCAGTGTGCTCGCATAGCCGGGTTCCTGTTTGAACAGTTCTCCCTGTGTTGGCCCGGGGTCGTAGTCCTCCGCATCATCAGGAACCGGGCCCCACTGCTCTGTATTGTCTCTCCACTCATCATAGTAGTCAGGGTCGTTCCTTGGGTCGTTATCATCATAGAACCCGGGCCCGCCGTAGGTCACTTCCCTAGCAGGCGTTACTGTAAGCACCGCCCCAAACCCTTCTTTGTCAGAACTTGCGTAAGTAATATCCCCCGGACTATTAGGGTCACGATGATGGTAGTATCCCGGTTTAAACTGTCCGTGGGTACCGGCCCTGAAGAAGCGGCCTGCTCTGATGGTCATTTCTCGTCCCGAATACGCTGTGCTTCTTCTTCCCTATATCGCATCAACTCTTCACGAGTGTATGTGTCGTAAGAAGTAGATTTATCTGTACGTGGACCCCGACGCCTTGCCCTGCGTTTGTCAGCCTCGCCAGTGCGGTCCCTATTAGACCTATCCCTAGACATGGGCTGTCCACTGGTGCCAGACTTGAAGTAGCGATCTGTTTTAGGGTTGTTCATTCGGAAGTGAGTGAACCTGCGCTTGGCTTCCTCTAGGCTTACGCCCCAACCGTCAGCAAACTCCTGCATGGTCATGTCGCCTGAGGTGGGTTTGTGATCAGGTCCCGCACGTTCGTGGACGAGATCGCCACGATTAAATGCCTTTATTCTCTCTGACACTTCCTTGCTACCGCCAAGGCCCTGCTGGTGTGGTTGGTCAGTCATATGGTCACTTTGCCTTGTATCGTTTGTATACAGGCTTGATGGAAGGGGACTTAGGTGCCCTGATTGTATACTTGGGACCACGGCTGGCTTTCCAAGCGGAGCCTTTGGACAGGGAGTATCCTATATTCTTTCCACCAAACTGTGATGAACTCAACTTTGCCATTACTTTGCGCCCGGCGGTTTGGGAGTCTTGGGGGGCTTTGTCGGTAGGAACTTCTGTGGTGGTGGGCCCGGCAGTGGAGGGGACGCTGGGGGAGGGGACGACGGGGGGTACCCACGCATTGGACCATCCGGTGGGGTGTAGGGTGTGCGAGGGTAAAAGGGATGGCGAGGACCCGACCTGTCTGGTGAGGATGGATCGGGATCTGCCGGTGGTCTGGGACCGGGCGGAGGAATCGGGGGAATCGGGGTCTGCCTTGTGACTTTCCGTGGTTTGGGCTTCTCCTCATCCTCCGCAATCTTCAACTCCTCCTCTGTCATCCGACTCTTAACAAACTCCTCATGGTCTTCGGGGCTTATCTCGGTGACAGGGGTCTCGGTGACAGGGGGATGTAAGGGAATGATCTTGGCGTCAGGACGTTTGTCCCTCTCAGCCTCAGCCTCAGCGATCTTCCGTTTCCGTTCCTTCTCCTTTTTATACTCCTCAAGGTCCGTAACGGTGGCTACCCACTGAGGGCTACCAAAGCGGGGGTCGTCTGGAGAGTTCATACTGTACTAGAATACCACTTATGGGGTGCTTCTTTCTAGAGAATCTATGTGGTACGCTTGGTCCATGACCGATACACAGGACCTCATTGCAGAGATTGAGACCTTCTTGGAGATCACTGCCACACGGGAGATGTTCACATCCACTGAGATTCAGGACCTGCTGCTGGACCTGCGTGGTCTCCTACGTGAACAGGTGATAACCTGATAATAGGGTACACTAGAGTATGCACAGATTCGGTGGACAACTCAAGCATGTATTCCGCGAGTGGGGGGCCTTTCTTAGTGGTAAACCACCGTCCGAAGGTTATGGACCCGCTAGCGGAGAGGGAAACACACCCGCACCCCCCCAAGAAGACCTTGTAGGAGAAGGTCTATGGGGTGGCTATAAGGGGTCGGATGGCAGCATGTCAAACCCGTGGAAGCAGTACCCCGGGGAGGTTAAGCCCAGAGGCTGGAACATCCGAGAAGGCTACACGAAAGATGAGTAGTCCATCACTAGGAGATCAGTTCGGGGTCGACCCCTTTGAGCACTTTCGACACGTGAACTTCACGTCCATGTCGGAATGGCGTCCCGGTGGACACGTCGGGGAGATTGACGAAGGGTTTGGACAGATAGAGTTGTCCAACCCGCTCGCCGGGTCGAATGTTAGCATACCAGTAATAGGGCGACATCAAGCCCTCGGACCATCCGGGCCATTTCAGTTCGGGGAGGGCCCGCCGTTTAGAAGCCAAAGAAGCCAAGTGGCGGAGGGCGTCCCAGTCCACCATGAGTGGGACTTTCAGGCAATCTCTGAAGAGTTGGACAGGCCCGGTGAAGACGAGACCTTCGACTTTGAGAAGTTGTATGTGGACCCGTGGCATCCTCAGCGTAGAACTAACCAAGGAATAGAAACCAACATTAGGCCAGTGTTGAGATACGGACATGAGTGGGACTCTTCCAGAACGAATACCGTAGGGCAACGCCTACCTAATGAACCTTTGACGGCGCAGCGGCTGACTCGTGAGGGCGCAATGAGAGAGGTAACGCACCTTGCCGACGAGGAAACTGAACAAGGGCTGGGGTACCCTCAAAGAGATGAAACCTTAGACCCAGAGTTCATCTCCGACCGTGGTCAGATTGACAGGCGAATTGACCGCTTTGAACAAGCGGGAATCACTTCGGGTCAAACGATCATTCATGGGGGTATTCATAGCCTAATAGAGCAACACGACAGGTGGCTACAGGACATCGAAAGTTACACTGCCGAAGAACGCCTCAGGACCGGGCAAGGCTTGCCGCTTCAAAATGAGTAGTTCAGACCGCCTCAACCCACAGCAGTTGCGTATGTTCATCCCCGCTGGGGAACTCATAAAGATGAAAGCGACCAGCCACCCCACTTCGATGCCGCATGGTCTGTGGCGTGAAGGGCGCAACCGAGAAAATGAGTGGAAATGGGAAGACAATCGGCAAGAGAACCAGTATCTAGTGAACGTGGAAGGGCAGGATGAGAGAATCGGAGAATCCATCCTAAAGAGAGGGGTGCTCAATCCAGTGGAGGTTGGGCCTACCTACGTCTACGAGGGCCACCACCGTATTGCTATCTCTGAGGACATCAACCCGACAAGGGAAATACCGGTGGTACACCGATGAGTAGTTCATCATTAGGAAAACAGTTCGGGGACTGCTATCGGACGGCGTTTCGTACCTGCATGGACTTTGAAAAAGAGGGCCGTGAGAACATATCGGTAGTACACGCAACGGTACCCATGATGATGGAAGGCCGGAATCTTGGACACGCATGGGTGGAGTACGACAAACCCACTAACGGTGGAACCCAACGCATGGTAGTAGACCGAGACAACGCTTACGAAGGGGTAGCGGAGGATTACTACGGAGCCTTTGAGAGCCTTGGACTTGGAGGGGTTCAGGACGCCCGATCATACTCACCCACGGAATACATGGATCGAATGGCTCGTAGTATGCGTGAGAACACCCCACCGTTTGGACCGTGGGACGATGAGTAGTTCAGACGCCTGCAACCCTCAGCAGTTACAGATGTTCATGCCTGCCAAGCACCTGATAGACCTGCCCTTCCACGAGCCCGACCGGGAGTGGATTGAGTCCGAGGGAGAGGAGTGGATTGACTCAGAAGGTGAGTCCTCATGGGAAGGTGGCGGAGACTATCTAGAGGACGACGACCAGTTCTGGGATCGTAAGTTGGACGAATCCTACACCAGAGGTTACGACTACGTACGTGATGCCATACAGGAGAGCGGTCAGGTCAAAGTGCCGGTGAAACTAACGACTGAAGACTACAGTCTGGGCACTATGCAGAGGGTCAGGCAGGGCCACCACAGGATCGCTGCCGCAAACGAGGTCAACCCTGACATGGAAATCCCTGTCAGGCATATTGAAGACTGGGGTCAACGGATAGATAACGACCCGCAGCACAATGAGTAACCCAGATTAGTTCATAGCAGGCTTGTCTGTGGAGTAGAAGCCCTTACCCTTGAAGGCAACCCCACCAAGCCCGTACACCCGTTTGGTCTCCTTCCCACAGGAGCAGATCACCGGATCGTCGTTGATCGCCTGTCGCTGGAGAAACTCGTTCCCGCAGTCACAGCGGTACTCGTATAGTGGCATATCCCTAGTATATCCCGTCTAACTAGCGGGACCTAGGTGGTACCTGTCCTTCGTGTCCGTCATTGAAATGGCTTCGTGAGCCCTGTGACATTAGCGAACCCCACGTACTCTTCGACGGTTTGGGACTTTCTTGTGGCTTCTCGTAACCCGGTGGGTGCTTCAGCACCCTTCTTCCGGTCTTCTGGCCGTGGACGGGATGCCGTTCGTCTACATACTCTGGCTTAGGTGATAGTGGTATACCGGTGTCCGGTAGCGGGTTCGGGGCATCCTCTATCATGCCACGCTCGGGTAACGGGCCTGCCTGTTCCCATGGCATACCCTCGGTGCCCTTTTTGATGTGCTTCATCGGCACTACCGGTCGCTCCCGCTTGGCCGGAACCTTCTTCGGAGCGAATGCTGCGGCTAGGCCCTCAACGACCCCTTCAAAGCCCTGATCTATCTTTTCTCCCATCTCGTTCTCGGGTTTCTGGGGCTGCTGCTCGGGATCAAGCACGTTGGGTCGTTTCGGTCTCATATTGTCCTCCCCGAACCCGCCGGGTGGCACAGGAGGTACCCCTCGCCGTTTCTTAGGCCGTTTCTTAGGAAAGTCCTGTCCGTGCGTGCCCCTCTCAACGTATTCGTCCTCCCCTCCCCTGAGGTGCTCCATGAACCGTGCCATCTCACGAGCAAAGTAATCATGTCCCTTCCCGGTCGATGCCGACAGGGTAGCGACTCCTTCTGGGGACGTGAGTTGCTCTATGGGGTTAACGAATTTGCTCCGAGCGGCAAGTTGCCTGCTGCCCATGCGATAGTGTCGGAGTTCTCTCTCCCTAACCCAGTCCGTTGTGGTAGTTCCAAACTCGGGGTTATCGGGACCCTGTGGCCCACCACCGGGATCTTGCGCCCATCGTTCCACCTTCTTTATGGCAGCCAGCCCACCCGGGCGCTGGTGACTACCACGGCGGTCGAAGGGCAGATTAGTTGGAATCCTCTCACCCTCAGGGAAATCCGGGTCTTCCTCATGTTGATACGGGACGGCACCGGGTTCGGGCGGGTCGACGGCACCGACGCCCGGATCAAGGTTGCCTCTCCGACCCCCTAGCCAGAACCCCTCTGTGTGTACCGTACTGTGCGGGGGGTCTACTGGGTAGTAGCCCGGCTTGTCAACCCCGATCCCTGCCAGATCGACTCCAACGGGCCGTCCAGCAACTCCCATTGAAACCGACGATCCCTGTTCACGCTCTGGGGTCTCTCCCTCGCCGTGCAGTACCCCTACGGTCATAAAGGGACTGCTCATATCCGTGTAGTCGGTATCAGGTACCTCCGACAATGCATGGAACCTGAAGTCTTCCCACTTACGATCCGCTGGCACTGACTCCCCCTCCGCAGGGGATGTTCTGGGGGCTGACAGAGCCCGCCATGAACCTCTTACAGGGATTCTCCTGCCCGGGACATGGATAGAGCCATGCGTTACGGGAGCGCTCTCTTCCTCATCGAACGCCCATCCCTCCCCGTGGTGCTCAAACTCTATGTCCGAGTAAGGCCCAAATGGGTCGAAGAACTGGTCACCTAGTCTACTTTGCATGATCAGTCTGAGGCCTTCCGGTCACGGGAGGGGTACTCCGCCGTTTTTTAGGCATTGTACGCCCACACATCCCTTGGGTGCCTGCTTCGCTCCACCGTAGATGCCTGTTTCCTCCATGAACACAGTTTACCACGTCATTTCACCACCCATAGAGGCCCAAACCGCCGATTTCCGACGCATTTCGACCCATTTCGCCGTATCTGGGGCTATTCGGGGCCGATTTTCGGTAGATTTATGGCCGATTTGGGGCTATTTGGCGATATGGCTACGAGCGAGGGGTTCCCCCTACCCCCCTGTTATAGGCCATAAACGACCTAACGATGGGGGGGTAATAAGTGGCATAAAACTGCCCGAGAAACTGCATCTTATGTGCCATTCTTTTCTGCACTTATAGCGAATACTTTGCCTGCCATAAACGCCTATAAACATTCCTATGTTTTGGCCTATTAGTTCATACCTTTCAGGGGCTGCGGGGGGTAGGTAGGAACCACGACCGGGACGGTCGACGGGTAGTTGTCATCGACCCACCCCGGGCACCACCCACCCCCCCTCCCCCTCCCCCCCCTCCCCCCTACCCCCATGGATGTGCCATGGATG
>Ga0310345_10000856_pt1 | contig 38399 bp, 31 predicted proteins | sample HC15DNA20500_MG_FD_204667 | JGI IMG/M metagenome (GOLD analysis project Ga0310345, IMG submission 204667) | Marine microbial communities from station ALOHA, North Pacific Subtropical Gyre - HC15-DNA-20-500_MG | ecosystem: Environmental > Aquatic > Marine > Oceanic | place: Pacific Ocean: North... | reverse complement strand
TCGAGGGCAGCGGGGATCGCCTTGGACTGGATCGGGGTCGGATTGAGATGTTTCTCGGTTTCGAGCGCGCGCCGCAAGGGCTCGGCGAGACCGAGTGATTCGAAAGTCATTGTCACTGATAAGTTTTCCTTGGCGCCGATCGAACGGCGCCTGTTAGAGGAGCGGACGGCAGCAACCTTTGCCGGCCGGAAGCCTCTTCAAGTCCAATGGCCATGCTCACGTATGAGCGCTGCCATTTGGCTGCGGACGTCTAATCCATCTTTTCAGGGGGATTAGGGACATCCGATTCACATCACAGGAGTGAGAAACTGAAACCGGATGTCGGCTTGGGGCATAGCCCAAGCCTTGGTTTTGACGATCGGGAGCGGTTCGCCGCCGCCGATCAAATGTCTCTATACACTGTTTGCCATTCGAAAAGCAGAAGAATTTTCGTCAGGACGCGGCGCTGTCGAAAGCCGCATCCAGTTGGAGGAGCTGGACGGCTCCAAGTTCGTGCTGCAGAGCGACCGCGAAGTCAGCGAGCGCAAGAGCTAGCCCGCCGCCCGAAAGCGCTCGACAGGCCCCTTAGCGGAGCTGGAACGCGCAACCGCAGCGCACGCGGAGAGAATATTATTCCAGTTTGCAACTTTAGGATTCGTAGATAGTTTGCTTCCCGAGCCCGGCTCTGTAACCCGTGGCTGCCTTAATGGTGGTTGTGAAGCATGGTCGTGGTTCTCGGTCCGGCTCGTCGAGCGGGCCGGCCCCCTGAATGTGGATCAGGGTGCAGGCCTCACATCGGATTCCGCACTTTTTTTCAACATCTTACACGCCTGAACCTCCTAGGTTTGGCACTCGTCTTCCTGGCTGTCTCGCCCTCGGAAGCCCAGGAAGACCAGCCTCCCGTCGCCCTTGCCCCCGGCGACCTCGCCGTCTCGGGCTTCTCCGGCACCAAGCTCGCCACACCCACCCTGCCCGCCGGTGTGAGCCCCGTCGACAAGACGGTAATCGACCCAGACGCGCCGGCTCTCTCGGTCTACGACCTCTCGACCATGGGCGGGCCGCCGGAAGGTCAGGTCATCTCTCCCGTCGTGAAATTCAAAGTTCCGGCGAAGGACGTCGGGCAGGTCTATTCCCTCGTCTTCGACCCCGGCAAGGACGGCCTCTCGCCGAGCCTCTATTCCGGCGCCACCTCCGCCTTTGGCCTCAACATCGTTGGTGGCAAGCCGGGGGAGGACGGAAGCCCCGTCCGTCTCAAGCAGGGCGAGACGGGCGCCAAATTCATGGAGGGACAGTTCGGCGGGCTAGACGGCGCAAGCCCCGGGGCGATCTGGAAGATCGACGGGGCGACCGGCGAGGCGAGCCTTCTTGCCGACACCGCCTTCACCGGCACGCAGAACAGCGGCCCCGGCATCGGGGGCCTCGCTCTCGATCCGGCCAGCCGCAACCTCTACACTTCCGATCTCGATACGGGCCTCATCCACCGCTTCGGCCTCGATTACAATGCGGCCAATCTCGGCCAGTTCGATCACGGCGTATTGGGACGGCCGTCGCGCGGCCTGAGCCCGATGGAGGACGACGGCAAGCGCGCCGACATCACCAGCACCGATTTCAAGGCCGACGATCCCGCGACCTGGGGCTTTACCCAAGACGCCCGCCGGGTCCGCGCACTCACCGTGCAGGGCGGACGGCTCTACTATTCCGTCGATGAGGGCCCGGAGATCTGGTCCGTCGGTCTCGGACCCGATGGCGCCTTCGCGGAAGATGCCCGCTCCGAGCTCGCCGTGGAGACCGATCAGCCGGTCGTCGTCTCCAGTATCGCCTTCGATGCAAAAGGCAACATGATCCTGGGCGTCCGGCGTCCATTGAAGGCGTCGTACGACTACAGCGCGTTCATTGAGCCCGGCGCGGCGAAGCCGCTTCGCTATACACAAGAGATCCCCGACGATCCGGCGACCCCGGGCTTCTGGGCGCTGGAGGCCGCTACCTACAATGTCGGCACCGGGCCGGGCAATGAGGGGGGCGCCGGCGGCGCCTCGCCCCAATACGCTTATGGGCCGTTTGGCAATATCGACGTTTCGACCTGCAATGCCAGCATCGCCTTCTCCGTCGAAGGCATCGCGGAAGATGGCAGCGGGCACGGCGCGCAAGTCGGCGCCATCGGCGCGGTCGAGCCGGAAGACGCGCCGGCTACAAGCGCGCTGATCGATTTCGATCCGATGCAGAGCAAGGCCGAGCTTCTCGGCCATGTCGGCGATGTCGAAGCATTTCAGAACTGCACCGGTGGCGCGGGCGGCTATCCTCCGATTGCAGGCGGAGGCGGTTTCCCACCCATCTTCGGCGGGGGCGGAGGCTTTCCGCCGATAGCGGGGGGTGGCGGCGGAGGTGCCTTTCCACCGGTCGCTGGGGGCGGCGGCGGCTTTCCGCCTGTCGTGGAGGGTGGCGGCGGTAAGGGTACGACTGCACCAGGCCCCAGCACGACACGCAGTGGCAACCTGGCAGTGACCAAGCAGGGCTTATCGCCGGACTGCAGCGAGGCGACGACCTGTAACTACACCATCACCGTCGAGAACCTCAGCGATACCATCATGCCCGGTCCCATCGTGGTCGAGGATACGCTCTCTGCCGGTGACGCCGCCCTGGCGGCCGCGAAGATCACGCAGATGCCGGGGCCGCCATGGGCCTGTACGGCAGCGCCACCGAAGTTCACTTGCATCCATCAAGCTCCGATCGCTGCCAAGGCCACCGTGCCGCTGACGATCGGTTTCGCTCCCGGCCCGATCGGTGCCGCCCCGGAAATCAAGAACTGCGTGGTCCCCGTCTCATTGCCTGCCGAAAAGATTCCGATGGGGCCCGGAACGACCATCAAGGGCGGCCTTCAGTTCACGCTGGTTCCCCTCACATCGAAATGCCGGGTCGCCGTCGAGACGGACAGTTGCGAGTGGGAAGCGAAGATCACCAATGTCGGCGCCGAGACGGTGACCGGACCCGCCGAGCTGCAGTTCTTGTACAGCTACAACTATCCGACGTTTGGTCTCACAACGGGTATTTCAGCGATCAAGTCTCAGAGCGCACCGGCGGGGACGAGCTGTGCCATCGCGGGCAACGTCGTTAAGTGCAGCAATCCGCAATTCTCGATTGCGCCGAAGGAGACGAAATCGATCAGGATTATGCCGGTCCTGAACACATCGCGGCCTGAGGATATCCAGAAGACACAGTCGCTCACCGGCGACCTTACCGCCTCGGTGGGAGGAGCCGGCGAAGCCTCTCTTCGCACGAACATGAAGGTGGATACCCCGGCAGCTATCGACCCGCCGCCGCCGCTGGCCCCGACCAGCCGCCCCGACGGCGAATTCAAGGCTGAAAGCACCCCTGTCTCCGGAAAATGCTCCGTCGCTGCGGGAAGCTGTGAGTGGGACCTGAAGTTCAGCAATACCGGCGCCGCGCCGCTCACCGGCACTCTCAGCTTCACGCAGTTCTTCCTGTACCGCGACGTCGACGCGAATAGTCGGAGTGTCGCCCCCACGACCCCTCTCTCGACGACGTCGACACCGCCGGTCACATGCGACGCGCCAACTCGGCCGAACGAGATCAGCTGTCGGGCCGACAATTTCACCTTGGCGGCAAGTCAGAGCTTCACCGTGAGGACTCGGGTGAAGTTCGATCCTCCAGCGGCAGACAAGAACGCCATTGCCGTGACGGCGGCAATCACAGCGTCTCTCGCCGGTAAAGGGAGCTCGGCGGAAAGCAGCCTTCTGCTTGACGAGCCCGTCAGCACTGGAGGCGGTGGTGGTGGTGCCGGAGGCGGTGGTGCTGCCGGCGGCGCGAATGCACCCGCGGGAGGCGCTGCAGGGGGCGCGGGAGGCGCGGCTCAGAATCCGCAAACCCCGCCCACGCCGGCATGCGTAATGACCCCGACCGCCCCTCAAGCTGCAGGTGCAGGCGGTCAGCCCGGAGGCGCCGGCGGCGGCCAACCCGGCGGTGGAGCAAAGCCCGAGAACAAGGCGACCACCGGCCCAATTGCGATCGAGAAGGTCGGTGTCTCTCCCACCTGCAAGGAGGGCGCACCGTGCACCTTCAAGGTCACGGTGACCAACACATCGGACAAGCCGATCTCCTTCCCGCTCGAATTCATGGACGAGCCCAGCGTCGGCGGCGCCATCCTCGATGCGGATCTCAGCGGCGGCTGGAATTGCGGAAAAGGCGCCAAGGGCGTGCCTTGCAGCCGGGCAGGCCCGTTCCTGCCGAACACCCCGGTCAGCGGAGAAGTGACCTTCACCCCCGGTCCCCTTGGCAATGCGACGGAGGTGAATAACTGCGCCGTTATGCAGCCGCTGAACATCGCAAAAGACGGCACACCGATGCCGAACGATACTCTTGAGATGGCCCGGGACCCGCTGAAACTGACGACCCAGGCCGTCACGCCGGCCTGCCCCCCGGACACGCCGTGCGAGTTTAAGGTCACCCTCACCAACACGAGCGCCGTCCCGGTGACCGGCGCGCTCACGACGTTCGTCATGACCGGTGCATCCGCGGGCGCAAACTTCGGGGGGAGTCCGAAGACCGAGCTGGTGTCGTCAGTCACGCCGCCCGGAACCACCTGCAAACAGGCAGACGTCGCTGGCAGAAGCATTCCCGGCTGCACGAATCCGAACTTCACGATTGCGCCCGGCGCAAGCGTCGATCTCTCCATGACGATCAAATATGCGCCGCCTGCGAACACCCCCGGACCGGTGGATTTCGCGATTTCTCAGATCTTCGTCCAGGTCGGCGATAAGAGCGTGACCAACGTGATAAACACGCCGGCGAAAGCGGGCGCGGGAGCTGCCCCCGCCGGTCCCGCAGCCCCGGCCCGCGCTTGCGCCGCTATTCCCGCAGAGAATCCTGCGGCTCCGCCCGCCGGAAAGCTCTCCATCGCAAAGACCGGCGTCGCCGGTTCGTGCAAGGGCGACCCAAAGGTCTGCGACTTCACCGTGACCGTTACCAACGGCACCAATGCGCCGATCAATGGACCGGTCGAGTTCACCGACGATCTGACGGGGGATGGCGCGCTGTTCGGATCCGCAGCCGTGACCGCGCCTGCGCCCTGGAGCTGCCCCAAGCAGGGTCAGGGCTTCAAGTGCAGCGCCAATCTGCAGCTCGATGCGGCGGGCGGCGCAAAGGCCAGCCAGAGCTTCACCTTCTCTGCGACCCTCGGCGCCGGCACCGGTGCGGTGAAGGAGATGAAGAACTGCGCCACGCTGGTGGGTGAACCGCCGAGCTGCGGGACGGTGGATATGACTCAGGCACCGCCGCCCCCGCCGCCGGTGTTGGGCGAGCCGAAGGAGGTTCCGCTGCTCGGGAACCTCAAAGCGGTCATCACCGCGGCCACGCCTGAATGTCCGATCGCGGGCCCCTGCGTTTTCAATGGGAGCCTGCTGAGCACGGGTGCGGGTGTTCCGTTCAATGGCCAGATGGACGCGCTCACCGTCATCCTGGGCGGGACGCCGGCAAATGTGCAGGGGTCAGGTGCAGGCTTCGCTTGCGAACGCGAAATTGCCGTCGGCGGTGCGCCCAGCTCCACCGTGCTCTGCAAGGGCAAGCAGGAGACGCTGCCCGACGGACAGTCCCTGCCCTTTACCATCACCGTCAATCCGGGTGGCACCTGGCAGAAGAACAACATCGTGCGAGCCTGCGTCGACGTCGTTTCCGCTCAGGACTCTAACAAGGCGGACAACAAAGCCTGCGCGGAAGCGAAGCTCGACCCCTTCAATGTGAAGATCGCCAAGACCGGCGACCAGAACTGCCAGCCCGGCAGCGAATGCACCTTCGAGCTCGACATCTGCAACGACCAGCAGATCGTCCACGACGATCCCGTCACGGTGACCGATAATCTTGTCGGCCTGCAAGGCGCCGAGATCGTCTCGATCAGCGCCGCGAACGATCCGTTCCCCTGCTCGCCCACGCCGGACAGCCTGCCCTTTAGCTGCACCGGCAAGATGCGTCTCGATCCCGGCGAGCACAACAAATACACGATGGTCGTGAAGGTGCCGGCAGCCGCACCAGAGCAAGGCTGGTTCTCAAACTGCGCCTCGATCGGCGGCGCATCGGCCGCGCTTCCCAGACCGACCGCGACGGGCGGCAGCCCTGCTCCTGCGGCGACCGAGATGGCCTGTCATGTGGTGAGCACCGAGCCGCAATGTACCGGCGGGATGGTCAAGACGGAGAGCGGCGAGTGCGCCTGTCCCGCCGGACAGAGTTGGGACGGCACGACCTGCGCCGCACCGAAGCAGGCATGTCCGCCGGGCACCAGCGGCACCTATCCCGACTGCAAGTCGCTCGGCACCGGCGGCAGCAACACGACGAAGCAGCAGGACACGCCAAAACCGAAGCCAGGGACTGGAACGGGGGGCAGCAACTCCACCCGGTCGTGCCCGCCGGGCTTCGAATATCGCGGCGGAAAATGCCGCTGCCCGCGCGGCCTCGATTATGTCAATGGCACCTGCCGTGCGCCGCAGAAGCCACAACAGCCGCAGCCGCAACAGCCGAATGTCTGCCCGCCTGACCGTCCGGTCGGCACGCCGCCGCGCTGCTGCCCCGAAGGCACCGAATATTCCCGCGGCGCCTGCCGCCAGCCGCGGCAGCCGGTCCAGCCCTGCCCGCCCGGCACCGTCGGCCGCTATCCGATCTGCGTGCCGCTGCAGCAGAAGCCGCAAGAGGAGCAAAGACCGCAGCGGCCGGACTGTCCGCCGGGCTATCGCCAGCTTCGCCGGCCGAACAAATACGGCGCCTATTGCGAGGAGATTCCCGCTCCGACACAGCCATGCCCGTCCGGTTGGTCCGGCACTTATCCGAATTGTCAGCCCCCGGCGCCGCCGCCTCCGCCGCCTCCGCCGCCGCCTGCGCCGCCTGCGCCGGATCCTGTCGGGCCCTCGCCCAAACAGGTCTGCCCATCCTACATGCAAGGCACCTATCCGAACTGCTATTGCCCGTCCGGCCTGACCGGTCCGCGTTGCGATCAAGTGATCGTCCGATGAAGGGAGATCGTGGCCGATGAGAGAAGACCGTGCGCCTCTTTCGGTTGCCCTCTCTTTTTGCGTCGGGCTGTTTGGAATCGTCTTCGCATCGGCATGCATGGCCCAAACCGCGACGCATCCTTCGGTGGGGCTCAGCGGTACTCACGGTCTCATCGTCAAGGCCGGGATCGGCTGCCGCCTCGTCGGCGGTACGCTAGTCTGCGGCCGCGACGGAGGCGGTGGCGGTCTGCTCGACCGCAAGGTCCTGCCGCGCAAGCGGGTGAAGGAAAAGCCGGTCGAGAAGAAGACCTACACCCCCAAGAAGCCCTCCTCGGGCAGCGGCTACAAGCCGAAGCCCAAGGCGAAATCCGGCGGATCGAGTGGCGGAGGAGCGGCAGCGCCGGCCGCGCCTGAGCCTGCCTCGCCTGAGCCGGAAGAGGGCGTTGAGCCGGAAGAGGGCGTTGAGCCGGAAGAGCTGGAGTCGGAAGCAGCCGAGCCGGAGACCCGCGCCTGTCCGCCGGGCCACATGGTGCTCGCCGAGCCGAATGAGGCCGGATCCTATTGCGAAAAGGTCGAGGCCGCCCCGGCCGATGACAAGCCGGCGGCCCCTGAAGAATCCAAGCCTCAGCCTACGTCCGAAACGGTGGAGATCCCCGCGAACATTCGCGCCGCGGCCTGTGCACCCGGTGGGCTGGAGGGGGCCTGCGCATGCCCCGCCGGGGCGGAGCCGGGGAGCGAGTCCTGCAAAGCCGCCCTTCCCTGGTGCTGCAGCGCGCAAGGTCTGGAGTCGGGCAAGCCGGCGGCGGTGTTCAGTGCATGCGGCGCCGATCAGAACGCTGCGATGAGCAAGGTCGTGACGAGCGCCATGCAGAAGAAGCTGACCATGGGACCGGTGCGGTGCACCGCGCAGTAAGCGCAACAGATCCCGCGCGCCTTCGCGCCATCAGGAGAGAGTGTCGATGAAAAATCGCTTTGTATTCTGGAGTGCATTCTCCCTGGCATTGGGCGCCTGTTCCGCCACGGCGGAAACCCTGACCCTGGAGTGCAAGGGAACCGAATACGACAAGGATTACGCCTTCACCCTGACCTATGAGGGCGGCACATCCGGCACGATCCACGCCGACGGCCATTTCGGCAAGTTCGACCTCACGGCGACCCGGGAGGAGCGGACCGGAGACGACGGAAGCGGGACGGTCAGACATGTCGTGGGGATCCGGGGCTGGGGGGCGGCCGTCGCCGTCATGCCCGACAAGGCCGCCATGGAGGCGTGCCTGAAGGCGAAGCTGCCGCCCGAGCAGCTTGCAGATCCGGACATGGTCTATATGAGCGCCAATGGCTGCGCAGCTCAGGTCCCGACCGCACCCGCCGTTCCGATCGTCACCAATTTGGAGATCGCCATCCTCGACGATGCCGACCCCTTCGTGACGTTCCAGCGGACCTACGCCGAACCCAGCATCGGCGGCGGCAAGCTGAGCCTGGACTACATGCCGCCGCCGCGATGTGAGCTGCAGTAGCGGCTCACGCCCTGCCGAAAACCGGTCACCGGTTCAGAGGCTGAACCTGTCTAGGCATTGGAAAGGATGGTAGCGGAGGAGGGACTTGAACTGCCGGTGTCGGTGGAGCAGCTAGTCCCCAGCCCGCAGACGATAGCCCACACCGGTCTCGGTCAGGATGTAGTGCGGACGCGATGGGTCCGGCTCGATCTTGTGGCGGAGCTGGCGGACATAGACCCGCAGGTATTGCGCATCGATTGGTACTGCCCAGAGTTCGTTCAGCAGAAAGCGGTGCGTAAGCACCTTGCCGGCGTGCTGCACCAGCACCCGCAGCAGATCGTACTCCTTCGGCGAAAGCTTCACCTCCTCCCCCTTCAGCACGACGATGCGGCGGACCAGATCGATCTGCAGATCACCGCACTTGAAGACCGGTCGTTCGCCTTGCGTCTGGAGCCGGTGGCGCAGCGCGGTGCGAATGCGCGCCAGCAGCTCCTCCATGCCGAAGGGCTTGGTCACGTAATCGTCCGCGCCGAGATCGAGCGCCTCGACCTTGGCGGTCTCCTCGCCCCGGCTGGACAGGATGATAATGGGAAGGTCGTCCCGCCTCTCCCGCAGTTGCTTGAGTAGCGACAGCCCCTCCATGTCCGGCAGGCCGAGATCGAGAATGGCAAGATCGGGCTGCTCCTCCAGGCCGGCCAGAGCCGCGGCACCGTCGGCCGCATCGAGGGTGAGATACCCTTGCGTCTGCAGCCCTGTGCGGAGCAACTTGCGGATCGGCGGCTCGTCATCGACGACCAGGATCTTCACCGGCGCGGCACTCATGCGGCATCGTCCATGGCCGCAGGCGACGGGACCGGCATGGAGACGGTGAATGCCGCCCCTGCCCGGTCGGCTCGATTCTCCGCCACGATGCGGCCACCCATGGCCTCCACGAAGCCGCGCGAAATGGCAAGGCCAAGCCCCGTGCCGGCGCGAATCTGATCGCCTTTCGGTGCACGGTGAAACTTGTCGAAGATCTTCTCCAGATCGACCTCCGGAATGCCGTCACCCTCGTCCGAGATCCGAATGCGGACGGCCTCGTCATCCTGCCAAGCGCGGATCTCGATTGAGGTCTCTTCCGGAGCGTATTTCGCCGCATTGTCGAGGAGGTTGAACAGCACCTGCTCGAACAGGACGGGATCGAGCGACAGCATAGGCAGATCCGGCGCCACCTCCAGCCTGACTTCGTGACGGGCCAGAATCTTGCCGGCGCGCTCCAGCGTCGCGCCCAGGATCTCGCCGAGATCGTACAACCCCGTGTTCGGGCGGACCGCACCGGACTCGAGCTTGGTCATGTCGAGTAGATTGGCAATGAAGCGGTTGAGCCGCTCAGACTCCTCGATGACCGTCCCCAGCAGCTCGGCTTTCGCAGCCGGATCGAGCGCGTCGCCGAAATCCTTCAGGGTCCCGGAGGCGCCGACGATGGAGGCGAGCGGCGTCTTCAGATCATGGGAGATCGAACTCAGCAGCGCACCGCGGAGCCGGTCGGCTTCGGCCTTGCGTTCCGCCTGATCGAGATCGTCGACGAGAAACACCCTTTCCACCGCCAGCGCCGCCTGATCGGTGAGCGCATCGAGCAACCGCTTCTGGTCCGGAGTGAAGGGCGGACCAACCCCGTCTCCGTCGATGCCGACCACGCCGATAGCGCCGCGCCCGGTCCGCATCGGCAGGAAAAGCCGCTTGGCACCCGGCAGCGTATCCGAACCGCGGCCGGCCGGCCTGTCGTGTTCCCAGGCCCACTTGGCGGCGGCGAGATCCGCGTCACTCAGCAGGTCCTCCGGCGGATAGCCTGCACGGACCGCAAGATCATCACCTTCCGGCAACAGGATCACGACCTGGACCTTCAACATCGAGGCAATCTGGTAGGCGCTCGCCCACAGCACGTCGTCTAGGGTGACCGCGCCGGCCAGCTTCTTGCTGAAGCTGTAGAGCGATTCCGTCGTCCGCGCCCGGGAGAGGGCCGCGACTGCAAGCCTCTGCGCCCGCGCCGCAACATTCGAGACGAGAAGCGCCACGCCGGTGAAGAACAGCACCGCCACGACCTTCTGGGCATCGGCGATCGAGAAAGTGTAGAACGGCTCGGTGAAGAAGAAATTGTAGAAGAGCGCCGCGGCCACGCTCGCCGCCATGGAAGGCCAAAGGCCATGGCGGACCGCCACCACGACCACGGCGGTCAGGAAGACGAGGTCCGTGTTGAGAAGCCCGATATACGGCCAGAGGCCGAGGCTTACGAGAAGCGCGCCGGTAACGGCGGCAAGCGCGAAGCCATAGGATGCCAGCGCATTGGACTTAGGAGCCAAGGCTGCGCGCCGTGACCAGCCCGCCAAAGGCTTTCCATTTGCAGCCTCGTCTCTTCCCTCTTCGCCTGCGATCACGTGCAGGCTGATATTGCCGCTCCGCGAGGCGAGATCGCGCACCACGGAGCCGTTCCACAGCTCGAACCAGGCCGATCTGTGCGACTTGCCGAGGACGATCTGCGTCACGTTGTTGGCGCGCGCATAAGCCAGCACATCGTCGGCAATCCGGTGGTCGCCCGGGATCGTGACGGCCTCGCCACCCAGCGCCTCCGCCAGGCGGAGCGTATCCGCGACCCTATCGCGCTCCTCCTCGCTCAGATGCGCAGCTCGGCCGCTCTCCACGTAAAGGGCCGTCCAGGGCGCGTGCAATCGGTCGGCGAGCCGCTTCGTATAGCGGACCAGTGCTGCGCTTTGGCGATCTTCGCTGACGCAGAGCAGCAGCCGCTCGCCGGCGGCCCAGGGTCCGGGGATCGCCTTGGACCGCATTTCGGTCAGCAGCTGCTCATCCACACGCTCCGCCGTGCGACGCAACGCCAGCTCGCGCAGGGCGGTGAGGTTCGCCGGCGAGAAGAAGTTCTCCAGCGCCCGCTTCGCCTGCTCGGGCACGTAGACCTTGCCCAGGCGGAGCCGCTCGATGAGATCCTCCGGCGTGATGTCGACGAGTTCGATGGCGTCCGCCCGGTCCAGCATCGCGTCCGGTACCGTCTCCCGTACGCGGACGCCGGTGATCTGCGCCACCACGTCGTTCAGGCTCTCGATATGCTGGATGTTCAAGGTCGTATAGACGTCGATCCCCGCTTCGAGCAGCTCCTCGACATCCATGTAGCGCTTCGGATGACGGCTGCCCTCGGCGTTGGTGTGGGCGAGCTCGTCGACCAGGGCCAGCTCCGGCGCCCGTCCGAGCAGCGCATCCAGATCCATCTCGTCGAGCGCGCGGCCCCTATAGTCGAGGACCCGTCGGGGCAGCGTCTCCATCCCATCGAGCAGCGCTTCGGTCTCGGCGCGCCCATGGGTCTCGACGATCGCCGTCACGACATCGCGGCCTTCGCGAAGGCGAAGCCGCCCCTCCTCCAGCATGGCGAACGTCTTGCCGACGCCGGGTGCCGCGCCGAGAAAGATCTTCAGCCGCCCCGCGCGCTTCTCCGATTGCGCGGCTTTGGCGAGCAGCGCGTCGGGCTGGGGGCGGAGATCACTGTCACGATGTTGGTCGGCCATGCTGTCTCATGGAGCGGAGAACTCTACTGCCCGCGAGCCTCATCCAAAGCGAGATTCAGTGCCAGCACATTGACCCGCGGCTCTCCGAAAATGCCGAGGGTTCGTCCCTCGATATGGGCACGCACGAGGTCCCGCAGAAGAGCCTCCGGCAGCCCGCGCGCCTCGGCGATACGCGGAATTTGGTAAAGCGCCGCTTCCGGCGAAATATGCGGATCGAGCCCACTGGCCGATGCAGTGACCAGATCGGTCGGGACCGGCACTGCTGGATTCTCCGGCCGCAGCCGCTCCACGTCCGTTCGAACACGGTCGAGGAGGGCTTTGCTGGTAGGGCCGAGATTGGAGCCGCCGGAGGCAGCGGCGTTGTACGGTTTCGGCGCGGTGGCAGAAGGCCGCCCGTGGAAATAGCCTGGATCGTCGAAGGCCTGTCCGATCAGTGACGAACCGATGACCTTCCCCTCCCGCTCGATCAGACTGCCGGCGGCCCGGTCTGGGAGGACGACGCTCGCGACGCCAGTGACGGCGAGAGGATAGAGTAGCCCAACCAGAAGGGTAAAGCTCAGCAGGAAAACGACGGCGGGGCGAAGCTGTTTCAGCATCTCTGTTCTCCTTACGCCAGATGAAGCGCGGTGACGGCGAGGTCGATCAGCTTGATGCCCGCGAAGGGGGCGATTAGCCCGCCAAGCCCGTAGACGAGGAGGTTCCGGCGCAGGAGTCCGGCCGCGCCGATGGGCTTGTAGTCGACGCCGCGCAGCGCCAGCGGGATAAGCGCGACGATGATCAGCGCGTTAAAGATGATCGCTGACAGGATGGCGCTCTCGGGGCTCGAGAGCCCCATGACGTTCAGGGCGTCGAGCTGGGGGTAGAAGGCCAGGAACATGGCCGGCAGCACCGCGAAATATTTCGCCACGTCGTTGGCGATGGAGAAGGTGGTGAGCGCGCCCCTCGTCATCAGGAGCTGCTTGCCGATCTTCACCACCTCGATGAGCTTGGTCGGATTGGAATCGAGATCGACCATGTTGCCAGCCTCGCGCGCAGCCTGCGTGCCCGTGTTCATGGCAAGTCCCACATCGGCCTGGGCCAACGCCGGCGCATCGTTCGTGCCGTCGCCGCACATGGCGACGAGCTTGCCTTTGGCCTGCTCCTCCCGGATCAGCTTCAGCTTGTCCTCCGGCGTCGCTTGGGCAAGAAAATCGTCCACACCGGCTTCGGCTGCGATGGCCGCCGCGGTGATCGGGTTGTCGCCGGTGATCATCACCGTGCGGATGCCCATGCGGCGAAGCTCCTCGAAGCGCTCCCGAATGCCGCCCTTGATCACATCCTTCAGGTGGATGATACCGAGCAGCTTGCCGTCCTTGGCCACCGCGAGCGGCGTACCGCCCGACTTGGCGACCGTTTCCGCCAGCTGTTCGAGCTCCCGCGCCTCGGCGCTCGACTTCGTTCCGATAAACCCGAGAACCGCGTCGACGGCGCCTTTGCGGATCTTGGTGCTCCCCATATCGACACCGCTCATGCGGCTCTGGGCGGTGAAGGGGACGAAGGTGGCGCCGAGCTTCTGCATGTCCCGGCCGCGGATGCCGTATTTCTGCTTCGCCAGCACCGTGATCGAGCGCCCCTCAGGCGTCTCGTCAGCGAGCGAGGCAAGCTGCGCGGCATCGGCAAGCTCATCCTCACTCACCCCCTTGAGCGGCAGGAAGGCGCTCGCCTGCCGGTCGCCGAGGGTGATGGTGCCGGTCTTGTCGAGGAGCAGCGTATCGACGTCGCCGGCCGCCTCCACCGCCCGGCCCGACATGGCGAGCACGTTGAAGCGCACCAGCCGGTCCATGCCGGCGATACCGATGGCCGAGAGCAGCGCCCCGATGGTCGTAGGGATCAGCGTCACGAAGAGCGCGACGACCACGATGACCGGCACCGCACCGCCCGCGTAATGGGCGAAGCTCGGGATGGTCGCGGTAGCAAACACGAAGATCAGCGTCATACCGGCGAGCAGGATGTTTAGGGCGATCTCGTTCGGGGTCTTCTGACGCTCCGCCCCTTCCACCAGGCCGATCATGCGGTCGAGGAATGTCGAACCGGGCGCTGCGGTGATGCGGACCTTGATCCAGTCCGAAACTACCAGCGTTCCGCCCGTCACCGCCGAACGGTCGCCTCCTGCCTCCCGGATCACGGGGGCGGATTCACCAGTCACCGCGGCTTCGTTGACCGAGGCGACGCCTTCGATCACCTCACCGTCGGAGGGGACGATGTCGCCGGCCTCCACCATCACGATCTGGCCACGGGCCAGCTCTGCCGCCGGCGTCGGCACAGTAAGCCCGTTACTTTCATCCACGATGAGCTTCGCCATCGTCTGCTCCCGCGTAGAGCGCAGAGCAGCAGCCTGTGCCTTGCCCCTGCCCTCGGCCATGGCCTCGGCGAAGTTCGCGAACAGCACGGTGAACCAAAGCCACAAGATGATCTGGAAGCTGAAGCCGAAGCTCTCGACGCCGCGCAGACCATCATGAACCAGCAGTATTGTGCCGAGCACAGCCACGACCTCGACCACGAACATGACGGGGTTCTTCCACATGGTGCGCGGATGGAGCTTGGCGACGGCGCCCTTGAGCGCCGTGAGAACAGCTGCCCGGTCCACGAGCTTGGCGCCGCCCTTCGAGGGCCTGCGGAGAGTGTTTGTCTGGGACATGTCCATGACCTCTAGAAGGATTGCCCGGCCAGCATCGCGAAATGCTCCGCGATCGGCCCGAGAGCCAGGGCTGGCAGATAGGTGAGGCAGCCGACGATGAGGATGACGCCGATGAGGAGGCCGACGAACAGCCCTCCATGGGTCGGGAAGGTACCGGCGGAAGCAGGCGCCACGGTCTTCGCGGCAAGAGAGCCTGCGATTGCCATGGTCGGTACGATCACGAAGTAGCGCCCGACCAGCATGGCGGCAGCGCCCGTCCCATTGTACCAAGGCGTGTTGCCCGTGATCCCGGCGAAGGCCGAGCCGTTGTTGGCGGCGCTCGACGTGTAGAGATACATGATCTCGCTGAAGCCGTGCGGTCCGCCATTGGCCAGGCTGGAGAGGCCGAACGGCGCGACAACGGCGATCGCCATGAAGCCCAGGATCGCCAGTGGCAGGATGAGGATCGCGAGCATCGCCATCTTCACCTCCCGGGCTTCGATCTTCTTGCCGAGATATTCGGGGGTGCGCCCGACCATGAGCCCGGAGATGAACACCGCCAGCAGCACGAAGAGCAGCATGCCGTAGAGGCCGGATCCCACACCGCCGAACACGATCTCGCCGAGCTGCATCAGCACCATGGCGACCATGCCGCCGAGCGGCGTATAGCTGTCGTGCATGGAATTGACGGAGCCATTTGAGGCGGCGGTGGTCGCGACCTCCCAGAGGCTCGAATTGGCGATGCCGAAGCGGACCTCCTTGCCCTCCATATTGGCCGGATCGAGACCGAGCGCGGCGAAGGCTGGATTGCCTGAGGCTTCGGCCCAGTAAGATGCGCCGACCGCCGCGACAAGCAGGATGGTCATCGCGGCATAAAGCGCCCAGCCCTGCCGCTCGTCCCTCACCATGCGTCCGAAGGTGTGGGTCAGCGCAGCCGCGATCATCAGGATGGCGAGAAGCTGCAGCAGATTGCTGACCGGAGTCGGGTTCTCATACGGCATCGCCGAATTGACGTTCCAGAACCCACCGCCATTCGTGCCAAGCTGCTTGATCGCGACTTGCGAAGCGGCCGGCCCCTGGCTGATGAGCTGGCTACCGCCTTCCAGCGTGCCGGCCTCGACATAGGCGCTGAGATTCTGCGGCACGCCCTCAAAGATGAGCGCGAAGGCCAGCACGAGCGACAAAGGCAGCAGGACGTAAAGCGTACAGCGTGTGAGGTCGACCCAGAAATGGCCGAGCGTCTTCGCAGAGCTTCGGGCAAGCCCCCGGATCAACGCGACGGCCAGGACGATACCGGTCGCGGCGGAGACGAAGTTCTGGGTGGTGAGCCCCACCATTTGGGTGAAGTAGCTGAGCGTCGTTTCGCCGCCATAGTTCTGCCAGTTGGTGTTGGAGACGAAGCTGACCGCCGTGTTGAAGGCGAGATCGGGCGGGAGGGCGCCGAAGCCTTCCGGGTTCAGGGGCAGCATCCCTTGCAGCCTGAGCAGCCCGTAGAGCAGCAGGAAGCCCGCGCCGTTGAAGAGAAGCATGGCCACCGTGTACTGGGTCCAATGCTGCTCCGCCTTCTCATCGATGCCGCCGAGCCGGTAGAGACCCTGCTCGATCGGCGACAGCACCGGCGTGAGCCATGTCCGCCGCCCGTCGAAGACCGCCGCCATGTAGCGGCCGAGCGGTACGGCCAGGACCGTGAGAAACGTCAGGAACAGGAGGATCTGCAGCCATCCATTGAGTGTCATGTCACCCTCCCCCTAGAACCGCTCGGGCCTGAGCAGGGCGTAGGCGAGATAGGCGATGAGCCCGATCACCGTGATGCCGGCGAGCCAGTATTCGAACGTCAAGTGGCTGTAGGTCATGGCGCGCCTCACAGCCGGTCGCAGAAAGCGACGTAGAGGATCGAGACGGCAAAGAAGCCCAGTCCCGATGCGATGAAAATGAGATCCGACACAGACATGCTCCTCTCGCATTGCACCGTCCGCGCCGCCCAAGCAGCGACGTGTTCAGCGGGTTCGAGGACTAGAGCTAGTCGTGATCGGCGTATGTTTTCGAGGTGGGAGCGCTGCCCGAGATATAAGAATCTCATAAGCGTGAGGTGAGCGCGCGGAAGGCCATTCGCGCATGCGCGCTCCGATCCGGGCCTAACGCACAAGCCGAGAACACATTTCGGAAACCGAAGCGGAAAACGGGTCGCCGGTTCAGAGCCTGAACCTGTCTAAACCGTTGAAAAGGGTGGTAGCGGAGGAGGGACTTGAACCCCCGACACGCGGATTATGATTCCGCTGCTCTAACCAGCTGAGCTACTCCGCCATCTTGTAGGCTTTCAGACCCGGAAGACGGGCTTTTAGGCCGAAGCACCGCTGATGGCAATGCATTGATCTGCGCTCGGTCGCACCGCCCGGCGCCACGACGCGAAGCGTCCCCGGCCGCCGACTATGTAGCAACTCGAAACACGCTTGAGAAGGCTTGATAGCGCCGGACCGCCGATGCGCTTTCTGTCGGTCGTCCGGGAACGAAGGATGATGAAGCAGGGTTTCATGATGCGGACAGGCGCCGTGACCGGCGCCCACCCAATGGGAGAAAACGAAACGCGCAAGGAGAAGATCATGAACCGTCTTTTGACGACGACTGCCGTGGCGCTGGTGATGAGTCTCACCCCGGCGCTTGCCGCAGACGATGCCGCTACCTCGAGCGATTCCACAGCGGTTGAGAAGGCTAAGACACCCGAGTCCGGTCAGGCCGACACCTCCGGCGGCGCCAAGGGCCAGAGCTCCGCACCTCCGGGATCGGACGCTGCCGAGACCATGGGCGGTGCCGATGCTTCCGACGAGGCCACCACGCCGGACTCCGGCAAGGCGGACACCTCCGGTGCAGCCATGGAGCGCAGCTCGACCCCGCCCGGCTCCGAAGCCGCGACCGGCGATCCCGTTCCGACCGATGCCGGTGATATCGAAGGCGATGCTGCCGACATGAAGGAGAATATGAAGGACGGTTCGATGGCAGGCGACACCGGCTCCAGCGACTCCATGAGTGAGCCGAAGGATGCCGTGAAGCCCGGCGGCAGCGGCGAGGCGGATACCTCGACGGGCGCCGACATTCAGAGCTCGGCGCCTCCCGGATCGGAAGCCGGCGAGGAAATGTCGGATGACATGAGCGAGTCGGAAGACGCCACGAAGCCGGCCGGCGGTCAGGCCGACACCTCCACGGGCGCTAAGGAGCAGAGCTCCGCACCGCCCTCCTCCGACGCCGCCGAGTAATCTCGTCGCGATCGGTCGTAGCCAAAGGGAGCCTCTTGCGGGGCTCCCTTTTCTCTTGCGGTTGTGACTGGGAAGTCGGCTAGTCCGCGCCCTGGCTCGACAGGCGGCGGCGCAGCGAGCGCCAATAGCGGATATCGGTCATCTTCCGGCCCTGCATCGAAAGCTTGGCCGCAAGCGCCTGGGCCGAACGCCGGCCGGAGCGCTTCTTCGCCGCCAGCGCATGGGGCGTCCGCCCCAACCCATAGCCCGGCTCCTTCACGAAGCGCAGCATGGTGAAGATGCCGAACGGCCGCAGCGATTGGGTCTCGGTCATGCGGAGATCCTCGCGCACGAGGACGGTCTCGACCGGGAACACGGGATGCCAGCCGAGCTGGTCGGCCAGCGGCGCCATCCGGCGCTCGAACCAGCCGCGCAGGCCGTCTTCCTGGCTGAAATGGTTGACGAGGATCACCTCGCCGCCGGGCGCACAGACGCGCTCCAGCTCCTCCATCACCTTCTCCGGATCCGGCACCACCGTCATCACATACATCGCGACGACCGTGTCGAAGCTATTGTCGGGGAAGTCGAGATCCGTGGCGTCCATCTCGTGCAGCCCCTCGACATAGTCGAGGCCGAGCCGCTCCACCTTCTCCCGCGCCTTGGCCAGCATCTCCGGCGAGAGGTCGATACCGGTGACCTGAAGATGATCGCTATAGGCCGGCAGGGAAAGACCGGTGCCGACGCCCACTTCGAGCACCTTGCCCTGCCGTCCATTGATGAGCTTCACCGCATGCTTACGGCCCGCCGCGGCAACCCTGCCGAAGGTCGTGTCGTAAACCGGCGCCCAGCGCCGATAGGCGTGAAGCACGGATTCCGTGTCCATCAGAATAGGCTTTGCACGCAATATACGCCCCTCCACTCTCAACCGCCGCTATCCAGTCCCACGGGTTAACGCCGTGCCGCCGCAACCGTTTCGTTATATCCAAGGCCGGCACGCCTGGGCGCCCGGCCGATCTCATCCTCACCGAAGACGGCGGACGTGATCCATCCGCCACCGAGCACGCGATCCTCGTCGCCGTCGGCGGCGTAGAACACGCAAGCCTGGCCGGGCGAGACGCCCTCCTCGCCGTCTTCGAGCATAACCACCGCTTCGCCGTCCATCCACGACAGAACCGCCGGCTGCACGGCGCCGCTGGAGCGGACCCGGGCAAGCACGTCCTTGCCGCCGGTCAGCGCTTCGAGCGGCTCTTCGCCGAGCCAGTTGACGTCGCGCAAGGTGATCCGGCGGGCCAGCAGCCACTCTCTGGGTCCGACCACGACCTCGCTTCTCTCCGCATCGAGCCGCACAACGTAGAGCGGCTCGGCGGCCGCGATGCCGAGACCTCGGCGCTGGCCAATCGTATAGTTGATGATGCCGCGATGGCGGCCCAATACCGTGCCGTCCACATGCACGATCTCGCCGGGCTCCGCAGCTCCGGGCCGCAGACGCTCGATCACATCCGTGTAGCGGCCCGTCGGCACGAAGCAGATATCCTGGCTGTCCGACTTCTCCGCCACCGGCAGACCGTATTCCCGCGCCAGACGCCGCGTCTCGTCCTTCGGCAGATCGCCCAGCGGGAAGCGCAGGAAGGAAAGCTGCTCCGGCGTGGTGTTGAACAGGAAGTAGCTCTGGTCGCGCTCCTGGTCATGGGCGCGGTAAAGGGCAAAGCCGGACTCCGTCGGCCGGCTGCGCACATAATGTCCCGTCGCCAGACAGGCCGCGCCGAGATCCTTCGCCGTATCCAGCAGATCGCGGAACTTGATCTTCTGATTGCAGGCAACGCAGGGCACGGGCGTCTCGCCGGAGAGATAGCTGTCGGCGAACGCGCCGATCACGGCCTCCGAGAAGCGCCGCTCGTAGTCGAGCACGTAATGGGGAATGCCGATGGTCTCCGCAACACGGCGCGCATCGTGGATGTCGCGCCCTGCGCAACACGTGCCGCGGCGGCCGACCGCCTCGCCGTGATCGTAGAGCTGCAGGGTGATGCCGACCACGTCGTAGCCCTGGCTCTTCAGGAGCGCAGCCACCACCGAGGAATCGACGCCGCCCGACATGGCAACCACCACGCGGTTATCGGCCGGCGAACCCTCAAGATGCAGACTGTTGGACATAAAGACCGTCTCTTAAATCAAATGGCTCGGGAGGAGATGCGCCCTCTTCGCGCAACTCCGCATCCTCTCATGTGTCGTAGCAAGTCGCGCGCCCGCAGCCATCCCGCGTCGGCTCCACAATCCTTCGAGCCGAGATGTCATATTTATTACGTGCGGCGGAAGATAGGCGGTGGCGCAAAGTCGCGCAAGCGCACGGGAGCCACAGGCGCGATCTTCTCCCATGGTCCAGATCTTCCAAGGTCTCGCAATGAAACACTTCCATGCTTGCCGCGATAGACTTCCGTACCAGCCTGGCACAAACGGTTGGAGAGAAGAAATTTTTCTCGTAAAACCAGCAATTTTTGCCGATCCGTTTGGTCGTTCCTTTACCGGCTCGCTTAGGTAATTTTTAAAAGCCCAGCGCTACTCTTCCCAGCAATATAAAGCTCATCGAGTGGTGTAGTGAGTACGATGACTGAGCATTACAGGCCGCGTGTCCGTTACGTGATCGGGCCGGATGGAAGCCCACTGACCGTGGCCGACCTTCCGCCGAAAGACACGAAACGTTGGGTTATCCGCCGGAAGGCCGAAGTCGTTGCGGCCGTCCGCGGCGGGCTTCTCAGCCTGGAAGAGGCCTGCGAGCGTTATACGCTCACGGTCGACGAATTCCTGAGCTGGCAGCGTTCCATCGACAAGCACGGCCTCCCGGGCCTGCGCGCCACCCGCGTTCAAGAGTATCGCGGGTAGCAACTCCCTCCCTGGGGGCGTGACGTCGCTTGCGCCCCAACCTTCAGACAAGCATCACGTGTTCGACGGCGCATCGGCTTGCGTCGGGGCCGGCATCTCCGCGTTGCAGTCGGTGGCGCCCCGGTGCCAGCGGTCCACGTCGTAGCGCATCTTGGCGGCGAGCGGCGGCGGCATGCGCTTATTCTCCTGGTTGAGAAACGTGCGCGGCCCTTCCTCATGGAAGAAGATGCCATAGGTGCCGTAGCCCGGCGTTCCGTCAGGCTTCTTCTCATGCACCGAGATCTGCACCTTGCTCCCGTCCGGTGCGACCTCCGCGTGATAGACGTATTTTTCCCGAAGCAGCGGATGCTCGAGGCTGAACCAGCATCGCTTGATGATGCTTCCCAGCAGCACATACGCATCGACGGGTTTGGAGCCGCGGACGGTAGCCGCCGGCTGTGAGCTGCATCCCGCAAGGCAGACGGATATCAGCATCAGAAGCAGCGGCGCGGCCGAAATCGTGCGAGCCCCGCCCATGTCTGTTCGGCGACTGCCTCTTCCGCGGCTGCCTGCCCCGCGCACCCCTGCCCCCTTCAGCTAGTCCCGGAAATTCTCGTATTGCAGCGGCTGTTCGATCGGCAGCCCTTTGATGAAGGCGATCACCTCCTGTAGGTCGTCGCGCTTCTTGCCGGTGACGCGCAGCTCGTCCCCCTGCACGGAAGCCTGGACCTTGAGCTTCTGGCCCTTGATCTCCTTCACGAGCTTCTTCGCCAGTTCCTTGTCGATGCCCTGGCGGATCACCGCGACCTGCCGCACCGACTGGCCGGCCGCCTTCTCCGCGGTCTTGTAGTCGATGCAGCCCGCATCGATCTGACGGCGCGCCAGATGACCTTGGAGCAGCTCGTGCATCTGCTTCAGCTTGAGATCGTCGTCCGCCAGGATCACGATCTCGTCGCCCTTGCGCTCGATGGAGGCCATGGCGCCCTTGAAGTCGTAGCGCTGCTCCATCTCCCGGCTCATATTGGCGAGCGCGTTGTCGACCTCGGAGAGATCGGTCTTCGAAACGATGTCGAAAGACGGCATGCCGCCCTCCGTTCTGGTTGCGGGATAGGATGTGAAACGAAAAAGGCCGCCCGCACGCGATGTCGGACGGCCTATGATTTCACGGCTTTGGGCCGGCTTCAACGTAACAGAAGCGAAGCCTAGCTGGCGACCCGGTGCTGTCCCGGGTGTTCCAGACTGGAACGCTCGTCTTCGGCGTTCTCCATCCGGCCGCGATCCCGCTCTTCCAGCATGCCGACGCGCTTCAGCTCTTCTTCAGCCTCGGCAAGCCGCTCCTGGGCTTCCTTCAGCTTGTCCTGAAGATCCTTTGCCGAGTTGATCAGGTTGTCGCGCCGCTCCACAGCCGCCTTGGCGAAGGTGGGATAGGCGTAATGATTGACATCCGTGACCCCGGCGCGCTCTTGCTCGATGGCGATCTGCCGATCCAGATCGGCCGCCATCTGCCGGAAATCGGCGATCATCGCCTCGATATCTTCCACCGTCTGGCGCTTTTCGTCGACTTCGAAACGCTTCAGGCGGATCAGTGCGTCCCGTGACTTCATGACTCAGTACCTCAACATCTTCGAACGCTTTGTCGGGCACGCTTCAAATACCGTGCCACCATTTTGAAACACTCTAAAAGCGAACATCCTCATGCCGGCCGGCGCGACGAGCGCCCACGAAAAGCACCTCTTCCTCGAAAGGTCCCCCGTTCCGGCACGCCGAGTACGCAACCTCGCCGCACCTAAAAAACCGAGAAGGGAGAAACAGTTAGCCCCTAGCTCTCTCCGGACGTCCCCCGGTATCGAGGAGTATGCATGAGAGCACTTAAACGCCGGTAAACCATACCTGAGGCATTTAAAGTTCCGTCCTAACACTTAGGGCAGCGCGCGCCCCGCGAATTAACAGCCCCCTAACGGGTTAGTTTTTGTTAACTATTGGGGGCTAATTTCTTGATTCGAGTTAACCAATCGCGTTCCACAGGGGTTTGCGACCCGGAGAAGCAAACCTGAAATTTCGGCGACCGGGGGATCAATATGCGGGTGCTTCTAATCGAGGACGACAGCGCTACGGCCCAGAGCATCGAGTTGATGCTGCAGTCGGACGGCTTCAACGTCTACACGACTGACTATGGCGAGGAAGGTGTCGACCTCGGAAAACTCTACGATTACGACATTATACTTCTGGACCTGAACCTGCCCGACATGAGCGGCTATGAGGTTCTCAAGACCCTGCGGGTCGCCAAGGTTCAGACGCCCATCCTTATCTTGTCGGGACTTGCCGGCATCGAAGATAAGGTTCGCGGCCTCGGCTTCGGCGCCGACGATTACATGACCAAGCCTTTCCATAAGGATGAGCTCGTCGCCCGTATCCACGCCGTGGTACGCCGCTCCAAGGGCCACGCCCAGTCGGTCATCACCACCGGCGGCCTGCGGGTCAATCTCGACACCAAGACCGTGGACGTTAACGGCCAGCGTGTGCATCTGACCGGCAAGGAATATCAGATGCTCGAGCTGCTCTCCCTCCGCAAGGGCACCACCCTCACCAAGGAGATGTTCCTCAACCATCTCTATGGCGGCATGGACGAGCCCGAACTCAAGATCATCGACGTTTTCATCTGCAAGCTGCGCAAGAAGCTGGCGGCTGCGACCGGCGGCAAGCACTACATCGAGACGGTGTGGGGCCGCGGCTACGTGCTTCGGAACGCCGAAGAGGAATCCGAAGTCGCCGCTTAACGACCGACGACCTTTTAGACTTACTCAGCACCGAGAGCGCCTCCGGACCGAAGATCCGGGGGCGTTTTCATTTTCAAGTGTCTGAAAGTTTGGGAAGTCCTAGGCGGCTAGCGCCAAGCCGCCGCAACGACCGGCTGCGCCCCGCCCCGATCCGCTCCCGTTGCCGGCAGGCCGGCAAACCCGCCGCGTGCCTCCCGATCCTCATTCGTGAGCCGGCGATAGATGCCCGGGCACGGGCTTTCCAGCGGCCCGAACGCGTCGGAGAGACCCAAAACGCTTTCCGTGGCGCCAAGCAGGAGATAGCCGCCGGGCGTCACCTGATCCACCAATCGGGACAGGACCTGACGCTTCGTCACTTCGTCGAAATATATCAAGACGTTGCGGCACAGAACCACGTCGAAGACCCCATGGCGCATGCTGTTATGCATGAGATTCTGGCGGCGGAAGCGGACCTTCTCCCGCAACTCCGGCGTGATCTCCCAACCGTCGGCCACCGTCTTGAAATATTTGATCAAATGGGTGACCGGGAGACCGCGCTGCACCTCGAACTGGTTATAGACGCCGCGCTGCCCTGCGAGCAGCGCCTCCTCCGAAAAATCCGTGGCGAGGATCTCGATATCCCAGCCTCTGAACAGCGCTCCGGCCTCTTCGATGGCCATGGAGACCGAGTAAGGCTCTTGGCCGGTGGAGCAGGCCGCGCACCAGATTCGCAAACGCCGGCTCGCCTGCCGTTCGGCGGCCAGCGCCGGCAGGACCTGATCCACGAAACAGTCGAACACTGACTTGTCGCGGAAGAAATACGTCTCCTGGACGGCGACGCATTCCGCCAGGCGCCATTTCAGGCTCTCCCCGTCGCTCCTCGCAATGGCGACGCAAAGCGCAGGCACCGACGAGAGCTGATACTCCTTCAGCACACGCTTGATCCGACTTTGCAGCAGCGACTTCTGATCCTCTTTCAGGGCGATGCCGGTGCAATCCTTCACGGCCCGGGCGAGGAACTGAAACTCCTGGGATGTCATCGGCGCCAGCATCAGACCCGTCCCCTTTCGAAAAGCCCTGTTGCGATCTCGGCCAGATGCTCCGGATTCCCCTCCCCGGCAGCATAGCCGGCGACGGCCACGGCGCCGGGCATGCCCCAGACAACGCTGGATGCTCTGTCCTGCACGATCACGCTGCCGCCCGCATTGGCGATCAGGCCAGCGCCTTCAGCTCCGTCCGATCCCATGCCGGTCAGCACCACCCCCAGGACGGCAGGCCCGAAGACTGCAACCAAGCTGCGGAACAGAAGATCCACCGACGGCCGGTAATACCGCAGCGGCGCCTCGTCGCTGATCGACAGGGTCGGCGGCGAGGACGGCACGACGGTCATGTGTCGGTCGCCGGGCGCCAGATAGATATGTCCCGCTAGGATGGGCTCTCCGTCCTCGCCCTCCTTGGCCGGAAGTCCCGTCGCCGCGGCCAGCCGCGCAGCAAGAGCCGTCGTGAACTCCGCCGGCATATGTTGCGCGATCAGCACCGGCGCCCTGCGGATTACGGGAACGAGCCCGGTGAGGAATTTCAGCAAAGCCTCCGGTCCGCCGGTCGAGCTGCCCACACCGATCATCCGCGGCACGACCATCGAATAGGGATGCTTGACGATCTCTGCCGGAGGTCCGTCACCGAACCCCAGGGCAGCACGGTTCGTCTTCACGGGCGAAGGCCGGGACGGCGCGACCGGACGTGGTTCGACCGGGCGGCAGATTGCCTCGATCCGCTTCAGCAGCGCGCGCCGGAATTCAACGCCGGCACCCTCGCCTGAGGAGCTCGGCTTGCTGAGATAGTCGACCGCGCCGCGCGCCAACGCTTCCAGCGCGACGCCCGCATTGTCTCGCGTTAGCGACGAAACGACGAGCACCTTGGCCGAAGGACAGGCCTTCAAGATTTGAGGCAAGGCTTCCAGCCCGCCCATCTCCGGCATCTCGAGATCGAGCAGCACGACATCGGGCCGCCGCCGTGCGGCCATGGCGATAGCTTCGCGGCCGTTGGAAGCGATACCGGCCTGCTCCAGCCCCGGAGTCTCTGCGATCCATCGGCTGAGGAGCCAGCACATCAAGTGGGAGTCGTCGACGACCATCACCCGGACAGGCTTCAGCGGCTCCGCAATGGCGGCGCCCGTTGAAGCGAATGTCGAGCTGGTCGAGCGGTCCGACATCAGATCAGCCCCACCTCGTGGAACTTGGCCTCGATGATATCCCGGTCGAAAGGCTTCATGATGTACTCGTTCGCCCCCGCCGAGATAGCGCGGGTGATGTGGCTGACGTCATTCTCCGTCGTGCAGAAGATCACCACCGGCCGGTCGCCGTTCGGCTCCCGTCGCAACGCCACCAGGAACGCGATCCCGTCCATCACGGGCATGTTCCAGTCGAGCAGCACCGCATCCGGCATCGAGACCCGGCATTGATCCAGCGCATCCTGGCCGTTCTCGGCCTCCGAAGCAGAGAAGTTCATATCCTCCAGTATCCTACAGGCGACCTTCCGGATGACCGGACTGTCATCCACCACCAAGCAATGTTTCATCAGCCCCTCAAAAATGTCCTGCAGCCCGAGAAAACATCGGACCTAAGCTGCCTCAGTCAGTTTCTCCGCGTTCAGCAGGCTTTCCACGTCCAGCACCACCATCACCCCCTCTTCGAGGCGGTGCATCCCAGCGCAAACCCCTGCCCAACCAGCATCCAAATTGATGGGGTTTGCTTCGAAGCTCTCGGCGGCCGGACGCAGCACATTGCCAATCCGGTCCGCGATCAAACCGTAGACCTCCTGCCCACGCTCGATGCCGATGGCGACCGATGGGGCATCCGCCTCCCGCGGCGGCAGGCCGAGCCGGCGGCGCAGATCGATCGCCGTCACCACCCGTCCCCGCAAGCTGAGCAGCCCCGCGATCGCCGGCGGCGCCATGGGCACGCGGCAGATCCCCTTGGGCACGAAGACGTCGCGCACCTCGCTCAGGGCGACGCCGAACAGCTGGTCGCCCACCATCGCGGTGACGTAACCCTCGGCGGCCTGGCGCCGGATTCTCTCGCATGTCTGCTGGTTCATGCCGCCGCTTCCCAGCTGGAGACGCAGGCCTCGAGAGCCTCCATCAGCTTCTGACGATCGAACTTGCCGACATAATCGGTGAAGCCGGCTGCCCGCGTGCGCGCAACGAGCCGCGGCGAGCTGTGAGAGGAGAGCGCGATCATCGGCGTTTCACCCCAATGCGGATCGGACTTCACGATCTCTGCAAAGCCGATGCCATCGAGATCGGGCATCTCCAGATCGCTGATAATGACGTCGAAGCGCCGGCGCTCCTCCCTCAGTTCCAGCGCTTCATAGGCGGAGGCTGCAAGGCTGACGTCGTAGCCGCTCGCGGTCAGCAGCGGCGCCAGCATGTTGCGGAAGAACTGGCTGTCATCCACCAGCAGCACGCGAACCGTGCGGGTGGACTCCGTCTCCTTCACCAGGATGCGGTGGCCCATCCCTTCGCTGACGTAGCGGGACACGTCCACGACCTCGACGATCTCGCCGCCCACCAGGCAGGTCCCAAGCACACCGGCCGCATTCGACCGGAGCTCCATGTCGATGACTTCCTCCGCCACATCGACGATCTCGTCGATGGCGAGGCCCATGTGACGGCCGTCCTCGTTGAAGACGACAATCGGCTGCAGCTCGTCGCCGTCGCGCTTCTTCACGCCGTCCATGAATAGGATCGGCATGATGCCGCCCCGATAGCGGAGCACGTGGCCGTCGTCGCATAGCTCTAGCTTCGAGGCCGGGATCTCCTCCAGCCGGGTCACCAGGGAGAGCGGCACCGCCTTCCGGACCTTCGATCCGGCATAGAACAGCAGCAGCGCCAGCTTCTCCTCCTCCGGCGATTGTTCGGTCTCCTCCGCCGCCATCAGGCTGTCGACGCTGATCTCGTCCACGCCCGCCAGATTGGCGAGGCCCGTGGGATCGATGATCATGATCACGCTGCCGTCACCCAGGATCGTGTTGCCGGAGAAGACCGAGAGGCTGCGCAGCAGGCTGGCCTTCGGCTTCACGACCACGTCCTCGGTCCGCAGCACGTCGTCGACCAGCAACCCGAAGATGCGGGCGCCGAGCTCGATCACCGCGACCGTCGTCATCTCGCTCTCGAAGCGTTGCGGCGCGCGGGCTTCCGCGCCGCGCTCACCGAGAAGCTCCGCGAGATCGAAGACCGGAACGAGCTTGCCCCGCAGACGAAGCTGAGGCGCGTTGTTCACCATCTCGATCCGATAGTCGGAGTCGGCATGGGCGCGCACGACTTCCACGACATTGTCCTGCGGCAGGGCGAAATGCAGCCCCTCCGCCGAGACGATTAGCGCCGCCGTGATGGCCAGGGTGAGCGGAATGCGTAAGGAGAAGACGCTGCCTTCCGAGCCGCTCGTCTTCAGCTCCACTGAACCGCCGATGGCCTCGACATCGCTGCGCACCACGTCGAGCCCGACGCCGCGCCCGGAGAGATCGGTGACCTGGCTTGCGGTGGAGAAGCCGGGCCGGAAGACGAATTGCTGCAGCTGCGCATTGCTCAGCCGGTCGAGCTCCGCGGCGGTCGCGAGTTTCTTCTCCAAGCATTTGTAGTAGATGGCGCGGGCATCGAGACCGCGCCCGTCATCGGCGATCTCGATTACGATGTGGCCGCCCTCGGCAAAGGCCCGCAGCCGGATCAGACCCTTCTCCGGCTTGCCCGCCGCGCGCCGCTCCTCGCGGGATTCGATGCCGTGGTCGACCGCATTGCGGATGAGATGGGTCAGCGGATCTCGGATGAATTCCAGCACCTGCCGGTCGAGCTCCACCTGGCCACCTTCGGTGACAAGCTTGATCGGCTTGTCGAGGGTCAGCGAGAGCTCCCGCACCATTCGGGGCAGCTTCTGCCACGCTTTGGAGACCGGAACCATGCGGGCTTTCATAATGCCGCGCTGCAACTCGCTCGTGACATTGGAGAGCCTGTGAAGCGGCGCATTGAGCTCCGGCATATCGATCCGGCGCGAGACCTCCGTCAGCTGGTTTCGCGTGAGGACGAGCTCGCTGACGGTGATCATCAAATGCTCCAGCGTGTCCACCTGCACGCGCACCGTCTGAATCAGATCCTGCTTTTCACCAGCGACGTCATCCTTGTCCGCCTTGGCCGCGGTGAGCTCTTCCGCATCCTCTGCTGCCTCATCCGCCTCTCCGGCGCCTACGGAACTGTCAGGCTTGGGTGCATCAGGCACCGGCTCGTCCTGTGGCTTGGGCGGCGGAGCGGCGTTGAAGAAGGCGCGAGGCTTCGGGGGCGGGATCAGCCCTTCAGGGGCGACCGATCGCGAGGTGGGCTCACTGTCACGCGGCTCGTCTCGCGGAATATGTTCCGGCTCTGCCTCCTCACCCGCCGGCTCGTCCCGCGCCGCGCCAAGCTCTTCGAGCCGGGAGATCAGATCGCTATCGTCGCCGGCGGGCTCGTGCCCTTCCTGGAGGCCGTTCAGGATCTCCTTGATCCGGTCGATGCTGGCGAGCACGACGCTCACGCCCTCTACCGTGACGGGCTGGCCGTCGCGGTACTGACCCAGCCTCGTCTCGGCGGCATGAGCGATCGCCTGCAGGCGATCCAGCCCGAAGAAGCCGCACGTCCCCTTCAGGGTGTGCACGAGACGAAAGATATTGTTGAGAATGTCCTGGTTGTTCGGCTCGCGTTCGAAACGCAAAAGCTCCGCGTCGATCCGGTCGAGATTCTCGTCCGTCTCCGCCAGGAATTCTCCTAACAGCTCATCCATACATCCAACCCAGCACGCCGGCATCCCGCGCAGTCGCGCACCGGTCCAGGCAGAATACTGGCCTACTGAGGTTTACGTTTCGTTGAGCACGCCGGGGCTGTGTGGCGGAATTCCGCCATTCCTCGTCGCTAGCTGGCCGTGATTACGACCTCTTCGGCGCGGTTCTCGACATTGATCGTCATGCCGATCGCCTGTGCCAGCCGCCGCGCGAAATAGGGCATAACCGAATGGGCATCCAGCCCCTCGGTCGGACCGTCCGCCGCCAGCAGCACCTTCATCTCGTCCTTCAGCCCTGCGGCCTTGCCCTCGCCGCGGATCTCGAACCGGGTGGCCTGATCGTCGATATGCACGTTGAGCACCCCGCCCCGCGGCAGCGCCACGACGCCGAGCGAAACCAGGTTGAGCAGCAGCTTCACCTTGTTCTTCGGCAGGGTCGCGAGCGGCCCCGTCCAAGTCAGCTCGTGCTTGCCGCGAACGAAGTCGCGCGACACCTTCTCCGCATCGCGCAGATCGATCTCCGCCCCCGCCGAACCGGCCGCGCCGAAGGCGAGCCTGGCGAATTGCAGCTTCGCGGAAGCCTGCGCCGCGCTGTTGGTGATCAGCTCCATCGCATGCTCGCGCATTTCCGGATCTGAATCGTCGCTCATCACCTCCAGCCCGTTGGCGATGGCCCCGACGGGGCTGATTACGTCGTGGCAGATCCGGCTGGAAATCAGCGCCGTCAGGTCGATATCGGCAATCGGCTCTTCGCTCATGGGCTCTTCGTGGCCTCCTCTTCGGTGTCGCCGGATAGGAAAGGTCGCTCATGTCGGCGAAACTCTGATAAAGGGGTCCGGACGTCTCACATTGCCGCGAGACACCGAATCACCTCGTCCGGCCTATCTTGCCTTCCGGGCGCCATTAGCCACAACACGCGATATATTCCCGACCTATTGCCTATGAAGAGCTTTGATTTCGAGCGCGCCTGCGAAATGCTGCTGATCGCCAATCGCCAGGCCGGCGCCGCCATTATGCGGCACTATCACAGCGATGCCGGCTTCGAGCGGAAGAGCGACGACAGCCCGGTCACCCTCGCCGACCGGGATTCGGAAGCCATCCTGCTGGCGGTCCTGCGCGAGATCGATCCCGACATCCCGATCGTCTCCGAAGAATCGGCGGAAGCCCTCGATCGGGATCGTGGCGATCAGTTCTTCCTGGTCGACCCTCTCGACGGCACCAAGGAATTCATCAAGCGGCGGACCGATTTCACCGTCAACGTCGCGCTGATCGAGGAAGGCGTTCCGGTGTTCGGGATGGTCTTCGCGCCGGCCCGGAAGGAAGTCGCCTTTACCATCGCCGAGCACCGCGCCGTGGCGGCCCATCTCGATCCGGGCATGGAGCCCGAGGAGCAGACCCTCGACGCCCATCCCATCTCGGTGCGGGACGTGCCCGCGGACGGCATCTCCGCCATCGTCAGCGCATCTCACTTCGACGAGGAGACGGAAGCCTTTCTCGCCGACCTCCCCATCGCGGAACGCAGCAGTGTCGGCTCGTCTCTGAAATTCATCCAGCTCGCCGAGGGTAAGGCGGATCTCTATCCCCGCTTCGGCTCCACCATGGAGTGGGACACGGCCGCAGCCGACGCCGTTCTACGGGCGGCTGGCGGCAGCGTGGTCACCATCGATGGGATCCCCCTCCGCTACGGCAAGTGGGACACCGGTTTGAAGAACCCCGCCTTCATCGCCTGGGGCCGCAAACCCGTCTGAGCCGTCACCGGACGGTCTTACGCAAGCTCAATATCTTGTGGGCGCAAGCGGTACTGGTAACCCGCCATTAACCACAGCCACAGTTTGGTACCAGTTAGGACCAATCATAGGCGAATTGCGAATTGGCGCGGCCCGATGGCATCCGCGGATGCGGAGGTTGCGCGCACGAAATCGAGGCTCATGCTCCGAAGGCTTGTCATCCCGGCCGTCGCGGCCCTCCTGCTCCTGCCGCTGCCGTCGCAGGCGCAAGGTCCGCAAGGCTCTCAGTCGCCCCTGCGCCTGGCCCAGGCCGGCGCTCCGACCAATATCGACCCGAGCCAGGGCGCGACGCCCCGCGCCTACGGTCAGCCGGCTCCGGAGCAGGAGCAAGGCTACGACCGGAGCTACGACAGCTATCAAGGTGGCAACACCTATCAGGGTGGCGACACCTCCCAGGGGAATACCTATCAAGGCGGCAATACCTATCAGGGCCGCGACAGCTACCAAGGCGGGAACACCTACCAGGGTGGCGACACGTATCAGGGCGGCGGCACCTACGGCCAAAGCTATGACGAAGGTCCCGGCCGTCCCTACGAGCCCGTGCCGCCCGGCGGTCCGCAGGAACCTTACGTCCCGCCGGAGGCGCAGCAGCAGAGCGACGGCTTCTCCGTCGACGAGATCAAGGAGGCGGGTCACCGCTTCTTCGGCACGGTCTCCCACGACATGGCGAAGGTCGTCGAATACGCGTTCCAGCGCCGGGGCCGTCCCAACGGCTATATCCTCGGCGAAGAGGCCGGGGGAGCCTTCGTGGCAGGACTTCGCTATGGCGAAGGCACCCTCTACACCAAGGACGCCGGCACCCATCAGGTCTTCTGGCAGGGCCCGTCTCTGGGCTACGACTTCGGCGCCGAGGGCTCCAAGACCATGGTGCTGGTCTACGATCTGCGAGATCCCAACCAGATCTATCAGAAGTTCGCCGGTGTGGACGGCTCCGCCTATCTCATCGGCGGCGTCGGCATCACCTTCCTGACCAAGGATGACGTCGTGCTCGCACCCATCCGTTCGGGCGTCGGGCTGCGCCTGGGGGCGAATATCGGCTATCTGAAATATACCCGCCAACCGACCTGGAATCCGTTCTAGATTGGCGCTAATGAAGCGGCAGCGGCCCGCGGTTTCGCGGCACGGAACTCATCCGGCCGCCCGAGGTGAAATATCCCCCATGTGGGAGTGCATGGCCCGATGATCGAAGCGATTCTCTATGGGGCGCTGGGGTTCTTCCTCGCCGGCCTCATCGCGGTGCTCCTGGTGCCGGCGCTCTGGAATCGGGCCGCGCGCATCACCCGCCGGCAGCTCGAAGACACGCTTCCCATGACTTCGGCCGAGATCCAGGCCGATAAGGATCGGCTGCGCGCAGAGTTCGCCACCGAGCTTCGCCAGCGCGAGACCGAGCTGGAAAAGGCCAAAGCCCGCGCCGTCCGCGAGCTTGTCGAGACCAGCAAGCGGCGGGTCCGCATCGACGAGCTGGAGAACGAGCTCGCCGAGCTGAAGCTCAAGCTGGAGGAGACGGAAAGCGCCAAGCAGGCTCTTGAGCAGACCCTGAGCCGCGGCCTCCCCCAGATGGAGGAAGAGCTCCAGGCCGCCCGCGAAGCGATGGCCGATATCGAGAAGACTGACGAGGAGCTGCGCTTCCGCTACACCCGCGACAGAGAAGCCCTGCGCGAGGCCCAGGCGGCCGCCAAGCGCCAAGCCGACGAGATCCGCAATCTCCGCGCCGCCCTCGAAGGCGACGCCAGCCCGGTCCGCGGACTGTTCGGCCGGTCCGATTCGGCACTGGCGAAAGAGAACCGCCGTCTGCTGGCCCATCTTTCCAGGCTCGAGGAAGAGCTGGCCATGGCGCGCCACTACGACGCCGAGAACTATCTCCTTCGCGAGGAGATGCGTAACCTCTCCATGCAGATCTTGCGCGCAGCCCAAGGGGAAGATGCCCCCCTGCCCGACCTCATTCCCGAGGAGGCACCGGAAGGGATCGAGGAGTACCGCCTGGCGGCGGCCTCGTTCGAGCCTGTTTCGCCACCAGCCGCTGCTGCAGAAGCCGACGAGGCACCCTCTGCGCCCAGCCGGCCCGCGCCCGATCTCAAAGCCAATCCGGACCGCGCACCCGAGCTCCAGAAGTCCGGTTTTCGCAGCCGCCTGAAGGAAAGGCTCGGCGCGTCTGCGAAGGCTCCGGCGAATGGTGAAGCGAAAAGCCAGACAAAGTCGGTAACCAAGTCGGAGCCCGAGTCCGATGACGGGGGCAGCGATACCAACCGATCGTCCTCCCTCTCCGAGAGGCTGGCGGCGCGGCGCGGCAAGACGGCGAAATCCGCTTCATCCGGCCAAAAAAGCGCCGGCAGCGGCACCCGCGAAGCCCGTGCTCCGGAAGCTGTTGGCGGCAAACAGGGCTGATGAAGCCGCTGCCCTAGCCCGCTGAAACAGCAGGAACCTTAACGACCTCGTTCGAATTCTAGACACAGTCTGGTGACAAAGATCACCTGCTCAGTCGGGGGCAACCGCCGAGGTAAAGCCCCCAAACGAGGGAACCCCATGCATTTTTTCAGACTGCCACTCGTGGCACTGGCGGGCCTATTGCTCGCCCCTGCAGCCTTCGCGGCTGACACGTCCCCAAACGCCGGTGACGCCGGCTTGCTGCAGCTCGCTCAGGCGAATGGACCTGGCAAGGACGGTAAGAACAAGCAGCAGAAGAAGGCCGACAAGCCGAACTCTGGTCAGAAGCAAAAGGCTCAGGCCCAGAATCAGCAGCACCCCAAGCAGCCGCCGAAGCCCCAGGCGCAGCCCAAGCCTAAACCTAAGGCGGAGCCCAAGCCCAAACCTGCTCCGAAGCCAAAGGCCGAGCCCAAGCCCAAGCCGGCCCCGAAGCCCAAGGCGGAGCCGAAACCGGCTCCGAAACCCAAAGCCGAGCCGAAACCGGCTCCGAAGCCTAAGGCTGAGCCCAAGCCGGTCCCGAAGCCGAAAGCCGAGCCGAAGCCTGCCCCCAAGCCTAAGGCCGAGCCGAAACCGGCGCCTAAACCCAAAGCGGACGGGAAGCCCAAGCAGGACGCGAAGCCAAAGCCGGCTCCGAAACCCAACAAGGATGGCCAGAAGCCGGAGCCGAAGAAGCGTTCCGTCCAGGACGTTGCGCCTTCGCTCGAGCCCAAACCGGACTCCGAGCCTGGCCCTGAGCCCACCCCTGACCCGAAGCCGGAGCCCGCTCCTGAGGAGCCGAAGGTCCCGGACGAGCCAGCTTCAAAGCCGGACCCCACGCCCGTGAAGCCCGATCAGAAGCCCGGCGGCAACAACGGTCAGAAGGACGGCAAAAACCAAGGCGGCAAAAACCAAGGCGGCAAGAACCAAGGCGGCAAGAACCAAGGCGGCAAGAACCAAGACGGCCAGAAGCAGAGCGGCCAGAAACCGAATGGGCAAAAACCGAACGGGCAGAAGAAGGACGCCCAGAAGCCGGCTGGCCAGCAAAAGAGTGGTCAGAAGCCGAACGCCCAGCAGAAGGACGGTCAGAAGAAGACCAACCAGCCTTCGGCAACCCAGCAAAAGGCCAGCCCTCAGCGCAACCGTGACGGTGACCGGACCCGCCAGGGAACGCGTGACGGATCCCGCGATGGCGACCGCAACCGGCAAGGATCTCGGGATGGCTCACGAGATGGATCCCGCAACGGCAACAAAGCCTGGGATCGCCGCAACGCCGATTGGGACCGCCGGGATCGCGACCGTGACCGCAACCGTCACCCCCGCTACGGCGAGTACCGCAAGGACTGGCAGCGGGATAACCGGCACTATCGCCGGGGCGTCGACCGGGACGAGCTGTCCAGCCGCGATCTGCTGACCGGCCTCGCCATCGGTGCGGTGGTCGGTGCGGCGGCGCCTGTCCTGTTCGACAACGGACAGCGGCGCTTCGTTGAGGACGACGGCCGGGTCTATGTCTACGGCAACGACCGTCAGCGCTTCGACGTCTATGGCGACGGCTATACCGAGCGGCTGCCCGACGGGCGGACGCGGGAAGTATATCGCCGCCCGGACGGCACGGAGATCATCACCGTGCGCGGCCCCGACGGCTATATCCTCACCCGGACGCGTCGCTATCCGAATGGCCAGGAAGTCGTGCTGATCGACGACTTCCGCCGCGGACCGCCGCCGCCGGTTGTCCTGGGACCGGTGCAGTATGCCGGCCCCCGCGACCAGTACGTGGTGGATTACGGTCAGGCATCGCGTGAGGACCTCTACGGGGCTCTCATGGCCCAGCCGGTGGAGCGTCTACCGCGGACCTACACGCTTGAGGAGGTGCGGGAATATCCGCGCATCCGCGAGCGCATGCCGCGGGTCGACATCAGCACGGTGACTTTCGACACCGACTCTTCGGTGATCGAGGAGAGCCAGGTGCCCGAGATCGAGTACCTCGCCGACGTTCTCAACGAGATCCTCGAAGAGAACCCGGAAGAGGTCTTCATGATCGAAGGCCACACCGATGCGACCGGGCCCGAGCTCTATAACCTCGCCCTCTCCGACCGCCGCGCCGAGTCGGTGGCCATCGTGCTCACTGACTACTACGGCATCCCGCCGGAGAACCTGGTGACGCAAGGGTATGGCGAGGAATATCTCGAGGTGCCGACCGAAGGGCCGGAGCGGCGCAATCGCCGCGTCACGGTCCGCCGGATCACCCCGCTGATCCGCCAGGCCGAAGCCCAGTAGGCTCCGGCGAGAGATCTGATCCAGGCCGGCGTGTTTCTAAGGAACGCGCCGGCCTTATTGCGACTTTATGACAGTCTGTAGCATTGCTCTTACGCTGACAGGTCTGCCATGCCGCCTGACATTCCGCCGGAAGAGGTCGAGTTCGTCCGCATCGATCGGGCGCTCATCACCTGCGCCTTCGATGCGCTCGCCGCCGCCGAAGACAACGGCCTCCGCGTAATCACCGTGGAATCGTGCACCGGCGGCCTGCTCGCCACCGTCCTGACTGACATTCCCGGCGCGAGCGATTTCTACGACGGCGGTTTCGTTACCTACACACCTGAGCAGAAGGCTGACGCCCTCTCTCTCGATCTCGACTTCATCCGCCGTCACGGCACGGTGAGCCCCGAGGTCACGACCGCCCTCGCCGAGGCAGCGCTGCATCATTCCCGGGCCGACATTGCCCTCGCCGTCACCGGCGTCGCCGGCCCCGACAAGGATGAGAAGGGAAATCCCGTCGGCCTGGTCTATATCGCCTGTGCACGCCGCGGCCACGAGACCCAGCTGCTCGAGCATCGTTTCGGCGATATCGGCCGGGCCCAGGTCCGCTACAGCGCCGCCGAGAAAGCCTTGAGCTTGCTCCGCCACATCGCGACCGAGGCGCGGCCCCGCGCCACCGCGTGACGCAAGGCTGCAGCTTCCCTCCGCAACCGCCCATCCCTAAATTGCAGGCTCAGCCGTCTCTCTCAGAGGATCGAAAATGCGTCTTTGCTTGAAGCGACTTTGCCTGATGCCGCTTGGCTTGGCCGCGTTGGCCTGCGTCCTGCTCGCCACCGGTGCCCGCGGCGAAGACCTCGAATGCGTCGACACGACCTGGCGCTTCTTCTCGCCCGACGACAAGGTCTGCGTCTCCACCTTCGAAGACCCGGAGGTGCCGGGCGTCGCCTGCTTCATCTCCCAGGCGCGCAAGGGGGGCTGGGGCCAGCCCTTCGGCCTCACCGAAGATCCTTCCAACTTCTCCGTCGCCTGCCGGCAGCTCGGCCCCATCAAGACGGACATCTCCAAGCTGCCGAAGCGGGAGCAGGCTTTCACCTCGAAGACCAGCATCTTCTTCAAGAAGACGCGCATCTATCGCATCCCCGATGTGGCCAACAACACGCTGGTCTATCTCGCCGTCAGCTCGAAGGTCATCGACGGCTCGCCCGCCAACGCCGTAAGCGTCGTGCCGATCCTTCCCTGGCCGGACGGTGACGGCGCGAAGCCTGCGAAGGATACGGCCTCTACGGAAGAAGCGGAGAACAAAGAGCCGGGCGACGAGGCGGAATGAAGATCGCCACGTTCAACGTCAATGGCATCAATGGCCGGCTGCCCGTCCTCCTGCGTTGGCTGAAGGAGTCGAAGCCCGACATCGTCTGCCTCCAGGAACTGAAGGCGCCCCAGGACAAGTTTCCGGAGGAGGCGATCGAGAAGGCCGGCTACCGCGCCATCTGGCACGGCCAGCCGCGCTGGAACGGCGTGGCGATCCTGAGCCGCGGCGCCGAGCCGATCGAGACGGCGCGCGCCCTTCCCGGCGACCCTAAGGATGACCACAGCCGCTATATCGAGGCTGCCGTCGGCGGCATCCTCATCGCCTGCATCTACCTGCCGAACGGCAACCCGGCCCCGGGTCCCAAATTCGACTATAAGCTGAAATGGTTCGAGCGCCTGACCGCCCACGCGAAGGACCTGCTCGACACCGACGCGCCCGTCGTCTTGGCCGGTGACTTCAACGTCATGCCGACCGAACTCGACGTCTACGCGCCGGAACGCTGGGTGGACGACGCCCTCTTCCGCCCAGAGGTGCGCGAAGCCTTCGCGAACCTGCGCGACCAGGGCTGGACCGATGCGATCCGCAAGCTCCATCCGAAGGAGCGCATCTACACCTTCTGGAAGTATTGGCGGAACGCCTTCCAGCGCGACGCGGGCCTGCGCATCGACCATTTCCTCCTGAGCCCCAAGCTCGCCAAGCGCCTGAAGGCCTGCGGGGTCGACCGCGACGCGCGAAGCTGGGAAAAGTCCTCCGACCACGCCCCGGTCTGGATCGAGCTGAAAGACTGAGCGCACGGCAAGGTTGCCGCAAGATTATCGTGCTAGTCGTCAGCACTTCGGCCTCTGAGTTGGGGCGCGGCTGAGGATCTCCACATGATCATCGACGGCGTTATGCTGCTCTGGTTCATCCTGACGGCACTGAGCGTGCTCTTCGTTGCGATCGACATCCGGGCGACACCTGAGAACCCGGTGATGAAATGGGCCTTCGTTCTCTTCACCGCATACTCGGGGCCCTTCGGCGCCTTCCTCTATGTGTTGGGCTGCCGCGAGCCCCTGCCCGGCCTGCACGAGCAATACGTCGCCGCCCGCTGGCGCCAGGCGCTTGGCTCCACCATGCATTGCGCCGCCGGAGACGGCATCGGCATCCTGGTGGGCGCGGTCATCGGCGCCCTTATCGCCCTTCCGACCGCCACCGAGATGGCGCTCGAATACGTGCTCGGCTTTGCCTTCGGTTGGACGATCTTCCAGGCCCTCTTCATGGGCGGGATGTTCAGCTCCTACTGGAAAGCGCTCAGAGGCACTTTCACTTCGGAGCTGCTTTCCATGAATTG
>Ga0310345_10000854_pt1 | contig 38449 bp, 40 predicted proteins | sample HC15DNA20500_MG_FD_204667 | JGI IMG/M metagenome (GOLD analysis project Ga0310345, IMG submission 204667) | Marine microbial communities from station ALOHA, North Pacific Subtropical Gyre - HC15-DNA-20-500_MG | ecosystem: Environmental > Aquatic > Marine > Oceanic | place: Pacific Ocean: North... | reverse complement strand
GCGCGGCGGGGCTGCGGCTGAAGGGCCTGGCGGCGAGCTTCGGCGCGGTGCGGCTGATGGCGCTGGCCGAGGAAGTCGCCGCGACGCCGCACGACATGCGGCTGGTCGCCCGGGCAGAGCGGGCGCGGGCCCGCTTCTAGGTCGTCGGGAGCAGTTCCGACCGATTCACTCCCAAATCGTCACCCCGGACTTGTTCCGGGGTCCACCGTGGCGCCAAAAGCCACATTGCATGAGCCGCCCACCGCCCCTTTGCCAAGCCTCGCCTGCTCGCCTAAGCCCGGGGCAATGCTTGCCGGTCTTCTTTTTGCGATCGCCGACGCCGATGACAGCCCCGCTGCGCTGGTCGCGACCTTGCCCTTTGGCGGGCACAGCCTGATCGAGTTCCAGGCGCGGCTACTCGCCGGCGCCGGGGCGGGACAGATCGTCGTCGTCGTTGAGCGGCTGACGCCCGAATTGCTCGGCGCGGTGAACCGCATGGCGCGGCACGGCATCGCGATCGACGCGGTGCGCGGCGCGGGCGAGGCGGTGGCGAAGCTCCATCCGCTGGCACAGGTGCTGGTGCTCGGCGATGGCCTGGTGACGACCGCCGATACGCTTGCCTTGCTCGGCGACGCGCAGGGCGACGCGCTGCTGGTGACGGGCGACGCCGATGCGCTGCCGGGGCTGGAGCGGGTAGGGCGTGACGCGATCTGGGCGGGGCTCGCGCGGGTGAGCGTGCGCCGCCTGGCCGATGTCGCGCGGCTGCCGGCCGATTACGACTTCCAATCGACGCTGCTGCGGGTGGCGGCGCAGAGCCAGCCCGAACTGGTCCGCCTGCCCGGCGGCGCGGCGCGGGCGAGCCACGGGATCGAGGCGAATGCCGCGCGGCTGCAGGCGCGCAACCAGGCGGTGGTCGCGGCCGAACTCGGCCAGTCGCAGCCCTGGGCGGATCGGCTGGTGATCGCCCCGCTCGCCCGCGCGCTGCTGCCGCTGGTGCTCGGGCGCAAGCTGAGCAGCGGCACGTTGGCGGGCGCGGGCGGCGCGTTGACGCTTACCGGCCTCGCGATTGCCGGGCTGGGGCAGATGGGGGCGATCGCCGGGCTGGCGCTTATCGCGATCGCGCAGATCCCCTGGACGCTCGGCGCCGCGCTCGCCTGGCTGCGCGACGAGCCGCGCTTCGGCGCCGCGCTGCGCTTGGCGGGCGCGCTCGGCATCGGGGCGGCGGTGGCGCTGATCGGCCTGGCGCAGTGGCGCGCGACCGCGACCGCGAGCGGCCCGATCGCCGCGGCGACGTTGATCGGCCTCGCCGCGCTGCTCGATCGCGCCGCGCCGCCGCCGCGCCGGCGGCGCTGGTGGCCGAGCCCCGCGGCATATCCGCTGCTGCTGTTGCCGTTCGGCGCGAGCGGCCAAGCGCTCGTGGGGCTGCTCGCGGGGGCGGTCTATGCCGGGGCGGCGCTCGCCGCCGCCATTGAGGGCGCGCGCGAAAAGGCTTAGCCTGAATTTAATCTTGTTTCCCTAGGCCATGCCCCATGTCCGTCGACCAAGGCGACTTCGACGAGGGCGTTCGCGCGAACGCCGGCCGCTTGCTCGCGCGCGGGGCAAGCGATGACGTGGGCGCGGATCGCCGGCTTGCCGCCGCGATCGCCGATCTCGGCGTGCCTGACGACAGCCGCCTGACCGAGCGCGTCCGCGCGCTGGTTCACCAGAATTTCGCCGGCCAGTGCGGGCTGATCGAGCGCGATCTGCGCCGGCACGCGATGCGCCTGCTGGCCGAACGCGGGCTCGACATCGCCGCCGGCGCGATCGAGCGCGCGGGGGCGACGGTGCATCCGACGCTCGCCGCCGCCGGTCTGCTCGCCGATCGTGAGCTGATGCGCGAGATGATCGGCCGCGCGCGCCAGGCGGTGCTCGCCGACAGTCTGCCGATCGCGCCGCCCGAAGGCGGCGATCGCACCAGCCTGATCGTCCGGTTGCTCGAACATCCCGACGGTGTCGTCGCCGACGCGGCGAGCGCGATGCTCGTCGCCGAATCGAAGCGGCGCGACGGGCTTGCCAAGCCGCAGCGCAGCGATCTGCCCGCCGAATGCCATCACCGGCTGGTCTGGACGGCCGCCGCGGTGATCCGCGCCGAGCTGCCGCCGCAAGGCGCGGCCGAGCAGGCGGCGAGCGACGCCGCGTTCACCGAGGCGGCGTTGCGCACGCTTGCCCATCATGACGAGGGCGAGCGGCTGGAAGCGGTCGCGATGCGGCTCGCCGTCGCGCTCGCCCCGCCCGCGAGCGAGCTGGGCGCGCTGATAGCCGAGGCGCTGGGCGATCGCCGCGTCGCGCTTGCCATCGCCTTGCTCGCTCAGGCGTTGGGCCTAGATTATGACGCGGTGCGTGACATCATCCTCGATCCCGTCACCAATCGACTGTGGCTCGCTTTGCGCGCGGCGGGGCTCGCGCGGCCGGCGATCGCGCGGATCGGTCTCGCGCTCGCCGACGCCGAGCCGCTGCGCGACCTGGAGGCGTTCGCCGATCAGCTGCCCGCGATCCTGGCGGTCACCCCCGCCGAAGCCCGCGCCGCGCTCGCCCCGCTGGGGCTGCACCCCGATTTCCGCGCGAGCATCACCGAATTGGCGCGGGCGCGGCGATGAACTTAATTGATCCCGCCTTGCCGATCGTGCGCGGCCAGATCGACGCCCAGGGCCGGCTGGTCCAGGCCGATGACCGGCTGAGCGCCTTGAACGATCGCGCCGGTGGCGCGGTGGGGGCGCCGCTCGCGGTGCCGCCGCTCGCCCGGGTCGCCCGGCTGGCGCAGCGGCTCGGCGTGCTCGTCAGCCGCGCGGTGGTCGTCGCGGAAGGCGAGGACGATATCGATATGTGGGTGCGCGCCGAGCCGGTGGCAGAGGGTGTGCGGCTGGCGATCACCGGCTGGCGCCCGCGCCGGCCCTGGGAGAGCGGCAACCGCGCCGAGCGGCTCGCCGATTGCCTGGCGGTCGAAGGCAGCTGGCGCTTCGCGACCGACGCCGCGCTGCGGCTGACTTATATCGCGCCCGAGGCCGGCGCGCGCCACGGTTTCGACGTGCAGGTGCTGATGGGCCAGCCGCTCACCCGGCTGTTCCGGCTGGAGGAGGATGGGCAGGGCGCGGTGCCGATGCTCGGCGCGCTGGCGGTGCGCGAGCGCCTGATCGATCAGCCCGCGGAATTGCGCGCGAGCGGCGCCAAACTGCGCCTCTCCGCCGCGCCGCTCGCCGATGCGCTGGGCGGTTTCGCAGGACTGGAGGGCGCCGCGATCGAGGCCGCGCCGCCCACGCCCGCGCCGCGCACCGATGCGTTCGCCGAGCGGCTCGATGCCGCTCTGCGCGCGCCGCTCGGCCGGATCATCGCGCATGCCGACAGCATCCACGCCCAAGCGGAAGGCCCGCTGCGCCAGGATTATGCCGATTACGCCGCCGATATCGCCTCGGCCGGACGGCATCTGCTGGCGCTGGTCGATGATCTGGTCGATCTTCAGGCGATCGAGCGCGCCGATTTCCGCCCCGCCGCCGAAGCGATCGACCTGGCCGATGTCGCCCGCCGCGCCGCCGGGCTGCTGCAACTGCGCGCCGCCGAACGCCGGGTGCGGATCGACAAGCCCGCCGCCGACGAAGCGCTCCCGGCGGCCGGGGAGTTCCGCCGGGCGTTGCAGATCATGGTCAACCTGATCGGCAACGCGGTGCGCTATTCGCCCGCCGAGGCGATGGTCTGGGTCCGCGCCGAGCAGGAGGACGGGCGGGCGGTGATCGTCGTCGCCGATCAGGGCAAGGGCATCGCGATCGAGGACCAGGCGCGCATCTTCGAAAAGTTCGAGCGCGTCGACAAAAGCGAGCCCGGCGGCAGCGGCCTCGGCCTCTACATCGCCCGCCGCCTGGCGCGCGCGATGGGCGGCGACCTGACGGTGGACAGCGCGCCGGGGCAGGGGGCGCGGTTCACTTTTTGGCTGCCGGGGCGGTAGCGCTGCTTGTGATTGTACAATAGAACGTACATATAAGCAGCGAAAGGTCGCCCGCTAATGGAAGTGCTCAACTATACCGACGCCCGCGCTCGGCTGAAGGATGTGCTCGATCGCGTGGTCGAGGATCACGAGGAAGTCGTCGTCACGCGCAAGAACGGCAAGCCCGCGGTGATCGTGTCGCTTGATCGCTGGAACGCGATCCGGGAGACGCTACACCTGCTCTCCACGCCCGCCAATGCCCGCGCGCTCCGGGAGTCGATCGCCCAGCTCGACGCTGGCAAGGGCAGCGAGCGCGAACTGATCGAGCCGTCACGCGCGTGAAGCTAATCTTCTCGGACGGCGCTTGGGACGATTATCTTTACTGGATCGGCGCCGATCCGAAGGTTTTGGCCAGGCTCAACGCGCTGATCGAGGAATGCCGCCGCACGCCGTTCAAGGGCAGGGGCAAGCCGGAGCCGCTCAAGGGCGATCTGGCGGGCTGGTGGTCGCGACGGCTGACATCGGAGGACCGGTTGGTTTACCGCGTTGCGGGGCGTGGGCCGGATCAGGCCCTCGAAATCGCGCAGTGCAGATTTCATTATTGAGCCGGTGGTGAACGGGGGGAATTACAACCCGTTCGCGCTAAGCTTGTCGCAGCACGATTCTTTTCTTCGACCGTCGTCAAGGCAGAACAGCGCTTCGACAAGCTCAGCGCGAACGGTTCGACGGGTAGAGGCTGTCGTCGGAACTGTCGACGCTAGCCCTGCCGCCCCCACAGGACCATCATTACCCCAACCAGCGCCACCGCACCCCCACGCCAAGCCCAAGGCCGCTGATCGAGCATGAAGCTCTCGGGCGGCCAATGGACCCAGCCGAGCCCCTGAGCCACCCAGAGCAGGCCCATCGCGATCATCAGCGCGCCGAGGATCGCGAGGGCGCGCTTCATCGCTCAGCGCTCGCTGAGCGGCACATAATCGCGCTGCACCGGCCCGGTGTAGAGCTGGCGCGGGCGGCCGATCTTCTGTTCGGGATCGGCGATCATCTCGTTCCACTGCGCCACCCAGCCGACGGTACGGGCGAGCGCGAACAAAGCGGTGAACATCGTCGTCGGGAAGCCGATCGCCGAGAGGATCACGCCCGAATAGAAATCGACATTCGGGAACAGCTTCTTCTCGATGAAATAGCTGTCCTTCAGCGCCAGCTCTTCAAGCTGCAGCGCCACTTCGAATACCGGATCGGTGACGTTCAGGGAGGCGAACACCTCGCGCACCGTCTTCTGCATCACCGTCGCGCGCGGATCGTAATTCTTGTACACGCGGTGGCCGAAGCCCATCAGGCGGAACGGATCGTTCTTGTCCTTGGCGCGCTCGATATAATGCGGAATGCGATCGGGGGTGCCGATCTCGCGTAGCATGTTGAGCGCCGCCTCATTCGCGCCGCCGTGCGCGGGGCCCCAGAGGCACGCGATGCCCGCCGCGATGCAGGCGAACGGGTTGGCGCCCGACGAGCCGGCCAGCCGCACCGTGGAGGTCGACGCATTCTGCTCGTGATCGGCATGGAGGATGAAGATGCGATCGAGCGCGCGCTCGACCACCGGGTTCACTTCATATTCCTCGGCCGGCACGCCGAAGGTCATCCGCAGGAAATTGCCGGTATAGCTCAGCGAGTTCTTGGGATAGAGGAAGGGCTGGCCGATCGAATATTTATACGCCATCGCCGCGATCGTCGGCATCTTCGCGATCAGCCGGTGGCTCGCGATCATCCGCTGGCGCGGATCGGTGATGTCGGTCGAATCATGGTAGAAGGCCGAGAGCGCGCCGACCACGCCGCACATCACCGCCATCGGGTGCGCGTCACGCCGGAAACCGCGATAGAAGGTCGCCAGCTGCTCGTGCAGCATCGTGTGGCGGGTGATGGTGTGGGTGAAATCGTCGAGCTCGGCCTGGTTGGGCAGCTCGCCGTTCAGAAGCAGATAGCAGACTTCCATGAAGCTGGACTGTTCCGCCAGCTGGCCGATCGGATAGCCGCGGTGGAGCAGCACGCCTTCGTCGCCATCGATATAGGTCAGCCCCGATTCGCAGCTGGCGGTGGAGGTGAAGCCGGGGTCGAAAGTGAACATGCCGGTTTGGGCATAGAGCTTCCTGATATCGATGACCTTGGGGCCGATCGTCCCGTCGCGGACGGCATAATCATGGTCGGCTCCGGCGGCGGTGAGCTTGGCGGTTTCGGTCATGCGTCCTGCTCCTTCTTGGTATCGGCGGCCGGATCGGCCAGGTGATCGGCGATGCGCCCCAGGCTCTCGTCGCGCCCGAGCAGGTCGAGCACCTCGAAAATCCCGGGCGAGGTCTTGCGTCCGGTGAGCGCGGCGCGCAGCGGCTGCGCGACTTGCCCCAGCTTTACGCCCGCTGCCTGCGCGACGTTACGCACCGCGTCTTCCAGATTTGACGTATCCCATGCTGCAACCGCGTCAAGCGCGGCATGGGCCTGGGCGAGCAGGCCGCGCGCCGGGCCGTCAAGCAGCGCCGCCGCCTCCGGCTCGAGCGTCAGCGGGCGCTGGGCGAAGAGGAAAGCCGTGCCGCTGGCGAGTTCGTTCAGATTGGCGGCGCGGGGCTTAAGCGCGGGCATGGCGCGCTGCAGCAAGGCTTGCTGCGCCGCGTCGGGCTTGAACGGCAGCCGATCAGCGACCAGCGCCGCCAGCCGGGCATCGTCCGCCTCGCGCAAATAATTTCCGTTCAGATTTTCGAGCTTCTTCAGATCGAACCGCGCGGGGCTGCGGCCGACGCCCTCCAGCGCGAACCACGCGATCGCCTGCTCCCGGCTGATGATCTCTGCGTCGCCATGCCCCCAGCCGAGCCGGAGCAGATAATTGAACAGCGCCTCCGGCAAAATGCCGAGCTCGTCGCGGTAGCTGTCCACCCCCACCGCGCCGTGCCGTTTCGACATCTTGCCGCCATCCTGCCCGTGGATCATCGGCACATGCGCATAGACCGGCTCGGGCCAGCCCATCGCCTTGATGATGGGGAGTTGGCGAAACGCGTTGTTCAGGTGATCATCGCCGCGGATGACATGCGTCACGCCCATGTCGTGATCGTCGACCACGACCGCGAGCATATAAGTGGGCGTGCCATCGGAACGGAGCAGGACGAAATCGTCGATCTCGCTATTTTGGACGGTGACGTCACCCTGAACACGATCGGCGATCGTCGTCGCGCCTTCGCGCGGCGCTTTCAGCCGGACGACGAAGGGCTTGTCGCCGCCTTCGGCCGGGTCACGATCGCGCCAGCGGCCGTCATAGCGGATCGGCTGTTTGGCGGCGGCTTGCGCCTCGCGCAAAGCGGTCAGCTCCTCGGGGGTGGCGAAGCACTTATAGGCATGGCCGCTGGCGAGCAGCTGGTGCGCGACCTCGGCATGGCGCGCGGCGCGGGCGAATTGATAGGTCTCCGGCCCGTCCCAATCGAGATCGAGCCAGCGCATCCCATCCAGGATCGCGGCGATCGCCGCTTCGGTCGAGCGGACGCGGTCGGTATCCTCGATCCGCAGCAGGAACTTGCCGCCATGGGCGCGCGCGAACAGCCAGTTGAACAGCGCGGTGCGCGCGCCGCCGATGTGCAGGAATCCCGTTGGCGACGGGGCGAAACGGGTGACGACTTGAGCGGAATTGGCGGCCAAGCGCGGCTGCTCCAGATGAAGAAAAACGATGGCCGGAACCGGCGCGGCGCGCTCTAGCACGGGCTTTCCCGCGCTTCAAATCGGCGCGGGGGCGGCGCTCGCGCGCCCGCGGCTGGCGCTCGAGACGCGGCTGGAGGCGGAGGCCGATCGGCTATTCCTCTGGGCTCCGGTGGCGCTCGGGGCGGGGATCGCTTTGTGGTTCGCTCTGGCGGACGCGGCGGCGTGGCGGCTGGCGTTGCTGTTGCTTGGCGCGGGAAGCGCGGCGGCACTTGCCGTGCAGCGCGGCGGGCGCGCGGCGCGGGCGGTGGGGATGGCCTGCGGGTTGGCCGCGCTGGGGCTTGGCTTGGTTTGGTGGCGCGCTGAACGGGTGGCGGCGCCGGTGCTGACGCGGCCGGTGATCGCCACGCTCGTCGCCAGCGTCGAGCGGATCGAGCCGCTGCCGCCGCGCGGGCTGGTGCGGCTGACGCTCGCGATCGAGACGATGCAGGCGGCCCGCCCTACGCCAGTGCCGAAGCGTGCGCGGCTCAATCTCGCGGTGGAGGACGCGCCCGGCGGACTGAGCGAGGGCGCGGTGCTTCGTTTCCGCGCCCGGCTGTTGCCGCCGCCGCCGGCCGCGGTACCCGGCGCTTATGACTATGCCCGCGTCGCCTGGTTCGCGGGGATCGGCGCGACGGGCAGGGCGCTCGCCCCGGTGGCGGTGCTACGCCCGGGGCCGCGGCGCGCGGGCCTGCGCACCGCGCTCGCCGAGCATATCCGCGCGCAATTGCCGGGCAGCGCGGGGGGTGTGGCGGCGGCGCTCGCGACCGGCGACCAGGGTGCGATCGCCCTGGAGGATGCCGAGGCGATGCGCCGCGCGGGGCTCGCGCATCTCCTCTCGGTGAGCGGGCTGCACATCACCGCGGTCGTCGGCGCGGTGCTGCTGCTGGTCGAGCGGCTGCTCGCCTTGTGGCCCTGGGCGGCGCTGCATCTGCGGCTGCGGCTGATCGCGGCGAGCGCGGCGGCGCTCGCCGCGATCGGCTATACCTTGCTCACCGGCGCCGAGGTGCCGACGGTGCGCTCCTGCGTCGCCGCGCTGCTGGTGCTGGCGGCGCTGGCGCTGGGGCGCGAGGCGCTGACCTTGCGGCTGGTCGCGAGCGGCGCGCTGGTGGTGCTCGCCTTGTGGCCCGAGGCGCTGATGGGGCCGAGCTTCCAGCTCTCCTTCGCGGCCGTTGCCACCATCATCGCCTTGAGCGAGGTGGGGCCGCTGCGCCGCCTGCTGGAGGCGCGGGAGGAGGGGTGGGGCGCGCGGCTGCTCCGCCAGGCGGCGGGGCTGCTGGTCACCGGCGTGGTGGTGGAGGCCGCGTTAATCCCCATCGGGCTGTTCCATTTCCACAAGGCGGGGCTTTACGGCGCGCTCGCCAATATCGTCGCGATCCCGCTGACCACCTTCGTGATCATGCCGGCGGAGGCGCTGGCGCTGGTGGGCGATCTGCTCGGCATCGGCGCGCCCTTTTGGTGGATCGCCGGCGGCGCGCTGGAGGGGCTGCTGTGGCTCGCGCGTTGGACCGCCGCGGCGCCGGGCGCGCTCGCGCTGCTGCCGGCGATGCCGGTCGGCGCTTTCGCGCTGATGATCGGCGGCGGGCTGTGGCTGGTGCTGTGGCAGAGCCGCTGGCGGCGCTGGGGGCTGGTGCCCGCGTTCGCCGGCGCGCTCTGGGCGCTGCTGAGTCCGGCGCCGGACCTGCTGGTGACGGGCGACGGGCGCCACGTCGCTTTCCGGCTCGATGATGGCCGGCTCGCGATCCTGCGCGAGCGGACCGGCGATTATGTCCAGGCGATGCTCAGCGAGAATGCCGGGCAGGACGGCACGCCCTGGCTGATCGACGCGAGCCCGAGCGGCCGGTGCAGCGCCGACCTTTGCCTGGTCGATCGCCGGGCGGGTGGCCGCCGCTGGCGCATCCTCGCCACGCGCAGCGCCTATCCGGTGCCTTATCGCGCGCTGATCGCCGCCTGCGCCGAGGCCGACATCGCGGTGAGCGAGCGCCGCCTGCCGAAAGCCTGTACGCCGCGCTGGCTCAAGCTCGATCGCCCCGCGCTGGCCAAGAGCGGCGGGGTCGCGATCTGGCTCGCGTCCCCCCGCGTCGCGACCGTCGCGCGGCCGGGCGACGCGCACCCCTGGGTCAGTCGTAGCGCCGGAGCAGCCCCGCGAGCTTCCCCTGCACGCGCACCTGCCGAGGATCGTAACGCTGCGGATCATAAGCGCGGTTGGCGGGATCGAGCCGCACCATCGTCCCCTCGCGGCGGAAATATTTGAGCGTCGCCTCGCTATCGTCGATCAGCGCGACGACGATCTCGCCGTCGCGCGCGACTTCGGTGCGGCGGATCAGCGCATAGTCGCCGTCGAGAATGCCGGCTTCGACCATCGAGTCGCCCGCCACTTCCAGCGCGTAATGATCGCCCATGCCGAGCAGCGCGGCGGGCACCGCGAGCATCGCCGAATCCTCGAACGCCTCGATCGGCACGCCGGCCGCGATCCGGCCGTGGAGCGGGATCTCCACCACGTCATTCGCGGGCGGCGGAGCGGGGCGGAAATTGTCCGGCTTCGGATCGGGCTTCGCGGCGCGCTTCTTGGGCTCGGCGCGCTCGGGCATCCGCAGCACCTCCAGCGCGCGGGCGCGGTTGGGCAGGCGGCGGATGAAAGCGCGTTCCTCTAGCGCGCTGATCAGCCGGTGCACCCCGGACTTGGACTTGAGATCGAGCGCCTCCTTCATCTCCTCGAACGAAGGCGACACCCCCGTCCCCTCCAGGCGATCGTTGATGAAGCAAAGCAGTTCATGCTGTTTGTGCGTCAGCATAGGGCCTCCGGTGCGAACGAACGCCGAACGATTAGGAAACATCTGGAACGCTGTCAAGCGATGTCGAGGATTTCCGCCGAGTCGCCGATCGCCGCTGCCGGGGCATGCGGCGGACGGACGATCAGGCATGTCGCGCGGGCGAGCGTCGCCAGCAACGCGCTGTCCTGTTTGGGCGCGGCGACCACGCCGTCGCCCTGCCACCACCCCCGCAGATAATCCTCGCGCGCGTCGTTGGCGGGCAGCGGCGCGGCGAGGCGGACGCGGCGCCGCCGGGGGAGCGGGTCCGCCGCGCCGGCCATCGCCGCGATTAGCGGGCGGAGGAACAGGGTCGCGGTGACGAAGGCGGAGGCGGGATTGCCCGGCAGGCCCAGCACCATGCCCGCGCCGAGCCGCCCCGCGAGCAGCGGCTTGCCCGGCCGCATTGCGATCCGCCAGAAATCGATCGCGCCGCCCGCCGCCTCGATCGCGGGGCGGACGAGATCGTGATCGCCGACCGAGGCGCCCCCGATCGTGACCAGGATATCGGCGTCGGCGGCGGCGAAGGCGGCGGTGAGCGCCTCCAGCCGATCCGGGAGGATGCCGAGCGGCACGATATCGGCGGGGAGATCGGCGATGAGCGCGGCGAGCATCGCGCCATTGGCCTCGGGCAATTGGCCGGCGCTCACCGGCGCGCCGGGGGGCACGAGTTCGTCCCCGGTCGCCGCGATCGCGACGCGCACCGGGCGATGGACGGGCAGCGCGCCATGCCCCGCCGCCGCCGCGAGCCCGATGGCGGCCGGTGTCAGCCGAGCGCCGGCGGGGAGCAGTTCTTGGCCGTGCGCGAAATCCTGCCCGCGCCGCCGCACATGCCGGCCTTGCGTGCCCGGGCCTTCACCTTCAAGCCACAGCCGCGCACCGTCACGCCGCGCCTCCTCCTGCACCAGCACGGTGTCGGCGCCCGCCGGCATCACCGCGCCGGTGAAGATGCGCACCGCTTCGCCCGCGCCGACCGTGCCCGCGAAGGGCCGCCCCGCCGCGCTCTCGCCGATCACCTTGAACGGCCCGGGTAACTCGGCGAAGCGCAGCGCATAGCCGTCCATCGCCGAAAGGTCCGCACCCGGCTGATCGCGCCGGGCGACGAGCGGCGCGGCGAGCCAACGCCCGGCGGCCGAGGCGAGCGGGCGCGTCTCGATACCCACGCGCGGTGCGGCGGCGAACAGACGCGCTTGGGCTTCGGCGACGCTAAGGAGGCTCATGGTGTTGGCCGTGCCACGGCAGCGTGGGTTGGGGCAAGCGGGGAGAGTGACGATGGAAACGGCGGTTGTCTTTCGAACCCTTATCAGACATTATAAAGAGCAGTACTAGGAACCAGACATAGCAATATGAAAACCGCGCTGGATCTCGATCAAGCTGAACTTGATCCGTTTGAGCGCGAATTCATTTCTCAAATTCGCGAGCATGGCTGGTTCGGTATCCGTGTTTTCGATCCCGAGAAGCAGGAACCTGATTTCACCTACACAACCGGTCTCTTTCACGGGTTGGGTTATCCAGAAATCATTGTGTTCTCTTTACCAAAACAGGTGTCACACGATATCCTCTGGAACATCTATAGTGATGCCCGCGAAGGCAAAGATTTTAAGCCGGAGGTTAGGCTGTCCGGTATATTCGGCAATCACCAGGCAGTGCTTCTGCCTGTGTCTCAAGATTTCTACGTCGAATATCTTGGCTGGAGTCGATGGTTTTACCGGGGTGACGATTTCCAGTGCTTCCAGCTTGTTTGGCCGGACCCGGCTGGCTTTTTCCCTTGGGAGCCGGCTTTTGACCGGTCATTTTCAGGTGATCAGCCCGATTTAACAGCTGACGGTTGGACCGGACTTACGGTCTGATCGCAGCTTCTCACCGCAGTCCGATCCTTTACATTGGCATTTGCAAAAAACCTATTGTAGCGAGCCTATCTGCTCACGCCCGCCGCCGGCGGCTGAACGGCACCGAGAGGATCGCCTTCACCGTCACATCGTCGGTATTCGCGCCGAAGCCGTGGCCGACGCCGAAATTCACCCCCCAGCCGCCGCCGACATCCACGTCCATCACCGCGAACACCGTTTGCTCGCTCTGGGCGAAGGCGCCGAAATCGCGGGTCGTGCCGAAGCCGTCATAGGCCTCCACCCCGATCTCGACCTTCTTCGACAATCGGTAGCTCACCCGCGTATCGAGATCGAAAGCGAGCGGCGCGGGCTCGGGGCCGGAGACGACGAAATCCATGTTGAGATTGCCCGCGACCGTCCAGCGACCGAACCGACCGCCCAATATCGCCTTGAACTCGGCGTTGACGGGGTTGATCGAGAGCGCCTTGTCCTCATAGCCGATCTCGAAATTGCCGCCCCACCACCAGCTTGCCCCCTTGGGCACCGGCCCCAGCCATTTGAGTCGGCCCTTCACGCCATGCGCGGCGAGCCGCCCCTCGCGCCCGATCGTGCCGAGCGGCAGATAGGCGCCGAGCTCGAAATTGCCCGGCAGGCCGAGCGAGAATTCGGGGGTGTAGCGGAAGCGGTTCACCGACGCCTGCTCGCCGACATATTCGATGCCCGGCAGCCCGCTCGGCACGTAATTCAGATGAACGTCGAGCCCGGTGTCCCAGGGGTCGTTGAGTTCATCCATATAGACTTGGATTTCCTCGGGTGCGGCATAAGCGGGGCTCGCCGCCGCCAACCCAACCAGACCGATCAGCCCCCGCCACCGCACGCTTCGCCTCCCTTTTCGAGCGTATCTGCCAGCGATTGCAAGGAAGCGCTTGCGAAATCGCGCTGTTTTGCGCGTGACCCGTCGCTGCCACGCACAACGTCACTCCGGACTTGTTCCGGGGTCCACCGTCGTGCCAGGCATTGCCAAGGGGAGGCGTGAACCACGGTGGCTGCCGGAATAGGTCCGGCATGACGAGAGGTGCTTAGCCCAGCTCGCCGCGCACCCAATCGCCCGACTGCCCGCCCGATTTCGCCAGCAGCGCGATCGGGCCGATCACCATCGCGCGGTCGATCGCCTTCGCCATGTCGTAAAGCGTCAGCAGCGCGACCGAGACGGCGGCGAGCGCTTCCATCTCCACGCCCGTCGGCCCGGTACAGGCGCAGGTCGCGCGGACGGTGACGCCGCTTTCATCGGGCAGCAGCTCGACGCGGACATGGCTGAGCGGCACCGGGTGGCAGAGCGGGATCAGCTCGCTGGTCCGCTTCGCCGCCATGATCCCCGCGACCCGCGCCACGGCGAGCGCGTCGCCTTTCTTGCCGCTCCCTTCCGCGATCGCGCGCGCGGCTTCGGCGGACATGGCGATCCGCCCCTCGGCGGTCGCCTCGCGCGCGGTGCCGGGCTTGGCGCCGACATCGACCATGCGCGCCGCGCCGCTTTCGTCGAGATGCGTCAGCTCAGCCATCTTCATGCCCGAGCAGCGCGCGCGTCGCGGCGGCCACGTCGTGCGCGCGCATCAGCGCCTCGCCGACCAGGAAGCAGTCGATCCCGCGCGCGCGCATCGCATCGAGATCGGCGCGGGTCGACAGCCCGCTTTCGGCGACGAAAGTGCAGCCGGGCGGCGCCTTGTCGACCAGCGCATAGGTGCGATCGAAGCTGACGGTGAAATTGCGCAGATCGCGGTTGTTCACCCCGATCAGCCGCGATTTGAGCTTCAGCGCGCGCTCCAGCTCCTTCGCGTCATGCACTTCGACCAACACGTCCAGCCGGCATTCGATCGCCGCCGCCTCGATCTCGGCGAGAGTCGCGTCGTCGAGCGCGGCCATGATCAGCAGGATCGCGTCCGCCCCCAGGGCGCGCGATTCGGCCGCCTGCCAGGGATCGACCATGAAATCCTTGCGCAGCACGGGCAGCGCCGTCACCGCGCGCGCGGCCTGCAGATAGCTGTCATGCCCCTGGAACCAGGGCTCGTCGGTGAGGACCGAGAGGCACGCCGCGCCGCCCGCTTCATAGGCGCGGGCATGGGCGGGGGGATCGAAATCGGCGCGGATCACGCCCTTGCTCGGGCTCGCTTTCTTGATCTCGGCGATCAGCGCGGGGCCGCTCGCCGCCTTGGCGTCGAGCGCGGCGCGGAAACCGCGTGGCGGGGTCTGTTCGGCGATCTGCGCGTCGAGCGCGCTCCACGGCGTGCACGCCTTGCGCGCGGCGACATCGGCGCGCTTGGTTTCCAGGATACGGTCAAGAATGGTCATAGGCTATCCAGCGATCGAGCAGCGCGCGCGCCGCGCCGCTGTCGAGCATTTCCGCGGCGAGTGCCGCGCCTTCGGGCAGATGGGGAGCGCGCTCGGCAAGCACCAGCGCGGCGGCGGCGTTGAGGCACACCGCGTCGCGATAGGCGCCGCGCTCGCCGGCGAGCAGGCGCCGCAGGGCGGCGGCGTTGTAGGCGGGGTCGCCGCCCCGGATCGCGGCGATCGGGTGGCGGGGGAGGCCGGCATCCTCGGGTATTATCCGCGCGGGCAGCGTGGCGGCGCCGACCCGTTCGACGATGCTGGGGCCAGCGCCCGAAAGCTCGTCCAGCCCTTCCTCGCCCGAGACGACCAACGCCGCCTCGGTCCCGAGCCGGCCCAGCGCCTCGGCATAGACGGGCGCGTAATCGGGCCGCGCGATGCCGATCAGCTGCCGCCCGACCCGCGCCGGATTGGCGAGCGGCCCCATCAGGTTGAAGATGGTGCGCTTGCCGATGCGGCGGCGGATCGGGGTGATGCGCTTCATCGCCGGGTGATGGTTGGCGGCGAACAGGAAGCAGATGCCGATGTCGCGCAGGCTCGCCTCGGCGGTCGCGCCGGCGCGCTCCATGTCGAGGCCGAGCGCTTCGAGCGTGTCCGCCGCGCCCGCCTTGGACGAGGCGGCGCGGTTGCCATGCTTGGCGACCGGCACCCCCGCCGCCGCCACGACCAGCGAGACGGCGGTCGAGACGTTGAGCGTGTGGTGGCCGTCGCCGCCCGTCCCGCAGACGTCGATCGCGCCGGCGGGGGCGTTGATCGGGATCAGCCGTTCGCGCAGCGCCTTGGCGGCTTCGGCGATCTCGGTCGCGGTCTCGCCGCGTTCGGTGAGCGCGATCAGGAAGTCGGCGATCGCCTGTTCGCTCGTCCGGGCGTCGAGGATGTCGGCGAAGGCTTGCGCCGCCTGCTCGGGGGCGAGCGGCGTGGAGGGATCGGGGAGATATGTCATCCGAGCCATACCAATCCCACCTTCCCCGGCGAAGGCCGGGGCCCAGCGACGCGCGGGCCGGCACGGCGCGCGACGCTTCCGGCGACGGCGCCACTGGGCCCCGGCCTTCGCCGGGGAAGGGCTGGACGGGCAAAAATGGTCAAGGGCGGTGTCCAGCGCTCACGCCACGGCCTTTACGCCCGCGAGCGCCAGGAAATTGGCGAGCATCGCATGGCCGTGCTCGGTCGCGATGCTCTCGGGGTGGAACTGCACCCCGTGGATCGGCAGGCTTTCGTGGCGGAAGCCCATCACCGAACCGTCATCGGCGGTCGCGTTCACCACAAGCCCCTCGGGCACCGGATCGACGATCAGCGAGTGATAGCGGGTCGCCTGGAACGGGGAGGGGATGCCGGCGAACAGCCCGGTGCCGTCATGCCGCACCGGCGATGTCTTGCCGTGCATCAGCCCGCCGCGCACCACCTGCCCGCCGAAATGCTGGCCGATCGCCTGATGCCCCAGGCACACGCCGAGCAAGGGCTTGCCGACTTGCGCGCACGCCGCGACCAGATCGAGCGAGACGCCGGCCTCGTTCGGCGTCTTCGGCCCCGGCGAGATCAGGAAGGCGTGGGCGTTGCTCGCCAGCGCCTCGGCGGCTGTCAGCGCGTCGTTGCGTACCACGCGCACCTCCGCGCCCAGCTCCATCAGATAATGGACCAGGTTCCAGGTAAAGCTGTCATAATTGTCGATGACGAGGATCACCGGCGCGCCCTTAGCGGGCGGGCGGGGCGGTGGGAAGAGCGAGCAGCGCGGCGAGGTCCGCCTTCCAGAATTTGGCCCAGGTGTGGGTGCCATGCCCCTTGGTCTCGGCGCTCGCCGGGATCAGGATGGTGCGGGCACGCGGCATCCGCTTGGCCATGCTCTCCTGGAAGCCGAGTTCGGGCGGGTTGATGAAATCGTCCGCCGAGTTGATCCACAGCACCGGCACGGTGATCTTCTCGAGCGCAGGCGACGGATCGTAATTGCGCGAAGCATCGAGGAAATAGAGCGCGTCGTTCGCATCAAGCTGGCGCGCGCGCTCGAATGCGGTGTCGAGCGCGGCCTCGGCGGTGGCGCGCGTCGGGAACTGCGCCTGCGCCGCGACCGGATTGAGCCCGGCGATGATCAACAGATTGGCGGCCGCACGCACCCCCATCGCCGGCGGGCTGGTATAGTCGCCCCCGTTCCACGCCGGATCGGCGCGGATCGCGTCGATCGCCATCTTGCGCCACATCCGGTTGCGCCCGGCGAGCGCCACCGGGTTGCAGGCGAAGGGCGCGAGCCGCTCGGCGAAGCCGGGATAAGTCTCGCCCCACACGAAAGCGTGCATGCAGCCCATCGAGGTGCCCAGGATCAGCTTCAGCTTGGTGATGCCGAGCTCCTCCGTCAGCAGCCGGTGCTGGAGCGCGACCATGTCGTCATAATCGTAATGCGGGAATTTCATCCGCAGCCCGTCGCTCGGCTTGGACGAAGCGCCGTGGCCGATATTGTCCGGCAGGATCACCAGGGTCTTCGCCAGATCGAGCGGCGCGCCGGGGCCGTAAAGTTCGTCGGCGAATTGCGGCACCAGGAAATTGCGCCCCGATCCGCCGGTGCCATGGAGCACCATCACCGCATTGTCGATCGCCCCGCGCGCGTCGCGATGCGCGGTGCCGAGCAGGCGGTAGTGAAGGCCCACCTCGGCCATGGTCTCGCCCGATTTGAATCGCACATCGCGGGCGATGAAATCGCCCTCGCGCACCGGCCAATCGGCGGCTTGAGCGGGCAGGGCGAAGCACAGGGCGAGCAGAGCGAGCAGACGGGTCAACATCGCATGAGCCTAGCGCCGGCCGTTACGGGGTCAACGCTTGTTCAGCGGCCGGAAAGCTCGCACCTGCCACACTGGACGACGAAAGGATCGATGCCATGCGGACGCTTCTTCTGGCCGCGCTGATCGCGCTTCCCGCGGCCGCCGCCCCGGCGCAGCAGGCGGATGACAGCTATCAGGCCGAGCCGCCGCAGCGCATCCGATCGATCCTGATCAAGCCGGGCGAGGATTGCCCGAAGGCCGAGGGTAACGAAGTGGTGGTCTGCGCGCCGCTCGAAAGCCCCTATCGCGTCCCGCTCAGCCTGCGCAACGAAGGCCCGATCAAGCCTCAGAACCAGGCCTGGGGGGCGCGCGCGCTGACGCTTGACGAAGTCAGCCGCCGGGCGAGCGGCATCCCCAACACCTGTTCGCCGATCGGCACCGGCGGCCAGACCGGCTGCACGCTGCAGCTGATCCAGCAATGGCAGGCCGAGCGGAGCGCCCGCGCCCGCGGGCAGTGACCCGGGCGCCGCGTTAGGCGGGCGTTGGAGACGACGCCCGCCCGCATCTCTCACCCCTCCGCCAGCGCCATCGTCCGTTCGATCGCGCGCTGGAAGGCAGGGCGCGCCGCCAGCGCGTCGTACCAGCGCTGGACGTTGGGCGCGGCGTCGATCGAAACCTCGGCGAATTGGCGGCGCCACAGCCAGCTGAAATGCACGATATCGGCGATCGACAGCGCGTCTCCGGCCACGAATTCCTGCTTGGCGAGCAGATCGTTCAGCACGCTGACGATGCGCAGCGCTTCGCCGCCGAAGCGATCGATCGCGAGTGGGATCGGCTCCGGCGCGAACTTGCGGAAGAAGCCGGCATTGCCGAACGCCGGGCCGAGGCCGGAGGCGTTGAAGAACAACTGCTCGAACACGCGCGCCCGCGCCGGGCCGCTCGGCGGGAGCAGCTGGCCGCTCTTCTCCGCGAGATAGACCAGGATCGCCGCGCTCTCGCTCAGCACGAAATCGCCGTCCACCAGCACCGGCACCTTGGCATTGGGATTCAGCGCCATGAAATCAGGTGCTTTCTGCGCGCCTTTGCGGATGTTCACGCCGATCAGCTCGTAATCGAGCCCCATCTCCTCCAGCGCGATCGGCACCTTCACGCTGTTGGGTGTGGAAAAGGCATAGACTTTCAGCATCATGCGGTCCTTTCCTGGTTCAGGCCTGAGCCGCCATGCGGCGCGCGACATCGGCCGCGCTGATTCCTTCGAGCGCCAGGCCCAGCGTTCCGCTTTCCTCGATAACCCGGCGCAATTTCTGTGTCATCGCGATGCGGGTATAACGGCTGGTGAGCGGCGGCAGCGCCGCGATGCCATCGGCGATCTCATGCGCGCGGGCGAGCAGCCGGTCGGCGGGGACGATCTCGTTGACCGCGCCATAGTCCTTGGCCGTTTGCGCATCGAGCACTTGCCGCGTCAGCACGAAATAGCGGCCGCGGATCGATCCGATCACTTCGGGCCAGAGCGAATGGATGCCGTCGCCGGGCACGATGCCGAACTCGAAATGCGGCTTGTCCTGGAACACGGTTTCGGGCGTGGCGAGGATGATGTCGGTCAACAGCGCATATTCGCTGTGCAGCAGCACCGGCCCGTTGAGCGCGCTGATCATCGGCACTTCGATGTCGAGGATGTTCGACAGTACCTTGCGCCCTTCGCGCAAGATCTTGTCATAGCCTTCGGGGGTGAAGAAATCGAAGCCTTCGGGATCGATCGCGTCCATGAAGGCGTCGCCGGTGCCGGTCAGGATCACCACGCGATTGTCACGATCCTCGCCGACTTGGTGGAACAGCTCGACGAATTCCTCGTGCGTATGGCCGTTGAACAGCAGTTTGCCGCCATTGGTGTGGAGCGCGATTTCGAGCACGCCATTGTCCCTGCGCGTCAGCTTCGCATGGGGAAAAGCGTTTTGATAGGTCGCCAATTTGCTCATCATGTCCTCCATCGACCCGGCGATACGCGGCGGGTGTGGGGCGTAGATAGCGTGTTCAGGCTGGGGACGGATCGCGGCTCGAGGCGATAATGTCCATTCCGGTGGGGAATGGATGGCGCGCTATTTTCGGGTCCAACGATGTCCGAGCGTCGCGAGCCCGATCAGCATCCACACCGCGTTCAGCGCGGTGGACGGCACCGCGCCATGCCAGCCACTATTGACGATGAAGCCGGCCGCGCCCGCTACGTTCATCCACTGGAACGCCGCCGACTGCCCGGTAAGCCGTCCGCTCGACACGAGCAGATAGGCGGCGAGGATCGTCACCGCCCCCGCCCAGCCGATCGCTTCGATCGCCCAGCTCACGCCGCCGCGAGGTTCCGCAGCACGTAAGGCAGGATGCCGCCGTTGAGGAAATATTCGAGCTCGTTCACCGTATCGATCCGGCAGCGCGTCTCGAAACTTTCGGTCGAGCCGTCGGCGCGGGTGAGTTTCACCGTCACATTCTGGCGCGGCTTCAGCCCGGCGACACCCTCGATGGTGAAGGTCTCGCTACCGTCGAGCTTCAGCGTCTGGCGGTTGACGCCTTCGGCGAATTGCAGCGGCAGCACGCCCATGCCGACCAGGTTGGAGCGGTGGATGCGCTCGAAGCTTTCGGTGATCACCGCGCGCACGCCGAGCAGATTGGTGCCCTTCGCCGCCCAGTCGCGCGACGAGCCGGTGCCATATTCCTTGCCGGCGATCACCACCAGCGGCGTGCCATCGGCCTTGTGGCGCATCGCCGCGTCGTAGATCGGCATCACTTCGCCGTCATACCGCGTCATGCCGCCCTCGACTCCGGGCACCATCTCGTTCTTGATGCGGATATTGGCGAAGGTGCCGCGCATCATCACTTCATGATGCCCGCGCCGCGCGCCATAGCTGTTGAAGTCCGCCTTCGAAACCTGGTGGTCCTGCAGATAGATGCCCGCCGGGCTTGTCGCCTTGATGCTGCCGGCGGGGCTGATGTGATCGGTGGTGATCGAATCGCCCAAAATGGCCAGCGGCTTGGCGTCGATGATGTCGCCCACCGGCGCGGGGGTCATTTCCATGCCCTCGAAATAGGGCGGGTTGGCGATATAGGTGCTGCCCGCGCGCCACTGATAGGTGTCGGACGGGGCGACCTCGATCGCCTGCCAGCGCGCGTCGCCGGCATAGACATTGCCGTAGCGTGCGCGGAACATCGTATTGTCGATGCTCGCGTCGATCAGCGCGCGGATCTCGTCGTTCGAGGGCCAGATGTCCTTCAGGAACACGTCCTGCCCGTCAGAGCCCTGGCCGATCGGCGTCTCGACCATGTCGCTCGTGACCGAGCCGCGCAGCGCATAGGCCACCACCAGCGGCGGCGAGGCGAGGAAGTTCGCGCGCACGTCCGGCGACACGCGGCCTTCGAAGTTCCGGTTGCCCGACAGCACCGAGGCGGCGACGATGTTGTTGTCGTTGATCGCCTGGCTGATCGGCTGGGCGAGCGGGCCCGAATTGCCGATACAAGTGGTGCAGCCATAGCCGACCAGGTTGAAGCCGAGCGCGTTCAGATCCTCGGTCAGCCCCGCTTTGTCGAGATAATCGGTGACGACCTGGCTCCCCGGCGCGAGGCTGGTCTTGACCCAGGGCTTGACTGCGAGGCCCTTCGCCCGCGCCTTGCGCGCGACCAGGCCGGCCGCGACCAGTACCGAGGGGTTGGAAGTGTTGGTGCAGCTGGTGATCGCCGCGATCACCACATCGCCGTCACCGATATCGTGACCAAGCCCTTCCACCGGCGCCCGCTCGGCGGCGGGCTTGCTATAGGCCTTGGCGAGATCGGCGTTGAACACGTCATCCACCGATTCCAGCGCCACCCGGTCCTGCGGCCGCTTGGGGCCGGCGAGCGAGGCCTGCACGGTGCCCATGTCGAGCTCGAGCGTGTCGGTGAACACGGGGTCCGGGCTCGAGGCGTCGCGCCACAGCCCCTGCGCCTTGGCATAGGCCTCGACGAGCGCGAGCTGTTCGTCGCTGCGGCCGGTGAGGCGCATATAGTCGATCGTCTTGTCATCGACCGGGAAGAAGCCACAGGTCGCGCCATATTCGGGCGCCATGTTGGCGATCGTCGCGCGATCGGCGAGCGGCATCGAATCGAGGCCGGGGCCGTAGAACTCGACGAACCGCCCGACCACGCCCTTGGCGCGCAGCATCTGGGTGACGGTCAGCACCAGATCGGTCGCGGTGATGCCTTCCTTCAGCGCACCGGTGAGCTTGAAGCCGACGACTTCGGGGATCAGCATCGACACCGGCTGGCCGAGCATCGCCGCCTCCGCCTCGATCCCGCCGACGCCCCAGCCGAGCACGCCCAGGCCGTTGATCATCGTCGTGTGGCTGTCCGTGCCGACCAACGTATCGGGATAAGCGATGGTGTCGCCGCCGTTCGCCGAGGTCCACACCGCCTGGCCGATATATTCCAAATTCACCTGGTGGCAGATGCCGGTGCCCGGCGGCACCACCTTGAAATTGTCGAGCGCCTGCGCGCCCCATTTCAGGAACTCGTAACGCTCGCCATTGCGCTGATATTCGATCGCGACATTGTCGTCGAACGCCCGCGGGGTGCCGAATTCATCGACCATCACGCTATGGTCGATCACCAGATGCACCGGCACCAGCGGGTTGATCTTGGCCGCGTCGCCGCCGAGCTTGGTGATCGCATCACGCATCGCCGCGAGATCGACGACGCAGGGCACGCCGGTGAAATCCTGCATCAGCACGCGCGCCGGGCGGTACTGGATCTCGCGCTCCGAACGGGGGTTTTGCTGCCAATCGATCAGCGCCTGGATGTCATCGGTCGAAACGGTCTTGCCGTCCTCGAAACGGAGCAGGTTCTCCAGCAGCACCTTCATCGAGAAGGGCAGGCGCGACACGTCGCCCAGCTTCGCCGCGGCCTTGGGCAGGCTGAAATAATGATAGGTCTTGCCGCCCACCTGCAGGCTGTCGCGGGTGCCGAGGCTGTCCTGTCCGATCGCGGTCATGGGCGTCCTTTCCAAGTTCAGGCGCGAAAGGCGGCGCGGAGGGCGCCGCGAGAGATGCGCCAGCGATTGGCCAAGCTGGCGCGCGATTGCAAGGGGGGAGGGCGGAGCGGCGCGTCGCGAGGGCAGGAATGTGGAAGGGGACAGCCGTCGCGGACACCTCGCCGTCCGCTAAGAATCCAGCGTCGCCCCAGCGGAAGCTGGGGCCTCGGGCAACTGGGGCGGACCGCGATCCGCGAGGCCCCAGCTTTCGCTATGCTTCGCGCTAAGCGGACAGCAAATGCGGCTCCCTCAACCCGTCGCCAAAACCTCCGCGATCAGATCCTTGCGGCTGAGCTTCCCGATCATCGTCTTGGGCATGGTCAGCCGCACGACGACCTCGTCCACTCGCTCATGCTTGCCGAGCTGCGGGTTGAGCCAGTCGCGCAAGGCGCTCCCCTCCGCCGGGACGCCCTCGTTCAGCGTCACATAAGCGCGGGGCTGCTCGCCGCGATAGGGATCGGGCACGCCGATCACCAGCGCTTCCTTCACCGCCGGATGCTTGTAGAGCACGTCCTCGATCTGGCTGGGGAACACCTTGAAGCCGCCCACCGCGATCATGTCCTTCAGTCGATCGACGATCGCGACAAAGCCGTCGGCGTCGATCTGGCCGACATCGCCGGTGCGCAGCCAGCGGCGGCCGTCGGCATCGGTGACGAACACACCCTCGTCGGCGTCCGGACGGTTCCAATAGCCCTGCATGATCTGCGGGCCTGCGATCACGATCTCACCGGGCTCGCCGTCAGGGGCGGGGCGGGTGGGGTCTTCCTTGTCGACCAGGCGGATATCGGTCGCGGGGAGCGGCTGGCCGATCGTCCCCGATTTGCCCGCCGCCTCATAGGGATTTGCCGAGACGACGCCCGAGCTTTCCGACAGGCCATAGCCTTCGATCAGCGTCGCCCCCGTGGCCGCCTCGAACTTGGCCTTCAGCTCGGCGGGAAGCGGCGCGCCGCCCGAAATGCACACCCGAAGCTTGGAGAAATCGGTCTTGCCGAGCGCCGGGTGATCGAGCAGCGCCTGGTACATGGTCGGCACGCCGGGGATCGCCGTGACTTTCGCGCGCGAAACCGCCTCCAGCGCCTGCTGCGCGTTGAAGCGGGGGAGCATCACGATGCAGCCGCCATTCACCACCGTGCGATTGAGCACGCAAGTGTTGGCGAAGACGTGGAACAGCGGCAGCACGCCCAGGATGCGGTCCTCCTGGCCCGGGTGCGGATCGATCGCGTTGACCTGGCGGGCGTTGGCGGAGAGATTCTGGTGGCTGAGCATCGCCCCCTTGGGCGTGCCGGTGGTGCCGCCGGTATATTGGATCAGCGCGATGTCCCGCTCGGGATCGATCGCGGGCGCGGTGAAGCGGCCGCGATTATGGATCAGCTTGGAAAATGCCATGATCCGCGGATCATTGGGCTTGGCGGCGACCTCGCTCTGCTTGAACCAGCGATAGAGGATCGATTTCCCCGTCGGCAGCGCGCCCGCCACCGAGCCGACCACCAGCCGCTCGAGCTCGGATTGTTCGAGCACTTCCAGCGCGGTCGGCAGCAACGCCTTCGCGGATAGCGTGAACAGCAGCCGGGTGCCCGAGTCCGCGACCTGATGCGCTAGTTCGGCGACGGTGTAGAGCGGCGAGAAATTCACCACCGTCGCGCCCAATTTCAGGATGCCGTAATAGGCCGCCAGATAATGCGGCACGTTGGGCAGGAACAGGCCGATCCGGTCTCCCTTGCCATAGCCCAGCGCGGCGAGCCCCGCCGCGACGCGGTTCGCACCGTCCAGCGTTTCGGCATAGCTGTAATGGCGCCCAAGAAAATCGATCAGTGGCTTCTGCCCGCCCTTGGCGGCCGCCTCATCGAACAAGCCTGCCATGCTGAGCGGCGGAAAAGGGAAGTCCCACGCGGTGGGGTGGCGATAGGCGGCGCGCCAGATATTCTGCATGCCGCACCGTAAGGCGCCGCGGCGCCGGCGCGCAAGGGGAGGGCGTTCAGGTGGCGTGCCGCGCTGAAACCAATGCCAACGCCATGCCGGCGACGGACGAAGCCGGGGTCCGCTCAGCTCAGCCGGCGCGTCCAGGTGACGAGCAGCGAGATCGCCATCACGCCCAGATCGATGCCGGCCTCGATCCGCTGCGGCGATTGATCGGTCGCGTCGTGGGTGAGCACGCGGATATCGGCGGAGGGGTGACGCTGGGCGAGCACGAGCAAGAGCAGGGCCAGCGCGGCATAACCCATCATCCTGCGACGCATCGGGACCTCCTAGGAGGGTTAAGCATAATGCGATCGTCACGACGAATCAACGCCGATCGGCCCATTTCGTCGGCAATCCGTGCTTGACCAATTCCACAAAAAACGGCACCATGGATAATGAAACGCGCGATTGCTCTTGTATACGCACTGTTATCGAGTGGGTGTACCAGCGTTCCGACTAGTGGACGCGCGGGGGACCATTGGTATTTTGGCTTGGTCCGTGTAACTTATCCCGAAAAGCACGGCGATCTGATCGCCGCCAAGGTGCGCAATCTAGGGCTTGGTTTCGACGGCGGCTTGTATCTCGGCTGGCATGGATCGGATTTCGTCTTTGCCCGGCCGGAGGATTGCCGGATCGTGATCATCGTCCGCGACAAGGCCGATGTCGCGCAGGCGAAGAGTCTGGTGCAAGGGGTGGAGGGCGCATGTCTGGTTGGAAAAGGATCGTAGCGCTGGGCGCGGGGCTGATGCTGGCGGGCTGCGCCACCCAGCACGGCAACGTCCTGATCTTCGGTACCAACACCGTGGTTGGCCTGAAGCTCGGCACCGAAGTGACGCAAGTGCCGACGCTGCAGCTGGGCTATGCCCGGCAGGAGGCGGTGGTGATGCCGCTGCTCGCCAATACCGGGGCCGCGGGCGCCGCCTGCCCAGCCGGGTTGGCGAGCCCGAGCGCCGGCCAGCAACAATCGCTGCTCGACGCGTGCAAATTCCTCGCCACGCGCGGCTCGGAGGAGGACACCTATTCGGTATTGGCCAGCTTCGGCGCAAAATTAGGCACCGATCAGGCGCCCAATGGTCAAACGACACGCGCCGGGATCGCGCAATATTTCGCGACCGGTCTGGCGGCGCGCGCGCTCGCTTCGAATGGCGGCGCGGCGGTGGTCGCGAGCGGCCGGGCGGCTGAACGCGCGGCGATCGTGGCGTCGCCAATCGTTCAGGCGCAGATCGTGGAAGCGGCGGAGCGCGCGGAAAACCCGATCGGGCAGCAGAAGCTGCTCCGCCAGCAGGTGGCAGGCGCGATCATCGCGCCAGGGGCGAATGTGCCGGCGATCCTGAAGGCGATGGACGCGGCGATCCAGACCGGCCCCCGCCCGCGCACGGCGTTCGAGCAGGCGTGCGCCGCCGCCGCCGCCCCGGCGGATTGCGCGGCCGTGATCGCGCGCGGCGACGCGCTCGACAATCTGAGCTTGAGTGATTGGCAAAAGGCGGCGGCCGCCGCGAGCGGAGGGCAGTGACATGGCGGTGACGTTCGTGCGGACCTTCACCGATCAGCCTTCGTCCGTCGCCTGGGCGGGCGAGATGCACGCCAAGGGCTATAGCGTCGCGGTCAGCGATGCGAGCGATGACGTGCAGTTGCTGGATAGCGACAATGCCGATTGGGCGCAGGTGCCCGCCCAACCCGGCGGCTATTTCGTGGTGATGGCGTTCAACAAGAGCGGGCAGGCGAGCGACAACGCCACCGCTTGATGCATCCTGCGTTGACGCGGCACGATCTCGACCCGTTCGTGCCGAGCGAAGTCAAGGCACGTGATCCGGGCACAAGGTTTGGCATCTCGCCCCTCGACTTCGCTCGGGACGAGCGGTTCAGCGATGATACGCGATGCTCAAGCTTAGCGACATAATTGTTTAGAACGAAGCGACCGGCGAGGGGGCCTCCCTCGCCGGTCATCACGTCACTTAGCCTCCGCCGCTTCCGGCTTCTTCTTCTTGGGCTTCTTGGGCGCGGCCGGTTCGATCTCGAAGCTCAGCGCGTCGTCCTTCAGCTTCACCGTCACCTCGCCGCCATGGACGAGCTTGCCGAACAGCAACTCCTCCGCCAGCGGCTGCTTTACCTTCTCCTGGATCAGCCGGCCCATCGGGCGCGCGCCATAGAGCTTGTCATAGCCCTTGTCGGTCAGCCATTTGCGCGCGCCATCGTCGAGCTTGATGTGGACGCCGCGGTCCGCCAGCTGCAACTCCAGCTGGAGCACGAACTTGTCCACCACCCGCGCGACGACTTCCGGCGGCAGATAGCCGAACGGCACGATCGCATCGAGCCGGTTGCGGAATTCCGGCGTGAACATCCGCTGCACTGCCTGCTCGTCCTCGCCCTCGCGCGTCAGGTTGCCAAAGCCCAGCGTCTCGCGCGCCATGTCGGCGGCGCCGGCATTGGTCGTCATGATGATGATCGCGTTGCGAAAATCGACCGTCTTGCCGTGGTGGTCGGTCAGCTTGCCGTTGTCCATCACCTGCAACAGGATGTTGAACAGGTCCGGATGCGCCTTCTCGATCTCGTCGAGCAGCAGCACCGAATGCGGGTTCTGATCGACCGCGTCGGTGAGCAGGCCGCCCTGATCATAGCCGACATAGCCCGGAGGCGCGCCGATCAGCCGGCTGACCGAGTGCCGCTCCATATATTCGCTCATGTCGAAGCGCTGGAGCGGGATGCCGAGAATCGAGGCGAGCTGGCGCGCGACTTCGGTCTTGCCGACGCCCGTCGGGCCGGTGAACAGATAATTGCCGATCGGCTTGTCCGGATCGCGCAGGCCGGCACGCGACAGCTTGATCGCCGAGGCGAGCTTTTCGATCGCGCCGTTCTGGCCGAACACCACGCGCTTCAGATCGGTCTCCAGCGAGGCGAGCGCCTTGGTGTCGTCCTTCGACACGCTCTTGGGCGGGATGCGCGCCATCGTCGCGATCACCGCTTCGATCTCCTTGGCGGTTATCGTCTTCTTGCGCTTGGCGGGCGGCACCAGCATCTGCATCGCGCCGACTTCGTCGATCACGTCGATCGCCTTATCGGGCAGCTTGCGATCGTTGATGTAGCGCGCCGAGAGCTCCACCGCCGATTTGATCGCGTCGGGGGTGTATTTCACCGAGTGGTGATCCTCGAACGCGGTGCGCAGGCCGGCGAGAATCTTCACCGTATCCTCGATCGAGGGTTCGTTCACGTCGATCTTCTGGAAGCGGCGCAGCAGCGCGCGGTCCTTCTCAAAATGGTTGCGGAATTCCTTGTAAGTCGTTGAACCGATGCAGCGGATCGTCCCGCCCGAAAGCGCAGGCTTGAGCAGGTTCGAGGCGTCCATCGCCCCGCCGCTGGTCGCGCCGGCGCCGATTACGGTGTGGATCTCGTCGATGAACAGGATCGCGTGCGGCAGCTTCTCCAGCTCGTTGACGACCGCCTTCAACCGCTCCTCGAAATCGCCGCGATAGCGCGTGCCGGCGAGCAGCGCGCCCATGTCGAGCGAATAAATGACGGCGGGCTTCAGCACATCGGGCACATCGCCCTCGATGATCTTGCGCGCCAAGCCTTCCGCGATCGCCGTCTTGCCGACGCCCGGATCGCCCACATAGAGCGGATTGTTCTTCGAACGGCGGCAGAGAATCTGGACGGTGCGATCGACCTCGGCGGCGCGGCCGATCAGCGGATCGACCTTGCCGCGCTTGGCCTTCTCGTTGAGATCGACGGTGAACTGCTTCAGCGCGCTTTCGCCCTTGCCGCTCTTCGCCTCGGCCTTGGGCTTTTCCTCTTCGGCGCCCTTGGGGTTGGCGGGCTCGGCGGGGGTGCCGCCCTTGCCGACGCCGTGGCTGATATAGCTGACGGCATCGAGGCGGCTCATATCCTGCTGCTGCAGGAAATAGACGGCGTAGCTCTCGCGCTCGCTGAACAGCGCGACGAGCACGTTCGCGCCGGTCACCTCGTCGCGGCCGGAGCTTTGCACGTGCAGGATCGCGCGCTGCACGACGCGCTGGAAGCCGCTGGTGGGCGAGGGATCGGTCGCCTGCTGCACTTTCAGCGCTTCGAGTTCGGTATCGAGATAATGGGCGACGGTGCGCTTCAACTCGCTCATGTCGACGCCGCAGGCGGCCATCACCTTGCTGGCATGTTCGTCGTCGATCAGCGCGAGCAGCAGATGTTCGAGCGTCGCATATTCGTGGCGGCGCGAGGAGGCGGCCTCAAGCGCCTTGTGAAGGGTGGATTCGAGAGCGGAGGCGAAGGACGGCATGGGTAACTCCTATCGGCCCACAGGCCGGGCCGAGGCTTTAGATGTTGGGATGGCCGCGCGGGGCATCAAGCACTTGACAGCAAGCGTGCAGGGGGCGGCGGGAGCGCCGGGAAGAGGCGGCGAGGCCATCACCGGCGGAATAGCGCCTCCGCGCTTGCTCTATGGTGAACCGCGCGTTGTTTATGCGCCTCGATCCGCGCGATTTCCGCCTTCAGCAGCGCGATCCGCCCCTCCAGCTCGGCAAGCGAGAGCGGATCGAGATCCTGTTTGGCCAGCAGGGCGATCGGATCACCCGGCCGGGGCGGCGGCGCGATGTCGTCGGTGTCCATCGGCGAAAAGTCGCCCCGATGCGTCACCCTGTCAACGGCAATCGCGGTGCTTGCGGTAAATGCTTATCAGCGCGGCCCTCATGACGTCAGGTACCGCACCAAGCGCGGTTGACCGGTAAGACGTGCTGCCGATAAGGCAAGACGCACCAAGGGGCTGATCGGGGGCTGCGCGATGACCGACCTTCCAGCGACGATGCTGGCGATCGACCCGGTCACGCCGTGCCCGGCCGAAGCGCTCGTGCCGGTGGAACGGCCGGTGCCGAGCCCCGCTGCCGGCGAGGTGCTGATCCGCGTCGCCGCCGCCGGCGTCAACCGACCCGACGTGCTGCAGCGCCAGGGGCTCTACCCGATGCTGCCCGGCGCGCCCTCGATCCTGGGGCTCGAGGTGGCGGGGGAAATCGTCGCGCTGGGCGAGGGGGTGGAGGGCGTGCTGCTCGGCCAGCCGGTCTGCGCGCTGCTCGGTGGCGGCGGCTATGCCGAATATGCCGTCGCGCCGGCGGGCCAGTGCCTGACGGTGCCCGAGGCGCTCTCGATGGTCGAAGCCGCGGCGATGCCCGAAACCTTGTTCACCGTGTGGACCAATTTGTTCGAGCGCGCTTATGCGATGGAGGGCGATACGGTGCTCGTCCATGGCGGCACCTCGGGCATCGGCACGATGGCGATCGCGCTTGGCGCGCTGTTCGGGCTGACGGTGATCGTGACGGCGGGCAGCGACGCCAAATGCGCCGCCGCGCTCGATCTCGGCGCGGCGCACGCGATCAATTACCGGACCGAGGATTTTGTCGCGCGGGTGCGCGCGATCACCGGCGGCAAGGGCTGCGCGGCGGTGCTCGACATGGTGGGCGGCGATTATGTCGCCCGCAACCTGCAATGCCTGGCCGATGACGGCCGCCACGTCTCGATCGCGGTGCAGGGCGGGGTGATGGCGACGATCCCGTTGTTCGAGGTGATGCGCCGCCGGCTGACGCTCACCGGATCGACGCTGCGCCCGCGCGACGCGGCGTTCAAGGCACTGGTCGCGGACGAACTCGCGCGCACCGTCTGGCCGCATGTCGAGGCCGGGCGGCTGAAGCCGGTGATCGACCGCACTTTCCCGCTCGCCGAGGCCGGCGCCGCCCAGGCGCGGATGGAGGCGGGCGATCATGTGGGGAAGATCGTTCTGACGATCGGGTAGGACAGGGGTAGGGGCTCGTTCTTGTTCATGCTAGGGTCGGAAAATGGAAAGATTGATCGATCCCGCGCCCGCCGATCGCGACTGGGAAGAGCGCGCCGTTGGCTTGGACGATACTGCGGCATCCCGGATGCTGGCGTCGGGCCAGCCGGTTCACATCGTGCGCCCAACAACGCCTGAGGGCTTCGTGACCCGAATATATCCCGATGGACGCGAAGAATTGATCCGTGTGGACCTTGCGGAAGCGGCGCGCTTGCTCGGCAATTGACCGTGCCCCGGTTGTGGGTCGTGGCCGGCCCGAACGGCGCGGGTAAGACCACCTTGGCCGCGGAACGCCTTGTGCGGCGTGTTCCCGTCGTCAACCCTGACAGCATTGCGCTTGACCTGCCGCGCCTGGCTGGCCGTCTGGATCAGCGTGAGGCGGGGGTTCGCGCGCTCCAGGCGCGGAAGGGTCTGCTTGCCCACCGCGTCGATTTCGCGATCGAGACGACGCTGAGCGGCCATGGCATTCTGCGCTTCTTGGATCAGGCGCGCGATGCCGGTTACGAGATCAGCCTGAATTATGTCGGCTTGGCCACGCCCTGGCTTGCGGTAAGACGCGTAACCGATCGCGTGCTGGCTGGCGGTCATGAAGTCCCGCTTGATCAAATCATGCGGCGTTACCGGCAAAGCCTTCTCCAATTGCCGAAAGCGATGGGCGTTGCGCACCACACGCGGCTGTTCGACAATAGCGACCTTCGAAGGCGGCTGATCGCCGTCCTCGATGCCGAGGGGATAAGATGGCTGGCCAATGACCTACCGATTTGGGCGCGCGGCGTGATCGATCCTTTCACGCTGGGCTGCCGCTGATTTGCCGCGCCAAGTCCACGCGAAAATTGGCACGCCCCCATCCGATTTCGCTTTTGGCCGGCGCCGGCGCTGATAAGATCGTAAGCGAGTCGGGCAAGGAGACGGTGCGTGCTCGCGTTGGTTGCGGCGCCAGGCAATCTGGTGTTCGTCTGTGCGTTGGTGCTGATGCTGTTGATCGGCGCGGTGCAAGTGCTCGGTCTCGCCGGCGATGTTGATGCCGATCTCGATGCCCATATCGACGCGGACGCCGATCTTCTCGGCTGGCTGGGCATCGGGCGGTTGCCGCTGTTGATGCTCCTCGTCGTTTTTCTTGGGCTCTTCTCGGCGGTGGGGCTGCTCAGCCAGCAATTGGCGCATGATCTGGCCGGCGGATATCAGAGCGGCTGGCTGGCGGTGCCGGCGGCGTTCGCGCTCGCGCTGCCGCTCACCGGGCTCGCCGCGCACGGGCTCGCCCGGGTGCTGCCGCGCGACGAGACGAGCGCCATCGAGCTGGACACGCTCACCGGGCGCACCGCGCGGATCGTGATTGGCCGGGCGACGCCCGGTTCGCCGGCGCGGGCGCGCGTGGAGGATCGCTTCGGCCAGGCGCATTATGTGATGGTCGAGCCGAACGGTCCCGCGGAGCGCTTCGAGGAAGGCGAAGTGGTGCTGCTCGTGCGGCATGAGGCCGGCCGGTTCCTGGCGATTTCGCGCGGCGATCATCTGTTGCCGCGCTTGGAGGGATAAGATGAACGACATCGTGGCGCAGGGCGGCTCGACGCTGCCCTATATCGTGGTGCCCGGCATCGGGCTGCTCACGCTGCTGATCCTGGGGCTGGTGCTCGCGCGCCTCTACAAGCGCGCGTCGAAGGAGATCGGCTTCGTCCGCACCGGCTTTGGCGGCGAGAAAGTGGTGATCAACGGCGGCGCGCTGGTGCTGCCGGTGTTTCATGAGACCATGCCGGTGAACATGAACACCGTGCGCCTGGCGGTGGAGCGCAAGAACAACGACGCGCTGATCACGCTCGATCGGCTGCGGATCGACGTGAAGGCCGAATTCTATGTCCGCGTGCGGCCCGATGCGCAATCGATCGCGACCGCGGCGCAGACGCTCGGTCTGCGGACGATGAATCCGGAAGCGCTGAAGGAACTGGTCGAGGGCAAGTTCGTCGACGCGCTGCGCTCGGTCGCGGCGGGGATGACGATGGCGCAGCTGCACGAGCAGCGCAGCGATTTCGTGCAGAAGGTGCAGCAGGTCTCCTCCGCCGATCTGGCGATGAACGGGCTGGAGCTGGAAAGCGTGTCGCTGACCGGGCTCGACCAGACCTCGATCGAGCATTTCAACGCCAACAACGCGTTCGACGCCGAGGGCCTGACCAAGCTCACCGAGCAGATCGAGCTGCGCAAGAAAGCGCGCAACGATATCGAGCAGGATACGCGCGTGCAGATCGAGACCAAGAATCTGGAAGCGCAGCGCCAGTCGCTGCTGATCGCGCGCGACACCGAATTCGCCCGGCTGGAGCAGGAGCGCGAGGTGGAGATGCGCCGCGCGGCGCAGGCGGCCGAGGTGGCACGCGAACAGTCGCTGCGCCAGCAGGAGGCGGATCAGGCCCGGATCGAGGCCAAAAGGCTGGTCGATGGGCAGCAGATCGAGGCCGATCGCGCGGTGCAGCAGGCCAAGATCGCCCAGGCCCAGGCGCTGGAACTCGCGCGGCAGGAACAGCAGATCGCGGTGCAGAACAAGAGCCGCGAGGAAAGCCAGGCCAAGGCGGAGGCGGATCGCGCCCGCGCCGCGGCCGTTGCGGCGGAGCAGCAGGTCGTCTCGGCGCGGGAGGCGGAGATCGCCGAGCGCGAGAAGCGGATCGAGCTGATCAACGCCGCGCGCGAGGCCGAGCGCGCCGCCATCGCGGTGAAGGTTCAGGCCGACGCGGAGAAGCAAGCCGCCGCCGACCGCGCCGAGGCCGCCCGCCGGCTCGCCGAGGGCGAGGCGGAGGCCGCCAAGCTGCGCGCCGAGGCGGATCGCGTTCGGATGGAAGTGGAAGCGGCCGGGCAGCGCGCGATCAACGAGGCGGCGAACATCCTCTCTTCGGAAACGATGTCGCTCCAGACGAAGCTCGCGCTGTTGAAAGTGCTGCCCGAGGTGATCCGCGAGGCTGCCAAGCCGCTGGAGGCGATCGATTCGATCAAGATCGTCCAGGTGGACGGGCTCACGCGCGGCGCGGCCGCCGGGGGCGCGGCGAACGACGAAGGGGATCGCAATCTGGCGAACGCGGCGGTCTCGGCGGCGCTGCGCTATCGCGCTCAAGCCCCGGTGATCGACGGGCTGATGCGCGAGCTGGGCTTCGAGGGCGGCTCGCTCGATGGCCTGGTCGCGAGCGTCGCGGCAACCCCGCTCGCCGGCCCAGCGCCGGAGCAGAAGATCGAGGCGGCCGAATGACCCCCATCCTCCACGAATATACCGCCTCGGGAAACTGCTACAAAATCCGCCTCACCGCCGCGCATCTCGGGGTGGCGCTGGAGCGGCGGGAGTATGACATCCTGAACGGCGAAACCCGCACGCCCGACTTCCTGGCGACGGTCAACGCCAATGGTCGCATTCCCGTGCTCCAGCTCGGCGATCGCTTCCTGCCGGAAAGCAACGCGGCCTGCTGGTATCTGGCGGAAGGATCGGCGCTGGTCCCCGAGGATCGCTTCGCGCGGGCCGATCTGCTCCATTGGCTGTTCTGGGAGCAATATAATCACGAGCCCAACATCGCGACCTTGCGGTTCTGGCGGCGCTATGTTGGCGAGGAGCGGCTGAGCGACGCGCAGCGCGGGCAGATCGACGCGAAACGGACGGCCGGGGCGGCCGCGCTCGCGCTGATGGACGCGCGGCTGGCGGCGCGGCCTTTCCTGCTTGGGGAGGCATTCAGCCTGGCCGATATCGTGCTTTACGCCTATACACATGTCGCCGAGGAGGGCGGCTTCGATCTTCGCACCTATCAGGCGGTCGGTGCCTGGCTCGCTCGGGTCGCCGCCCAGCCTGGTCATGTGCCGATGGATGATGTGGCCGCGGTGTGACCGACACGCGACGAAATCGTGGCGCTGGGAAGATTAAAAATGTAACAATGAAAGGGCAGAGCGGCGCGGCGAGGGGTTAAGGAAGCGCGAATGGCATCGCCGGAGTTTTTGATCGACGACGCCCTGGGCGACGCCGCCGATTTCGCCCAGTCCGCCCCCGCGATCCCCGAGCAGGAGATCGAGCGGCGGCGCTTTCGCACGATCTGGATTTCGGACGTCCATCTCGGCACGCGCGGCTGCAATGCCGAGCTGCTGATCGACTTTCTCGATCATGTCGATAGCGAGACGCTCTATCTGGTCGGCGACATCATCGACGGATGGCGGCTGAAGAAGCGCTTCTATTGGCCCGCCGCGCATAACGACGTGCTCTGGCGGCTGCTGAAGCGCGCCAAGCGCGGCACCAACGTAATCTATATCCCCGGCAATCACGACGAGGTGTTCCGCCAATTCACCGGGCTCGATTTCGGCGGCATCGCGATTCGGCGCAAGGCGATCCACGAGACGGCTGACGGTCGCCGCCTGCTCGTGCTGCACGGCGACGAGTTCGACGCGATCACCCTTGCGCACAAGTGGCTCGCTCATGTCGGCGATATCCTTTACAACGCGCTGATGGCCGCCAATGTGTGGGTCAATATGTTCCGGCGTACCTTCAACATGCCCTATTGGTCGCTTTCCAAACACGCCAAGGCGAAGGTGAAGAACGCGGTCGAGTTCATCTCCAATTATGAGACGGTGGTCGCCGAGGCGGCGGGCGCGCGCGGGGTGGACGGCGTCGTGTGCGGGCACATCCATACCGCCGAGATCCGCACGATCGGCGGCATCGCTTATTATAATGACGGCGACTGGGTGGAGGGCTGCACCGCTTTGGTCGAGCATTTCGACGGCCGGATGGAGCTGCTCCACTGGGTGGACGAGATGCGCGCGCGCGACGCGGCACCGGCGGCGCCGGCGCCCGCCGCGCGTGTGGCGGCGCTCGCGGCTTGACGGCCTTGCGCATCGCGATCGTCACCGATGCTTGGAGCCCCCAGGTGAACGGGGTGGTGCGCACGCTGCAATCGGTGCGCACCGAACTCGAGCGCCAGGGGCATGAGGTGCTGGTGATCAGCCCCGAGCGCTTCTATTCGATTCCGTGCCCGACTTACCCGGAAATCCGCCTCGCCTTCGCGCGCACCGCGGCGGTGGGAAAGATGCTCGCCGATTTCGCGCCCAACGCGATCCATCTCGCGACCGAAGGGCCGGTATGCCTTGCCGCGCGGCGCTGGTGTCTGGCGCGGGGCTTTCCGTTCACCACGGCCTATCACACGCAGTTCCCGGATTATGTCTCGGCGCGGATCGGCATCGATCCTGAGTGGATCTGGCGCTACATCACCTGGTTCCATTGGCCGTCCCAGGCGGTGCTCGCCTCCACCGCCTCGATCGCCGAGGCGTTGCGCGCGCATGGGCTGACGCGCATCCGTTCCTGGGGGCGGGGCGTGGATCTGTCGCTGTTCGGCCCCGGCGTCGCGCCCGATCCGACGATCCGGGCGTTGCCGGGGCCGGTGCAGCTCTATGTCGGGCGCGTGGCGGTGGAGAAGAATATCGAGGCCTTCCTCGCGACCGATCACCCGGGCAGCAAGGTGGTGGTGGGTGATGGCCCGGCGCGCGCGACGCTGGAGGCGCGCTATCCGGAGGCGCATTTCCTGGGCGCGAAGTTCGGCGTCGATCTCGCCAAGGCTTATGCCGCGGCGGACGTGTTCGTCTTCCCCAGCAAGACCGACACCTTCGGCCTGGTGATGATCGAGGCGCTGGCCTCGGGCCTGCCGGTCGCGGCCTATCCGGTGACGGGGCCGGTCGACGTGCTGAAGCCGGGCGTCGGTGTGATGGACTATGATCTGGGCGCCGCGATCGCCGGCGCGCTCCAGCTGAACCGGGCGGCTTGCGCCGCTTACGGCAAGAGCTTCACCTGGGAAGCGAGCACTCGCCAATTCCTCGACGCGCTGGTGCCGGTGGGGGCGGAGCGGGAAGCGGCTTGAGGCGCTGGCTTGCACTGCTGGCAATCACGGCTTTGGCGATGCTGGGCGGCATGTATTGGTCCGCGGCCGCCATGCCGGTCGCGCGACGTCTGACCATTACCGTTGCCGATTGGCCGGCGGGAACATCGCCGCTACGGCTGGTTCTGATCAGTGATCTTCATGTCGCCGGTCCAGAAAATCCGCCGGCGCGCTTGTCTCGCGTAGTCGCGCAGGTCAATGCGTTGCGCCCCGACATTGTGTTGATCGCGGGCGATTTCGTGACCGAGAAGCGTTCGGCGACACGGCTCTATGGGGCGGCGGAGGCGATCGCACCGCTACGTGATCTCCGTCCCCACCTCGGGTCGTTCGCGGTGCTTGGCAATCATGATCATTGGTTGAGCAGTACCGAGGTTCATGCCGCCCTGGCCGGCGCCGGCATTCGCGTGCTCGACGATCAAGCCGCGCGGGTCGGCCGGATCGCGATTGGCGGTATCGATGATGTCTTCACGCGGCGTGGCAAACTTGGGCCCACGCTGCACGCGCTTCGCCCTATGGGTGGCTTCCCGATTCTGTTGACTCACAGTCCGGACGTGTTTCCCGATGTGCCCGATTGGGTGCCATTGACCTTGGCCGGCCACACGCATTGCGGGCAGATCGTTCTGCCGTTGATCGGGGCGATCTCCACCGTGTCGCGGTATGGCGCGCGCTTCCGTTGTGGCGTAATCCGTGAACACGGCAAAACGCTGGTGGTGTCGGCGGGCGTGGGCACCAGCTTGTTGCCCCTCCGTCTAGGCGCGCCGAGCGATTTTTGGGTGATTGATCTGGTTCCGCACGCGCCGGCATAACCCTTGCCCTCTCGCCCCAAGCCGATTAAGTCAGGCGTGTGACGAGGCCGCTCCGTGATGGGGCGGCCCTTATTGTTTCTATCGGAGATTGATCCGCATGGCCCAGCCGCTCATGCCGCACGCGACCGCCGCCTGGCTGGTTGACAACACCGCGCTCAGCTTTCCCCAGATCGCCGATTTCTGCGGGCTGCATATCCTGGAAGTGCAGGCGATCGCCGACGATACCGCCGCGACCAAGCTCACCGGCCGCGATCCCGTCCGCGCGCACGAGCTGACCTTGGAAGAAATCGAGCGCGGCCAGCGGGACCCCAATTACCGGCTGAAGATGCTGAAAGGTCCGGAACAGGTGCGCCGCACCAAGGGCCCGCGCTATACGCCCGTCTCCAAGCGGCAGGACAAGCCGGACGGCATCGCCTGGATCATCCGCAACCATCCGGAGATTTCGGACGGGGCGATCTCGAACCTGATCGGCACCACCCGCACCACGATCGCCGCGATCCGCGATCGGACGCATTGGAACATCGCCAACATCGTTCCCAAGGACCCGGTGACGCTGGGCCTATGCTCGCAGCGCGAGCTCGACGCGGTGGTCGCCAAGGCGGCGAAGGCGGCGGGGATCGAGGCGCCGGTCGACAACCGGCTGGAGGGCGATCGCAGCGCGCTGATCGAATCGCTGCGCGCCGAACGCGCCGCGCGCGACGCCGCGCCGGAGGAAGCGCCGAGCTTCGAAGACCCGTTCCGGCGGTAGATTTACAAGGATTATCCCACCGTCATGCCGGACTTGTTCCGGCATCCACCGCGGTTCTCGTCCTGCGAGCGGCGAGCTTGGCGCGGGGGTGGACCCCGGAACAAGTCCGGGGTGACGTGGGAGAAGCGGACGGGCCGCGCATGGGGGAGACGAATTGGCCACGAACGCCGATGCCGAACTGGTACCGAGCGCCGAGTTCGTGCCGACCAGTCATAAGGGGCTGACCTATCCGTTCGGCGCCGCCGCCCCCGCGGCCGGCGAGGTGCGCGAGGTGGTGCCGGGCCTGCGCTGGGTGCGGCTCGCGGTACCCGGGCCGCTCAAGCATATCAATTGCTGGCTGATCGCGGACGAGGGCGGCGACGCGCTGGTCGATACCGGGATGAACACCGATGGCGCCCGCGCCGAGTGGGAAGCATTGCTCGCCGGCCCACTCGCGGGGCTGAAGCTCACCCGGGTGATCGGCACCCATTTCCACCCCGATCATGTCGGCCTCGCCGGCTGGTTCTGCGCGGCCCATGATTGCCCGCTGGAGATGACGCGCGGCGAATGGCTGACCGCGCGGATGCTCGCCGCCGATGCGCGCGACGCGGTGCCCGAGGAGATGCTCGCCTTCTGGCGCGGTGCGGGTTGGGATGAAGCCGCGATCGATCATGCCCGGCAGCGGGGCTGGTCGGGCTTTCGCCGGATCATCGCGCCGCTGCCGCTCGGCTATCGGCGGCTGGTAGAGGGGCAAAGCGTCACGATCGGCGGTCATGCCTGGCAAGTGGTGGTTGGCAGCGGGCACAGCCCCGAACATGCCT
>Ga0310345_10000853_pt1 | contig 38458 bp, 38 predicted proteins | sample HC15DNA20500_MG_FD_204667 | JGI IMG/M metagenome (GOLD analysis project Ga0310345, IMG submission 204667) | Marine microbial communities from station ALOHA, North Pacific Subtropical Gyre - HC15-DNA-20-500_MG | ecosystem: Environmental > Aquatic > Marine > Oceanic | place: Pacific Ocean: North... | reverse complement strand
CGCTGCCGCTGCCGCGCTCGCTGCCGCTGCCGCGCTCGCTGCCGCTGCCGCGCTCGCTGCCGCTGCCGCGCTCGCTGCCGCTGCCGCTGCCGCTGCCGCGCTCGCTGCCGCGCTCGCTGCCGCTGCCGCGCTCGCTGCCGCTGCCGCGCTCGCTGCCGCTGCCGCTGCCGCTGCCGCGCTCGCTGCCGCGCTCGCTGCCGCGCGCGCTGCCGCTGTCCGCGGTCGTCGCCGAGCTTGATGAACGAATAGGACCGTCCCCGAACAACCGGAGCCGACTCGTCGCTGCCGCTGCCCGCGGTCGTCGCCGAGTTTGATGAACGAATAGGATCGTCCCCGAAGAACCGGAGCCGACTCCGCGGTCGTCGCCGAGTTTGATGAACGAATAGGATCGTCCCCGAAGAACCGGAGCCGACTCGGAGCCGACTCCACGGTCGTCGCCGACTTTGATGAACGAACGAATAGGATCGTCCCCGAAGAACCGGAGCCGACTCACGCGCGTTCCTCGGCCGCCCCCTCCCGCGCGGCGGCTCGCTCGTGAAAAGACATCTTGCCCGGCCAGACGAAGTGGCGCGCATACGCCTCCTCGATCCGGCGGTCGCCGGTCTTCGTGAACCGAAGGCGCCGCCGCGGGCCCTTTCCGCGCGTCACGTAGGGGACGATGGACGGCACGAGCTTCAGATCGTGCGCGTGGTACCGGAGGATGCGGAGCAGGCGAGAGAGCCGCGTGAGGTTCCCCTGGATCACGCGCTCGAGATAGGGGATCCGGCCGAGTCTCCAGTCCTCCACGTGCGCCGGCGCGAGGATGCTCATGGTGACCAGGACGTCGACGGGAGCGACGACCTTGCCCCGGCGCAGCAGCGCGTCGCACGCGCGAACGATCCGCGGGTACATCGGATCGCTGCGATAGGACTCGACGGACACGTAGGCGGGACCCTTGCGTCCCCGCCTTCCTCTCCGAGCGCTCGGCACGGCGCGAGTATGTCCGGACCGGCCCGGCGGCGCGAGCCTCGCTGCTGACGCGACGGTGGCAGGAGCCCGGTTGCGTCCGCGGCGAATCGCTGGACATGCTCGCGCTCATGAGCAACCCGCACCATCACCACGGCATCGACTACATCGAGATCTCCGTCACCGACATCGAGGCCGCCAAGGCCTTCTACGGCGGCGCCTTCGGGTGGAGCTTCAACGACTACGCGCCGGGGTACTGCGGCTTCGTCGACCACTCGAGAGGCGACGTCGAGGCGGGCGGGTTCGCGCGCGTGGAGGAGGTGACGGGCGGCGGCCCGCTGATCGTCCTCTACTCGGTGGCCCTCGAGGCGAGCCTCGCCGCGGTGCAGTCGAACGGAGGGGTCGTCACCAAGGACATCTTCGAGTTCCCAGGCGGCCGGCGCTTCGAGCTCACCGACCCCTTCGGCAACCGCCTCGCCGTCTGGACCCCGGGCTGACCTATTCCCAGTACTCGCCCTCGAGCACCGCGACTGCGCCGCCTTCGACCGGGAGCTCCCCCGCGATGACGCCGCCCGGCGACAGCGTCAGCGAGTAGCTCGAGAGGTCGAGCCAGACCGAGGCGGGGGTGGTCTCGCAGGTGGTCCGGGCGAGCGTCCCGGGGGGCTCGCCGGCGGCGGGCTCGACGGTTCGCGCCCCGGCGTCGTCTTCGCTCGAAGTGCAGGGGCCGAGGCCGATCTCGAGGCGGTCGCACATGTCGAGCTGGTCGTCGCCGACGCCGCGCCAGAGCTGGAGCGAGCCGACGCAGCCGTCGGCGTCCACGTGCACCTGGCCGTGGAAGGTCTCGCCCCGGTAGTCGACCCGGGCGTCGAGGTCGGAGGCGCGGGGCGCGCAGCGACAGTCACCGCAGCCGGCGAGGAGCACGGTCGCCAGCAGCGCGGCGCGGATCATCGACCGCCCTCGAGCTCTTCGAGGGTCTTCGGCCAGCTCTTCTTGAGCAGGCGGGAGAGGGAGCGGTCGGCGAGGAGCTTCCCCTCGGTCTGGCAGGTGGGGCAGTAGTTCGCCTCGTTCTCGGCGTAGCGGATGCGCATCACCTTCTGGCCGCACACCGGGCACGGCTCCTTGTACTTGCCGTGCACCGCCATCTCGGGGCGGAAGGCGGTGACCTTGGTGGGGAAGTCGTCGCCGGTCTCCTCTCGGAGGCGCTCGATCCACTCGTTCAACACGTCCTGCGTGCACTGGTGCAGGCGCGCGATCTCCTCGTCGCTCAGCTGACCCGAGCGGCGCATCGGCGACAGCTTCGCGCGGTGCAGGATCTCGTCGCTGTACGCGTTCCCGATGCCGCTGAGGAGGCGCTGGTCGGTCAGCGAGCGCTTCAGGGTGTGCCGCTCCCGGGTCAGCGCGTCCTTGAACGCCTCGAAGCTCGCCTCGAGCGGCTCGGTGCCGCCGCGGTCGAAGTCGGCGAGGTTCTTCTCCCCCTTCACCAGGTGGAGCGAGGCGCGCTTCTTCTTGCTCGCCTCGGTGAGGATCAGCGTGCCGCTCTCGAAGTCGAAGCCGGCGAGGCCCACCCGGCCGGGGATCTTCGCGTTCGGCGCGTCGTCCCACTTGAAGCGGCCGGCGACCATGAGGTGGATGACCACGAAGTGATCTCGCTGGAGCTCGAGCACGATGCGCTTTCCGATGCGGCGCAGGCCCTTCACCTTCCGCCCGACCACGTCGTCGATCGAGGGCTCGACGCTGCGGAGCAGGAACGGGCTCGCGAGGCGGATGGCGGTGAGCTTCTGGCCCACCACCCGCTGGCCGATGGCGTCGATGTAGAGCTGCACGTCGGGGAGCTCGGGCATGGGGCCGCAGCATACCAACCGCTCGGCGGCGTTGCGCGCCGCGACGCGGCGTCCATGTATGGCGTATGAGCAAGACCGCCCGAGAGCAGGTGCAGGGGATGCGCGAGGACCTCCAGCAGCTCCGCGACCGCATCCGCGTGAAGATGCACCTCGCGAGCATGGAGCTCCGAGACCGCTTCGAGTCGATCGAGCCGGACGTGCGCGAGTTCGAGCACCGGGCGGAGAAGGTCACCGAGGAGGTCGGCCACGAGCTGCACGAGGGCTGGGCCCACCTCAAGAAGGCGCTCACCGCCATCGACGACGAGCTCCGCTCCCGCTGAAGCTCGTCACTCGTTGGGCGGCGGGATCCTCGGGGGGACGAGGAAGAAGACGACGCGGTCGTCGAGCGGGGTGAAGCCGTCGCCCAGGACGTCGATGCGGGCTCGGAAGAGCTGCGGGTCGAGGGTGGGCATCACCGTGGTGTTCATGCGGGGCACGATGTCGAAGCAGACCTCGTTGCCCGGGATGACGTTCTCGAACGTGTCCGGGTAGGCGTCGGCGTCGATGCCCGGGCGGTCGACGGTGGTCCATCCGGTGGTGCACGTGCGGCCCGGGGCCGGGGTGCTGCGGGTCTCGAGGCGATCGAGGAAGGCGACCACCGCGTCGACCGTCTCGCCGGGGTCCACGATGTCGGTGGCGCGGGCCGAGACGTCGAGCGGGACCTGCGCGGCCTGATAGATGGCGTCCACCGCCGCGGTGCCGAGCCCGGTGCCGGTCGAGGAGATGCCGATGACGAAGGGGTTCGGGCTGCCGCTCGCGTCGAGGGTGCGGGTCTGGCGGGCGAACTCCCGGAGCATGTCCCGCGCGTCGGTGCCGCCGCTGTTGACGCCGACCACGCGGGCGCCGATGCCGTTCAGCGCGGACATCGCCGCGGCGTAGCTGGGCGGCGTGGGCGAGATGCCCGAGTAGGTGGTGCTCGGGTAGTTGTGGCTGATGGCGTCGGTGATGACGACGATGACCGGGACCGCGTCGGGGCGGAAGCACGCGCCCGCCCGGTGGCCGGCGGCGCAGCTCGGATAGCTCGGCCCGTACCAGAGGGAGCCGCGGCTCGCGAGGCCCCAGAGCGCCGGGATGTGGCTCTCCGGGTAGTCGACGCCGAAGTGGGTGACGAGGCCGTTCACCGCGGACTGGGCCGCGGCCGTGGAGCTGGTCATCTGCTGGCGCAGGTAGAGCGGGCGGTCGCCGTCCGAGAGCGAGCCGTAGCCGCCGGTCGGGTAGTCGTCGAAGCCGCCGACCCCGAACCAGGCGTCCGGGATGCGCATGCGGACCTGCGGGATGATCGTCGAGCTCAGGCTGCTGCGGAGGTTGGCGATCTCGCCGCCCATCGAGCCGGTGGTGTCGACGAGGAAGTACACGTCGGCCTTCTGCAGGCTCGTGTCGAACTGGAGCGTGTCCCGGGTCGGGTCGGGCGGCGCCATGAAGGGCACCACGAACACGAAGTCACCGCGGGTGCGCGGGCTGTCGCTCGGGTCGAGCGCGTCGGTGCCCGCGCCGACCTCGATGAGATCGCTGACGCCGTCGCCGTCGGTGTCCGCGCGGGTCGGGCTCGTGCCCGCCGTGCGCTCGGCCGCGTCGCTCAGGCCGTCGCCGTCGGAGTCGGTGTCGCGGAAGTCGAAGATCCCGTCCATGTCGGTGTCGACCGGCGGGGTGGAGACGTCGGTATCGCCCGCCTCCACGAGGTCGGGGATGCCGTCGCCGTCGGTGTCGAGGTCGTAGCGGTCGTCGAGCCCGTCGGCGTCGGTGTCCTCGAGGGCCTCGATCAGGTCGCTGATCGTGTCGCCGTCGGAGTCGATCGAGTTGTAGTCGGGGACGCCGTTCCGATCGGTGTCCCGGGGGGCCGAGGGATCGCCGCCGATCTCGAACACGTCCTCGAGGCCGTCGCCGTCGTTGTCCCCGTCGCGGAAGGCGGGGCGGCCGTCGCCGTCGAGGTCGGAGGTGCCCTCGATCGAGTCGGGCACGCCGTTGCCGTCGCTGTCGTCGTCGCGGAAGTCGGGCACGCCGTCGAAGTCGGTGTCGACGGGGGAGGTGATCGGGTCGGCGTCGCCGGCCTCGTCGCGATCGAGGATGCCGTCGTTGTCGCTGTCGGGGTCGAGGTAGTCGGGCGCGCCGTCCCCGTCGGTGTCGGTCGACGTGCCGGAGGAGCGACCCTCGTGGAAGTCGCTGATCCCGTCCATGTCGGTGTCGCCGAAGGGATCGAAGCCGGCGTCCATCGGCGGCACCCCGGAGTCGGTCATCGGCAGCCCGGCGTCGGGCATGGGCGGGAGGCCCGCGTCGCGGCTCACGCCGGCGTCGCTCTCGCCGCCGCCGTCGGTGCTCCCTTCGCCGGCGTCGGGCGGGGCGACGCAGACGCCGTCCACGCAGCGACCGCTCTCGCAGTCGTCGCCCGTCGTGCAGCCGTCCCCGCCGCCCCCGGGGTCTGCCGCGCAGCCCGCCAGCAGGATCGTGAGCCCCATCCCGAGCCAGCCGTGACGCCTCATGTGTGCTCCCTCCGTTCGCTCTGGAGGATCACGGTACCACCGGACGCACCGGCCGAGGAGGTCAGGGGAGCCGGAGATCGAGCATCACGTAGAAGAACTGGCTGATCTCGTCGTGGCCGAGGTTCTCGGCCGCCGGCCCCGGGAGGAAGAGCGAGTAGCCGCCCTGCAGCGACACCGCCGGGCTCGGGCGCCAGTTGGCGACGAGGTCGAGCTCGAGGCCGAGCAGGTGCTCCCCGTTGGCGGCGCTCCGCCCGAGCAGCCGCCCGTTCTGGCCCCGCCACGGGCCCTGCGGCTCGGGGAGCGCGAAGCCGTGCACGTCGAGCCAGACGGCGAGCTTGGTGCCTTCGGGCGCGGTCCGGACCCGCACGAAGGCGCTCCCCATGTTGGCCAGCGAGGCGTAGTCGATGATGCCCTAGCGCGCGTGGTTGGCGGGGAAGAGGTTGTCGAAGGTGTCGAGGTCGTCGCTCGGGCCGGTGCCGAAGGAGCCGCCGCCCCGGAGCTCGAAGCCGAGCGCGCCGGCGAAGCGGTAGCCGGCCCAGCCCGCGCCCGCGAAGGCGAGGTGCACGTCCCCGCCGTTCGGCTCCTCGCCGATCTGCGCCATCGCCTCGAGGTCGTAGACGAAGCCGCCCGCGACGCCGTGCATGCGGATCGAGCCGGTGCCGAGGTGGGGCTCCTCGAGGTTGCCGAGGCCGCCGAGGCCGCCCGGCGACGGGTTGTGGTCCGAGAAGCCGTCGTAGCGGTAGAGCACCGTCGGCTCGAGCACGAGGGCCGGCGAGACGACGGCCATCGCGCGCAGGCCGAAGAGCAGCCGGCCGGGGTGCTCGGTGGTCGGGAGCACGGAGCCGAACCCTCCCGGCTGGCTCAGGAGCCAGGCGCCGAACGCGTCGAAGCTGATCCCGCCGAGGTCGACCCGGCCGCGCACCGCGTCGAAGGAGATGCCCGAGCCCCAGGGCGCGGCGCTGATGAGGCGCTGGTTGCCCCACCGGATCTCCTGCCGCCCGACCCGCAGCCACCCCTCGTCGAAGGTGAGCTCGCCGAAGGCCTGATAGAGGTCGGTCGTCGCCAGCTCCTGACCGGTCTGGCCGAACCGGCGCGCGTCGCGGAGCACGAGGACCGCCCGGAAGTTTCGCCAGCGCGCGTCCGCGCCCATCCACACCCGGTGCTCGACCCGGAAGCGGTCGAGGTCGTCCACGAGCGGCGGGTCGCCGAGCAGGTACTCGTAGTTGCCCAGCCGGATCTCGCCTCGCTCGCGCACCCGGAGGATCGGCGAGAGCCACAGCTCACCCTCCCGCAGGACGCTCCGCTCCGATCGCGCCCCGCGCTCCGGCGACTGCGCGGCCGCGACGCTGGCGGTGCAGAAGAGACCGAGGGCGAGGGCGAGGCTGCGCATGGGCGCGACCCTACCGTGACCGCCGGTCGCTTTGGCAAGTCCGCGGCCGGCTCGTTATCTTCGTCTCCGGGGGGAAGGCGATGTTCGACATCCAGAGCCCGTGCGACGAGCGGTGGGAGGCGATGACCCCGCGGGGCGAGGGGCGGCACTGCGCGCGCTGCGATCGGGTGGTGGTCGATCTCTCCCGGCTGACCCGGGCGCAGGCGGAGGCGCGGATGAAGCGCGCCACCGGGCGCGTCTGCCTCGCCGTCCGCCGTGACGTCGTGACCGATCGGCCGGTCTTCCGGCCCGAGCCGGCGGTGGCGCCGCGCTGGGCGGGCGGGCTCGTGCTGGCGGCCGCGCTCGGCGGCGGGTGCGCGTCGGCGGAGGCGGCGCCGGCACAGGTCGAGGTGCACGCCGAGCCCGAGCCGCTCCCGGAGCCCGGGCCCCCGATGGAGCCGGTGACCCGCGACGCCCAGGTCGAGCGAGCGGACGAGGCGCCGACCCTGGTCACCCGCGCCGTCCCGCAGGACGAGCTGGCGCTCGAGCCCGACCCGGCGACGCCGACCGCCGCGCAGCGCCGCCTGACCGCCGACAAGCATCGCCCCACGGTGTACCCCGCCACAGCGCACCCCGCGCATCCCGGCCGCACCTACCTCACGCTGGGGTTCTAGCTCCGGCGTCCAGGTAGCTCTTGGCCTGGAGCGACCACATGCGCGCGTAGAGGCCGTCCGCTTCGAGCAGCTCCGCGTGGGTGCCGACCTCGGCGATCCGGCCACCGTCGAGCACCACGATGCGGTCCGCCATCGGCACCGAGCTGAAGCGGTGGGTGATCAGGATCGCGGTGGCGTCCTTCTTCAGGTCGGCGAAGCGCTCGAAGATCTCGTGCTCGCCCTGCGCGTCGAGGGCGGCGGTGGGCTCGTCGAGCACGAGGATCTTGCTCTTGCGCATGAAGGCGCGGGCGAGCGCGAGGCGCTGCCACTGCCCGACCGAGAGCTCCTCGCCGCCGAACCAGCGGCCGAGCATCGCGTCGTAGCCCTCGGGCAGGCCCTCGATGGTCTCGTCGGCGCCGGCGAGCCGGGCCGCCTCCTTCGCGCGTTCGCGGTCGTCGATGTCGGGCATCCAGCCGAGGCCGACGTTCTCCTGCACCGAGAAGTGGTAGTGCACGAAGTCCTGGAAGAGCACGCCGATGCGCGCGCGGAGCGCCCCGGGGTCGAGCTCGGCGATGTCCTCACCGCCGATCCGGACCTGACCTTCGCTGGGCGGATAGAGGCCGACGAGCAGCTTGATCAGCGTCGTCTTGCCCGCGCCGTTCGGGCCCACCAGCGCGATGGTCTCGCCGGCGCCGATCTCGAGGTCGATGTCCTCGAGCGCGGTCCGCTCGGATCCCGGGTAGCGGAAGGTCACGCCCTCGAAGCGGATCGACGGGCCGCTCTCGTCCAGCTCCGCCTCGGCCGGGGTCACCCGCGCGACGTCGTCGCTCTCCACCGCGAGCAGCTCGAAGAGGTTGTCCATGTAGAGGTTGTCTTCGTAGGCCCGGGCCAGGCTCAGCATCGCGCTCTGGAAGTCGCGCTGACCCTGCCGGAACACCGTGAGGTAGAGCGTCATCGAGCCGAGGGTGATCACCCCGGCCGCGGTCTGCCCGACGATCACGACGTAGATGGCGTAGAAGACGAGCACGCTGAACACGCCGAAGACGGTCACCGCCGCGCCCCGCTTGCGCGCGAAGTCGCGATCCTCCTCGTAGAAGCGCTCGAACAGCGCGCGGTGCTTGCCGAGCAGCCACGAGCCGAGCGCGAAGAGCTTGATCTCCTTCACGTGGTAGTCGGCGGTCAGCAGCTGCTGCAGGTAATAGGCGCGCCGCTCGTCCTGGGTGCGCCGCACCCGCATCGCGTACTGCCCCGCCGCGAAGCGCGTGTCGGCGAGGAAGGGCAGGCTCGCGAGCAGCAGCGCCAGCACCGCCCAGACCGAGAACGAGAGCAGGAGCGCGCAGTAGCCGGTCAGGGTGAGCACGCTGCGGCCGAGCGACAGCCCCTGCGTGATCATCTCGAGGGGGCGCCACGAGCTCTCCTTGCGGGCCCGCTCCACCACGTCCATCAGCGCCGGATCCTCGAAGTGCTTCAGGCTGAGCGAGAGCGTCTTCTCGAAGATGAAGGCGTCCACGTGGAGCGCGAGCCGGGTCCGCAGCAGCTGCGAGGCGTAGCCGAGGTACTGCCCGGAGGTGTGGGTCCCGAGGATGAGCAGCAGCTCGATCGCGACCCAGGTGAGCGCGTCCTCGGTCGGGTGCCCGGGGGTGTCGATCGCCAGCACCACCGCGTCGACGATCTGCTTGCCGACCCAGGCGATGGCCACCGGCAGGGCGGCGTTGACGATCGAGGCCGCGACGTAGCGGCCGGTGAGCCCGGGCTCGACCTTCCACGCGATGCCGATCGCGCGGCGCACGTTGCGGCCGAGGAGGCGGATCTGGCGCGCGGTACTTCTCGGCGGCGAGGCCACGGGCCTCGATTACCACGAAGCGTGTATCCTCGCGCGGCGCATGACTCACCGGCCCGTCTTCGGGGTGAACCTGCCCTGGCTCTTCGGCTCGTACGGCCACGATCTCGCGGTCAACGAGCACTACGCCGACTGGGGCCACGCGTGGAGCGACGCGAAGGCGGCCCGCACCCTCGCCGACGCGCGCGCGCTCGGCTTCGACGCGGTGCGCATCTGGCTCTGCGAGAACGCCGAAGGGATCCGGACCGAAGGCGGACGGATCGTCGGCACGCACCCGGCCCTCCTCGACCACGTGGCCCGGCTGCAGGAGCGGCTCGCCGCCGAGGGGCTCGTCGCCTACTGGACCCTGCTCGACGGCAACAGCTGGAAGCGGGAGGGCGACGCGCTCACCCACCAAGTGCTGAGCGACCCGGAGGCGGCCGCGCGCTTCGCCGAGCGGGTCGCGGCGCCGATCGCCGAGGCCCTCGACCCGGCGCTGACCTTCGGCCTCGAGCTGCTCAACGAGCCCGAGGTGATGACCCACGAGTGCACCGAGGCCCCCTTCGTCGCCTGGGAGACCCTCGCCGAGACGCTCGGCGTGATCGGCGACGCGGTGAGAGGGAGGCACCGGGTCAGCGCAGGCACCATGCACGTCTTCTTGCCGAGTCTCTGGGGCGCGGGGCCCCGGCTCGACGCGATCGACGTACACCTCTACCACCCGCAGGGCGGCCTCCCGCCGCGCTCGCACCTGGCGCGCTACTGCGAGGACGCCGCGGTGGCCGACGCCTTCCTGATCGGGGGCGAGTGCGGCCTGCCGGACGAGGTCGGCGGGGAGGCGCTGCTGAGCTATCTGCAGAACGCGGTGACCGAGCGCTACGACGCGGTGTTCCTCTGGCGGCTCGAGCGGGTGCTCGTCACCCAGGACGAGGCGCGGGCGCCGACGGAGACCGGCGCGCAGGTCGCGCGGGCCCTCGCCCGGCTGAGGGGCTGATGGCGATCCGGCTGCCCCGGTTCCTGGCGCCGCGCGAGCGGCCGACGCGCGAGGCCGGCGACGGGCGCCTGCGCTCGTGGGAGTGGCCGCTCGCCGCCCTGGTGGCGCTGCTGGCGGTGCTCTGGCTCGGCCGCGCGCCGCTCGACACGCCTTACTGGTGGGACGCGGCCGCGGTCTACGTGCCGGGGAGTCAGTGGGTCCGGGACCACGCCTTCGCCGCGTTCCCGGGGGTGTTCCCCAGCCTGCTCGCGCGCGGGCACACCACGCTCTTCTACGTGATCACCGCGGGGGCGTTCTCGCTCTTCGGCGACGCGCCGGCGGTCGGGCACGCGGTGGTGCTGCTCTTCTCGGTGATGACGCTCGTCTACACCTACGCGCTCGGCACGCTCCTCTTCGGCCGGCTCGCCGGGGCGGCGGGCGCGCTCCTCGCCGCGGTGGCGCCGCTGTACCTCACGATCTCCTCGATGGTGCTGCCGGAGATCCCGCTCACCGCGCTGACCATGGCCTGCCTCTACGAGTGGGCGCGGGGACGGCACGTGAGCGCGGCGGTCTTCGGCGTCCTGGTGGTGCTCACCAAGGAGACGGGGCTCGCCTGCGCCTGCGCGGTGCTGGGGGCGACGGCGCTCTGGTCCTGGCGCGAGCGGCGCGTGCGCGGGCGGGCCCTCGCGCTCGGCGGGCTCGCGCCGATGGTCGCGCTGGGGGCGTTCTTCGTCTGGCAGCGCGTGGCCGAGGGCTGGTGGGTGCTGCCCTTTCACGCGGAGCTCTTCGGGCAGGAGCACGACTATCTCTGGTCGGGCGTGAGCACCTTCCACTCGATGGCGCTGGCGGACGGGCGCGCGATCGCCGTCTTCGCCGCGCTGCTGGTGGGCGGGCTGCGTCTCTACCGCGACCGGGAGACCTTCGGCCCGTTCACGCCGGGGCCGGGCGCGCCGCCGCGCTGGGCGATCGCGAGCGCCCTCGCCCTCGTCTTCCTCGCCAACCAGGTCTTCTTCACCAAGATGTGGTTCCTCGAGCGCTACGCGCTCCCCGCTCACCCGTGCCTGACGATCCTGCTCGCCGGGGCGCTGCTCCCGCGGGTCTGGGAGGAGGCGAAGGCCTACGCCGCGGTCGGGCTGGTCGCGGTCGCGGCCACCGCGGCGGTCGCGATCGATCGGGCCGAGGCGGGCGAGGGCTACGCGAGCGGCGAGACGACCTTCCGCTACCTCCACATGGTCGAGGCGCACCGCGAGATCTTCCGCGACCTCGAGGCCCGCGCCGAGCCGCCGCTGATCCTCTCGACCTGGCCGATCAGCTCCGAGCTCCGGGACCCGACGCTCGGCTGGGTCGAGCGCCCCTACGAGGTCGTCGGCATCACCGGCTACCTCGACGGCACCGACGAGGTCCGGGGCGACCGACCGATCGAGGCCATCATCAGCGCCCACGGCATCGGCGACCACGAGGACCTGATGCGCGTGGCCGAGGAGCTCGGGATGCGCCGGACCCGCCGCGCGGTGGTGCGGGGCGCGGTGGTCGACCTCTACGAGCTCAGCGGAGCATCTCCGGCTCGTCGCTGAGGAGCAGCGGGCCGTCCTCGGGCGCGTCCATCACGAGCCGCTGCGGCACGTTCGCGTCGCGGTAGCCGGCGCCCGCGCTCGCCGACTCGTCCGGGTCGCGCTCCCAGCGGCCCACGCCCACGACCGCGACGAGCTCGCCCGGCTCCACGACGCCCTCGCGGTAGCGCATCCCCTTGTTGAAGACGAGGCCCTGGCTGGTGTGCCCCCGCTCCGAGAGGAAGGCCTCGAGCTCCGGCGAGGCGTCGTTCAGGAACCCGGAGGAGAACTTGCCGTCCTTCTCGAGCACGCACTGCACGTACGACGTCTTCACCAGGACCCGGTCGTCCCCGCTCTCGAGGAGGAAGTCGACGCCGTCGTGCTCGTCGATGATCGTGACCCAGTGCCGGTTCTTGCCTCCGCCGCGCTGCTCCTCGACGACGATCCGCCAGTAGGCGCAGGCGCGACCGCTGAGCGGCGCGCGCACGGTCTGCTCGGGACGCGCGTGCCCGACGACGCGCGCGACCTGCCCGTTCTCGACCCGCGCGGCGGGCAGCTTGGGCACGGCCTTCATCGCCCGACGCGCCTTCTGGTCCGAGGAGAAGTACCAGCGGTAGAGGGCGAAGCCGCCGGCGCCGACGGCGAAGAGCGCGATGATCGTCAGCTTCACCATCTCGCGAGCATACCGCTCACGGCGCGGCGGCGGGGGAGAGCCGGGTCTCGGTCGGCAGCCCCAGCCAGCGCTTCACCTCGGCGCGGAACGCCTCGTAGTAGCTGAGCCGATAGTGGAAGGGGTAGCGCCCGTAGGGGTGCTCGGGGTCGGCGGCCTGGGCCTTCGCCTCGCCCTGCAGCGTCGTCAGGCGCGGGACCTGCGCCTCGAGGTCGCGCGCGAGCCGCTCGCAGAAGCGGTAGTAGAAGTCGACCTGGTCGTTCAGCACGTCGACCTTGAAGCGCACGCCGTCGTTGCGGCAGGCGGGCGCGACGTGGAACGCGATCTCGAGCTCGGGCTTGATTTCGCGCAGGCGCGAGAGGAACTCCACCGCCGCGTCGCGGAACGGCGCGTAGTCGAGCTCCCAGAGGAAGCGGGCCTCGTGCTCGAGCTCGAGCGCGAAGTACTTCTCGACCTCCCAGCTCGAGAGGAAGGTGCGTCCGTCGGCCGCGTCGAGCTGCCGGAAGATGAAGCTGGTGACGACATCGAACACGAGCACCTGGTTGACGCGCGCCCCGCGCTCGAGCTTCGGGCCGTGGGTCTTGTCGAGCTCACCCTTGGCCATCGCGAAGCCCCAGGCGTTGGTGTCGTCGACCTCGCGGAGGCGCCGCTCGTCCTCGCGCAGCGCGCCGGTCACCAGGCTCGGGAAGCCGGTGCGGCCGACGTAGTCGAAGATGCGCACCCCCTCGTCGACGAAGGTGGGCCAGCCCGCGGCGCGGAAGCTGTCCGCGGTCCCGCACGAGCCGAGCACGGTGAGGTAGTGATGCGGCCGATCGGTCATGACGAGGCGAGCGCCTGGAGCGCGACCTTGCCGGTCTCGGTGCGCGGCAGGGCGTCCAGCCGGTGGAGCTCGGCGGGGATCATGTACGGGGGCAGCACGCCGGCGCAATGGGCCCGGAGCGCGCGCGGCTCGGCGTCGCCCGCGTAGAACGCCTCGAGGTGCTCGCCGCGCGCCACCACCGCGCACTCGACGACGCCCGGGTGACGCGCCAGCGCGTGCTCGACCTCGCCCAGCTCCACCCGGTGCCCGCGCACCTTCACCATGCGATCGCGGCGACCGTGGAAGCGCAGCACGCCGTCGTGCTCGGAGACGAGGTCGCCCGTCGCGTGGCGGCGCGGCGGCGGCGCGAGGGGGGCGCCCCAGTAGCCGGGGGTGACGGCCTCGCCCTCGACGATCAGCTCGCCGTCCTCGAGGGTGTGCTCCAGATGCGGCAGCACTCTCCCGATCGGGATGGGCGGCGCGTCGGCGGTGAGCGCCTCGACCCGGTGGGCGGCGCAGACGTTGGTCTCGGTCGGGCCGTACCAGTTCTCGAAGCGCGCCCCCGGGCACGCCTCCATCAGCGCCGCGAGCGCGGGGACGGGGAAGACCTCGCCCGCGAAGACGATGGCGCGCAGCGACGAGAGCGCCGCCCCCTGCTCGAGGAGCCGCTGCCAGAGCGTCGGCACCGCGTACATCACCGTCGGCCGGGTCTCGGCGATCCAGGCGGCGAGGGTGGCCGGGAAGAGCAGCGCCTCCCGGGGCGGGTGCAGCACCCGGGCGCCGGCCATCGGCGCGGCGAAGAGATCGAAGGTCGCCAGATCGAAGGTCATCGGCGCGACCGCCGCGATCCGGTCGGCGGGGGTGAGCGCGAGGCGCGCGGCGGCCCACCGCGGGAAGGCGAGGGCGCCGCGGTGATCCCAGGTCACGCCCTTGGGCGCCCCGGTGCTGCCGGACGTGTAGAGGATGAAGGCGAGCCCGTCGGGCGTGGCCCGGTCGACGAGCGGCGCCTCCCCTCGGGCGACCTGCTGCCGGCGCGGCGCCTCGATCCGGCCGGCGAGCCGGGCGTGGGCCGCGTCGTGGAGGAGCAGCGCGGCGCCGCAGTCGGCGAGCGCGGCGCTCGAGCGGGCGGGGGGCGCGCTGGCGGAGAGAGGGACGGCGACCGCGCCGGCGGCCAGGATGGCGTGGAAGGCGGCGCTCCCTTCGCCGTCCCGCGCGGCCAGCAGGCCCACGCGATCGCCGGGCGCCACGTCGAGCGCGGCCGCGATGCCGCCGACCCGCGCCGCGAGCCCCGCATGATCGAGCACGGCATGATCGAGCCCTGCATGATCGAGCACGGCGTGATCGGCCTCGATGGCCGCCTCCTCGCCGAAGCGGGCGGCGGCGTCCGTCAAGGAGGCGGTCAGCGTCGACACGCTCAGAGCCCCAGGTGGGCCGCGAGGATCACCCGCTGCATGTCGCTCGTGCCACTGTAGAGCACCCCGCCGACCGCGTCGCGGAGATGCGCCGGGAGGCCGGTCTCCTCGAGGTAGCCGGTGCCGCCGTGCAGGCGGATCGCGTCGAGGTGCTGCTCGAGCGCCCACTCGCTGAGCCGGAGCTTGGTCAGGCACGCGAGCGGCGCGTCGATCGCGCCGTCGGCGAGCGCGGTCGCGGCTCGCTCGAGCAGCATGCGGGCGAGCACGTAGCGCTCGTACATCTCGACCACCCGGGCGGCGACGAGCTGGTTCTTGCCGATCGGCCGGCCGAACTGCCGCCGGGTGCGCGCGTGCTTCAGCGCCCGCTCGAGCTGAGCGCGCATCACGCCGACCGCGGGCCCGAGGATGAGGGCCCGCTCGTGCAGCATCGCGGTGTGGAAGACCTTCGCGCCGCCGCCGGGCTCGCCCAGGATCGCGCTCGCCTCCACGCGGCAGCCCTCGAGGTAGAGGCTGGTGAGGCTCGCACGCGCGAGGCCCATCTTCTCCATCGGCGCGCCCACCGTGAGGCCCTCGGCGCCTCGCTCCACCACGAAGCCGGTGACGCCCTCCGGCGCGCGCGCGAAGACCACGAAGACGTCGGCGTCGGCCCCGTTGGTGACCCAGAGCTTGCTGCCGCTCAGCCGGTAGCCGCCCGCCTCCGGGGTCGCGGTGGCCGCCATGGCCATCGTGTCCGAGCCCGCCTCGGCCTCGCTCGCCGCGTGGGCGCCTAGCCGCGCCCCGCGCCGCAGGGGCTCGAGGAGGCGCGCCCGGAGCGCGTCGGTGGCGTGGGCCGCGATCGGCGCGACGACCGCGAGCGCGTGGGCGCCGAGGGCGAAGCAGAGGCCCGCGTCCGCCGTCTCGCCGAGGCCCTCCCACGCCTGCGCGAGCTCCGGCCCGCTCAGCTCGGCGGGATCGAAGAGCCCGAACGCGCCGACCTCGCGCGCCGCGTCCCGGAGTGAGCGATCCGCGAGCGTCGCGCCGAGCTTGGCCGCCTCGCGTTGCACCGGGCCGCGCTCGGGGAGCGCCCGCATCAGCCCTTCAGCCTCGCGCGGTCGGGGCTCGCGAGGAGATCGTCGATGCCCCCGGTCCCCTCGTCGAAGAGGAAGGCCGCGCGGTAGCCGTGCTCGCGCGCCTCGGCGAGCGCGGCCACCGCCGCGTCGACGTCGGCGGCGGGGCGGGTGGCGAGGATGGTGTCGCGCACGAGCGACACGTGGCGCGCCGGCCGGAGCGCCTCGGAGCCATGCGCCGCGTAGACGTCGAGCCCGATCCCGTCGCAGCGGCCGTCCTCGATCGGCCCGAGGCCCTGGACCGACGCGGTCACCGGCACCTCGGCGCGGTGGCTGTGCGCCGCGCGCGCCGCCTCGGTGAGCTGGGCGTGGGCCGAGCTCCACGTGACGCCCTCGCCGATCTCGCCGTCCCAGCCGGAGGCGAGGTCGACCAGCCACGCGCCGGCCGGCGCCTCGAAGCGCTGCACGTCGTCGACGATCCAGCACGCCGCGAGCCCGCGCTCGTCGATCGCCGCCTGCGCCGCCTCCGCGTTGCCCGCGCCGAGCCGGAGGCGCACCGCGTCGAGCCCGAGCTCCTTGGCGCCGTCGAGCCGGCGTCGGAGCTTGTCGAGGTCGCCGTCGAAGGAGAGGTTCACGCCGCGCCGGAAGCCGTCGCCGAGGCGCGCGCGCCGCAGCGCGATGGCCTCGGCCGACTCCGGGCCGTCCGCGGGCGGCTTGCGCAGGGTTACGGCCATCGCCGCGAAGGTGTGGAGCTTGAACGCGCTCATCCGGTGATGGAGCGTGTCCCAGTCGTCCGAGGTGTAGAGCGTGGTGCCCTCGATCTCGAGCCCGCTCGGCGCGATGGCGTTGCGCTGAAGAGCGAGACGATCGTAGACGACGTCGTCCTCGCTCCGGCGCTCGACCTCGTCGTAGTCGACGGTCAGGTAGAGCACGCCGCCCGGCTTGAGCACCCGGTTCATCTCGCGCGCCACGCCGGGCTGGGCCTCGGGATCGATGTGCTCGAGGACCGAGATGCAGTAGACGCGGTCGAAGGTGGCGTCGGGGAAGCGCAGGCTCGTCATGTCCATCTCGACCGGCACGACCGCGGCGCGGTGAAAGGACGCGGCCTGCTGCAGCATGGTCAGCCAGCGGAGGTCGTTGTCGATCGCGACCACCGTCGCGCCGAGCTCGGCGAGGGTGATGGGCAGGGCCGAGACCCCGCAGCCGGCGTCGAGCACCAGCTCGCCTTCGGGCGCGTCGTGGCGGGTGAGCGCCCAGGGGTACTCCCAGACCTTCGACGGGTAGACGAAGGAGAGCTGCTGGCCCGCCTCCTCCTTCTCCCGCGCGATCTGGGCGGCGATGCGGCGGTTGGCGCCCGCCATCGGCTCGCGGCGGATGTCGTCCGGCTCCAGGATCCGGTTGTCGGCCTGCTCGGGCCTGGGCTCGTCGCCGGTCGGGTGCACCACCGGCGGCTCGAGCGGGACCGGGCGGTCGGGCTTCTCGAACTCCTCGTCGCTCACGCGCTCTTCTTTCGCTGCACGAACGCGCGGATGGCGGTCAGCGTGCGGAAGTTGCCCGGCACGATCTCGTCCTGCGCGACGGTGATGCCCTCCGCGTCCTCGAGGTTCGCGACCAGGCGGATGATGGCGAGCGAGTCGAGCATCCCGGGCGCCAGCAGGTCGTCGTCGTCGGTGACGTCCTCGGCGCCGGGCAGCTCGTCCCGGAGGAACTGACGTATCGCGTCGCTCACGGCGCGGGATGGTAGCGCATGCCGGCCGCGGGGGAGATGGCGCGTTTCCGCCGGTCCCAGACCATGTGCAGCATCGCGCCGGTCGCCCAGCCCCAGAGCCCCATCACGAAGAGCCCGAAGATGGTCAGCTCGCCCCACCACGGGATCGCCCAGACCTGCAGGAACACGCCGAGCGCCGCCGACGGAACCGTCCACCGCGAGGCGCGCAGGAAGTAGCCGAGCAGGATCCGGAACTGGGCCCGCGAGAAGAGGCAAGGGTAGTAGGCGCTGACGATCATCGGGTAGTCCGAGACGTTCATCGTCGAGACCATCGGGTAGTGGAACGCGAAGAGCGTCAGCACCGCGGGGATCCGGAGGCGCGGCACCCGCCAGGCGATCCAGGGCACGCAGCACTCGACGATGAGCGTGCCGTAGATCGCGCACCACGCCGCCCAGGTCGGCAGCTCGCTCCCGAGGTCGGCGTAGATCCAGAACTGCGCCATCGCGTGGACGGCCGGGCTCGACGGCGCGAGCTCGAGGAAGTTCGCGTTGATCTTGTGGAAGCCCGCGAAGAAGTAGTTGACGCAGAGGATCAGCGCGAGGCCGTTCACCGCGTGTCGGTCGACCGTGCGCGAGCGCGGCCCGCCGCCCCGGAAGCGGTGCGCGCCCATCAGCCACCCCACGATCCACACCACGCCGAGCATGGTCAGGCCGCTGAACATGTGGCTCATGTGGTTCCGGATCCGGAACGGGTAGGTCAGGTAGTGCGCCCAGTAGATCAGGACGATCGTGAAGAGCCACTGCCGCCGCCGGTCGAGGGCGAGCCCGATCACCGCCGCCGCGAGCATGAAGGCGAGCACCACCGGCACCCAGCCGGGCAGGAGCTGATGCCAGCCCGGCTGGAACGCCTCGCGCGCCCACGCGTGCGCCTCCCACGGCCGGTCCTCGCCGAGCAGCTGCAGGGTGTGTCCCACGAACGCGGGCACCAGCAGGATCCCGAACGCCTGCAGGCGGAGGTCCTTGCTGATCACGGATCCTCCGGCGGCCAGGGGTAGGGGTAGTGGCTGTCGTAGAGCCGCACCGGGATCCAGCTGTGCGGATCGCTGAAGCGAGGATCGGCGCAGGCGTCGCCGGTGCGCTGGACCGGGCCGCCCGCGACGGGCCGGCGCGACATGCGCACCGCGTGCCCGGCGTCGCAGAGCTGCCGAACGGCGACCCGGATCGCCTCGTCGTTGTGCTGGATGCCGTCCCGGTGCAGCCACTCGACGAGATCGGCCTCGCGCCCCGCCCTCGGCGCCGGCGTCACCTCGACCTCGAGCTCGATGTAGAAGATCCAGAGCGAGCTCAGCATGCGCTGAGGCGCGATCAGGTGGTTGTTCGACCGCTCCTGCCACGAGAGCCCCGAGAACATCGTCTGGCAGCTGTCGTCCCGCAGCCCGATGTAGGGGAGGCTGTTGTTGGTGAACTGTAGCGCGCCGACGATCGCCACCGCGGCGAACAGCGCGCGGCGGAGCCGGCGGTCGGCGTCGGGGCTGGTCTCGCGCGGGCGCGGCATGGGCCCGCAACGATACCTCAGGCGCGGGTCGAGAGGACCTCGACGTGCGCCCCGCGATGCGCGACATTTGCGACGTTCGGGGAGTCTCGGCCAGGGTGGGGCCTACGGCACGCACCTTGCCCTGACTCCGGGGGGAGGGACGATGGCGCGAGCGGCGATGAAGACCCCGGAGTGGCCGACCACTCGCGGCACGAGCGACCGACTGGCACCGGACCCGGACAGTCGGGCGACTGAGGGGCACGTGGCGCTCACGGTCGTGAACCGGAGCGCGCAGCCGCTGACCGGGCTGCACATCGTGGGCGCCCTGACCCCGGGCTGGGGCAAGGACTGGCTCGGCGGCGTCGCGCTGGGGCCGGGAGAGACCGCCCGCTTCGAGTGGCCTCACCGCGGCGGCGCCCACCACCTCCGGGCGTTCGGGGTCGACCGGCAGGCGCTCGGCTACCGCTCGCTCCGCCCCGAGCCGGGGAGCGCCTGGATCTGGGAGTTCGTCGGGCCGGTCAGCCCTTCTCGGAGATCTTCCTGAGCTTGGTGAGCGCGAGCAGGGCCTTGGGGAGGTTGCCGCCCAGCAGGCCGTGGAACGCCTGGGCCATCGGCGCGTACTTCTCGCGGTAAGGGAACCAGAAGGGCTCGAAGTCGAGTTTGCCCTTGTCGACCATGATGGCCTTCTGGTGGGTGAAGGAGAGCAAGCCCTCCGGCCCGTGGTAGCGCCCGAAGCCGCTGTTCTTCACGCCGCCGAAGGGGAGCGCGGGGTTGCCGGTGATCGCGACGACGTCGTTGACCATCACCTGCCCGCTCTCCATGCGCGACGCGAGCGCGAGGCCCTTGTCGACGTCGCGGGTCCACACCGAGCCGTTGAGGCCGTACTGGTGATCGCTCGCGAGCCGCACCGCCTCGTCGGCGTCCTTCACCCGCACCACCGGCAGCACCGGCCCGAAGGTCTCCTCGCGGTAGATCTCCATCTCGGGGGTGACCTCGGTCACGAGCGTGGGCGCGAAGAACTGCCCGGGACGATCGAGGCGCGCGCCGCCGCGGAGCACCTTGGCGCCGGCCGCGATCGCGCTCTTCACGTGCCGCTCGACCGTCTCGAGCTGCCTCGGGAAGGTCATCGGGCCCATGTCGGCGTGCTCGTCCGGCCCGCCCACGCGCACCTTGTCGACCTCTCGCTCGAGGAGCGACACGAAGCGGTCGTGCACCGCGTCTTCGACGAAGATGCGCTCGACCGAGATGCACATCTGGCCGCAGTTCACCAGCCCGCCCCAGACGGCGGCGCGGGCCGCGCGCTCGAGGTTCGCGTCGGCGCAGACGATCATCGCGTCCTTGCCGCCGAGCTCGAGCTCGACCGGGATCGGCTTCTTCGCCGCCGCGGCCATCACCTTGCGCCCGGTCGCGACCGAGCCGGTGAAGAAGATCTTGTCGATGTCCGCGTCGCAGAGCGCGGCGCCGGTGGTCCCGTCGCCCTGGATGACCTCGACGACCCCGCGCGGCAGGCCGATGCGGCGGAAGATCTCGTCCATGATCTCGCCGGTGATCGGCGTGACCTCCGACGGCTTCAGCACGACGGTGTTGCCGGCGATGAGCGCCGAGACGGTGGGCACCATCGAGAGCTGGAAGGGGAAGTTCCAGGGCGAGATGATCCCGATGACGCCCATCGGGAAGTGCTCGATGTAGCTCTTCTTGCCGGGGAAGAGGATCGGCGTGCCGACCTTCTTGCGCGCGAGCGTCTTGGGCGCGGTCTTGCGGTAGTGATCGATGAAGAGCGGGATGCTCATCAGCTCGGTCAGCAGCGAGTCGACGAGCGGCTTGCCGGTGTCCTCGCTGATGCGGCGCGCGTACTCCTCACCGTGGGTCCGTACCACGTCCTTGATGCGCGCGAGCATGCGGAGCCGATCCTCGACCGGGGTGTCGCGCCAGGCGGGGAAGGCGCGGCGAGCGCGGGCGACCGCGGCGAAGACCTCGTCCCTCGAGGTGATCGGGAAGGTCCCGAGCGGCTCGCCCGAGACCGGGCTGCGCTTGTCGATCACGGGGCCCTTCGCCCCGCGCTCGGTGGTCACCGTCTGCGTCGCTTCCATCGCTGTCCCCTCCGGAGTTCGCCGAAGCATGGGCGGCCCTGCGCGGGCGCGCCACCCCGGCTATCCTGCCGGTGGGGATGAGGAGTCAGGCCTACCGCGAGCCGGCGCGCGAGACGACGGCGGAGCCGCCCGCCGCGCCGGGGCGAGGCGGCGCGGGCGCGTCGGTCGCGAGCGCGGCGATGCTCGGCGCGGCGGCGCTCGGCGGCGCGACCTCGGCCGCGGCCCTCGGCAGCCTGGAGCTGCTCGTACTCGCCGGGGCCGGCGCCCTCGCCGCCGCCGCGCACCTCGCCCGGGCGAGCCGCTGCGGACGGCGCCGCCGCGAGGTGCTCGACTTCCTCGGCGACGGCGTCGTGGTGGAGCCCGGGGTCTGGACGAGCGCGGACGGCAGCCGGCGGGTGCGCGCGGTGCGACGCGACGATCACCTCCGCTTCGAGACCCTCGAGCTGGTCAGCGGGGTGACGCTGAGCAGCCACCGGGTGCGGCTCGAGCTCCCCTTCGACCCGCCTCGTCGGTCCACGCGGCGGCGTCGGTCGGCGCGGGTCCACGGCCGACCGATCCACCCGTGCTGCTTCGACGGCCTCCCGGGCCGCGACCCGGTCCTGCGCCACCCGGCCTCGATCGAGCTCGAGGAGTCGGAGAGCGGGGTGCTGCTCCGCCGCCTCGACGACGACGGCGCGCTGGTCGGAGACACCTGGCACGCGACCGAGGCCGAGGCGCGCCGGCAGCTCGCTCACGAGCTCGGCCCTCACCTCGGCCCGTGGACGAAGGCGCCGCGGCGGGCGAAGCCGACGCGCGGCTGGGAGCCCTCCGCGGACGCCCACCTCGGGCTGTGAGCTTCCCGCTCAGCTGAATCGGAAGGCGAGCCGGGCGCCCTCGTCGTCCACGCCGGCGACGCGCACGAGCGAGGCGCGCGCCCGGGTGGAGCCCTCGTCGCTCTCGAGCACGAAGGTGAGATCGGTCGCGGTCATCACGTCGATCTCCGCGCCGTAGGGCACGCAGACGAGCACGCCGGTGTCCGAGATGTCGAGCGTGCGGACCGGCACCTGGGCGCCTCCCGCGATCTCGAGCGCGGCGCGCCGCTGGACCCGCCGCCGCTCGGCGCGCGGCTGCCAGAAGTGCGCGAGCAGCGCCTCGAGCTCGGCGCGGACCTTCGGCCCTCGCTCCGAGCGCAGCATCTCGGCGAGCACCGGGTAGGTGTCCGCGTCGACCACGGCCTCCCAGCCGCGGGCCCACAGCGGGCGGTTGGAGGGCGTGGCAGAGGTCGCGTTCGCAGTCGCCATGCCCACGCCGAACGGCGGAGCCGGCGGGGACCTGAAGCCCTCACCCTTCCGCGCTGCTACTCTCATCCGTCGTGCTTCGCTTCTCCGCCCTGCTCCTCGCGCTGACGGCGTGCAGCCCGCCGCCGGACCCGCCGCGAGACGCCGGCGTGGACGCGGCGCCCGAGCGCCCCGACGCCCGGCCCGGCGTCGGCGAGGACGCGGGTCGCCTCGACGCCGGCCTGCCCCCCGAGGACGCGGGTCGCGATCTGGACGCCGGCCCTCCGCCCGACGCGGGGCCGACCCTGGCGCTGCCGCGCTTCGTCGACGTCACCGCCGCCGCCGGCCTCGACTCGCCGCACCGCACGCCGCCGCACTGCGCCCAGGGCCGCGGGGAGGACACCTGCGAGATCGACCACATGACCGGCGGCGCCGCGGTGGGGGACTTCGACGCCGACGGCTGGCCCGATCTCTACGTCACGAACCTCGAGGGGCCCGACCACCTCTACCGGAACCAGGGGGACGGCACCTTCGTCGACGTCGCGGCCTCGGTCGGGCTCGGGGCGGCGCTCCAGACCAACGGCGCGGCATTCGTCGACGTGGACGACGACGGCGATCTCGATCTCTACGTGACCTGCATCGCCGGGCCCGACGATCCGGTCAACCGTGGCCACCGCCTCTACGTGCAGGAGGCCGGCGTGTTCACCGAGGAGGCGGCCTCGCGCGGCGCCGACCTGAGGCAGGGCGGCTCGCTGTTCGGCGGCGAGAGCGTCGCCGTCGGCGACTACGACCGCGACGGCTACCCCGATCTGCACGTAACCGAGTGGCTCGACACTCGACAGTCCCAGCCGCACACCCGGCTCCTCCGCAACCGCGGCGCCGCGCGGCCCGGTCACTTCATCGACGTCACCGTCGCGGCCGGCGTCTCGACGTTCTCGCCGGAGTGCTGGGAGGGGACGACGCGTTGCACGAGCTACGCCTTCGCCTCCGCCTTCACCGACCTCGACGGCGACGGCTTCCAGGACCTGGTCGTGGTCAGCGACTTCGGGACCACGCGCCTGTTCTGGAACCGCGGCGACGGCACGTTCGAGCTCGGGCTCCGCACCTCGACGGTCGGCGGCGACGAGAACGGCATGGGCTCCACCGTGGGCGACGTCGACGGCGACGGAGACCTCGACTGGTTCGTGACCTCGATCTTCGACCCGATGTTCATCTGCGCCCGGAACCCCTGCGCGTGGGGCTCGAGCGGCAACCGCCTCTTCCAGAACGACGGCGCCCGCGGCTGGGTGGACGACACCGACCGCGCCGGCGTGCGCGAGGGCGGCTGGGGGTGGGGCGCCGCGCTCTTCGACGCCGACAACGACGGGGACCTCGACCTGACGATGGTCAACGGCGTGGACTTCCCGCACATCGACCTCGACGACGGCTACGCCGCCGAGCCGATGCGCTTCTGGGTCAACGACGGGACCGGGCGCTTCCGAGAGCGGAGCGCGGCGGTCGGGCTCACCGACGTCGGGCGCGGGAAGGGCCTGGTGGTCTTCGACTACGACCGCGACGGCGACCAGGACCTCTTCGTCGTGAACAACGCCGCCGCTCCGCGCCTCTACCGGAGCGAAGGCGCCGAGGGGGCCTGGCTCCGGCTGCGGCTCGTCGGCACCGCGAGCAACACCGAGGCGCTCGGGGCCCGGGTGGCGGCCACGGTCGAGGGCCGGCGGCTCGTGCGCGAGGTCGGCAGCGTGACCCACTTCCTCGGGCAGTCCGAGCGCGAGGTCCACCTCGGGCTCGGCGTCGCAGCGCAGGTCGACCAGCTGCGCATCCTCTGGCCCAGCGGCGCCATCACTACGATGGTCGACGTCGCCGCGGGACAGGAGCTGACGATCACCGAGCCGTAGAGCTCACTGCCCGCGGGCCTCGTCGCGCAGCTCGCGCCGGGACTCCCACTCGTCGACCGCGCGCTCGCCGAGCTCCACGCTCGCCTTCTCCACCTCCCGGCCGAGCTCCTGCGCCGGCTCGGTCGCCGCGATGCGCAGGGTGTGCTCGTAGAGCGTGAACCGCCCGAGGGGCACGAAGAAGTAGACCACGGTCACGACGGCGAGGCCGACGAGCCACAGGAAGCCGTTGATCAGGCGGCGCATGGTCGCGCCGCTGGTGTAGCACGCCCGCCTCCGGGACGAGACGTTTCAGGCGCCGCCGAAGTCGACGCGGATGTAGTCGCTCAGCAGCCGCTCGGAGATGTGGGTGCGGGCCTCCTCCTCCATGTCGCGCTCCAGGGTGCGCGCGAGATCCTCCACGCAGTCCACCGCCTCGTGGCAGCTGCAGCGCTCACGCCGCAGCACCCGCTCGGTGCGCTCGATCAGGGCGTGCTGGGCGCGGTGGGTCGCGAGCAGGCGGCGGGCCCGCTCGGGGCCCCAGGCGTCGATGGCGCGCAGGGTCGGAATCAGCACCTGCTGCTCGCGCGCGAGGTGCTCGCGCACCGCGGACAGGAGGTCGCCGGTCGCCTCGGTCAGCTGCGGGAGCAGCGCCCCGTTGGTCCGGGTGAACGTCCCGATCCGCCGCACCTCGGAGATGCGAGCCCGGATGCGCTGGTGGCTCTCCAGGATCTCCGTACGTACCCGGCTCGGGACGATGTCGTCGTTGGGATCATGCATGACGGTCCCCTCCAACCGTCAGGTCCAGCATGCGCCGTTCCACCCGTGTAGGGTGGGGTAAGTGCCGCTACGTCAGGTCCCCCATGACGCACCCGCTGCACGCGAGCGCACCCCCATCGTCGCGGTCGCCTTCGTGGTGTACGATCGGTGCGCGGTGAGGGAGTGGGCACATGGGGAACTCTTCTCGGTGGGTGTCGGCGCTCGCGCTGACGGTGGCATGGGGTTGCGCGGCCGGTGACGACCTGCCCGGTCGGCGTGACGCGGGCGGAGACGCCGGCGGCGCGCTCGACGCGGGCTTCGACGCGGGGCGCGGCGACGCGGGCGTGGACGGCGGGCCGATCGAGGAGGTCGGCTTCTGCGAGGAGTGCGTCGTGCACCCGCAGTGCGGCTCCCTCGGGCGCTGCGTCCCCCTGACCGACGGGCGCTTCGCCTGCGCCGCGGTCTGCAACCCGGACATCCCGAGCTGCCCGCGCGGCTTCGACTGCGTGGTGCGCCCCGCGAGCCCCGACTTCCCGGTCTGCGTGCCGGTCGGCGAGCGCTGCTGCGTCGACCAGGACGCGGACGGCTACGGGCGCGGCGTCGGCTGCGACGGGGCCGACTGCGACGACGAGGACATCGACGTGAACCCCGGCGCGGTGGAGCTCTGCAACGGGAGTGACGACGACTGCGACGAGGCCATCGACGAGGAGGCGACGGACTGCGGCGGTCAGCTCTGCCGGACGGCCGGCATGGGCTACGAGGAGGTCACCCCCGGCGCGTGTGTGGACGGCGCCTGCGTCGACGGCGACGCGACGACCTGCGGTCTCTTCAGCTGCGACATGGGCGCCGACGAGGGGGATCGCTGCGCGACGACCTGCACGAACGCGGGCGAGGACGACGACACGCTCTGCATCGACAGCGCGCACTGCGATCTGGGCGCCTGCGAGCCGGACGAGCCGAACGGCGGCACCTGCGACGAGGACACGGACTGCGAGAGCGGGCACTGCAACAACGGCTTCTGCTGTGACGACGGCGCCTGCTGCAGCACCGCGTCCGACTGCCCGGGGAGCGGCAGCGTCGGCACGACCTGCGACGACAGCGCGACCTGTCAGGGCACGCGCGGCGAGATCACCTGCGAGATGAACCGTTGCGCGACCCGCTCCGGGGTCCCCGACGACAGCGCCTGCGACGGCGCGGTCGAGGCGAGCACCTGCGGCTTCTTCACCTCGGTCTTCTGCTCCGGCGCCCCGGACCAGACCCCGCCGACCTGCGCCACGACCTGCGGCGCGGACTCGGACTGCGACGCCAACGCCCACTGCGACACGGTCTGCGTGCCCGACGTGCCCGACGGCGACGTCTGCGACGAGGACAGCGACTGCATCAGCGGCCACTGCCAGAACAACTTCTGCTGCGCCGCCGGGGACTGCTGCCGGAGCGCCACCGACTGCCCCGCGAGTTACGCCCGCGCGCCCACCTGCGACACGCCGACGAGCTGCCAGGGCACGCGCGACGACGCCACCTGTCTCTCGTTCCGGTGCGGCACGGCGACCGGGGTGCCCGACGACTCGGCCTGCGACGCGGGCGTGATCGCGAGCGACTGCGGGCTCTACCCGAGCCGGCTGTGCACGGGCGCGACGAGTCAGACGCCGCCGGTCTGCGCGACGATGTGCAGCTCGGACAGCGAGTGCGACGCCAACGCGCACTGCGATCTCGGGATGTGCACCGTGGACCTCCCGAGCGGCGCCGCCTGCGACGAGGCCAGCGACTGCGTCAGCGGTCACTGCCAGAACGGCTTCTGCTGCGCGACCGGGGACTGCTGCGCGGTGGACTCCGACTGCCCGGCCTCGACCTACGGCGAGCCCTCGACCTGCGACGACGCGGCCACCTGCCAGGGCCGGCGTCGTGACCCGGTGTGCAACCCGGCCAACCAGTGCCAGCTCGGCGGCCTCGTCGACGACGACTCGGGCTGCGCCGGGCTCCAGTCCAACGCCTGCGGCCTCTACCCGGCCGTGACCTGCACCGCCGCGACCTCCCAGTCCACCGACCAGATGTCCCGCTGCCGCTCGATGTGCAGCAGCAGCGCGGACTGTGATCCCGGCGCGTTCTGCAACGCCATGGGGGAGTGCGCGCCGCGCGGCATGCAGGGCGACGCCTGCACCGCGACCCCGCAATGCGGCTCGGGCCTGCAGTGCGTCGACGGGGTCTGCTGCGACTCCTCCTGCACGGGGACTTGTCAGGCCTGCAACGTGGCCGGGAGCCTCGGGACCTGCACCCCGGTGCCGAGCGGCACCGACCCGGCGGGGGAGTGCGGTGGGTTCAGCTGCGCCACCTACTACCAGGGCTGGAGCGGCGACCTCTGCTACCGCCGCGCGGACGCGCCCTCGAGCGCCGTCGGCTGCGACGGGGCGGGCATGTGTGAGACCCCGGCCGACGTCTGCCCCTCGCAGGGGCGCGGCGGGCTGCAGGTCGACTGCAACGATCTCTGCCAGTCCCCGAACCTCTCGACGTGCAGCGGGACCACCGCCGGCGTCTGCAACGACACCACGCCGAGCCCGAGCGACCAGACGTGCGGCGTCGGCGCGTGCCAGCGGACCTTCCCGCGCTGCAACTCCGGCTCGCCCGTCTCGTGCGTGCCGGGCACGCCGAGCACCGAGACGTGCAACGACATCGACGACAACTGCAACGGCGCGGTCGACGACGGGCTCGCCGGCGACTCCTGGGAGAACAACGGCAGCTGCGGCACGGCGAGCGATCTCGGCCGCCTCTACTCCCAGAACCGACCCGGGGAGCCGAACTCCCGCTCGGTCACCGGCACGGTCTACGGCTCCGGCGACCAGGACCACTACTTCGTCGACGTCCGCGAGAACGACAGCGGCTGCACCTGCGGCGTCTCGACCGACGAGGACTACGACCTCGAGATCGAGCTCACCGTCCCGGCGGGCGCCGGCTCCTACCGGGTGTGCGCCAACGACAACAGCTGCACGTTCGGCGGCCACTGCATGACGGTCCCCGCGGGCACGACTCGCAGCTTCGGCATGCAGGGCATCGATCGCTCCAACTTCGACGGCTGCTGCAGCCCCTTCGGCGGCTGCGACGACAGCGGCCGCTTCTACATCCGCGTCGCCGGCCAGGGCGCCCCCGGCTTCGAGTGCGCCCCGTACACGATGAACCTCAGCGTGGTGCGAACCTGCAGGTAGCCGCTTGGCCGTCGGGCGCGGGTGTGCAAGGCTCCGTGCGTGCATGCGAGAGCTGGAGCCGCCGCGCTGCTCGTGGCCTGGAGCTCGCTCGGCTGCGGTCGCGGGGCGGCGCGCCCCGCCGAGGTCGCCACCTCGTTCGACCTGGGCGACAAGATGCGGCGGCTCGAGCGTGACCTGGGCTTGAGCCGGTCACAGACCCGCTACTTCCCTCAGGTGCCCGCCCCCGAAGACGTCTCCCCGCCGCGCTGGATGGCCGTGGAGGCGCGCGGCGCGCGCGGGCCCCTCGAGGAGCTCGACGGGCCCGGGGTCGTCGTCGAGGTGAGCGAGCTCGGGGAGCTCGACGTCTCGAGCGCCCACCGCCTCCTGCCGGCGGCCTCGCGCGCCGCGCATGGCAAGGACGTGGACTGGATCGCGTTCGTGACGCGCGTGCCGCTGGAGGTGGAGCTGACCGAGGGCTTCGTGCCCTTCGAGCGCGTCGATCTGCGCCTCGTGCTGGCGCGGTCCGAGCGGGTGGTGGCGCGCGGGACGGTCGAGGCGGTGCCTTCGGGCGCCGTGCGTGTGGAAGGGCACGTACCCGAGGCTGCGGTGGCCGCGCTCGTGCAGCGGGCCCTCGAAGCCGCCCGCGCCGCGCCCGAGACCCTCGCCGCGGACCCACTGTCGCTGGACGCATGCCTGGCCGACCAGATGACGAGCCCTCGAGAGGCGGAGCCGAGCCCGGCCTGCATCGCGGGACGCCTGACCGAGTGTCTGACCAGCTGTCACGCGGGGAACGGGCGCAGCTGCGCGGAGGCGGCGTACGTCCAGGAGGCGGCCGAAGACGCCTCGACGCTCCCTCTCTACGCCGAGGGCTGCGCCTACGGGGACGTCAACGCCTGCGTCAACTGGGGCGCCACCGTATGGACGCTGGCCAGGACGGGCCAGCTGGAGGCGACCGACGAGGCCATGCGGTGCACGATGCGCGTCTTCGAGCGCGCCTGCGAGCAGGGAGAGCCGTTCGGCTGCGGGATGTTCGGCAAGGGCTTGGTGACCGGGCTCGACGGGGCGGTGGAGGTGGACCTCGAGCGCTCCGAGGCGCTGCTGGTGGACACCTGTGAGCGCTACGGGCTGTTCCCGTGCGAGGTCCTGGGCGTCCTGCGGCGGAATGGAGACTTCGGCGAGGACGCCGTGGCGCTCGCCGACGAGGCGACCCGGCGCGCGTGCGACACCGGCTACACGCCCGCGTGCCACGCGCTCACGCCGTGAACGCGAGGACGTGATCGCGGGTGGCGTGGGGGCGCTCGGTCGGGAAGTCGTGGCCGGCGCCCTCGAGCCACTCGAGGCGGGCGCCGGGGATGCGAGCCGCGAGGCGGCGGCTGTTGTCGGGGTGGATCAGCCGGTCGGCGTCGCCGTGCAGGAGCAGGGTGTCGTGCTCGATGTGGTGGAGCATCGACCAGGCCTCGTGGCGAGCGGCCGCGTAGAGCTGGCCGAGCACGCCGCGCCGGCTGTGGGGCTCGCACTCCGCCACCGCGATCCAGCGATCGACGATCTCGGGGCTGCGGCGGAGGTGCTCGGCGCTGAGGACCCAGGGGGCGCTGAAGCGGATGGCGCGGCGCTTCGGCATCGTGGCGCTGCGGGCGAGGGCGAGGGCCGCGGCCGGCTCGATGCGCTTGGCGCCGCGGCCGCCCGGGGTGGTGCACGCCAGCATCAACCGCTTCACCCGGTGCGGGTGCCGGAGCGCCAGGTGCTGCGCCACCATGCCGCCGAGGCTGATGCCGAAGACGTCGGCGCGCTCGACGCCGCTGTCGCGCAGCACGTCGGCCACGTCGTCCGCCATGTCTTCGGTGCTCCACGGCCCGCGCGGCGTGCTGCTGCGGCCGACGCCGCGGTTGTCGAGCACGAGCACCGTTCGGTGTTGCTCCAGGAGATCGCGGAAGTCGAACCAGTAGGCGCTCGAGCGGGAGAGGCCGCGGATGAGCACCAGCGGCGCGCCGCGTCCGCCCACCTCGTAGTAGAGGCGGCTGCCGTCCGGGCGCTCGAGCGTGCGGGGCTCGCGGCTCACGGGCACCGGCAGCCCCAGCTCTCGGGGAGGCGCGGGCAGATGGTCTCGGCGATGACCTGGTGGCCGGCCGGGTTCGGGTGGATGTGGTCGAAGCCCCGGTACTCGCGGCGCAGGAACCAGCGCGGCGCGCTCGCCATCAGCCGCGCGTCGGCCTCGAGCCGGGCCTCGCGCTCGGCGTCGGACAGCTCCGAGACGCTCGCGCGCCAGCGGGCGTCGCGCTCGATCTTCCGGCGCACGTCGTCGAGCGGCCAGGGCTCGGCGTCCCGGTCCCGCAGCGGCGAGTCGTAGAGGTCGACGACCACGTCCGGCCGCTCCGCGTCGCTCCAGCCCTGGCCCGGGTTCGACCGCTCGCGCGCGAACTGGCCGAGCGCCTCGGCGGGGCTGAGCCGGCCGAGCTGGAAGCCCACGACGTTGCGCGTCGCCTTCAGGGCGTGCAGCGCGCGGCCGCCCTCCCAGCGCTCGTCGTCGTCGCCGTCGTCGCCCCACGGCGTGAGCGAGAGCGAGACCACCCGGACGCCGCGGCGATGGGCCAGCTCGAAGGTGCGGCGGATCGCCCGGTTGGTCCGGTGCGGCGCGCCGACGCTGTTCATGCCGCCGCCGAACATCAGCCACACCTCGGTCCCCGGCGCGCGGATGGGCACGTTGGGGTTCTCGAGCACCTCCGAGCGGAAGCGCGACGCCAGCTGCGGGGCGCCGTGCCCCACCTGCGAGAGGTTCCGGACCTCGACGTTCTCGCACCACTCGTGGATGAGCCGCGGGTACGGGCGGTTGGGCGACGCGCCGATCGAGCCGGCGAGCAGCACGACCTTGATCGGGCGATCGTGGTGGGTGAACCGCCAGTCCGGGTCGGCCCAGGCGTACCCCGCGGTGTGGCGTTGCGCGACCGCCAGCGAGCCCACGCACGAGAGCGCGAGCGCCAGCGCGACGAGGCCGAGCTTTCGGGAGCGCCCCATGAGGCCGGCAAGGTGAATCCCCCGGCGGCGCTCTGCAAGGGACGGCGAGCGGTCTCGGCACGGGGGTGCCGCGATGTTTGCTGTGTTGATTTCTGTTGCCGGGCAAGGGTAGCTTGCATGCATCGATATGGAGGAAGAAGTGTTGTGTCGTCAGGTTCTGCTGTTCTGCGCGGTCGCCCTCGGCGTGGTCGCGATCTCCGGCGGCGCGTCCGCCCAGTCCGCGTGCCCGCCCGGCTCGGTGCTCGACGCGTCGGGGCAGTGCGTCGATCAGGACGTCGCGTACGGACCCCAGGCCGAGCCGCCGCAGGCGCCCGAGGCGCCGCCGGCCGTCGACTACGGCACCCACATCGACGTCGGCTGGACCGTCGTCGGCGCCGTGACCTTCAGCCTCGGGTACGCCGCGTCGGTCATCTTCGGGGTCCTCCGCGACGACCTCTTCTACATCCCGGTCGCCGGTGGGCTCGTGCACGCCATAATCGGCGGCGCCGACGGCGCCCTCGGGCTGGGGCTCAGCTTGTTCCTCGGCCAGAGCCTGGGGCTCGTCGTGATGATCTTCGGCCTCTCCCAGCGCTACCCGAACGATCCCCCGCCCGCCGAGGCCTCGCTGCTCCCGGAGGTCGTGGGAGGGCCGGGTGAGCTCGGGCTGGGGCTGCGCTGGCGCTTCTGAGCCGGTCGACGGAAGAGAAACGCCCCGGTGGCTCGAGGAGCCGCCGGGGCGTCTTCGCGCGAGGCGCTCGGGGCGTCAGCCCTTCAGAGCCTCGGCGCCGCCGATGATCTCCATCAGCTCGGTCGTGATCGCGGCCTGACGGGCGCGGTTGTAGACGAGCGTGAGGCGGTCGATCATGTCGGAGGCGTTCTTGGTCGCCGAGTCCATCGCCGTCATGCGGGCGCCGTGCTCGGAGGCCACCGACTCGAGCAGCGCGCGGAAGACCTCGGTCTCGAGGTACATCGGCAGGATGCGGTCGAGGAGCGCTCGCTTGCTCGGCTCGTAGATGAAGTCGACCGCCTGGTCCTCCTCGCTCGCGACCTCTTCGGGCACGATGGGGAGGAGCTGCTCGACCTCGACGTTCTGGGTCATCGCGCTCTTGAACTCGTTGTAGACGAGGTAGACCGCGTCGAGGTTCGGCTCGGCGTCCTCGAACGAGTCGGTGGGCGTGAAGGTCTCGGCTCCCTCGTCGGTCTCGGCCAGGCCGTGCGGCTTGCCCTCGAGGCTGTCGACGTCGACCGACGGGCCCGGGGCGAGCTTGCGACCCTCGGCCTCGGCGGCCGCGAGGCGCGCCTGACCGCCCGCGATGTACTCGCCGACGATGTAGCGGCCGATCTCGCCCGCGCTGTCGACGGTGAGGTTCTCGAACACGCCGGTGAAGTCCCGGCGGATGTTCGCGCCGCGGCGGCGGAAGAAGTCACGCCCCTTGCGGCCGATGACCGCGAAGCTGACCTCGACGCCCTCGTCCTCGAGCGCCTTCCACTTGAGGTAGGCCGCCTTGTTGACGTTGGCGTTGAACGCGCCGGCGAGGCCGCGGTCGCTGGTGAGGACCACCAGCATGACCCGCTTCGGATCCCGGCGCGCGAGGAGGGGGTGGACGTCCTCCTCGCCCGCGCGGCTGGCCACGGAGCTGAGGACCTCGAGGGTCTTGAGCGCGTAGGGCCTGAGCTCGGTGATGGCCTGCTGCGCCTTCGCGAGGCGAGCGGCCGCCACCATCTTCATCGCCCGGGTGATCTTCTGCGTGCTCTTGACGCTTCCGATGCGCTTCCGGATCGCTTTGAGGTTCGCCATCGAATGCTCCGTGAGGGAAGGGAAGGGGGATCAGCGGAGGATCACTCCTCCTCTTCGACCTTCTTCTCTTCCTTCTTGGCCGCCTTCTTCTTCGCCGGCTTCTTCTCGGCCTTCTTGGCCTTGCCGCTCTTCTGCCCCGCCTTGCCGGTGCCGAAGATCTTGGCGAAGTCCTCGAGCTCGCGCTCCAGGCCAGCCTTGACGTCGTCGGTGAGCTTCTGGTCCTTGAGGATGAGGTCGAGCACGTCGCGCCCGTTGGCCTGCATGTGGGCGAGGAACTCCTTCTCCCACTGGCGGACCTTCTCGACCGGGATGTCGTCGACCCAGCCGTTGGTGGCGGCGTAGATCACCGCGACCTGCTCCTCGACCGGCATCGGCACGTACTGACCCTGCTTGAGGATCTCGACGAGCCGCTGACCGCGCGAGAGCTGCTGCTGCGTCGCCTTGTCGAGGTCGGAGGCGAACTGCGCGAAGGCCGCCATCTCGCGGTACTGCGCGAGGTCGAGGCGGAGGGTGCCGGCGACCTTCTTCATGGCGCCGATCTGCGCCGAGCCGCCGACGCGCGACACGCTGATGCCGACGTTGATGGCCGGGCGGACGCCCGAGTAGAAGAGGTCCGACTCGAGGAAGATCTGACCGTCGGTGATCGAGATGACGTTCGTCGGGATGTAGGCCGAGACGTCGCCCGCCTGGGTCTCGATGATGGGCAGCGCGGTGAGAGAGCCGCCGGAGTCGGCGAGCTTCTTGGCCTCGAAGCCGTCGCCCTTGGCCTTGGCGGCCTCGGTGGCCTCCTTGCGGGCCTCTTCGCCGCTCCAGATCTTCTCGGCGCCCTCGCGCTTGGCCTCGGCGCCCTTCTTCACGACGACCCAGTCCTCGGCCATCTTCGCCGCGCGCTCGAGCAGGCGGCTGTGGAGGTAGAAGACGTCACCCGGGTACGCCTCGCGGCCCGGCGGGCGGCGGAGGAGGAGCGAGAGCTGGCGGTACGCGGTCGCCTGCTTCGAGAGATCATCGTAGATGAGGAGGGCGTGGCGTCCGCTGTCGCGGAAGAACTCGCCCATCGTGCAGCCCGAGTAGGGCGCGATGAACTGGAGCGGCGCGCTCTCGGAGGCGCCGGCCACGATGATCGTGGTGTACTCCATGGCGCCCGCGTCCTCGAGCTTGGTGAGCACCTGGGCGACGGTCGACTGCTTCTGGCCGATGGCGACGTAGAAGCAGTAAACGTTCTTGCCCTTCTGGTTGATGATCGTGTCGACCGCGACGGCCGTCTTGCCGGTCTGGCGGTCGCCGATGATCAGCTCGCGCTGACCGCGGCCGATCGGGATCATCGCGTCGATCGCCTTGATGCCGGTCTGGAGGGGCTCCTTGACCGGCTGGCGGCTGATGATGCCGGGCGCCTTGAGCTCGACCTGACCGCGCTGGGTGGTCTCGATCGGGCCCTTGCCGTCGATCGGCTCACCGAGCGCGTTCACCACGCGGCCGATCATCGCCTCGCCGACCGGCACGTCGAAGATGCGGCCGGTGCGCTTGACCGTGTCGCCCTCGCGGATGGCGCGGTCGGAGCCCAGAATGGCGACGCCGACGTTGTCCTCCTCGAGGTTGAGGACCATGCCCATGAGGCCGCCGTCGAACTCGACGAGCTCGCCGGCCATCGCGCTCTCGAGCCCGTAGATGCGGGCGATACCGTCACCGACGGTGAGCACGGACCCCGTCTCCATGACGTCGACCGACTTGTCATAGGAGGCGATCTGCTTCTTGATGATCTCGCTGATCTCTTCGGCGCGGAGCTGCATGTCGTCCCTCTGGGCCTCGCGCCCGACGTGGGCGCGGGATGAAATGTTCTGGTGTCGAGCGGTCGAGCCGGGGCTCGAGCGCGAAATCTCAGGTGGCGCTGTCCAGGAGCTGCGCGCGGAGCTCGCGCAGCCGGTTCTTCAGGCTGCCGTCGAACACGCGGCCGCCGACCGTGGTGACCACGCCGCCGATGAGCGACGGGTCCTCGCGGCGCACGAGCACCACGTCCTTGCCGGTCGCCTCCTTCAGCGCCGACTGCAGCTGCTGGTAGTAGGCGTCCGAGAGCTTGGTCGCGGTGACGATCTCGGCGCGCACCCGGCCCGAGCGACGCTCGGAGATGCGCTCGAACGCCTCGGCGATCTCCGGGAGGTGCTTCAGGCGGCGGCGATCCGCGAGCATCATCAGGGTGTTCTTGAGCAGCGGGTGCACGCCCGCCTTCGCGGCGAGCGCCTCGATGACGCCGCGCTTCTCGGCGACCCCGAACTGCGGGTTCTCGAAGACCGCGCGGAGGTCCGCGCTCGCGTCCCAGGAGGCCCCGAGGTCGGAGAGATCCTTGCCGATCTTCTCGACGGCCTGCTGCTCGTGCGCGAGCTCGTAGAGGGCGGTCGCGTACCGCTTGCCGACGGCGGAGCCGATCATGCCCGAGCCTCCTCGTCCTTCATCGCCTGCTGGATCGTGGTCATGTACTGGTCCGCGAGGCGCTCCTGATCCGCGCCCCCGATCTGCTCGACCATCACCTTCTCGGCCGCCGCGATGGCCGCCTCGATCGCTTCCTTGGTGAGGTCGCTCTTGAGCTGCTTCATCTGCTGGTCGATGAGGAACTGCGCGTCCTTGCGCATGCGCGCGGAGCGGGCGTTCGCGTCGGCCAGGATGCGGTCGCGCTCGGACTCGGCCGCGTGGACCATCTCCTTGCGCAACTCGTCGAGCTCGACGTCGAGCCGCTCGAGCCGCTCGGAGTACTCCTCGTACTTCGCCTCGGCCTCTTCCTTGAGGCGCTTGGCCTCCACCAGGCCCTCCTCGACCGAGCGGCGCCGGTTGGCGAGGAACTCGGTGAGCGGCTTGCGGAAGAGGAAGAAGAGGATGGCGGCCCAGAGCACGAAGTTGACGAAGGGCGCCAGGAGCGTGCCGATGCCGGCCGGGTGGTGCTCTTCGCCGTGCTCGGCGGCGTGCTCGCCGTGGCCCTCTTCGCCGTGGGCGACGACCGCGTCCTCGAGGTGACCGTCGTCGACGTCGATCGGCTCTCCGGCCGTCTCCTCGACGAGCTCCTCGACCGCGGTGTGCTCGTGGTCGTGGGCCTCCTCGTCACCGAAGAGGACGGCGTCCATCTCTTCGTCGGTGACCTCTTCGAACTCGGGCGCGTCCTCGATCGCCTGCTCGAGCACCTCGGCCTCCGCGGCCGGAGCCTCTTCGGCCGGCGCCTCGGCGGCGGTCGGGCGAGCCTGCGCCGCGGGGGGCGCGACGAGGCGCGGGAGCGGCTGCGGGCGCTCGGTCGGGGCCGGTCGGGCCTTGGTCGGGGCCGGGCGGGCGGCGGGCGCCTCCGCGGGCTCCTCGGCCGGCGGCTGCGCCTGGGCCGGCGCCGGGCGGGGCGCCGCGGTCGTCTCTTCGGTCGCGGGCTCGGTCGGCTCCTGGCCGAGCGCGGGGCTCGCGAAGGCCAGCAGGACCAGGATGAGGAGGCTGCGCTTCATGCCTGCACCTCTCGGCCGAGCAGCTTCTCGGCGATCTGTCGCGCGAGCACCGGCGAGGACTTCGCGATCTCCGCGCGAATCTCCGCCGCCTGCTTCGCCATCTCGGCCTCGGCTTCGGCCACGATCTTGTCGGTCTCGGCGCGGACCTTCTCGAGCTCGAGCCGCTCCTGGGTGGTCGCCTCGGCGCGCATCTTGTCGCGCTCGACGCCGACCTCGGCCCGGACCTTGGCCATCTCGCCCTCGAACGCCTCGAGCTTCTCCTCGGCGGTCTTCTCGAGCTTGCGGGCTTCGGCCTTGGCGCCGTCGATCGCCTTCTCGCGCTCGTCGAACAGCGCCATCGTGGGCTGGAAGACGAGGCTGCGGAGCATGAAGAACAGCAGCCAGAAGACGCCGAAGTAGATGAAGAACGTCGCGTCGACGTCGAGGATCGGGCTTCCGGAGAGGAGCGCGGTGGGCATGTTCGGGGCCTCTTGGCGGCGCGGGGGGCGCCTGGGCTCGGTCGGTGGGCGTGGACGACGCCGGCGGCGCCGAACGAGGTCCCGCCTGCCTGCGAGGGGGGGACCGGAAGATGGGTGCGGACCGCGAAAAGGTCCGGGAATTCAGGGGCAGAAGTGCCCTGGGGCGCGCGCTATCTAGCAGTGGGGTAGGGGGGAGTCAAGCGAGCCTGGAGCGCCGGTTTTCGCGCCTCCCGTCGGGCGTCGTGCGCGGGCTCTCGGCGCCTCTGTCCGGCGGGTAGGGTCCTGCGGGGCCGACGACAAGACCTGACCCCAGATGGGGACTCCCGCCTCCCCGGAGAGAGGCTCGACCGGTTCGGACCCGCCGGCTATGGTGGCGCGCCATGTCACGGGTCCTGCTCGCCAGCCTCTCCTTTCTGATCGGGTCCACCGCCGCGCTCGCGAGCGCACAGTCGGTGGCGGTGGCGCCCTTCGAGGGTCGCGCGTCGGGCGCGGTGGAGCGCCTCGTCAGCCGCGCGATCGGCGACCGCGCCGACGTGGTCTCGCGCGGCCGGGTCCGGAGCGCGGCCCGGCGGGCCGGCGTCGAGGGCACGGCCGAGGCCGGGGTGGCGGACCTGGCGCGGGACGTCGGCGCCGACATGGTCGTGCAGGGCAGCGTCTCGGGGCCGCGCCGCCGGATGCGGGTCGAGCTGGTGTTCCGCGACGCCGAGGGGCGCGAGCTGGTCCGGGGCGACTCCCAGGTGGCACGCGGCCGGCGGGCCCAGCGCGCCTTCTCGCGCGACGTGGAGCAGCTCTTCGACCGGGCCCGGGCCGAGCTCGAGGCGCGCCAGGCGGAGCCGGAGCCGGCGGTCGAGCCGGAGCCGATCGCGCCGGTCGCCTCCGAGGCGCCGGTCGAGCCGTCCGCCCCCGCGGAGCCGGCGCCCGAGGACGGCCTCGCGCTCGTGGCGGTGACGGCGGGCGCCGTGATCCGCACCCGGGACGCCGACGTGCAGCTCGCCTCGGGCGGCCACCGCGGCTACGAGCTGGCCAGCGGCGCCTACGCCGAGCTCCTCGCCCAGGCCGAGGTCCGGCCCTTCGCGGCCGAGAGCCACCTCGGGCGCGGCCTCTGGATCGAGGCGGCCTTCGCCCACTCGGTGGGGCTCCAGTCCGAGACCTCGTCGGGCGGCACGATGGTCGAGACGACCAACTTCCTCCGCTTCTCGGCCGGCGCCGGCTTCCTCCTGCCGGCCGACCCGATGGTCGAGATCGGCCTCGGCTTCGGCGGCGGCTACGACGGCTATCACCTCGGCTCCAACGTGGTGCTCCCGACCGCGGAGTACGGCTGGCTCCGCCCGGGGCTCCGCGCGCGGATCCGCTTCCTGAAGGACGAGACGCTCGTGCTCGACGCGGGCGCGGGCTACCGCGCGGTCCTCGGCGTCGGCGCGCTCGCGACCAGCTTCGGCGAGCAGACCGAGAGCCACGGCTTCGACATCGGCGTCGGGCTGACGGGCAACCTGCTGACGGTGGCCGACCTCGGCCTGACCTGGGGCGCCCGCTTCGACTTCGTGGGCTACTGGACGAGCTTCGCCGGCCCGGCGATGGACGAGCCGGCCACGAGCGGCGCAGAGACCTCGCTCCGCTTCACCCTGGTCGCCGGCTGGTCCTTCCGCTGAGTCTTCTGGAGGGTTTGGTGCAAACCCTCCCCCCATTGGGCAAAGCGCCAATGGGGCCCCCCTCCCGACTCCGTCGGCGCCTCGCGCTTCGCGCTCGCGCCGCGACCCCAG
>Ga0310345_10000852_pt1 | contig 38474 bp, 34 predicted proteins | sample HC15DNA20500_MG_FD_204667 | JGI IMG/M metagenome (GOLD analysis project Ga0310345, IMG submission 204667) | Marine microbial communities from station ALOHA, North Pacific Subtropical Gyre - HC15-DNA-20-500_MG | ecosystem: Environmental > Aquatic > Marine > Oceanic | place: Pacific Ocean: North... | reverse complement strand
GCGGGGACTGTGGGTTGTGCGCTCTACCATGACCAGCGCGCGTGAGGTCCGAGAGATGGTCGAGAGCGCTGATGCGGCGGGATTCAACACCATCCTCGTGCAGATTCGAGGTCGCGCGGACGCGTTTTACGATTCTCGGCTGGAGCCGAGGGCCGAGTCCGTGACCGACGGGGTCGGCTTCGATCCGCTCGGCGATGCCATCCGTGAGGCGCATGCTCGCGGCATCGCGGTTCATGCTTGGGTGAATACCCACCTCGTGTGGAGCTCCGGTGCTCTGCCTCGCAGTCCACAACACCTCGTGAATGCTCACCCGGAGTGGCTGGCGGTGCCCGAGGCTCTAGGGCGTGCGTTGTACACCGCTGACGCTGACGCGGCGGGCTACGAGCAACGCCTTCTTCGGTACGCTCGGGACAACTCCGGCACGGTCGAGGGCCTGTACTCGAGCCCGTCGCATCCAGAGGTGAAGCAGCACGTGTACAACGTGTGGATGGACCTCACGGACCGGTACGACCTCGACGGCATTCATTTCGACTACGTGCGTTTTCCGTCCGGAGACTTCGACTATTCTTCGGGTGCACTGCACCGGTTCCGGGCGTGGGTGAGTCCGCGGCTACCGGCGGCTCGAAGGCGCGCGCTCGACGTCGCCGCGATAGAGGATCCGTACGGATTCGTCGACGCTCTACCAGGCGAATGGGACGAGTTCCGGCGTATGCACATCACCGACTTGGTGCGGCGGATCTACCGGGGCGTCAAAGCGAGGCGCCCCAGGATGGTGGTGTCGGCGGCGGTGTTCGCCAATCAAGACGACGCCTTCCGCAATCGGTACCAGGATTGGCCGAGCTGGCTCGAAGAGGGCATTCTCGATGTCGCCGTCCCGATGGCGTACACGGTGGACAACGATCGCTTCCAGCGCTTCATACGCGCCGGTCGCGAGGCTGCTGGACCGCGCGCACGACTTTGGGCGGGCATCGGCGCCTATCTGGACACTGAGAACGGGACCCTCGAGAAGATCGACCTCGCACGTTCGGAAGGTGCTGGAGGCATCATACTCTTCTCCTATGACTGGGCGGTGACGGACGGCTCCCACACAGGGGGATTGACGATTCTCGAGCGCATCGGGCGGGCGAAGTTCGGTTTGCGGGATCCCTTCTAGGGCATACGCGACATCACTGCGGAAGCGTTTAGGCCGCTTTAGTGGCAGGCTACACCTCCCACGGTCAGCGTCGCTCGGGAAAACCCATCTGCCGTCGCAGTGCCCGGAAGCGCGGGTGGGTCTGAACTTCCTCCGGCCATACGGCGGAGGCGGCATAAGGCATCTGGGGGTCACGCTCTTGAACGGCGGTTTCGAGCCAGTCGAGCGCCCTCTCCGCTTCACCGAGCTCGGCCAAGGCACGTGCGACGCCCGTCGGCTGGACCGACTCGATGCCGGATTGGGCCACGAGCGCATCAGCCAGGAGGGCCATCGCCCGTTCGACTCCTCCTTCGTCGTAGCCTCGCTCGAGCACCTGTGCGGGGTCTGCATTACCGGGAGAGCGAACGGAATCAATATCACGTAGTGTGCCGCCAAGCGCACGCCCCTAGGGCGAGACGGCCTTCCCCCGGAAGCGCAGGACGAGGAAGAGCACCACGGCACCTCCGCCGAGCGCGAGCCATGCGGGAAGGCCGTACGCCGTCCCGATGTTGCCGAGGACCATGCCGACGCTCGCAACGAGCAGCGCGTACGGCAACTGCGTGCGGACGTGGTCCATGTGGTCGCACGCGGAAGCGGTGGACGAGAGAATAGTCGTGTCCGAGATGGGAGAGCAGTGGTCACCGAAGATCGCTCCCGCGAGCACCGACGCGGTCGCGCCGAGCAGAATGCCGACCTGCTCGCCGCCGGGGTAAGTCGCGGCTCCCCCGAGTGCCACGGTAAGCGGGATCACCAAGGGCAGCATGATCGCCATGGTTCCCCAGGACGTGCCGGTCGCGAACGCCATCGCCGCGGAGGTAACGAACACGATAACCGGGATCAACTGAAGAGCGACGCGATCGGAGAGCAGCTGCGAAAGGTATTGGGCCGTACCGATCTCTTCAGTCACCGCGCCCAGCGACCAAGCCAACGCGAGGATGATCAACGCGATCATCATCGACTTCATGCCGGCGAGCGCGGCGTCGATGCACTCTTGGATGGCGAGTGTTTTTTGGCCGACGGAGAGCAGGATCGCGACGAGACAGCCCGCTAGAGAGCCCCAGAGCAGGGTGTCGAAGGGATCCGCGGCCCCGAAGATGTCCATCAAGGAGGCGCCTGGGGCTGTGCCAGCGCTGCCGCTTGTGTACAGGCCGACCACCACGACCAGGATGACGGTTGCCACCGGAATCCCAGCGTTCCACCACACTTGACGCACGCCCTCTTTGGCCTCCATCAGGTGTGAGGAGGTATCGGCGGCCAGCGTGGCACCAGGCCGGTAAAGGTGTCCTTCGCTCGCCGCCCTGCGCTCGGCGGCGGCCATCGGCCCGAAGTCGCGGTTCATCGCGGAGGTCAGCAATACGAAGACGATTGCCAGCAAGGGGTAGAACAGAAAGGGGATCGTCTGGATGAAGATCGAGAACGGGCTTTCCGCGAGCAGCGCTTCCGCGCCGGCCGGGTTCTGCTCGGCGGCGATGCGCAGTCCATCGGCGATGAGGCTGATCTCGTAACCGACCCATGTCGAGATCGGGACCAGCGCCGCTACCGGCGCGGCCGTTGAATCGACCAGATACGCGAGCTTCTCGCGCGAGATCTTCAGGCGATCGGTGATGGGTCGCATCGTATTGCCGACGATCAGCGTGTTCGCGTAATCGTCGAAGAAGATCCCGAGCCCCGCGAACGCGGTTGCGAGCTTCCCACGCCGGGCGTTGTGCGCGAACGGAGTGACCGCCTTGACGATGCCCATCGTGCCGCCGTTGCGCGCGATCACGCCGACCATGGCTCCGAGCAGCAATGTGAAGACCACGACCTGCGTGTGGCCGTCGTCGGTATTTGCCAGCCCGGGCACGACGAACTGATCAATGAGACGCCACGTGCCCTCCACGGGGTTGAAGCCCGCGACAGCGAGCGCGCCGAGCCAGACGCCGGCGAAGAGCGCGGTGATGACTTCCCGGAAGATCAGCGCGAGCACGATGGCGAGAATCGGAGGTAACAGCGAAAACCACGGCGGCGTGAGCGTGGCATCCACCTCATGCGTCGTATCCCCGATCACGATCTCGAGCGGTAGCTCGTCCCTTGATGTGATCTCCAGGCCGATCGCGGTCGCGGAGCCGTGCGCGTCGACCGCTCCGAGGGCGAGAATTCTTCCGGTCGCGGTGTGGATCTCGTATGGCGATGCTCCCTCTGTCCCTCCGAGCACCGTGACCTGAAAGGGAACCCCGCTGAGGATGACCGACGGCGGCTCCGAGACCTCCTGTGCCTCCAGGCTCAGAGGCAGCGAGGCGAGGGATGCGAGAGCGGCTAGTCGGAAGAAGCGCATGGACAAGAGATTCCGGTTGAGTCGAGGAATAACCGGCGCAATCATGGGGAGGTCGACGTGCCGGTGACAAGGCTTGCTCCGACTTGCTTCCGGTCGTTGACCGAGGGGCTCGGAATGCCGAACTTAGCGCCGCCCGCGACCCAATAGGGTCACGGTAGGCTCTTTGTAGGCCCTCAGCCCGGCGCGCATGGCCGAAGACAACCGGACCCACGTGATGGACGAGGCCGACGTCCACCGGGCCATTGCCCGTATGGCCCGAGAGATCGTGGAGCGGAATGGGGGCACTGAGGCGCTCACTCTGTTGGGCATCCACCGCAGGGGCACGGACATCGCGTTGCTGCTGCGCGATGAAATCGAGCGCGCCTCCGGCGATAGGGTGGCGTACGGGTCGATCGATATCACGCTGTATCGCGACGACCTGATGACCATCGGCCCAGCACCCGTCGTTGGAGCGTCGGATCTCCCTCAAAGCGGCATCGACGACCGGAATATCGTGATCGTCGATGATGTACTCTACAGGGGCCGCACCGCTCGCGCCGCGCTCGACGAGCTCACCGACTGGGGTCGTCCCCGACGAATCTTCCTTTGCGTGCTCGTGGACCGCGGGGGGCGGGAGTTGCCCATCCAACCGGATATCGTGGGTCGGGAAGTCCCCGTGATGGAGAACCAGCGGGTCGATGTGCTCGTGCCCGCCTTGGATGGGCGTCTCGGAGTGGAGATCGCTTTCCTCGACGCCGAGTCACAGTGAATCCGTCGGTCTCTTCCCTAGGAAAAGACCTCATCGGTCTTGAGGACATCTCCGGCGATCAGATTATCTCCATTCTCGACACCGCGGAGCCCTTCAAGGAAATCTCGGAGCGGCGAATCAAAAAGGTCCCGGTCCTGCGCGGCAAGACGATCGTCAATCTCTTCGTCGAGGCATCGACGCGCACCCGGGTCTCATTCGAGTTCGCCGAGAAGCGACTCAGTGCCGATACCGTGAACATCGCGGCGAGCGGCTCCTCGGTGGTGAAGGGCGAGACCCTGGTCGACACCGCCCGCAACCTGGAGGCGATGCGCATCGACATGGTCGTCATGCGACACGGTTCGTCGGGCGCGGCCCGCTTCTTGGCCGAGAGGATCCCCTCCAGTGTCATCAACGCGGGTGATGGCCAGCACGAGCATCCTACGCAGGCGCTGCTCGACCTCCTGACGATCAGGGATCATATGGGACGAATCGAGGGGCTCAGCGTGTGCATCGTCGGTGACGTTCTGCACTCGCGCGTCGCGCGCTCGAACATCTACGGCCTGCTGAAGCTGGGTGCTAAGGTCGCGGTCTGTGGCCCGCCGACGCTCATGCCACCGGCGATTCAGGAGTTGGGTGTGACGGCCTTCACCCGGATTGAAGAGGCGATCGAGTGGGCGGGTGTGCTGAACGTGCTACGGTTACAGCTGGAGCGCATGCACGGTGGCTTCGTGCCGAGCCTGCGCGAGTACAACCGCATCTGGGGAGTGAGCTCGCAACGCCTCGACGCCGCCCCGCGGGACGTGCTCGTCCTGCACCCGGGTCCCATGAACCGTGGCGTGGAGATCGATTCCGACGTCGCGGATGGTCCCCACTCGGTCATTCTGAATCAGGTAACCAACGGGGTTGCGATTCGCATGGCCGTCCTGTATCTGCTGGCCGGCGGTCGGCAGGAGAGCGCCGAAGCCGCGAAGCAGGGAGGTGAGGCGTGAGCGAGAAGCTCCTGCTCAAAGGTGGACGGGTTCTCGACCCGAGTCAGGATTTGGACGGGGTCCGAGACATTTTGCTCGCTGACGGGATGGTGGCCGCCTTGGGTGAGCAAATCGACGCCCCTGAGGACACACGCATCATTGACTGTGCCGGCCTCTTTGTGACCCCAGGGCTCATCGACGTGCACGTCCACCTGCGCGAGCCGGGCGGGGAGCACAATGAAACGATCACCTCCGGCGCTCGTGCCGCGGCCGCCGGGGGATTCACTGCGGTGTGCGCGATGCCGAACACCGATCCGGCGATGGACGACCCGGCGTCGGTCGGCTTCGTTGCCGCCGAGGGGCGCAGGGCGCAGGCGGCGCGCGTGTATCCCGTCGGTTGCATCTCGGTGGGCCGCTCGGGGGAGCGCCTCGCACCGGTCGGAGAGATGGTGGTCGCGGGCGCGGTCGCGATCACCGACGACGGAAGCCCGGTCACCAATTCGCTTCTGATGCGTCTCGCGCTCGAGTACGCGCAGAGTTTTGGTATTCCGGTCGCCGACCATCCGGAGGACCTCTCGCTATCGCCGTCTGGACAGATGAACGAAGGGCTCGTGGCTACCAGACTCGGTCTCAAGGGGAAGCCGAACGCGATGGAGGACACCCATATCCTCCGTGATATCATGCTGGCCGAGCTGACTGGGGGGCACCTTCACCTTCAGCACGTGTCGACGCGTTTCGGTGTGGAGTCGATCCGACAGGCCAAGAGCAGGGGGGTGCACGTCACAGCCGAGGCTTCTCCCCACCACCTCGTGCTCACCGAGGATGCGGTCGACGGTTACCGAACCGAGGCCAAGATGAACCCGCCGCTACGTGCGCAGACGGATGTGGACGCCGTGCGAGCGGGGCTGGCAGACGGCACGCTCGACATTATCGCGACCGACCATGCGCCCCACCACTACGACGAGAAAGAGGCGGCCTTCGAGGACGCTCCCAATGGGATCGTGGGCTTGGAGACCGCAGTTGGCATCGTGCTCACGAGGGTTGTGAACGAGGGCGTGATCGATCTCGCTACCATGGTTGAGCGCATGAGCTGTCAGCCGGCGCGAGCCTTCGGCCTACCCGGTGGCACGCTCGCGGAGGGTAGCGTCGGCGATGTCTCCGTGCTCGACCTGGACGCCCAGTGGACGGTGGATGCGGCCGCATTCCTGTCCAAGAGTCGGAACACGCCCTTCGCCGGTTGGGTGCTGCAGGGGGCTCCGGTGCACACAATCGTCGGAGGGAAGACGGTCTGGGAAGCTGCCAGGGAGGATGTCCGGGAGGACGCGACGTGAGCGAACCGCTAGCTGAGCGCGTTGACGTGCCTTGCGAGTTGACCCTTGAGGCGGGCCGCCCGATGCGGGTGATAGAGACGCCGCGTGGCCGCGCGGTCCAACATCGCCACGACTGCGCGAAGGAGAGTCTGACCCTCTTCGGCGGACTCGGCCTGCTTGACCTTCTTGATTGCTGTGCGGATGCGTGCGCGGTCCGACCGGTTCTTGGCACGGGCGGTGGCACTCAAAGTCATCCGCTTCTTGGCGCTCTTGATATTCGGCATGCGTCCTTCGGGGCGCGGTCATTTCGTTAGGTTACGAGCCTACAAAGCTAGAACCGACCTATGATGGGATCAACCGGTAGGGAGGGGTTAGCTTAGCACACCATGGAAGCCGTCCTTCTCATCGCCGTCCTCATTTTTTCGGTCGTAGTGCACGAAGTCGCGCACGCCTGGCAAGCTCGCCGGGAGGGTGACGACACCGCGGACCGACTCGGGCGGATTACGCTGAACCCCTTGCCGCACCTCGACCCCATCGGGTCCGTGATCGTGCCGCTGGTGCTGCACTTCAGCGGGAGTGGCTTCTTGTTCGGCTGGGCGAGGCCGGTCCCGGTAAATCCGGCGAACTACCGGAGCCCGGTGTGGGGCGACATCCGAGTCTCCATGGTAGGGATCGTGTCCAACCTGGGTCTCGCGGTGCTGTCGACGTTTACTTTGGCGATCGCATTTAAAGCCCAGAGCGTCCTGGGCCCCTTGGGCGGCACCACGGCATTCGCGGCTCAGGCCGCGTACTATGGCGTTCTCATCAATCTCGTGCTCGCGTTCTTCAATCTGGTTCCAATCCCGCCCTTGGACGGCTCGCACGTGCTCTTCCATTTGCTGCCGAAACCGCTGGCGATGCGGTACAGGGAGGCGGGACGCTACGGGCTGCTCATCCTGATGGGTCTGTTCTACTTCTTTCCGGGCGTGTTCACGTACCTGCTGTGGCCTGTGACTTTCTTTGCTGGGCTCGCCACTGAGTTCGCTCGCCTGTGGATCTGACGGTCGCAGAAAAGGCCAATGAGCGCGAGGGCTTTTTCCTCGTCGAGTTCGACCGCTTTCAGGGGCCGCTTGACCTGCTGCTGCACCTCATTCGGTCGCAGGACATCGACATCTTCGAGATCCCCATCTCGACCATCACCAAGCAGTTCCTCGAGGCCATCCGGGGTCTGGCGCCTCACGACCTCGACGGAGCGGGGGAATTCCTGGAGATGGCGGCCACGCTCATCCGCATCAAGGCGCAGATGCTGCTGCCGCGCTCCGCTGAAGAGGAGGAAGGAGACCCCCGAGCGGAGCTCGTGCGACGGTTGCTCGAGTACGAGCAGATTCGCGAAATATCCCTGCGACTGCGAGCCGCGGAGGCGGATCGCGGCCGTCGATTTGGAAAGGGATACATTCCGCCGCGCCCGAAGATGGAGCAGTCCGAAGTCCCGCTCGAGACCACCTGGGACAAGGTCTACGCCGCCGCTCTCTTGGTCGAGATGCCCGTTCCTGGGGAGCGGGAGCACCGGGTCTTGACGCGTACGGTATCCATGCAGGCCAAGGTGGTTCTGATCCTGGACGCGCTCAAGCAGGAGTCCCGCGTCGAGTTCACGCGCCTGCTGGTCGGCTTCAAGGACCGTATGCACGGTGTAATGACGTTTCTGGCTGGCCTCGAGCTGACTCGTCGCCGAGTGCTGCTCCTGCGGCAGACGCGGCCGTTCTCCGAGTTGTGGATCTATCGCAGGAACGAGCAAGTCGAGGAGGAGCAGTGGTCCGAAGCCGAGGCGTCTAACGAGACTCGCCCCGAACCCCAAGCAGATGGAGGAGCGGAAGCTTGAACGCCCCGCAAATAGTGGAAGCGGTCCTCTTTGCGTCGGACGCTCCGCTCAGCCCGGATGAGATCGCTCGAGCGGATGACCAGCTCGACGAAGACCAGGTCGAAGAGGCGCTGCAGGCGCTGCAGGCGGAATACGACGACGAGCAGAGGGCGTTCCAGCTCGTGGAGGTCGCCGGGGGTTATCAGATCCTGACGCGGCCCGAGTACGCACCGTATCTGGAGCGTTTCGACAATGTGCCACGCCCGTCGCGCCTCTCGGGCCCGTCCATTGAGACACTCGCGATCATCGCCTATCGTCAGCCGATCGGCCGCTTGGAGATTGAGTATGTGCGCGGTGTTGGAGCGTCCGGCGTGATTCGGACCTTGCAGGAGCGTCGCTTGATCGACGTAGTCGGACGAGCGGAGGGGCTCGGCCGGCCTCTCTTGTACGGAACCACCACGCACTTCCTCGAACACTTCGGCTTCAAGTCCCTCGAGGGCCTACCTCGGCCCGAGGAGCTCCCCATCATCCTGCGCGAGCGGCTGCCGCTCGGGCCTGTTGAGGAAGAGTCGGAGGGCGAAGAGGGCAGCGACGCGGACAACGAAGTGGTCGCGGACACTCCGGCGGACGGCGACGACCCTGCGCACACCGACGCGGACGGCCCGGCGGACAGTGCTGAGCCTGCGGACAGCGACGCAGATGGCCTGGCGGACACCGTTGAGCCTGCGGACAGCGCCGACCTCGCGGATCCCGTTTCAGACGACGACGCCATTGAGGACGACGACGCCATTGAGGACGACGACGCCATTGAGGACGACGACGCCATTGAGGACGACGACGCCATTGAGGACGACGACGCCATTGAGGACGATGACGCCATTGAGGACGATGACGCCATCGGGGCCGACGACACCGGCAGCGAAGCCCTCGCCGCAGGCGGTGACGACGTAGTCTCGGACGAAGACGAGCCCCGAACCGACTCGGTCGACTAGCAGCAGCCGGTGTCGGATGGGGTCCGCGTTCAGAAGTACTTGTCTCGTGCGGGACGCGCGTCGCGGCGGGAGGCCGAGCGCTTGATGCTCGCGGGACGGGTCAGCGTGAACGGGGAGGTCGTGCGAGAGCTCGGTCTGCGCGTGGTCGAGGGTCGCGACATCGTCGAGGTGGATGGCGAAGTGATCACGAGTACCGAGGTGCGTTGGATCGCATTCCACAAGCCGCCGGGCGTGCTCACGACCCGGAGCGATCCGAATGGTGGCAGAACCGTGTACGATCTCTTGCCGCCTGAGCTGGGCTCGCTACGCTACGTGGGCCGCCTCGATCGACCCACGGAGGGGCTGCTGCTGCTCACGAACGACGGGGACGTCGCGAACGGACTCCAGCACCCCAGTCGCGGCGTGGAGCGCGAGTATCTGGTTGTGGCAAACGGCGCAGTAAGTCGGGCGAGCCTCGCGACTCTGACGCAGGGTGTCGATCTAGAGGACGGGCTCGCGAAAGCGGCTTCGGTGCGGATCGTCGAGCGTGGAAAGCTGAATACCACGCTTCGGTTGGTCCTTACGGAGGGAAGGAAGAGAGAGGTGCGGCGCATGATGCTCGAGGTGGGGCATGGCGTAAGTCGGCTTGTCCGACTCCGCTTCGGCACTATCACGCTCGGAGATTTGAAGGCAGGTGCGTGGCGCGAACTCGAGCACGATGAACGCAAGAGCCTAGTCGCTCTATCCATCAGGGGGTGATCATGTCCGAGCTTCCCAACCTCACCGTGGTCGACCATCCGCTCATCCGGCACAAGCTCGCATTGCTACGCTCGGTCGATACGCCGACAAAGCTTTTCCGTGAGCTCGTCGAAGAGATTGCGATGCTCATGGCGTACGAGGTGACGCGCACGCTGGAGGAGGAGGTGGTGGAGGTCGTTACACCGCTCGAGACCACCACGGGGTATCGTATCGCGGGTAAGAAGCTCGTGGTCGTGCCAGTGTTGCGCGCCGGTCTAGGCATGGTTGAAGGCGTGCTACGCCTCATCCCGAGCGCGCGCGTCGGGCACGTCGGCCTGGCGCGCGACGAAGAATCACTTCAGCCCGTCGAGTACTACTTCAAGGTGCCGAGCGAGTCTGAATCGCGCCGTTTCCTCGTGGTCGATCCCATGCTCGCCACCGGTGGGTCTGCTTCCGCGGCGATCGCACGACTGAAGGAGCGCGGCGTACGCGGGATCACGTACATGTGCCTGGTGGCGGCGCCCGAAGGCGTGCGCGCTTTGGCTGACGCCAATCCGGACGTGCCGGTTTTCACCGGAGTCCTAGACCGGCAACTCAACGACGTGGGTTACATCTTGCCAGGACTCGGCGACGCGGGCGATCGACTCTTCGGCACTAAATAGCCTTTTAGTGAAACGAGCGTCGAGCCTTCCACGTCTCAGGGTGGAAGAGTAGTAGCACCGTGTAGATTTCGAGTCGACCGACCAGCATGAAGAAGGACAACACAACGAGCGCGGGGTCGGACATCCATCCGTAGTTGTCCGTGGCACCGACGTCACCGAATGCAGGGCCCACGTTGCCGACCGTGGCGATGCTCGCGGCGATCGACGTCATCGGATCCATGCCCAGGAAGCCGAGCACGACCGCGCCCGCGAGGCAGAGCAGAAGGTAGAGGATCACGAAGCCGGTGACGTTGGCGAGCACCTCCTGCTTAACGGTCTTGTCCCCGACTCTTATCAACAACACCGCCTTTGGATGCAGGTGTTTTCTGAGCTCGATCGCGGTTTGCTTGACGAGCAACAGGAGACGCATCGTCTTGATGCCCCCGCCAGTAGAGCCGGCCATACCGCCCACGAAGAAGAGCGCGAAGAGGATCATTTGCGAGCCCGGCACCCACAGCTCGTAGTCTGCGATCACGAACCCCGTGGTCGTGGTAATGCTGGTGGCCTGGAAGAGAGCGTGGCGCACTGCGGGCTCCACTGCGCCGTAGCTGCCCGAGGTCAGGTTGACCACGGCGATGGCGAGTGCGGCGAGCACCACGATGTACGTATAGAAGCGCCACTCGTGGTCTCGGAAGTAGACTGGTCGCCCGGTCGCCGCGCGGAAATGAAGCGAGAAGTTCACGCCCGCCAGATACATGAAGACGATCGTCACCCAGTGGATGTAGGGCGAATCGAACGAGGCGATCGACGCGTCTCGGGTACTGAACCCGCCGCTGGCGAGCGTGGTGAAGCTGTGGTTGACCGCGTCGAAGAGGCTCATTCCTCCCAGCAGGTAGAGCACGGTCTCTGCCGCCGTGAGGCCGACATACACCAGCCAGAGCAGCTTCGCGGTCTGCGTGATACGTGGGCGCAAACGTTCAGGGGTCGGTCCTGGCACCTCGGCCTTGAAGAGCTGCATACCGCCGACGCCCAGGTACGGTAGTACGGCGATCACGAGCACGATGATGCCCATGCCGCCGAGCCACTGCGTGAGAGACCTCCAGAAGAGCACTCCATGAGGCAGTACTTCGATTTCAGCGAATATCGTGGCGCCGGTGGTCGTGAAGCCCGACATCGCTTCGAAGAATGCGGCGATGGGTGAGCCGAGGGCCCCGGTGAACAGATAGGGGAGTGCCCCGAACGCGGCCGCGGCCGTCCAGGCCATCGTGACGATCGCGAAGCCCTCTCTGGGCGTCAGTTCACCTTCGAACATCGTGAGCGCGTACGTGAAGCCGCCCACGAAGAAAGTCACCGCGCCGGCCAGGAGAATGCCCAGAGCGTCACCGTCGCCGTACACGAAAGCGACCCCAGCCGCCACGAACATCGACAGGGAAACGAAGACCTGGAGCAGACCTACGACGTTGGCGACCCGGGCAAGGGACATCAGCTGAAGAGCTGCTCGACCTCGGAGACTGCGGCCGGAAGTGCGAACACGATCACGTCGTCGCCGGGCAACACTCTGTCGTCCCCGCGAGGGAGAATGATCTCGTCACCACGAAGGATGGTGCCGATGACGGCATCCTTCGGAAAGTGAACCTCCCGCAGCATCTTGCCGCCGATCGCCGACTCCTCATCGACGCTGTACTCGATCGTTTCCGCGTCGGTGCTGGTCAGTTCCGCAACCGTGACCACGTGGCCGCGTCGAACGTAGCGCAGGATCGCGTTGACGGTGGACATGCGCGGCGACACCGATGCGTCCACGCCCACCCGCGGAATCAGTCGCAGGTACTCGAACTTGTGCACGAGGCTCACGACCTTTTGGGCGCCCGCGGTTTTGGCGAGCAAGCTCGATAGCAAGTTGGTCTCGTCGCTACCGGTGGCGGCGACGAAACCGTCGATGCCCGCCACGCCCTCCATCTCCAGGAGCTCCAAGTCGGTCGCGTCCGCGTGCAGCACGAGCGCGTGCGGCAGCCGTTCCGCGAGCTCGAGACACCGCCGTCGATCTCGGTCGAGGATCGTGCACTCGATGCCCTTCGTATTGAGGATCTGCGCGAGGTACTCGCCCTCAGCGCTACCCCCGGCGATCATCACGCGGCGCAGGCGGGACGGCTTGTAACCGGCGAGCGGGGCGATGTCCTCGATCTCGGCGGTGGGCGAGAGCAGGTAAAGTTGGTCTCCCGCGTGGATCTTGGAATCAGACCTTGGAATGTGCGTCTTGCCGTCACGGACGATGGCGACCGTCGCGTAGTGGTGGTCGCGCAGGTCTTTCGCGAGCTCGGCCAGCGTCTTTCCCGTGACCGGCGCCCCCTCTTTGACCTTCAGGCCGAGCAGATGCACGCGACCATCCGCGAAGGGCACGACGTCCGTGGCGATCTCGCTCCGTAGTAGGTCGAACGTCTCCCGTGCACACTCGCGCTCAGGGTTGATCATCAGATCGATACCCATCTGCTCTTGCGAGAGCACCGAACCCTCTCCGTAGTACTCGGGATTCGAGATGCGCGCCACGACGTGCTGAACGCCGAATTTTTTCGCTGCCATGGAAGCGATGAGGTTGACTTCGTCCTTGCTCGTGACGGAAAGCAGCATGCTCGCGTTGCTGATCCCGGCCTTCTCCAGAACAGGAAGCGAAGCGCCGTTACCCACGACGGTGAGCACGTCTAGTTGTTGGGAAGCGAAGTCTGCGCGCTCCGGATCGGACTCGATGACGACGACGTCCTGATTTTCTTCGGAGAGGCGCTTGGCAAGGTGGAACCCCACCTCGCCTGCGCCGAGAACGAGCACTTTCATGCGCGAGATCTCTCGCGGGCGTGCGAGTGCGGCGTCCAGGACGGACGGCGCTGGCGCATGAAGTTAGTAACAAGGTCGTTTGAGCAGTACAGCCGGTCGCGTCATGGGGCACTGCGCGAAGGGCCGCCTGCGCTGTATCTTGTTCGCTGCGGGCCCGTAGCTCAGTTGGTTAGAGCAGCCGACTCATAATCGGTAGGTCGCAGGTTCGAGCCCTGCCGGGCCCATTTTAGGCGTCCACCCAATCCAGTGCCACGAGCCCGACTCGGAGGCGGACCAGCGGACGGCTTGGAGGTGGCTGCTACGGCCGCCACCGACCGGACTCCGCGTGTAGCCCCGTTTGCGCCGAAGGTGCGTCGGCTCCACGACCCGCGCAACGATCCCTCCCCCGGGCCTCTATCGCGTATCCAGCACCTCTCCACTCCCACCGATCGTTACCTCGAGCGTACCAGGCTGCACCGGGGTCTCGGTCTCGTGCCCGTCAAGCCAGCGCACCCAAACTCCGGTTGGTTCGCCGCTCAAGCCCATCACCTGCACGACACTGTTGTGCGACCAATAACCCGCGCCCGCTTGCACCTCGCGTGCGGGTCCGCGTCGAGTCCCGTACACCATGCGGATCGTTGCCCCGATCGCGTCGGGGTTGAGGGATGGACCCTCGAGCCGAACACGAAGCCCTCGAACGGCGCCCACGTTCCGGAAGAGTCTGGTCGCGGCCCCGTTCTGGGACACCGCGAGGTCGATGCGACCGTCGCCATCGTAGTCGGCGAGCCCCGCGCCCCGGGAGTCCCCGTAGACCTCTATGCCGCTCGCCGCCGCGGGCAGCCCCCGCAAACCGCCGGCGCCGTCTCCCTGCAACCACAATCCGCGACCGGCGTTGTACTCGTCAGCGGGGGACACGGTCGCTAGAAAGTTCTGTGTCAGGAAGACGTCTTCGTTGCCGTCCCCATCGAAATCGGCCACTCCCACGAAAAAGGACGGCGCGAGTTGCGCTGTGGTCGGCAGAGGCACTGCCTCGAAAGAGCTGCCGCGATTCAGTAGTAGCGTGTGCTCGAGGTGTGTGACCTCGAGAACAGCCGGTGGGGCACCCGTGGAACCGAGGATCTCCGCAATGCTCGATCCTGCGAAATTCTCAGCAGTGCGATATCGCAGCCTCAAGAAGGGCATCGCTTGGGCGAGCTGCCGGAAATCGACCAGCGGCATCAGGCGACCGAGTTGCTCATCGACCTGCGCCAGCACCAGGTCCAAGCGGCCGTTGCGATCGAAGTCACCATGGTAAAGACGCAGCGGACGCGTAGGTGAGGCGAGCAGCGGGCCATTCTGGCCCCAGTTGGTGGCCACGATGTCCATTAGACCGTCGCCGTTCAGGTCCCCGGTGGCGACGCCGTTCCATCTCCCGGTGAGGCCATCAAGCCCCAACGAGGCAGTGACGTCGACAAAGCGTCCGCGGTCATTGCGGAGCACGCGCACCGGCCCCCACTCCGTGGCCAGAACGAGGTCTGGGTCTCCGTCCCCGTCGACGTCGGAGAACACCGCCGCCGACACCATGCCGCGCTCGGCGAGCAGGTGCAGGTTTTCGGAGTCGAGGGTGAAAGCTCCAGCGTCATTGATAAACAGTCGGGAGGTGGCAGGCCGGGGGTAGAGCGCTGGTAAGATGCGACCGCCGACGAACAGGTCGAGGTCTCCGTCCCCGTCGTAGTCGGCTAGTGCCAAGGCCCCAACCGCGCTGGAGATACCGCCAACGGCGCCCGCCGACCGCGGGTCGACGACCGAGCTTCGATACGCGTCACGGGTAGCGTCGACGCGTAGCACCGACGCGGTGCCAAGCGCGGCGGCAGGGCTCTGGGCCTCGTAGTTCGCCTGCCCCACGAGCAAGGACACGCCTCCGCCCGGAACTGGAAGTGGAAGCACGGTCGTCTGGTCCAAGAGCGTGTTCGGCATGGTAAGCGGGACGCGGCTGAAGCGACCCCCTTCGTTTCTGTAGAAGCCCAGCGTGCCGCCGCGACCGGAAGTGATGAGAAGATCCTCGTCTCCGTCGTCGTCCATGTCGTACCAGGTCACGCCGGGCCCCAAGCGCGCGAAGCTGTTGGGCAAAAGTGGCTGCCGCTCGTGGTCGGGAAACGGCAGTTCGGTGTGCACGTGACCCAGTTCGTCCGTGGCATCGAGGAAGTACGGCTCAGCCTCGTCCCCGCCTAACGGGGTTTCGGAGGCCACCGCCGGTGCAGAAGCAAAGTCGGGCTCAGCGATCTCATATTCGCGGCCGGCCGGTGCGTCCCGAATCACGCTTCGGGCACCGCCAGGCCAGTCGACAGTGATCGTGAGCACGTCCGAGTCCCCCCCCGCGAACGTGTACATCGCATCCGAGCCCGAGAGGTAGATTCCGCCGGACGTCACTTCTTTGCTCTGCTCTGGAATGGCTCCTGCGAGCACGCTGATCTTGGCTCCGATCCCCTGCGTGTTCGGCGGCATGCCCGCGAGACGCACGGTGATCCGACTCTCTCGGGATTCGTTGCGCATCACTAGCGCCGGCGCGCCCAGACGGTTCAACACCAGGTCGAGGTCACCGTCCCCGTCGAGGTCGCTCGCCGCCATCCCGAGGGACACGTCCTCTTCGACGCCGAACCCCCACTCTTCACTGACGTCTGCGAACGTCAGGTCTCCGCGGTTCCTAAATGCTGCGTTGCGCAGCGGAAGCGTCGGAAAAAGCAGGATGTCCTCTTTCCAGTCGGGAGCCGTGGCGAGTTGGGCGTCGCTGTCCAACGCATCGAAGAGGCTGCCGTTGGTGATGAGCGCGTCTTCGTACCCGTCCAGATCGACGTCCATGAACATCGTCGCCCACGACCAGCCCGAGGCGGCGATGCCCGCGAACTGCGCGATCTCTGCGTAGGTACCGTCGCCGCGGTTGAGGAACAGCGTATTGCGCTGCGTCTGGGGGCGATCGTCGAAGACGCCGATTTCGTCGCCCCCAGGTGCCCGCAGTGGCGTCCGCGTCAGTCGGCGGCGACGGTTCCGACTGAGCATGTCGGTCAGTAAGAAGTCGACGTCGCCATCACGGTCGATGTCGGAGAAGTCGACACCCATGGTGGAGTGGCTCGTCGATCGCAGGGACAGGCGAGGTGCCAGCCGGAAGTGACCGGTCCCGTCGTTCAACCAAAAACGATCGGGGCTCTCGAAGTCGTTGCCGACGTAGAGGTCGGGGTCCCCGTCCCCGTCCACGTCGTGAAACCGTGCCGTGAGCCCCCAGTCGCGAAACGGTACCGTCAGCGGACTGCCGTTCTCGTCCAGGAACCTTTCCTGATCGGCCGGAACCAGCTCGAACCGACCCTGCCCGTCGTTCAGGTAGAAGAAGTCGGCCTCGCCCACCTCTTGGCGAAGAATTCGGTCGCTGTCTCGCCGCAGTTCGTAGTGTTCTCGGAACTCAGGGAGCACGGTGTATTGCTCACCGACCTGGCGGATGACACGGTCGAAGGCCCGCTCCGCCGGTGAGAACATGTCCATCACCGACTCGACCTTGTAGTTGGCCACATAGAGGTCGAGGTCTCCGTCGCCGTCCACGTCGGCCAAGGCCATGGTGTGGCTTCCTTGCTCAGACTCGAGTCCGGATTCCCGTGTTCGCACGGTGAAGACGCCGGCCCCGTCGTTCATAAAAAGGGAGTTGGGTCCGCCTAGCGCAGTGACGAGAAGATCCAGATCGCGATCGCCATCGACATCTGCGAAGACTACGCCCGTGGTGAGGCGGTCGTCGGCGAGCAATCCGGCTTGCTCGGTCACGTCCTCGAAGCGCCAGTTGCCCAGATTGCGGTAGAGAGCGTTCGGGCCATCGAGGCGGCCCAGGTAGATGTCGACCCACCCATCCCCGTCGACGTCTGCCAAGGCCACTCCAGAGCCATTGGTCAGATGCCGGTTCTGGACGAGCAGATCCGCACTGACGTCGTTGTCGAATTCGATGCGGGTGCGCGACGGCGAGAGCGCCGTGAACCTCGTCGGGCCGTTCCCAGGGGCGAGCAAGGGGCGCCAACGGTACTCACCCTCATCGATCCAGGAGCGATCGCTTACTTGGGAGCATGCCCCAGCTCCAAGCATGAGCAGCCACGAGAACACTGCTCTACGCTTCAAGGCTCCGTGGCCTGATCGAAGAGCACGATCACGTGCCATCGTCGATGAGCAAGACGCGAATCGTGTCGTCGCTCGGCATTGCTCGAAAGATAGGGGAGTGGCCGCAGGGGGCTGAATCCCACGGAGGCACGCGAAGCTACTTCCGGGGACGTTGGGCGGACAAGGAGATGACGTGTCCGGTCACTCTCGCTCCGGGTCTGGGCGCTTTCGCAGTCGCTTGGCTTGCCCCCGTCTGCGCTTGTCGCCCAGGCGGTTCTCCTTCTCCCTGCGCGGCACCCTCGTCGATACACGAGGCGTCTCGCGATGCAGGAACTTCTCAAGCTTGGAGCGCAGTCGCGTGAGCGCGCGAGCGCGGTTGCGATGCTGGCTGCGCTCCTCGCGCGCGACCGCCCGCAGGCCCGAGGGTAGATGCACCAGCCGGACGCCGCTCTCGGTGGCGTTTTGGTGCTGCCCGCCCGGTCCGCCCGCGCGGAAAGTCTCCACGCGACACTCGGCGAGCAGCTGCTCGTCCGAGTCGGGAATCTCCAAGTCTGGGCGGGCTTCGTCGTCCATGGTAGAGACTGCCTTAAGCTATGGCACGATTTCGACGATCGGGGTAGTGTTTGGCGCACGCCGTATCTATGGCGTCCCACCTAGCCTCTGCCAAGACCGTATGATTTTCGAGCGCACGGAGGAACACCCGGGCGCCAGGTTCCTCTTTATCCTGGCGTGTTTGGTCGTCGTGGTCTACGGCCTGAAGGTTGCCGCACCGATTCTGCTGCCGACTGCCATGGCGCTGTTCCTTGCTGTTCTGAGTCTCCCGATGATGCTCTGGCTTTCGCACCACAAAGTACCGGCAGGGCTCGCGACGGTGATCACGGTGCTCATTTTTGTTTCGCTGGTCGGTCTACTGATCCTGGCGGGCAGTTCTTCGGTCACGGAGCTGCAAGCCAACCTCGACCGATACCAGGACCTCTTCGTCCAGCGCGTGGGAGCCGTGATCGACTGGGCGGACAGTCTGAGCGACTTCGACATCACCCCCTACGTCACCACAGCTGCCATCACGGATCTGATCGATCCGACATGGGTCGTGGACCTCGTGCGCGGCGCGATCGGGCGCATCGCTCAGTTCGCGGGCACGACCTTCATCGTATTCTTGATCATGGCGTTCATGCTGGGCGAGGTCACGGTATTCCCCGAGAAGATCCGGTACGTGCTCGGAGAGAATGGCGGCGACGAGGACCGCTTGGCCAAGGTGGTTACCGAGGTGCAGACGTACCTGGGCATCAAGACGATGGTCTCGGCGGCGACCGGACTGGTTCTGGGGCTGTGGGCCAGTGTCATGCAACTCGAGTTCCCGCTGTTGCTGGGACTGATCGCGTTGGTGCTCAACTATGTGCCGACTGTGGGCTCGATGATCGCGGCCGTGCCCGCGGTTCTCCTGAGTATCGTCTTGTTCGGAAGTGTCCCTCACGCTCTGGGTGTGGCCATGGGCTACGTCGTCGTGAATGTCCTCTTCGGAAACATTCTCGAGCCCAATCTGTTGGGGCGCCGGCTCGGCCTGTCTACGCTCGTCGTGATCCTGTCGCTGCTCTTTTGGGGGTGGGCCTGGGGTCCGCTTGGGGCGCTGCTGTCCGTGCCGCTTACGGTGATGGTGAAGATCTGGCTGGAGAACACGCACGATTTGCGCTGGGTGGCGGTGTTATTGGACAAGTCGCCACCACCACCACCGGCGCCGGTCGGTGGCAAAGCGGAGGCGGTGTAACGATGCCGAGAGTCGAGTTCGATGCGTTGCCTGATCGTGGTCGCCTTTGGGTCTTCCCCGCGACTCAGGCGCTCACTTCCGCCCAATCTGATGCGTTCTTGCACGAGGTCGACTCCTTCCTGGATGCCTGGGCTGCACACGGAGTTCCGCTCCGTTGCGGCAGACAACTAAGAGACGACCAGTTTCTGATCATCGGCGTGGATGTGGATGCTGAAGCCCCATCCGGCTGCTCGATCGACGCTCTCGTGAACCGCTTACGCGGCTTGGGCACGGAGCTGAGCGTATCGCTCATCGATCATGCTCCCGTGTGGTACCGAGCCGGAGACCAGATCCGGAGTGCGACCCGCGCTGAGTTCCGTGCGCTTGCCAAGGGGGGGACGGTAGGGCCGGAGACCCATGTGTTCGACACGAGCCTGACCACGATCGGAAGCTTCCGCGCCGGGGAGCTCGAGCGGCCAGCGGTTTCGACATGGCACGGCCAGGCCTTTTTCGGGGATCAGGCCAGCAATTGATCGGCCAGAAATCGAGCGGCCTCCTGTTCGCCCCAAAAACGGGGCGCCCACGGGGTGCTCTCGGTGGTAGGACTGTTCGAGTTGCTGTCCATCGACTTCATAGCCGGCGACGGGTTGGGTCTGGTGTTGGGGGCCATAGCCGCGGGGGTAGCGATGCTCTCGTATGGGCTTCGTGTTTCGCAACTCGCGTTTGGACGAGCGAAGCGTTCGTGGATGTCTGCCGCGATGCTCTTCAGCTTGATTCCTCCGGGCTTCGCCGTATATGTGCTGGCTTGGCCGGGACTTCGTTTGTTTGTGGTCGGCACCGGCGTCTCCGAATTGGCGACTGCGGGCTTCTTCACTGTGGCAGGTGCGTGGACCATGTATTCCTGGACCAAAGTGGCGGAACTAGAGCGGTTGTCGCTGGCGATGGGGACAGCCGGGAAGGAGACATGAGCCGATGAGATGTCGCATCGTACTTGGCCTCGCGGTCCTCACCGCGATCGTCTTTTCGGGCCAGGCGCTCGAGGGTCAACGAGCCCGCCAGGGACAGTTCAGCCTGGAGAACGCCCGTCTTTTCTACGAAGTGATCGGCACGGGCGAGCCCATCGTGATCGTGCACGGTGGCCCCGGCCTCGACCATTCGTATCTCCAGCCGGGCCTGGACGTTCTGGCCGCGCAGAACACCCTCATCTATTACGACCAGCGTGGCACGGGACGTTCGGAGGCCGAACTCGACAGCGGCGTGGTCAACTTCGACGCGTTCGTCGATGATATCGACGCTCTTCGACAGGTGCTGGGGCACGACAAGATCACGGTGCTGACCCACTCCTTCGGCACGCTGCTCGGGATCGAATATGCGCGTCGGTACGCCGACAATCTGACCGCGCTCATCCTCATGAACCCGACAGAGCCGGGGACTCGGTTCGCGGACCAGACTCGCACACGGCAGGCTGCTGCGACGACCGAAGAGGACACCGCCGAGGTAAAGGAGCTCACGGCCACCGAGGCCTTTCAGGCACGCGACGCCGCGACGTTGAGCCAGTTCTACCGGGTGGTGTTTCGCGCAACGTTCCGAGATCGGACCCGCGTCGACGAGCTCGAACTGGATCTTTCCGAGCGCACTGCCACGAACGGTCAGGACGTCGCGCGTCTTCTCGGTGAGAGCCTGGGCATGGCCAATGGTGGCCTAGACTGGTGGGACCGCCTGGAGGACATTGCGGCTCCAACGCTTGTGGTGCACGGCCGGTACGACAGCCCGCCCGTCGCCATGGCCCGTGCGCTGTCCGAGGCCATTCCGCGTGGCTCGCTCGCGGTGCTAGACAGCGGGCACTTTCCCTATATCGAAGACGCGGGGGGCCTGACCTCGGCTATAGCGGAGTTCCTGGGAGGTCTGGAGTGTTGAGAGACCTCCCCATCCGCCGGGTGCTGTGGGTCCTGCTGGCGTACGCTGTGGGCACTGCGGTAGTGTTGCCCGGGATCGACTGGCTGCAGCGGGTTCTGGCGCTGTCTCCGCAGTTCGGAACGTTGGCGCGTGGCGGCATGCTGCTCGGCGTACCACTCGCGATCGTGATCGCGTGGCGCTACCCGGAACTGGGAGCAAAGGAGCACACTCTGTTGAGCGAGGTTGTGGTCACGGATGACACCCGCCCGTAGTCGACATCGCGGACTGAGAGGACGCCTGGAATACGACCACCGAGTACGCACGATCCTCTGTGTCGTCGTTCTCCGCGTAGCCCACGCCCACGTGCTCCGCTTGTGGTTGGAGACTGTTGGCGCGATGCGTCGGTGAGGCCATCCATGCGGCGAAGGCCGACGGAGCGGTAGCGAAACCCGCGGACGAGTTCTCGGCCACGAAGAGCCACGGATAGTTGACGCGGTCCGCACGATCAGCCGGTAAACTGCCGTCGGAGCCCCTGTATCCTGAGACGGCTCCTGCCGCCATGTCCTCGGCGTGCACCTGGGCCGCTCTCACGAGGCGGACGTCTACCGCAACTCGGGCACCTTCGCGCGCGCTCGGGTGATGTTGAGCAGAGACACGATCTGCTGACCGTGAGTCGAGAGGCACGGCCGCCCTCCCGTACCAGGTGCTCGTGAGAGGCCGCAGCCCGAAACGAGCAGCGTCGTGGCCGTACACAGTGCCCGGAGACGGAGTTTCACTAGAACGGGGCTGCGCAACGGGAACAGAACACCGCAGCCGAGTCGCTGCTGCTGTGCCCGCACTGCTTGCACACGCTGGTCTCGTCTCCCGCCCTCACGCGCGCCGCCGTCAGTTCAGCGGTCACGATGCCCGTCGGCACCGCGATGATCCCGTACCCTAGTATCATGACTAGCGAGGCGACTGCCTGGCCGAGCGGACTCGACGGCGCGATGTCACCGTAGCCGACGGTCGTGAGGGTCACGACGGCCCAGTAGACTCCCCTGGGAATGCTCGTGAATCCGGCCGCGGGGCCTTCGATGATATACATGAGGGCTCCGACGATGACGACCGTGCTGAGCACCGCGAGCAGGAAGACCGAGATCTTGTACCTGGCGGCGCGCAGTGCCGCCGCCAGCACGCTTGCCTCGCCCATGTAGCGCGCCAGCTTGAGCACACGGAAGACCCGCATGACCCGGAGGATCCTGACAACCACCAGGACCTGACCTCCTGGAACGAGAAGGGCCAAGTAGGTCGGAGATACCGCGGCGAGATCTATAACGCCGAAGAAGCTCAGCGCGTAGGCACGCGGTCGGTCCACGCACCAGAGCCGAAGCCCGTATTCCACTGTGAAGAGCGCCGTGAACACCCATTCGAGAGACCGCAACAGGCGCGCGTAATCGTCCTGCGAGCCCTGGACGGTATCGAGCATCACCGTGGTGATGCTTGCCACGATTGCCAGGATCAACAACACGTCGAAGGCCTTCCCAGCGGGCGTATCGTGCCCAAAGATGACCTCGTAGGTGTGGGCGCGGGCGGAGCCTTCGGGCCCAGCCGAGTCGAAGCTTGCCATGGATCTCGCGTTGGAGAATGGAGCAGTCGCCCTGAAAGCTAGCAGTCCTTGGTGGGGCGACACCCGTCGTTTGCCACGCGAAGGCCCTTAGGAGCAACCGGATGCAGATCGAAGTGCGCGACATGATCCCGGAAGACTGGCCCGACGTCCGGGAGATCTATCGGCAAGGCATCGATTCCGGTGACGCGACCTTCGAGCGCGAAATTCCTGGCTGGGAGGATTGGAACGCGAGACGGCACCTCACGTGCAGGCTTGTTGCTGAGTCCGATGGAGCGGTAGTGGGATTCGCCTGCGTGAGTCCCGCCTCCAGGCGTGCAGTCTACTCCGGGGTGTGCGAGATCATGGTCTACGTGCTGCACGAAACCGCGGCCAACGTGTCGGGAGCCTGCTCATGGCGTCCATCGTCAGCGCCACAGAGGCGCAGGGCATGTGGATGCTCGAGGCGAGCATTTTTCCCGAGAACGTTGCGTCGATTCGCGCACACGAGCGCGTCGGCTTCCGAGTCGTAGGCACGCGTGAGCGCATCGGTCGATTTCACGACGGTTGCTGGCGGGACACGGTTCTCATGGAACGCCGTAGCGCCCTCGCCGGGCTGGACTGACCACCACCGCCTACCACGGGCTGCTAGGGCGTGATGCTGACCGAATAGCTCGTCGTGAATTCGATGAACTTGCTGATCTCGGTCATGTCTTGACCTACGAATCGGATGGTGTGGCTGTCGACACGATCTACGTTGGGCAGGTACGCCATCAGTTCGGCTGGCATGTAGTTCTTGAAGGCGATCTCAAGCTCGATGGGCCCTGCCATGACGTAGGGGCGGAAACTGTCCAGACGACCGAGCGCTGCTTTCACTCTTTGGGCAATCAGCGCATAGGACGCCTCCGGCATCAGCGTGCGCGCGCTGTGGAAGCCGAGCGACCACTTCACTACCGCTCCCTCCATGTCTCCAATGACACGCCGCGCCTCTTCGACCACGGCGTCGTCGCCCGAGATCATCACCACGGGGACTCCGAAATCGCCGGCGATCGCGGCGTTGATGCTCGCCTCGAGCATCTCGACGCCGTTTAGACGTACCGCGGTGAGATTGGCGCTGGATATGGTGTGCGCCCGTATGCCTCGAGTATTTGTGGTGCTCGAGTGGTATCCGATGAAAATCGCCGCGTCGAACGTCTCGTCGATGCCCTCCATCATCATGTGAGGCCGCGGCCACGCGCGGATGAGTTGCACGTCCGGCGGCAGGTCCTCGATCAGGAGATTCTCGCCGTTCCCATGCGAGTCGGACACCAGGATCTCGGTCGCTCCCATCTCTCTCGCGGCGTCGATCGCGGCGTTCACCTCGCGCGTCATGATCGCCCGGAAGCGCTGATACTCGAACCCCGACGGTCCGAGTTGATCACTGGTCACTACGCCGACCACGCCCTCCATGTCTGCCGAGATGTACACCTTGAGGCCCTCCTGTTGGGCGGTCGCGGGATAGGCCGCGGCGAAGAGGGCGACTGCTGTGGTAGCTATGACGAAGCGCTTCATGTTGCCTCAGCGGGTGGCGGGTTTCGTGGCTTGCGTGAAGAGAGTGGAGGGGAACGTGCGTATGTTCGGGGGTAGGCAGCGAAGCGGCAACGCCGGGACATTACCCACTCCCCAATCCCTCCCGAGGCGGGACTCATGTTAGAAGCGATCGTGACCGTTGTAGTGTCGGCGGTATCTAACATGGTCTACCTCAACCTGAAGCGTAAAGGAATCCATGGATTTACTCGGTTTCTTACGTTCTGGATGGGCAATCCGTGGACGTGGGTCACTTTCTTCGTGGTGCCAGAAGGGACTCAGCAGGTGTTCGAACCACCACCGGACGACGACGCACGTCTACTGCAAGAAGTCCGTAGAGACCGCCTGCTGAGAGAGCGACCCACACAGCGCCGGACGATTGCAGAATCAGATCACGAGGCGACCACGCCTGAACTCTGAACGCGTGAGCGTCGGGGCATACCGCCCCGAGCGCCGAGACCTACGCGACCTTGTCCGGTTAGCGTTTCCGGTCGCGGTGGTCCAGATCGGCATGATGGCGATGGGAGCCATCGACACCATCATGGTCGGGCGGGTTACGCCCACTGACCTCGCAGCGGTTGCGATCGGTAATCTGTACTTCTTCGGCGTCGCGGTCTTTGGCACGGGTGTTTTGTTCGGGCTCGATCCCGTGATCTCCCAGGCGGTCGGGGCGCGAGAAGCCGGCGCCGTGGCACGCGGGCTGCAGCGCGGTGCCTTGCTGGCGCTACTCCTGACTGTGGTGGCGTCGCTATTGCTGCTGCCTTCGGGGCCGATCTTGAGCGCGTTGCGCCAGCCTGAGGATGTCGTGCCCGTCGCGGCCGCGTACGCGTGGGCCTCGATTCTGGGCATCTACCCGTTCTACGGCTTTGTCGTGCTGCGCCAGAGCCTCCAGGCGATGGGTAAGATTCGCGCCCTGCTCTGGACGGTAGCCACGGCCAACGTGGTAAATGTCTTCTTGAACTGGATTCTGATTTACGGAAATCTGGGCGCGCCGGAGCTAGGTGCTGTTGGCTCGGGGTGGGGGACGAGCCTCTCGCGATGGTTCATGATGCTCATGCTCATGATGGTCGCCTGGCCGTTGCTGCGGCCGTCGTTGAGGCCACTGCGGCGCGATGTGCTTCAGCTCGCTCCCTTGGCTCGGTTGGTGCGTGTTGGCGCGCCCATCGGCGTACAACACTCTCTCGAGTTCGGGGTGTTCGGCGCCGCCGGATTGCTTATTGGGCTCATGGGGACCATTCCGGTGGCGAGCCACCAGGTCGCGCTGCAATTGGCCGCGCTGACCTTCATGATTCCGCTTGGCGTGGCGCAGGCTACCAGCGTCCTTGTGGGGCAGGCGGTTGGTCGGGCGGACCCGCCGGGCGCAAGGCGAGCCGCCGGAGCCGGCCTTTTGGTCGGTGCGGGGTTCATGAGCGTGACTGCTGCTTTGTTCCTGCTAATCCCGGAGCCGCTGGCCGCGGTCTTCAGTGTCGATGAGTCGGTCATCGCCACCGCTGCGACGCTCCTGCCCATCGCTGGTGTTTTCCAGATTGTCGACGGACTTCAGGTGGTGGCCGCGGGCGCGCTGCGCGGTGTCGCCGACACTCGTGTGCCCATGATCCTGAACTTCGTGGGGTTCTGGCTGGTTGGCCTACCGGTCTGCGTGGTACTCGGCCTCGGCCTCGACCAAGGACCGACCGGGGTATGGTGGGGGCTCGCAATCGGCCTCGGCGTCGTCGCCATCCTGCTGCTGCGCCGGCTACGCATCAGATTCGGTGGGGCGTTGAAACGAGTCGTGATCGATGACACGGACATGGCACCAGTGAGTAGCCCATGACAGAGGCACAGGAACGGCACATCGAAGTGCCCAAGACCGCGCGTTACTGGGTGCTCGGCGAGGACATCGTGAGCCCTGACGAGCTCTGGTTCGTTCTGCACGGTTACCGGCAGCTCGCCGCTCGGTTCCTCCGGCGTTTCGAAGGGATCGCAGACGGAACCCGCCGCATCGTGGCGCCGGAGGCGCTGTCACGATTCTACGTGAGTCGGGAACCCGGCCGGCACGGCCCGGTCTCGGTAGTAGGCGGAACGTGGATGACCCGGGAGGACCGTGAGAACGAAATCCGCGACTACGTCCGATATCTGGACATGCTGCGCGATGAAGTCGGCGCCGACGGGACACCGACCACCGTGCTCGCTTTTTCGCAGGGGGTAGCGACCGCGTGCCGCTGGGTCACCTACGGTAGGATTCGCCCGCGCCGTCTGGTGCTATGGGGAGACTATTTGCCCCCTGACCTCGACATGGGCGCGGCCCGAGTCGCCCTCGCGGACACCGAACTATTGATCGTGCGTGGCACCGAGGATCCGGCGCTCGACGAGAAGCTGCGGGCGCGAGAGCAGGCGAGTCTGGAGGCTGCCGGGATCGCTCACCGATTCGTATCGTATGAAGGAGGACACGACATCTATCTTGAGACCCTGAATGGGCTGGCGCGGCTCTAAAATTTGCCCACGAACACGATCTCGGGAACCAACTCGTGTCCGGTTTCGCGCGCCACAGTCTCCTGAGCGAGTTCGATGAGCTGGCGCACCTCTTTGGCCGTCGCCCCACCAAAGTTGACGACGATGTTGGCGTGTTTGTGAAAGATGCCCGCGTTGCCGACCACGTGACCCTTCAGCCCGCATTCGTCGACGAGCCGTCCCGCGCCGATGCCGTCGATCTTCTGAAAGATCGAACCAGCGCACGGATAGAGCCAAAGGTCGGGGTGCCGCTCGTCACGCCATGCGAGGTTCTCGCGCATCACCCGTCGAAGCTCCTCCAGGGGCTCGGGATGGAGGCGGAATGTCGCTGAGAGTACGATGTCGTCGCGGTGATGCAGAATGCTCTCGTCGTACCCAAACTGGAAATACTCAACGCCCACGGTCTTGCGTTCGCCTTCTTCAGTCAGCAAGTCGGCAGACTCGAGAATCTCCTCGATGAAGACCGTTCGCTCCCGATCCGGCGCGGGCGAGAGGAAATGAAGATTCTGCCAGAGTGCGCCCCCGACCGTGCTGGGTATGCCCACGTAGTGGTGAAGCCCCCCCAGCCCACGGGCGACCGTGGCGTCGATGAGGTCTGGGAAAGTCTCGATGCCCGCGCCCGCGAGTACTCGCTTGTCGTCCAGAAACTCGATGCCGCCCACCTCCGAACGAATGACGAGCCCGCGAAAGCCACCGTCGCCCACCAGGATGTTTGCGCCTCGGCCGAGCAGGAAGTGTGGCACCTCCAGCTTCCGAACGGTCTGGACCGCGAGCGCCAACTCATCAGGTGTACGCGCCCGATACAGCAAATCCGCCGGCCCGCCAATTCGGAACGTGGTCATCGGACCCAGCGCCACGTCGAGCTCTATGCGGTCCGCGCCGAGCGCTTCCGCAAGGGCTTGTTTCGAGTCGGTCGTAAGCGTCATGGGATCCCGGGACACTGGCACGGCGTAGACACAGGCCTCGAAGGGTCGGGCGGGTACAGGCTCGGGCGCGGGGCAAACATAGCTCTGGCCTCGGGAGCCTGGTAGCTTGGCCCGCCGATGCGCCCAGACTTCCTCAAAAGCCGCTTGTCCATGCGTTCCATTGCTTTCTTGATCGTCATGTCGATGCTGTCCGTCATCCAGCTCGTTGCGCAAAGTCCCGTCCGATATGCGATCTCGTTTGCCAACCGAGCGCACCACGAAGCGGAAATCACAGTCTCCTTCAGGAATCTGGACGATCGACCGCTCCAGCTGAGAATGAGTCGCTCATCGCCTGGACGATACGCTTTACACGAGTTTGCGAAGAACGTCTACAATTTCCGCGCCACGGGTGGGGGCGGGCGCGCGGTCACGGTGTCGCGTCCGGACAATCATCAGTGGGACGTAGCCGGACACGGGGGCTCGGTCTCCGTCACCTACACGCTGTACGGCGATCACGCCGACGGAACCTACGCGGGCATCGATCGCACACACGCGCACCTGAATATGCCGGCGACCTTCATGTGGGCGCGCGACACGGAAGAGCGACCGATCGAGCTTGTCGTGCAGGTCCCGGAGGGCAGCGCCTGGAGGGTGGCCACGCAGCTCGCAAGGACGGACGATCCCTTCAGGTTCGAGGCGCCGGATCTGCAGTACTTCCTGGACAGTCCCACAGAGGTCTCGGACTTCTGGGAGCGCACCTGGCAACTCGATGGTCAAACCATCCGGGTCGCGCTGCATCACCAGGGTTCGCAGGAGGAAGCAGAGGAGTATTCCAGGGCAGCGGCTGCGATCGTCGAAGCCTCCAAGAGCGTATTCGGGGAGCTCCCAGCCTTCGACTACGGCGAGTACACCTTCCTAGCCTGTTACTTGCCTTGGGTCGATGGCGACGGAATGGAGCACCGCAATTCGACAGTGCTCACGAGCACCAGCTCGCTCGCCAGTAACATGACAGGGGTGCTGGGCACCGTTGCACACGAGTTCTTCCATGCGTGGAACGTAGAGCGTATTCGACCGAGATCCCTACAGCCGTTCGACTTCGAAGCCGCGAACATGTCCGGAGAGCTGTGGTTCGCCGAAGGCTTCACCAGCTACTACGACGACGTGTTGCTCTGGCGAGCCGGGGTCATCGACGACGACTCCTTCGCTGGGCGTATGGGCCGAATCGCGAACAACGTGCGCAATGCGCGCGGCCGCGATTTCTTTTCGCCGATCGAAATGAGCCGGCAAGCCCTGTTCGTGGATGCCGCGACCTCGGTTGACCCGAACAACCGCAACAACACGTTCTTGTCGTACTACATGTGGGGCTCGGGAATCGGCATGGCGCTCGACCTGACGCTGCGTGCTCAGGCCCGAGGGGCGACGCTCGACGACGTCATGCGTGAGCTGTGGCGCGCACATGGCGTGACCGAGGTGCCCTACGAGGTACCGGATGTGGAACTGGCCCTCGCCCGAGTCACTGATGATCGCGAGTTCGCGCGCGACTTCTTCGACCGCTACGTGCGTGGGCGAGAGGCGCCTGACTTCCCGAGACTACTCGCTTTGGCCGGAATCCGGATCACACCCGAGTTCCCGAACCGCGCGTGGCTGGGGTCGGGACTCGAGGTGAGTAGCGGCGACCTGATGCTGACGCAGACGCCGACCCTTGCCTCGCCTCTGTATCAGGCGGGCCTCGACCGGGGGGATCATGTTCTGGACATCGGGGGCGAAGACATCTCCTCTGAGGATGACCTGAGCGCGTACTTCGAGGATCACGAGGCGGGCGAGGTAGTAACCGTACGCTTCGAGAGTCGCGGCCAAGCGTTCGAGGCGAGCCTGACGCTGGGCACTGACCCTGCGCTTGCGGGGGAACTCGCACCTGACGCCGCATCCACCCCAGCGGAACTCGACTTCCGGCGTCGCTGGAAGGCGGGATCGTGACTGCAGGTAGCGTGGAAGGCCACTACTTCAGCTCTCTTATAGCAACCCAACTCGACCGCCTAGGGCGCGAGGTCGAGGCATACAACGACGAGTCCGACTTGTGGATGGTCCGTGGCGCGCAAAAAAACTCGGCGGGCACGCTCGCGCTACATGTATGCGGCTTTCTCCATCACTTCATCGGTGCCGCGTTGGGCCGAAACGGCTACGTGCGTGACCGCCCCGCGGAGTTCAGCGACCAGGTCAGCCGTGCCGAGCTACTCGAGCGCATCGAGCACTGCAGCCACGTCGTCACCGGTGTCCTGGACGGACTCGACACCGACGCCTTGGAAGCCGAGTACCCAGGAGAGGCTCCAGCGAGAATGACCGGCATCCGCACACGTCCCTTCCTGGTGCACCTGGTGTGGCACATGGGCTGGCACCTCGGCCACATCTACTACCACCGTCTCGGAGGCAGCCCGGCCGACACCGCCTAGGGGCAAGCCACGGGATCCCGCATCGACTTCTCCCGGTGTCCTGTGTGCCAGCCCGTGGGGACCGACGCGTGAGTTCTGCTCAGAGCGTGCAGGAGCCTTAGCCCCCCGCGACATAAGAAGAAGCGCCCACCCCAGCACACCCGGACCAACCAGCTTGAGCCGAAGCGCGGCGAGTAGGGCCCACGCGTCGGTCCCCAAAACCGGGCAGACTAGTTCCGCCCTCTCCGAAGCACCCGACCCCCCCGGATATTGCGATACTGCCCGTTTTCCACCACGATCGCCCCATTCACCAACACCCAGCCGATCCCTACCGGATACTGGTGTGGCTCCTCGAAGGTGGCCTGATCGGCAACCGTCGCAGGATCGAAAATCACCACGTCGGCAAACCAGCCCTCTCGTAGCTGGCCGCGCTCACGCAGCCCCATCCTTTCCGCGGGCATCGTGCTCATCTTGCGCACGGCTTGCTCCAGCGAGATCACTCCTTTGTCCCTCGCGTAGAGGCCGAGCACGCGCGGGAAAGTGCCATACCAGCGCGGGTGAGGGTGTCCCTCGCCGGGCTGCGTCAGGCGGCCGTCCGACGCGATCATCGTGAAGGGGTGGGCCATGATGCGTTCCACGTCCTCCTCGCTCATGGCGTGGAAAATCGCACTGGCTCCGCCCCTTCGAACGGCTTCGATCACGAGGCGGGCGCCGGTCTCGGGCGTCGAGGCGAGCCCCTCCCTCATTGCCCAATCGTGCAGCGTCTTGCCCTCGAGCGAGCGGTCCCACCGCACGATAGCGAATTGGACCCGCCTGAGGTCGTTGCCGCCCCGGTCATTGATGATGTTAAACTTGATGCCCGAGAGAATGCTGTCGGCGAGCGCGGGGTCCTCCATGCGCTGAAACAAGTCACCGGTCCCGCCGGCCATCGCCCAGGCGGGAATCAGGATCGTGATGCCGGTATAGCTGGCGGTGTACGGGTATTGGTCGATCATCGCATCGGTCCCGGCGGCACGCGCGGAGTCGACCATGGCGAGCGTTTTCACCGACGCCCCCCACGTGGGTTGGCCGACCACCTTGTGATGCGTCAGCACGATGGGGATGTTCGCGCGCTTGCCGATCTCGAGTGCCTCTCCGACACCCTCGAGCAGGCCGAGGCCCTCCTCGCGGAGGTGCGACGTGTAGAAGCCCCCCATCCGACCGGCGACTTCGGAGAGAGCCACCACCTCGTCCAGCTCGGAGAAGGCGCCCGGCAGGTACTTGAGGCCCGTGGAGATCGCCCATGCGCCCTCGTCCATGGCCTGCGCGACTATCCCCTTCATGCGCTCGAGCTCGCTCGCGGTGGGGGCTCGGTTCTCCAGGCCCATGACCTCGCGCCGTACGGTGTTGTGCCCGACCATGAAGCCCACATTCATCCCGACTCCAACGGAAGCGGCCAGTTCCAGGTGCTCTGCGAAAGGCCACGGCCCCCCCCCGTCGGGTCCACCCAGTGCGGTCGTCACGCCCTGCCGCACATGGCTCTCGGCGCCGGGCAGCCTCAGCAGCGGGTCAAGGTGCGCATGCAGATCGATGAACCCGGGAGCTACGACCAGCCCGGTTGCGTCGATCGTGCGGCTCGCCCTCTCGGGATCCAGGGGCGTGCGTGACACTCTCACGATCCGGTCGTCCACGATCGCCACATCGGCCGAGAAGCCCGGTCGTCCGGTGCCGTTCATCACCGTGCCGCCCTGAATGAGCAGGTCCCAGTCCGCGCCAGTCTCCAGGCGGATGTAGGTCCCGTCGAAGGAGGTGGTCCACGCGGTCCCACCATCGGTGGACAATTCCCAGAGCTGCCGCACGCGGTCTCGGCCTCCGTCGATACGCGACCAGGTGATGCGGTTGAGCGTCACGATCCCCGCCGCGTCCACAGTTTCGCTTTGCATGACCATGCGGTCGTCTTGGTATCCGCCCTCGAGTTGCAGCAGCGCCCCTTGGTTGTCTACCCAGGTCTGGTGCCACACGCCGCGAGTTTGGTCGAAGATGTTGAGACTTTTCCCTTCGTAGCCGGACGGTGTCGCATAGTGCTCCTGGAGAACACACTCGCCGAGCACGAGCGAGAGCGTGTTGTGCCCCGCTAGCGCGCCCGTCGCGGCCCGCACCATCCACCGGCCTTCCCAGAAATCGAAGTGGCGGTTGGCCTCGGCGGAGCAGGGTCTCTGCGCGCTGAGCGAGGGAGGCGCGGCTGTCAGACTCAAGGTCAGCATCATCAGCGGGAAGCAGACTGGGCGCATGCGTTTCTCCGGAACTGTTCGGACTAGTTAGCCAAGGTGCCGCCTCATGTACGTCCCGGCCAGATCCCGATGTCGGGATCGGGGACTGTTGGCCTCTGGGACGCACTTTCGCGCAGGCGCACGGGTACGCTTATCGAATATAGATGAGGTGAATAGGGATAAGAGATGTATATTACATGGGTTACACTAGTTGCGTACACCTTGGCACGCCCCTTCCTATAGAGGATCGCGCCTGAGCGAATGTGGCTCGGCCGGGGGGGACGTGTGATGTGGATGGGTGGTGTCGGTGATCAGCCTGCCGGGTCCGGTCGAGCTTTTTCGCTTAGGACCCTGGATAGAGACCAGAATCGAGGGGACGAAGGCGGGAGGACGACGACAAGAATTGGAATGAACGAGAGGATTGCGACGCGGGCGGTGGTGACCGCGCTGGTTTTGTTGGCGTTGGCCGCGACCGCACTCGTAGCGCAACGCGCCCCAAGCCAGTTGACCCTCGAAGAGGCGATCACGCTGGCCAAGGGCAACGACCCGATCTACTTGAGCACCCAGAACGACATGGCCGCGGCCAACTGGCAGACGCGAGAGGCATATGCCGCGTTCTTGCCCACGGTCAACGTGAGTGGCTCGGCGTCCTATCAGGAGGCGGGCGTTCAGCGGTTCGGGACCGTGGAGTTCGAGCGGCCGACTGATTATGCGTACTCAAGCTACAGTGTGAACTTCAATGTGGCCCTTACGGAGAACACGATTTTCGGGGTCTCCAACGCGCGTGCCAACAACCGCGCTACGCTGGCGAGCGTCGGGGCCACCGAATGGGCTCTCGAAACGCGCGTAGCGCTGCAGTACATGAGCGTGCTTCGCTTCATGGATCAGATCGAAGCCGAGTTGCTTGAAGCTGGAGCGGATGACTACGTCGAGAAGTCAGTCGATGCGGACCGCTTCATGGCCCGGGTGCATGCTGTGCTCCGCCGGGCGATGTAGCGTCCTGGGCAGGACCCGGCTGCGCGTTGCTCCTATGGATCGAGTGGGGCTAACGGCAGCACCAGTACCAGGGATAGCGACCAGGGACTCGCGTCGTCCAGAAAGCGCTCATCCCCGATCAAGTCGCCGGTCCTGGGCAGACCCGTCGCGAGGTAGTCGATAGAGAGTTCAGCTTCCGCATTTCGTAGCCAGTTACCCTCCGGAAGCCAGTTGAAGAGGTGGAGCGCGGTGTCCCACTCAAAGTCGAGCTTGTGCGTGTAAACGCTTGATGAACTCGGCAGTTCACCTGGGCTGAACTTGTCGACGATGTCGAAGTGGGAGGACAGCCAACCCCCGGTTTGATCGGAGTCGACCAGGTCGAGGTTGATCTCGAACTCGAGCTCCACTGCATTGTCGCGAATGTCATCCCGGCCCAGCTCTGCGGCTGTCGCGCCCGTAAATGGGTGCTCGGAGGTCGTCGCGAACGGCACGAAGATCACCTCCAGCGTCAGACCTACTCTCGGGATCTCCGTGGGCACGCCCAGCGCGAAAATGAGCTCGAAGGCGCTCTCTATTTGCGTCCGCTCGACGACTCCATCGACCTCTACCCGCGCCCGGCTGCCAAGATTGTCGAACGTGAGCGTAGGCTCGATCTTCAGTTCAGGCATGCACAGGAACGTACATGCTTCGCCTTCTTGGGCTGCTAGCGCCGCCGCCGACAAGCCGGCCGCGGCAAGCGCGATGAGCGCGGAGGTCTTCATGGTCGTGCTACCCCTACTACCTGAACGGAAGCTCGTTCACTACATGGCATGTTCCGCAGGAGCCCGTGTAAGGAATGGGCATGGCCCTTCCCGGTGGCAAGCCCCTGACGCCGATGTTCGTTTTCAACGGGACATCGAAGACATGGGAGTTTAGTGGGCCTTCCCAGTACGCATTGTTCTGTTCATCCGTGGCATCGGCATAAGGAGGCGTCTCGATCATCCTGCCAAAGCTTCCCGCAATGCCGCCGGTGTTGGCAGTTCCGGGCATGTGGCAGTCGATACAGCGAGTTTGATGCCCCTTCATCTTGGCGTTTAGTTCGGCTTCCATGTGAGACAGCAGGTCCACGCTGTGACATCTCTGGCACAGGGGGGAGCTGGAGTCGTCGGGGTCGTGGATGAGCGATCGTTCGTAGGGTGTGCCACCATGCATGTCGTGGCAGTCTGCGCAAGTGACCAGCAAGCGATCGTTTCTGTACATCTTGGACTTGATGAAATCCGAATACTGCTGGTGAGGCTTGCTCGAGTGGATATCGTCAGGCCAGATGTTGTTCTCCCTGCCCGGCCCCTGCATGGTAGGCCCTTTCTTGACTGGGTCGGTATACTCGCTAATCAGCGTTTGGCGGCTTATTCCGGGCCTCGCTAGCTCTCCGGCCACGTTGAGCGCCTGGGTGTAACCGATGGTTGCTCCGCCGTACCCTTGGCGGCGGTCGTGGCACCTGCCGCAAACCACGCTGGACCGCTCTGCTGAAAGATATTTCGGGTTGACGATGAAGCGGGACCGTCCTTCGTATGCGACGTGTTCCGACCCCGGACCGTGGCAATTCTCGCAGCCGATATTGATCTCGTCCGGCTCGGGGTCATCGTCGATGTTCATCGCCCCGCCCGGGTCATTGACGGCGCGAATGAGAAACTGGCCGGTAGCCTCGTCTTCGTAGCGTTCCCAGCCCGTTAGATGACAGCTGGCGCACATCGTCTGGACGGTATTCGTGTTGACCGGTGGAGCCTTGATGAGATCGTCCGCGGTCCCGTATCGCTCGTCCTCGCCAGCACCCCACCACAAGTAGAACTTATAGTCGTGCCACACGCGCCGGGCTCTGTTCAGCCTATTGTCACGTCCGGTCATGTTGTACCGGAGCACGGTATACCAACCCAGCCGAAGCCCTAGGTACGATGGAACCGAGACGATGTACCGCTGGTCGTGAACCGCCCCGCCGTACAGAAGCTTTATCTCCAGGTGCGCCGGGCTATTCGGGTCCGCTGGGTTGAGGCTGTTGACCAGCGTTATGTAGTATTTGCCGTCGTCGCTGTTCTTCCACAGGTAGACGTCGGCATAGGTGGTCTCGATCGGCAGGCGAGAATCGCCAACTGCCCGCAATTTGAACTTGTCGTTGTTCCTCTGGGCATCGTAGTCGCCCAACTCGAGGTGTGTTCCGTTCGCGTAGTCGTCCGTTTCGCGGAAGGATTCGAGTGCCTTGAAGTACTCCGGGTGTTTGGAAAAATCCTGCATCGGGCCCGGGGCCCCCGGTACGGTCCATCCGATCTTGTGAGCGGTTTCTTGCCAATGGCGTTCATCTTGATGGCATGTCAGGCATGTCGAGCTACCGACAGCTCTGGCGGCCGGAGACGGGCTGCTCGAGAGCCTGATCGCCATGGATGCACCGCGCAGCTGTTCGGCGGCGTAGCTTCTTCTGCTCTGCTCGCCGCCGGGCAAGTGTTCAGTGTCTGCTGCGGCGGGTGTTGCATGAATGAAGAAGCTGCCATCGGGCACGTTTGCAATGACGAACTCGCCCTCTGCGTTCGTCGTCGATTGCGGAAAATATGCTCCGCCTAGTCGGATCGCGTCCTCCAGCGGTTCATCGTAGGCCTCCGCCGGGTATGGTGAAGCATAAATGGAACTGGCGGTCATTTGCGTGCTGATGTCAATCGCAGCTGTTGGCACTAGATGGACCGTAGCACCGACGACCGGATGGCCGGGATTGGTGGCCTCGCCGCCGACGAGCAAAGCACCCGAGGCGCTCAACACCTGACCGGTGAATTCATTGGGCTGAGTAGTGGCCGGGAGCATCAACCCTGTAATGACCATCACGGTGAGCAGCGATGCCGCCAGGCTGAGTAGCTTTATGGCAACGTGTCGGTGCATCTCACCTTCGTTTCTGATCGGGAATTGGCCGCAGCACACCTCATTCGGCGGAACGGTAACCTCGGAGCGCGGATTGTGCGATCATCCGTGCCTTCTTTGGGTAAACGGGCCTGGAGGCCATCCCGTGAAATTGAAGTGCGTCAATCTCCTCTCGTTCCTGCTGCTCCTCAGCGTCGTACGATCTGACGCTCTCGCCGCGCAGGCGGGTGAGTCCACCTACGACAAATTATGGCAGCTGGCCGAATTGTACGCCTCAGAGACGAACTCCGTGGTTCAGGGCTTGGAGTTGAGCGGGAGGTTCCAGCACGAGCACGCCCGCGTCTCGGAGGACGACCGTACGTACGACGAATGGAACGTTCGACGTGCCCGGCTCGGGGTGAATTTGGACTTCTTCCGCGAGTTCACGTTGCATATTGAGGCGGGATTCAACCCGCAGGAGACTGACCCGTTCTACCTGAGATTGACGGATGCGTTTTTGGAGTGGAGCCCAACTTCTCGCGCCGCGGTGAAGGTCGGTAAGCAAGGTGTGCCTTTCACGATGGACGGTTCAACATCATCCAAGGAGCTTCTGACGATCGACCGCAGCAATCTCGCCAACAACATGTGGTTTCCGCAGGAGTATCTGCCCGGCGTCAGCTTCTCCGGAGAAGGGTCCAACTGGGTCTATCGTGTTGGGGCGTATTCAGCGGGTGAACGGAACCGCGAGTTTGGCCGACTCAATGCAGGCGTGGTCACGCTGGCCGTGCTCGGATACGATGTCGCGGAGGAGTTGGGAGTGGCCTCGGCACTGGTGAGAGGCACCTACGTGCACCAGAATCCGGACCTGAACAACACCTTCACGCGGCAGCTGCGCCACGTAGCCTCGGTGAACTTTGACATTGAAGACGGCTGGTGGGGCTTACGCTCCGATATTACCGCGGCTCGGGGCTACCTGGGCCAGAGCGACCTGTGGGGCGCCACGATCATGCCGTTCCTCAGCGTCGCCACCGGCTTACAGCTTGTGGGCCGGTACACCTATCTCAGTAGCGAGGGGGCCAACGGAGTTCGTTTGCCCCGATACGAGAACAAGCTAGTCGACGGCCGAGGCGACCGTTACGGGGAGCTGTACCTCGGCGTGAATTACTATTTTTACGGGCACAAGCTCAAGCTACAGGGCGGCGTGAACTTCGCTAACATGGAGGATCGTGCAAACGACGGCGGGGGCTACTCGGGAGTTGCGGCAACGACCGGCCTGCGCGTGAGTTGGTAGCGCTCCTGTGGGATTAGGCGTGGCATTCCGGCACCTTTGCTCGTGCCGACACGTTGGTGTTGTTGTTCCATTCGACTTCACTTCGGGAACATCCGCCCCCCGTGAATGCGTATCACTCGTCTCGCAGCCCGTTCTAGATTGACACATCTGGGGGGTGCCGACAGCTTTACGGGCTATCGTAACACGGTCGTATGGCCTGACCGCCAAAGCCCCCGCGGGGGCTATTTTTTCGTCGAACCACGGTAGTCCATGTTCAAAACGCTTCGCGGCCGGTTGATTACGGTCCTAATCGTGACCCTGATTGCCGGCTGGCAGCTGATCAACAAGGGGCTCAAGCTCGGTCTGGATTTGCAGGGCGGTATGCACATCGTTCTCGAGGTCGATGACCCCGAGGGCACGATGACGCCTGAGGCAAGGTCAGACATGATCGACCAAGTCGTGCGCATTATCCGTTTCCGCATCGACGAGTTTGGCGTCAACGAGCCTCTCATTCAGAAGGTGGGCGCCGAACGCGTTATCGTCGAACTAGCGGGGCTGCAGGGCGATGAGGATCGGGCGAAGGAGATCGTGCAGCGCAACGCCTACCTCGAGTTCAAGCTCGTATTGCCCACGACCGACATGGACAATGCGCTCTCGCGCATCGACCGCTCCATTGTGGCCAACTTGGGCATCGACTCGATCCGCGCCATGGGCCGCGATGTCGTCGGGAACGATCAACAAGCGCTGCAGGATCTGCTCTTCGGTGGTCGTGACACTACGAGCGCTGACGCCGAAGCGGACAGTACAGGAGCGACTCCAGAGGTGGCGGAGGCCGATAGTAGGGCAGACGATCTGCGACCGTTCTCCTCTCTACTGAACGTCGGCGACATCCTTGGCACCTATCTCGTGGCGATCGA
>Ga0310345_10000851_pt1 | contig 38493 bp, 36 predicted proteins | sample HC15DNA20500_MG_FD_204667 | JGI IMG/M metagenome (GOLD analysis project Ga0310345, IMG submission 204667) | Marine microbial communities from station ALOHA, North Pacific Subtropical Gyre - HC15-DNA-20-500_MG | ecosystem: Environmental > Aquatic > Marine > Oceanic | place: Pacific Ocean: North... | reverse complement strand
GACGATGATGACCATCCAGGAGGGGGCCGCCTGCCACTCGACCAGGGAAACAAACGCCGCCGAGATCAAGAGTTTGTCTGCAATTGGGTCCAGGAGCTTACCAAGGGTGGTGACCTGGAATCGCTTACGTGCAAAGTAACCGTCGAAGTAATCCGTGATCGAAGCGGCCGCGAAGACGACGAAGCCCCAGAGCTCTCGCTCGGCAAACCGGCCCGTCAGGAGCACCACGAGCAACAGTGGGACAAGGAAGATCCGGGAGACCGTCAGTGCGTTCGGAAGATTCATGAATTTCGTCAATTTAACACACTTCGACCCGAGGTTGTACCAACCCTGCATTTCTCATCGCTGGTCCAAAACGGCGCCACATCGTCCGTCCTGGTTGCGTCCTGCTCGGACGGGTTTCTTGAGCTAGGGCGCGAACATGACTGCGGAGACTGGTTGCCACTGCGATGTCTTGGTGCTAGCCTCCGCATGTGATCAAAGCCCTGATTTTAGCCGGTGGCTCCAGCAGTGGACTGCTACCGTTGACCATTAGCACGCCCAAGCCGCTTCTTCCTGTAGCGAACTTCCCGCTGCTCTTGTTCCAGATAGACCAGTTCAAGAAAGCCGGGGTCCGAGAGGTGATCCTCAGCCTGGCTCATCAACCCCGTAAAATCCGAGATTCCTTTGGCGATGGATCCGATCTGGGGATCCTTCTCCGCTACCACATCGAGAGTACGCCCTTTGGGACGGCAGGGGCCCTGAAGAAGACAGAGTACCTGATCGATGACACGGTAGTCGTGATCAATGGAGACATACTGACCGAACAGTCTCTCGAAGAGGTTCTGGTGCAACACAAGGCTTCCGGAGCACTTGTAACCTTGGGAGTCTGTCTCGTCGATAATCCGAGGCCCTATGGGGTGGTGGAGATGGACAGCGGTAACTGGGTAACCGGCTTCGTGGAACGTCCCCGGGGAAAGTCCCTGCGAGCGAACACGATCAATGCAGGCGTCTACGTCCTCGAGCCGGAGATTTTCCAGTGGATTCCCGGCGATGTTCCTTTTTCCTTCGAGCGCGATCTCTTCCCGCTTTTGCTGGAACGTCAGGTGCCCTTTTTTGCTTCTGTTTTCAAGTCCTATTGGCGTGAAATTACCCGTCCAGACAATTACTTCCAGACCAACATGGATTGTCTTGACGGAAGAATCGAAGTCCCCTCATTTGCCGCCTTCCCCGATACTCGTCAAGAGCATCCGGACTCTCGAATACAAGTTGAGGGAGACTGTGTGATCGATCGGTCGTGTACCCTCAAGCCCGGCGCCCGAATTTCCCATTCGGTGATTGGCAGCAATTGCCGCATCGAAGAAGGCGCCCGAATCCGTAACTCGGTTCTGTGGCCTGGCTGTCGCATCCAAAAGGGAGCAGTGGTCACGGGAGGTATTCTGGGTCGGGGTGTCTCGATCGGGGAGGGAGCCACGGTTCGCCGCAACACCATTCTTGGGGACAAGTCCATTCTTTGCAGCCATAGCAAGGTTTGAAGCGTTCAGGTCGTGGCGGTGGTCTCCAGGCCGCCGTTCGTCGAGCCAAAGGCTCGAAGAAGGAATAAGATTTCGGCCTGGAGACCGAAGCCACGTCTGGCCGGCTTAGTCTCGCCTCACTACTCACTGCTCCATAAAAAGCCAACCTGAGTGAAACTTTTTGCACCCCCCGGCGTCTATGCCTACAAGTTTGAGAGAGAGAGCTGATGATGGGACGGGAATGAGAGGAAAACGAGCGTAATAAAATGTGGATCCGCATTTCTCTGTTTTCGATTCCGCTTCTGTTTTGCTCGGTCACGATCCTTCGTTTTTCGACCGAGAGGGCGGAGGCCACCCTGCCACCAGAGCCAGATTCCGTAGTAGAAGTGAGCCTCGGCCCGCCATCGGAGCCCGACTACAAAGTTTTCGAAGCGACCGCTTACTGCGACAGCGGAATTACACGTTCGGGCGTGTACGTCAAGCGGGGCATCGTCGCTGCAGATCCCTCGACTCTCCCGATTGGCTCTGTGATCGAAGTGGAAGCCGGAAGGTATAGTGGTGTCTATACCGTCCTGGACACAGGCTCTGCCGTCAAGGGCCAGATCATCGACATCTACGTGCCCAGTTACGATGAGGCGGTCGAGTTCGGCCGCCAGCGCGTCAAAATCCGTGTGTTGCGGCATGGCTGGCATTCCAATCCCTCCGACACTTTGTCCAACGGGATCGCCGGCTAGAGGCCTGCCAGCTATATAATCCCAGTCATGGAACCGGAGATCCTCCAGGCCAAGCTGGAGTGCCTTCCTGTCAATGCTGGCGTGTACCTCTTCAAGGACGCCGGCCAAAAAATCATCTACATCGGCAAGGCGAAGAGCCTTAAACAGCGCGTCCGCTCCTACTTCCAGTCGTCTCGTGAAACAGATCACAAAACCGAGGTACTCAAGCAGCTTATCCGGGATCTGGAATATATCGTCACAGACAACGAGCTGGAGGCGCTCATTCTCGAGAGCAGCTTGGTCAAGAGGCACAAACCGAAATTCAACATCAATCTGAAGGATGACAAGGCCTTTCTGTTGATCAAGCTGACCGTAAACGAGCCTTGCCCAAGGGTTCTACTGACTCGTAGGGTCGTCAACGACGGAGCCCTCTATTTCGGGCCCTATCTGCCGGCCTCCTTGGCCCGCAACACCATCAAGATCATCAATCGCCACTTCATGCTGCGTACCTGTGATCTCAAGATCGATGGAGGCCTGGATCGACCCTGCCTGGAATACTACATAAAGCGGTGTCTCGGTCCTTGCGTGAAGGGGCTCTGCACCGAGGACGGGTACGGTCAGGCAGTAAAGGATGTCATTCTCTTGCTGGAAGGAAAGAACGAGGAGCTGATCCGGAGCCTGAAGCAGAAGATGCTGGAGGCTTCTGGCGAGCAGCACTATGAGGCCGCGGCCTTCTATCGCGACCGAATTCGCATGGTGGAGGACCTTAGCGAAGAGCAAAAGATGATTCTGGCCGGTAAGAACAGCGTGGATATTTTCGCCTATTATCGCGAGGGCTCCAGACTGGCTCTACAACTCTTCACGCTTCGCGACACCCGGATTGTGGGGAAACGCGAGTTCTATTGGGAAAACCTTCAGTTCTTTCAGCCTGCCACCTTCGTGCGCGACGCGATTCAACAGTACTACGTCAATGCCGGATTTGTTCCCGACGAAATCTACCTGCCCACCGAGGTTAAGGACCAGGAGCTGATTCGGCGCTGGCTCTGCTCCAAGACCGAATCACGAAGACGTAGGCAGGTGCGTATTCTCGTGCCCAAGAGGGGTCAGAAGCACAATCTCCTGCTGCTGGTGGAACGCAACGCCAAGATCGCCTTCGAAAGCCGCTTCAAGATTCTCCGGGCAGGAAAATGGAAGGTCCTCGAGGCTCTTCAGAGCGAGCTGAATCTGCAGAAGCCTCCGCGACGCATCGAAGGCTTTGATGTCTCCAATATTCAGGGATCCGAGACCGTCGCTTCGCTCGTAGTTTGCGAAGACGGCCAGATGCAGCGCAGTCAGTACCGCAAGTTCAGGATCAAGACGGTAGAGGGATCCGACGACTTCTCTTCGATCCACGAGGTCGTTCATCGCCGCTATCGAGGGATCCTGGATGAGGGCAGCTCGATGCCGGACCTGATTCTGATCGATGGCGGAAAAGGGCAACTTCACACCGCCTACCAGGCGCTTTCCCGCCTGGGGACAGAGGAGACTCCCCTTATCAGCCTGGCGAAGCGGGAAGAGGAAATCTTCATCATGGGGCAGGAAGACCCCTTGATTTTAGACAGGACCTCCCCCGTGCTTCACCTCGCCCAGGAAATCAGAGATGAAGCCCATCGTTTCGCCGTGACCTATCACCGCAAGCGCCGAACGATCCGAGACTTCGCGTCCGAACTGGATGGGATTCCGGGAATCGGCGACAAGAGAAAAAAGCGGCTGCTGCGAAACTTCGGAAGTGTCGACAGAATCCGTCAAGCCAGCGCCGAAGAGCTTACCCCGTTCGTGGGGAAAACGCTCGCAGACTTGATTAAGCGGAGGTTGCCTTAAGAAGCAGTACTGAACGTCTGAACGTCTCCTGTCCTCCGAAGGTGCCGCCAACGGGTGAATTACCAGCGTTACGAAGCCAAGTCCGACAGAGCTGAAAACGACTTGAGCCGTTGGAAAAATGAGCCCAGGTTCCGAGGAGAGAGCCGGACAACTCTTCCCCACGCAGTGACGCACAAATCCCCAGAAGCCGGAAGTTTCTTTCTCGAATGGGGCCAGGGCTTCCTGGGGGTGGGACTGAGCTGAAGCTTCAACCACGAGGAAGCGAAGCAACCTTCGCCAGTTGACAGAGCCGTGACTGTCAGGGAGCGGGGCCCGATAGGGACCATACCCCCAGGCGCTTCGTTGAAGCACAGGATCCCACTCCCTCACGGTCATGGATCTGTCAGCGCTGCTAGCGATGATCAAGGCAGAGGCAATCCAAATTTCGTTCTCGAATGGGGCAGCACTGCTGGGGAGCCACTGACCTGAAGCCAGGTCCCGAGGAGTAAGCGGGACTGGCGCTTTCACCGGAATGATCCAGCATGCCCGGTGGCGAGACTGACATCGGAGGGACGTAGCTTTGGCCTCCAGGCCGCAGTAATTCGGTCGAGCCTAGCTCGACTGACAGCGGCCTGAGCCCACGGTTACGACGGGATCAAAGACCTCCCCAGAAGCGCCCTGGATTCAAGATGCCATTGGGATCAAACCTCTCCTTGATTCGGGTCATGATGTCCAACGGCTGAGTGGTCGGCCCCCAAACATCAATTGAGTCCTTCCCGCCCAAGAGGCCATGTTTGAAGACGGACCCGTACACCTGCTGGCTTTTCCATTCCTGGCGCAGTCTTTCAAACTCTCCCAGCGCCTCGGGCTCCTTGGTGAAGACGAAGAGTGTGCCGTTTCGAAGATGGCCGCTGGCAGCCTCGTAGGGGACCCTCTGAGACAGTTGGACGTGAACTTGAGCCAGCAGACTCAGAGGACTACTGATCCTCAAGACCGTTACCCCGCTTCGCGGATGTAAGGCTTTCCGTAAGGCCTCCTCCTTAGCGATCCAGAATTGACTTTCCGATTCGGGATCCAGGAGACAGGCCTCGGGGTAGTGACTACGCAGGGTTTCGATCTTCCAAGCGGTCAAGGGGGCTGAATCCCAGGCCTGAGTGGCGATCCAAAACGGTGGCAGGGAAGGCGAGTAGTCCGAGGGCAGGAACGGACGCATCAAGTCGTCGTCGTTAGCGACCAGATCCAGAGCCGCCGGATCGATCTGATTGCGTATGTTTACCCCTGCATCAAGCAACTCGCCGAAGTCGGAAAAAGCGAGGAGTGCCGTCTGTGACTGGGCTGGGCGGGGACGGACCTTGAAGGTCATCTGAGTGATCACTCCCAGGGAACCCATGGATCCGGTGTAGAGCTTGCAAAGATCGTAGCCCGCCACGTTCTTCACCACTTTCCCACCGGCGTGGCTGACGATGCCTTCAGGGTGGAGCACTTCGATTCCAATGAGATAGTCTCGGATGTTGCCCAGGGAGCCCGCGTAGCGGCCGGCAAGACCGGTCGCAACCAGGCCTCCGATGGTCGACTCTTGATGATTGACTGGAAAAAAGGGAAGGAATTGACCCGCTCTTCCCAGGACTTCATTGAGTTGGGTTAGAGGACATCCCGCCTCAACCGTGACGGTCAGGTCTCCGGGGCTGTGCTCGAGCACCCGGTTCCACTTGCGCAGGGAAAGGATGTCTGTGACTCGTCGGGGACGGTTACCCAGAAAGCAGTGACTGCCTCCGCCCATAATCAGGACTGCGGCACATTTGCGGTGCTTTTCCTCGATCCAGCGGCGACAGCTCTCGACATCCTCGGGCTCGAAGATGGGAGGGAGCTCCGCACCGGGGTCGATCCATTCGTAGGCCTCGGGAATCGAAATCATGAGTTGCCCACACGGCGGGAAAGAATAGCGGCGATTCGGAAGTCTTGTCAAACCTGCGTCCAACCGGTGGTGGGCGTCGCCCGGTCCGATTGGGAAGAAGCCGCTCACGGGAGCATAATGTTTCTCAATGCGATAGTGGGTATGTGCAGCCCTTCTTGCCCTTGTAGCCAGCGTCAGCCTGCAAGGCGCGTCAGTGCCTCAGTTTGAGAGAGACGTTCTTCCTCTCTTGAATCGCCGCTGCTTTCAATGTCACGGCGAAGCGGTTCGTATGGGTGAGTTGGACCTTCGAACTCCGGCCTCGATGCTGAAGGGCGGAACTCAAGGACCGGCGCTGCGCCTAGGTTCGTCCCAGGACAGTCGGCTTGTCGGGCGGGTAGTGGATCAGAGTATGCCCATGGGGGAGGACAAGTTGAGCTCGTCGGAGATCGCCCTGCTTCGAGCCTGGATCGACGCCGGAGCCCCGAGCCCTGACTCGGAGGTTTCGGATTCGGCAGCACCCGAAGGATCCAATCATTGGGCTTTCAGGTCGCTGGATACGAAGGCGATCCCAGAGGTCGAGTTAGTTGATCAGGTCGGAACTTCCGTGGATGCTTTCGTGTTGAGGAAGTTGGAATCGGTGGGAATAGAGCCGGCGCCCCTGGTTGATAAGAGGGTTTTGGTTCGTCGCTTGTTTTTGTCTTTGATCGGTCTTCCCCCTAGGCGGGACGAGGTCAGCGCTTTCATGGGGGATACGGCTCCAGATGCAGTCGCAAGGTTAGTTGAGGGCCTCCTCAGCCGACCCCAGTATGGAGAGTGCTGGGCGCGGCAGTGGCTCGACGTGGCCCGATACGCGGAATCCAATGGCTACGAGCGCGACGGAACCAAGCCTTTCGACCGATTCCTCATCGAACAGTTAGCAGGGGACGAAATTGAGGACTCGGACGCGACCTCCCAAGTGGGCACGACTTTTCTGAGACTGGGTACCTGGGACGACGAACCCGCCGAGGAGCGGCGCGACCGTTACGATCAGCTGGACGACGTCCTCGGGGTGACGGCCACGACCTTCCTGGGTTTGACCCTTCGCTGCGCTCGCTACCACGACCACAAGTTCGAGCCCTTTTCGCAGCGGGATTACTATCAGATGCTGGCCTTTTTTGAGCCCCTCAAACGACCCCAAGACAAGCGGAAGGATCTGGACCGCCTGGTCGGTACCACCGAGGAATTGGATGCCTATCGGGTGGCGATGAGACGCGCAAAGGTTGAGGTCGACGCACACGAGCGGGACATCAAGAAGCTGAGAGAGGAGATTCTTCCCCGTCTGTTGGCCCGGAAGAAAGAAGCTGCCGTCGATCTCAGATGGCTGGATCATGCTGAAGCGGTCCTGGCCTTCCGTGCCCTTCCGGAGGATCGCTCTGATGAACAGAAGGTGCTGATCGAGAGCTTCAACCAACGATTGGATCAGGAGATTCTAGCTGTGGCAGAAGCGACCGAAGCGTCAAACTTCAAGCGCCGGAAGGCGGAGATTGAGGAGATCAAAGCTGCGCAGCCGACAGAGCCCCCGCGTGCCTACATCTGGTACGAAGACTCTCCCTATGCGCCCACGACCCGGATCCTGGTGCGCGGGGAACCCTCGATCCTTGGCGATGAGGTGCAGCCGGCCGTACCCAGCGTCTTTGGGAAAATGGAGGATTTTACGACACGGACAGGAGCCATCGATCCCACCTTCAACTCCACCGGACGAAGGCGCTGGCTGGCACGCTGGATGACCCAGGAAGCTCGATCACTGGTGTCGCGGGTCCTGGTCAATCGCATCTGGCAGGCGCATTTCGGAGAGGGATTGGTGACCACTGAGAACAATTTCAGCGTAATGGGGAAACGGCCTAGCCATCCCGAGCTGCTGGACCATTTAGCCGCCGAGCTGATTCGCTCCGGCTGGAGTGTCAAGGCGTTGCAGCGGCTAATTGTCAATTCGGTTACCTTTCGGCGCTCTTCGACCTGGAACGCTCACGCAGCCAAACTGGACCCCGATAATACCCTGCTCTGGTGCTGGAGCCCCCGCAAGCGCCGTCCTGGCAAGGCTTGCGACCGAGACCACTCGTGGCGAGCCGCCGCAGTCGTACTTTGACAGTACGTCGAGGCAGCCGACCGAGCGAAACACAGCCAGGGCGGATGATTGCGGCGACGCAGTAGACCAGCGATGAGAAATGCGGGCTAGAGCATCAGAATCCCAGCCTGTCACTGCCTCTTCCGTCGTGCCATCCAGGATTGCCATCCGTAGTAAGCGGGCAAACCGCAGGCGATCATCAGTAGGCCTGCGTTGGCTTCGAAGGTTTTCCCCAGATATACCTGTCCCAGGAACCAGGTGTAGAAGCCCACATAGAGCAGTGGAACCACCGGATAGCCCAGGGTTCGGTAGGATCTTGGCCACTCCGGATGCTTGCGCCGCAGTACCAGGACTCCAATCACGGCCAGGACGTAGAAGATGCTGGCCGCGAATATGACGAAATCGGTCAACATGTTGAAGATGCTCTTCTCCCACTTCAACACCTCGATCAAAACCCCGGATACGACGACCAGGACCGCAGCCATCAGAGCCTGAATGCAGATGGCTATGGCCGGAGTTCGGTAGCTGGGGTGGACTCTGCCCAGCTGTGGGAAGAGGACTCGGTCACGGCCCATCGCGAAGGCGACCCGAGGTGCCAGCAGCAGATTGCTGTTGATCCCACCGAAGGTACTGCACATGATCACGGCGGCCATTAAAGCTGCTCCCAAGGGGCCCAACAGGCTGCTGACCATGGTTTCGGCCGCATGCTCTCCCGCTGCGGCCATTTCCTGCATGGACAGAACTCCGTGGTAGGCGATGTTGGCGGAGAGATAGAGGACGATCAGGATCCCCACACCGCCGAAGAGCGCAAGCGGAATATTTTTCTGGGGGTTCTTGACCTCTTCCGCCACGGGCGTGATGCCGTGCCAACCGTTATAGGCCCACATGACTCCCAACAGGACGAGCCCGAAGCGAGCCATGAAATCGCCGTCCGGAGGTTGGGCCAAGGTCGATTGGTAGTTGCCGAAGTTGAGGCCTGTGCCGGTGAAGAGGAGCATCCCGAAGGGTAGGAGTGCCATTATTCCCAAAAACGAGGCCTTCACCAGGGTGGTGGCGCTTTGGACTCGTCCTCCCCAGACTACACCCAGGACGTTTACCCAGGCCATGGAGGAGATCAGGATCAGAGCGAGCAGGGCCTCTTGGAAGCCGGTTACTTCCCAGCCCATCATGTTGGACATGGCGCCTATGAAGGCTACCGAGAGGGCGCCAATCGAACCCGGGCGGTTGAAGAGGAATTCGTTCCATCCAAAGAGGAAGGCCACCGGACGGCCGTAGGCTTCGCGCAGGTAGACGTACACTCCTCCGGCATGCGGAAGCATGACTGCCAATTCAGCAAAGCAGAGAGCCCCTAGTATGCACACCAATCCGCCCAGCACCCAGGCAGCCAGGATGAGTCGGAAATCGCCTCCCTGAGCGGCAATGATTCCGGGTTTCAGAAAGATTCCGGAGCCGATCACATTTCCTATGACCGCCGCTAGCGCAGCTCCGGTACCCAAGGCACGGATGAGATTGGGACCTTCAGATGGAGTCGATTCGTTTCGGGTCTGCATCAGGATCTCTTGCGTATCGAAGTCTTCAGAGCATACGAAGTCCGGCCCCCCTACGTTTTGATTTGGGGCGAAGGCTTCATAGAATAGTCGCGTTGGCTGGAGAAATGTAGGTATTTGCTCGAATTCGAAAGGACGACATGCGGACTGACGACAATTTATTGGCCATTATCATGGCTGGAGGGTCGGGGACACGATTCTGGCCGCTGAGCACCGATTCCAGACCGAAGCAATTTCTCGAGCTCTTCGACGACCGCACCCTGTTGCAGAAGAGCTTCGATCGGCTTTCCGGGCTCCTACCCAGTCAGCGGATCATGGTCCTGACCAATCAGGCATTCGTCGAGATGGTGAGGGAACAGCTCCCAGAGCTGCCTGTGGAGAACGTTGTCGGAGAGCCGATGCGCCGCGATACGGCCGCGGCCATCTGCCTGGGTGCCCTGCTGGGACGTAAGCGCTTTGGCAACCCTGTTATCGCCACTTTGACCGCCGATCACCTGATTGAACCCATCGATGTATTTCAGAAGACCCTGGTTTCCGCGGCCGCTGCCGCTCGCGAGGCCAGGTGTCTCTACACTTTTGGGATTCGGCCCAGCTATCCGGCAATTGGCTATGGGTACCTGGAGATGGAGAAACGTCTGGATACTTCGGACCAGATCGAACACTACCAACTCGCCAATTTCAGGGAGAAGCCTGATCTGGAGACTGCCCGTCTATACGCTCAATCAGGAAAACATTATTGGAATTCGGGAATGTTCGTCTGGACGGCTGAGGCGATCCTGGAGGAGTTCGAAGCCCATCTACCGATTCACCTGGAGTCCATCTCGACGGCAACAGACCTGGTTGGAGAGCCTGGCTGGATGGATGCCTTGACGAAATCCTTCGAGCCGCTCGAAGCCATCTCGATCGACTACGGGGTGATGGAAAGGGCCAGGGACGTTCGATCTGTGGTGGCACCCTTTTCCTGGGCCGATGTGGGAGGCTGGATGGCTCTCAAGGAGTTCCTTCCGCGCGATGATTCCGGCAATTCTTTCCGGGGTAGGCTGGAGACCTTGGATTCGACCGGAAATCTTGTCTACTGCGAGGATCCAGACGAACTGGTGGTAATGGTTGGAGTCGAGGGCCTGGTTGCAGTTCGTGCCGGCAACAGAACTCTCATAGCCAGGGAGGATCGCGTCGAGGAGATCAAGTCAATCGTCCAGGCGATGCAGGGTCGTTACTAAGCTGAAACTTCAAGAATTTGTCGCACGTCTCCTGTCCTCCGAAGGTGCCGTCAACGGGTGAACTGCCAGCGTTACGAAGCCAAGTCCGACAGACCCGCGACCGACTTGAGCCGCTAGCAACATGAGGCCAAGTTCCGAGGAGAGAGCTGGACAACTCTTCCCCACGCAGTGACGCACGATATCGCCTATCCTCGACCGAAGTTTCGTTCTCGGACGGGGCAGCGATGCTGGGGGCGGGACTAAGCTGAAACTTCATTTGGCTCCGGCGGGTCGACGTGGGTTCGGTCTCCAGGCCGAACTATTCTTCTTTTCGAGCCGTTGGCTCGATACACGGCGGCCTGGAGACCGCCGCCACGGCCGGGACTCCAAGTTTCGTTCTCGGATGGGACAGCACCGCTGGGGGTAAAATTGACCTGAGATTTCGACAAACTTTGGATGGAACTACGATTAGCGACTCAACTCTGGTGGACCGAAGACCAGGGGCCGGTGATGGCCAGCGTGACACCCTTGCCTTGGACGTTGACCAGTAGGGTGGACCCATCCGGTGTGAAGGTCGCTCCGGCAAACTCACTGTGGAGTAGGCAGTCGGCCAAGGTATAGAGGGTGCCCTGGGGCGTGACCCCTACCAGCCGGACCACATTGTCGCTGCGGTCTTCACATATCACCACGTCACCCCAAGGCGCCACGGTAAGATTATCGGCGCTCTTCAAGAGGGTAGAATCGTCCGGTTCGAGGAAGAGCTCCAGTGTACCCGGCTGATCCTGTTCCTGTGGCGTGCCTTCGGTGGGACTTGGTCTATAGCTCCAGATCTGGCCGTTTTGGCGACGTCCCCCACCAGTACAGGCAAAGTAAGCCACCCCGTCGCTGAACCACATGCCCTCGCCGCGGGCGAACAGAGCCGCCCCCGCAGCATGGCCGCGAGTCCGGAGATCATCCTGGGGTGGGCTTGTTTTCTCCAGATCCAGCCACCTAACAGGCAGCCGCTCACCCACTGGAATCCCGGAAGTCCAGAAGCTCCAATTCCGTGTGTCCGCGCTCGCCTGGTCCCTAAGGGCAAGCGCCTGTAGGCGCCCGCCGGCCCTCAACTGACCCGGAATCTTGGGAATGAACCGATAGATCAGGCCATCGGCACGGTCTTCGGTCTGATAGACGATGCTGGTGTCGGGAGCCACGGCGACCGCCTCGTGGTTGAAGCGTCCCATCTCCCGCAGGGGGACCGGATCGACGATTCCGATATGAGTAGTAGCGGGAACCTCGAAGTTATAGCCGTGGTCCTGATCCGTCCAGATCTCCTCTTCGAGCGCTATTGTGTGTCCGGCAGTGTAGACTGTTTCTTCACAACTGATCCAACTTCCCCAGGGCGTGGGGCCGCCGGCGCAGTTGCGTATGGTTCCTGCCAAGCTCATGAATTGAGAGACAACTTCCTGTGTCTTCGAATTGAAGACGAGGGTTGTGGTGCCCCCGCACGCTGGCGTCTTGCCGTTGCCATGGTCATAGACTTTTCCACGATCGACAAGCTTTAGCAGGCGGTGGTCTGCTCCAAAGGGACCCACCCTGTCAGAGGATGTCAATTCATGGTTGCGAATCAGTATCGTCAGTCCGTCAGGTCCTGGAAAGGCTGCCATTCCGTCCGGCATACCGGGAAGCAGTAGTCCATCGTCCATGGTTTGCCCGGCCCAGGAAAGAACGCGATAGCGGAAACCCTCGGGCAGATCGATCATCTGTTGGGGGTCATTCTTGAGCGGACCATAGCCTGAACAGACCAAATCGGTGTCGGTGTAGAGCGGCTTGTCCCTCAGTAGTAGCGAGCGCAATCCCAGGAACCCAACAGAAAAAGCACTCCCGGTGGTCAAAAACTGTCGGCGACTCAACATCACTCTTTTCCTCGGGTCTGGGGCGACTCAGCGGCCGTCCGTAGTCCAATACCTACCAGTACTCGTGCCTTTGGTCAACTATTCTTCAGTCGGACCGAATCTGTCTCGGGTTCTGGAGATAGCCTCCGTGGGTGTTGTTCGGCGCCGCCTTGGTGTTGTCGAGCCCTAGGCCATTTCTGAAATCGAGAACGCTGGTGGAGGCAGGTCGAAGGCGGGCACCGGGTAGGATGATTCCGATCAGATTGAGAGGGTCCACTGGGGACACGCGCACCCTCTCCTCGGTCTTGGGCTGATTGCGTCGGACCGTCCTGAGGGCCTCAAGTGCCTGGGGCAGGGCAAACTGCTCGCCCACGAAGCCTGCCACGAATTGACCTCCTCTGATCCTTCCCCTGGCTTCCCAGCTGCGGTAGAGACGAAGCAACTCCCGCCAGGGGGCGCCAATGGCTCCCGCGCCAGAAGATCCCGGAAAACCACGCCCCAACACTCGAGAAGCTGCAGCGCAACCGTTTCCAGGTCGGGAGTGCACGCCTCCGAGTCTGAGGTTTCCACAGGGATCGAGGCGGCACTCAGCAGGCTCCAGCGGCCTGCCACGACTCGAGGACGGAGTTTCCGTCGTCTGAGCCGTGAAGGTCTCTGGTCGCCTCGCCGTCTCTTTGGATCCATCAAGGCACGGAGATTGTCGAATCCGTCGGCGGTAACGGTCCCAGTGGCCACGAGTTCCCAGAGGCCCTCCTCTACTTCAATGGGAAGCCTTCCGGTACTTCTCACTAGATCGTCCAGGAAGGAAGCCCCCCAGCGCTTCAGGGCTTCTAGCACCTCGCGAGCGGGGTGAGGAGGTTCAAGTCTTCGAGGGCTTGGTTCGTCGATGAGGCCCGGCTCCCTCTGGTTGAGCTCCGGCTGAGCTCCAGGTAGTAGGGCATCTCCTCGCGCCTGAAGAAGGCAACCGGAGTGATACGCGAGGGTCGGGTTCCTCGAGTGGCGAGATTCTCAACTTCCAAGTCGCCGGGAGAGGGTGCGGTCAGTCGGGCCCAGACGAACTCGTCGGACAGGCAAAGTCGATCGAGGACTTCCGGTTCGTAGTCGTCCACTCTGGCCGGCAGTAGCGAGGCCTCCCGCGCCGAAGCCGGAGACTCGAAGCCCTGCAGCTGTTCCAGCACCACTCGGAGACCGGCCTCGCCATGAAGACGAGTCCCGTCCGAAAGGTGCTGCCAGCGCAGCAGGAAGCGGGTGAAGTCCACCGCGGAGACTGGCTCAATCTCACGGCGCAGGCGTCCCAGCGGCCGACTGTGAATGCGGGCCAGGATTCGACGGTCACACCATTCTACTTCTGTCGCTCGGCGCCGGAACGAGCCTCTCAGAACCTGCCCTTCGGCCTCCAGGGCGTGAAGGGCCACCTCCAACTCGCCTGGGGCAGGAAGAGAAGGGACGCGAGCTCGGCGACGGTAGTGGGGCCTGCGTTCTCCATCCGGCAGCGCACGATTTCGCGCAGCGCGTCCTGGGAGCTGAGTCCTCGGTCGCGGTCCCAGAGGTAGCGGTCCATTTCTTTCCTCAGGGCCGGCAAGAGAGGGAAGGAACTGTGCTTTCGGGTACGCCTGTTGGACAAGCTGCACGCGTTCGGCAGCCACCCAGAAGGCTATTTTCTCGGCCTCGATCGACTCAGCTGTAGACTCTGGTCTCCCCAGGAGAGTGACCTGGTAGGCGCGTCTCTCTTGGACGAGCTGGTGCAAAGCGGAGAAATGGGGAGAGGCATTCGGCTCACACAGAATTCCCAATGTGAGCAGGGCATCGTGAAGCTTGTCGGCGTCTCGGATGGCGGGCCAGGCTTCTTGCGCGACCTTCCGGATCGCCTCCAGATTCAGGGCTCCCAAATCGCGGGCTCGAGCGGGGAGCAGCCCTCGTCGAGTTTGGACGGCCCGGGCGCGACGCTCCTCCAGGGGCGCGTCGTTCAGGAAGGTGTAGGGGTTGGAGTTCAGGATTTCGTGGCTGAGGGGTGAGGGTTCAGGGGTGTCGACGGCGACACAGCGGATCTGGCCACTCTCGATTTTCTCCAGGATCTGCGACAGACCGTCCACATTCATGGCCTCGGTGAGGCAGTCCCGCACCGTCTCGTCTACCAGGGGGTGCTCCGGGACCGTGATCTCTCCCTGGATGTTTTCCTGGCAGGCCGCCTGCTCGGGAAAGACGGCGGCCAATAGATCGTCGGCCCGAATTCGCTGCAGGGGCGGAGAGAGCTTACGACCGTTTGCGAACCGCAAAATGGCCAGAGCTCGGGTCACATTCCAGCGCCATCGTGTCCCGAACAGAGGGGTGGCCAGCATCGCCTGCAGCAGCACTTCGCGGACGGTCTTGGGCGACAGGAAGGAAAAAATGGCGTCCAACGGGAAACTGTGCTGGTCGCTGAGTGAGATCAGGATGCCGTGGTCGGTGGCGGCTGCCTGGAGCTCAAAATTGAAGGAACAGCAGAAGCGCTTCCTCAGGGCCAGCCCCCAGGCCTTGTTGATTCGGCCACCCAGGGGAGCATGGATCACCAGCTGCATCCCTCCCGCCTCGTCGAAAAAGCGCTCGGCGACGATGCGCGACTGCGTAGGAAGAGCCCCCAGGGCGGTCTGGGCCGCGTGCACGTAGGCGGTGGCCTGCTCGGCGCCTGCCTGATCCAGTCCACATTCGGTCTGGAGTCAGCGAATCGCGGCGGGGGCTTTGAGTCGGGCCACTTATTCCCGGACCTGAGAGAGGGCTTCGGAGAGCTCCGCTGTCCTGGCAGGAGCTTCGCCTCGCCAGAAGGGGATCGTAGGCGGAGCGCCGTGAGCGTCTTCGACGCGGACGCTTCCCGACTCAACCCGTCGAATTCGCCAGGAATTACTGCCCGGCAGGAAGATGTCCCCCCTCATGCTTTCGATCGCGAAATCCTCGTCGAGCGTCCCAATGACGGTCTCCTCCGGATCGACCTTGACCAGGTAGTTTTCCAGTTCCGGGATCGCGCCCCCCGAAGTAATGGCGGCCAGACGAGCATTGCGACGAGCGCGGATTTTTTTGTTGACTCGATCTCGGTGCAGATAGGCGCCCCTGCGTCCGTGTCTTGTGGATATACCCTCCGAGAGCAGCCCCAGGATTGAATCGAAGGCCTCCTGCGTCAAACCTGCGTAGGGAGCCGATCGGCGGAAGGTTTCCAGCAGCGTGTCTTCAGACCACTCGCAGGAGGCTGCCGCGGCTACGATCTGTTGGGCCAGGATGTCCAGTGGAGCCTCGGGCATGAGAATGCGGTCCAGACTGCCGGCACGAATGGCTCGCACCAGAGCCGCGCACTCCAAGAGTTCGTCCCTGGTGGAAGGGAAGAGGAGTCCCTTGGACATTGCCCCGGTCCAGTGTCCTGAACGACCCACGCGCTGCAGCGTCACCGCGATACTGCGGGTGGATCCGATCTGGAAAACCAGATCCACCGAGCCGATGTCAATGCCCAGCTCCAGGGATGCAGTGGCGACGACTGCCTTGAGCTCGCCCTGTTTGAGCCGCTGTTCCATGCCCAGGCGAATCTCCCGGGAGAGACTGCCATGGTGGGCGGCAACCGCGCTTTCCCCCAACCGCTCGGCGAGATGATGTGCGACCCGTTCGGCCAGCCTCCGGGTGTTTACGAAGACCAGGGTGGTGCGATTCTCTTCGATTACCGCCGACAGCTGCTCGTGGACATCCTCCCACATCTCGTTGGATGCAACCGCCCCCAGTTCATCCCGGGGTACTTCGACCGCCAGCTGCATTTCGCAGCGGTGTCCGATGTCGACGATGGTGACAGGACGCGAAGGTCCGGCCAGGAAATTCGCGATGGATTCGATGGGTTTCTGAGTCGCCGATAGGCCGATGCGCTGGATGGGCTTCTCCGTCAGTTCTTCGAGGCGCTCTAGAGAAAGGCTGAGGTGTGCCCCTCGTTTGGCACGAGCCAGGGCATGAATTTCATCGACAATGACGGTACGCACGTCCTTCAGTATCTGTCTGCCGCCCTCGCTGGTCAGGAGAATGAAAACGGATTCGGGGGTGGTCACCAGAATGTGAGGAGGCCGCTGGCCCATGCGGCGGCGTTCCCGGGGTAGAGTGTCTCCGGTGCGCACCATGGGGTGGATGTCGGGCAGATTGAAGTTGAGATCTTTCCTTTCCTGCTGGATCTCACTAAGAGGTTCCAGGAGGTTCTTCTGGATGTCGTTGGCCAGGGCCTTGAGGGGAGAAATGTAGAGGATCAGGGTCTGGTTAGGCAAGGCCTCGAAGGCACCCTTCTTCACCAGACGATCGATCGCACAAAGGAAGGCGGTCAGTGTCTTCCCGGATCTGGTTGGTGCTCCGATCAGGACGTTTTCTCCGGCCCAGATGGCGGGCCATCCCTGTTTTTTCGGTTCGGTAGGATCCCCAAAGCGGCGCTCGAACCAACTCGAGATGGCAGGGTGAAAATCCATCATCTGGGGCACGTTCCTCCGGACTCTGCGGCAAAGGAAAGACGAATAGGAAATACCTGTTCTACCCGAATCAGGAGACACCTCCGAGGCCTAAGATTCCACCTTGCGGGAGGACGCCAGCCCCACGTAATAGAGGCGATATTGGGTCCAGAGGCAGCTGATGTGAAGACCCTCGGGCCCGAAGCTGCCCACCATCACTCCGCCATTCTCCAGGTTTCCGTATCGGTCGACGATGTCATGGCAGCGGGCGAGCTCCCCGCGGCCGAAGAGGCGAATTCCACTGACCAGGTAGTGGAGAATCGTCACGTAAACCAGCTCGCAAGCACGGGGAATTTCTTCGTGCTTCAGCAGGTTCTTCTGTTCTTCAAGCGTCTTGTCGGTGGACTCAGGGAGGATTCCGGCCCTCATGAGGTACCAGCGAAGGCTCACCGTTTCCTGGGCGGCAAAGGGCATTGGCCCATACCAGGGACCTCGGCTCGGATGGATGAGGCCTGACGGCGACCGCTGTCGCAGCTCATGAATGGAGATGGGATAGCCAGGGGTCAGGATATGGGTCTTTTGGCACTCGAGGAGAGTGGTCTCGGAAAAGGGAACGTTGGCTAGCTGCGCTAGCTGGGTGTCGAGGAACTGAACGCCAAGGTGCTGGATAACCTCCTCCACCCCTGCGAAGCCTCGACCCATGATCTGGCGAGCCTTCTGAATCTCTGTGACCGGCATGGACTACTCGATTCGCCTGTTGGGGGAAGGCCAATACTTGTCACCCGGACAATCGGCTGATGGAGGGAGCAGGATGGGCGACCTCATCTCGACTTCGCCCAGCACAATAAAGCGCTGGTCATCCGGGGAATCAATCTCGGCTGCCGGCACCGCCAGGGAATCGAGGTCCAGCGGGTTGTTCCTGTGAAGCACGGTACGTCCGCGCCAATCGACGATGGCCGCGCCGAGAGGATGAACCCAGACACTCCACAATCCTACTCTGGAGCAGTATTCCGCGAGGCGAGTGAAGTCGTAGCCGCCTCCTGTGGGACAGAAGACGACCTGGCTGCCGTTGCGAGCAAGCTCGAACGCAGTATGCTCGAAATTGCGATCGTTACAGATCATGAGTCCAGCCCTGCCGACCCCCAGGCCCAGATCGAAACTCGGAAACGACTTCGAGCGTTCGAGCGCGCTCTGACTGGAAAACCAAGCCGAGTGTCGCCCGAAGTTGTGGGTTTTTCGATAGAGCCCAGCCAGCTGTCCCTCGGGGGTGTAGAGCTGGGCCGTATTGGACAAGCGCTCTCCCTCGCGGATCGCCATTCCGGCGACAATAGTGATCTGCAGTTCCTTTGCCAGAGTGGACAGCCTCATGACGTAGCTGCTCGTTTTGACTACTTCACAGCGCTCCGACATGTCCGTCAGATCGGCTCGCTGGTCCGTGACCTCTCGGTAGTATCCGTCCAGGAAGCACTCGCTGGTGCAGGCGACCTGGGCTCCTGCCGCTGCAGCCTCTCGAATAAGTGTTTCCACCCGACGGAAGTTTGCCTCGCGGTAGTCGTCCGAATCCTTGACCCAACGGGCCACAAGGCCTGCGACCTTGATCCTGACGGGTTCGGTGCGGACCGACGGTCCGCCAGCCAGCACAGGAACGGGCGCCAGCAGTACCGACTTCAGAAAATTTCGTCGCTTCATCTGGGTCTACGGGAACAGTGTGTGATCGTAAGGCCGAGACAAAAATACTAAACCTCTGGTCTCGGGGCAAACCTGGGCGTGTCCTACTCCGGAGAAGAGAACCGCTGAATGATGAACCGCAGAATATCGAACAGGAAAATTTCGAAGTTCAGAGGGAGACTTTGGCCTTCGCATGTTCGGCGTTTTGCGGTTTGTGATTTAGCCTGGCTGGACGGTTTCGGTAATTCCGCCGTTCCGCAGGCCACTCTTGATGGCATCAGCGCCCAGATCAGCTTCGACGCCAACCTTCGGGCCCTGGTCACGCTGAACGTGGCCGCCAACTATTTCGACCTCAACAGCGGCCGCTCCGCCGACCTCTGCCGCAGGGCGCACCACTTCGTGGGTGTACCCAAGGGAACTCAGTTTCCCATAGCCTTTCCACCCGTCTGTGTGAATCACCGCGCCTGGGAGCACGGTTTGCTGTACCGCCTTTTCCAGGCTTTGGGCAGAGGCATCCGGCCGGCACACGTGCCAGCCGGATCCGGCCCATGTGGGGACCCTCGATCTCTGTCGCGATCACGACCAAGCTCTTTCCCGACGCACCACGCCCTCGCCTACCAGGTTTCGCGCCGCCCACATAGGTCTCATCCACTTCCAGCGTGCCCGAAAGGCGATCTCGTCCCGGCCTGACCATGGCCCGCCTGAGCTTGTGGAGCCAAGTCCCGGCCGTGTGATAGCTGCCCAAACCGAGAACCTGTTGGCGGCCCAACGCGCTGACGCACGATATCGCCTATCCTCGACCGCAGTTTCGTTCTCGAATGGGGCCAGCGCTTCCTGGGGCCGGGACTAACCTGGAACTTCATCGGATGGGGAATTATGCAGGAGCAGCCGTTTGACAGAGCCGTGACTGCGAAGGAGCGGTACCGGCATACGGATGCCGGAAACAAGGGACCCGGCAGACAGTGACCCGAGGACTCCTGTTGTGGACCTGCCACCTGTCCCGATCGTTGATCGGGGCCCGCTCCCTCACGGTCACGGCTCTGTGTGCTCGCCGAAGCAACAGCGAGGCGGGATCTTAACCCTTCCAAATCTCCAAGGGCTTTTGCGACACCCTCTGTTCTGGATCATTCTAACCTGACCCAGGGTAGCGCACTTCGCATGCCGAGACATCCTTACGACCCTGGTGCTGGTAGCCTTGTGTATAATCCACTAGCGGGAACGAAAAGCCGAACTGAGTAGGGTAAAAAGAGCTGAATCTGGATCTTAGCCAATGTGTGCGGACGCTGAAATTTCCTCATCCTGTGTTGCCGATGAAAGGGTTGTCGAGGACGAATTGAACTGCGGGGCCAATGTGCTTGCTGCAGGTCAGCAGCACCGGTGGCGACTGTTGGATGATTCGCTGTGGATCCTACGGCAGCATTCGGAAAAGGCGGATCCGGCTCTCGCTGTCTTGAGAACTCTCTTCGATCAGCCTCGGTGGGTCGATCCCAGTTACCTCTACGATGATCGAGGTTCTGACTTGTTCGAAGAGATCAGCCAGCTGCCCGAATACTACCTGACCCGGCTAGAGGATGGCATCCTGGAGCGGGAGGCAGCGAACATCGTGGCCACGGCGCCGGTGGAGTGTCTGGTCGAGCTTGGCGCAGGATTCTCGAAGAAGACGCGGCACCTGCTCAGAGAGCAGGTTAAGCAGCGTGGGCGAGGGATCTTTGCCCCAGTTGACGTCAGTCCTCTGGCCCTGAAGGGTTCGCGCGATCCTCAGCAGGAGGCTTTCCCCGAGATCCAGTTCGAGGGCCTGGTAGCACGCTATGAGGATGCGATCGCAAGCATCGACGTTGAGCTGCCCACCCTGTTCGTTTTCTTGGGCAGCACTGTGGGGAACTTCACCAGGGTGCAGTTCGGGCACTTCTTCCATCAACTGTCCAGTAACATGGGGCCCAACGACTTCTTGCTGCTTGGTGTGGATGAAGTCAAGGAAGCAGCGATTGTGGAGCGTGCCTACAACGATTCCAGGGGACTCACTGCGGACTTCGTTCTCAACGCCTTCGACCACATCAACCGACTCACTGGCAGTAATTTCGATCGAGCGAAGATGGAGTATTCCCCGTTCTACAACTCGCAGAAGAGACAGATGGAGATGTATGCACTGCCTACCTCTTCTCAAGAGATCCGTTTCCCGGACGTCCAGGCCTCGTTTCGGTGGGAAGAAGCTGAGCCGATCCTAGTGGAGATCAGCCGAAAGTTCGTGCTGTCCTCGCTCCTGAGCCAGCTCCAGTTCTTCGGATTGGAGTTGGTACAACGCCATAACGACAGGCAGCAGTGGTTCTCCGTCTTGCTGTTTCGCAGATCCCCCTGACTACCTCAGGGACACGGAAATCTTCAGGAGGCGAGTCTTGACCCGAGCCTCTCCGTTTCAAGCCTCTTGGGCTGCGATGGTCCTCGCTATTTCCCTCACCGCCGTCGCCTTCTCGGCTGCTGCTCGGGAGCTTCAGGTGTCGTCTCCCGCCTCACCTTCGGTTGCTATCCGGGGAGGGCGAATCATCGATGGAACCTCAGATTCGGCGTTTATTGGAGATATATACGTTCGCGATGGCCGAATCGCAAAGGTAGGGGACCTGGGCGAGCTGAAGGCCGACAGAACGATCGATGCGACTGGCCTCTATGTGATCCCAGGCTTTATCGATCTGCACAGCCATGCAGAGACCGGATTGTCCGACCCTCGGCTAGCGGCCGCCGTCAACAACCTTACCCAGGGGATAACGACCGTAGTGGTGGGACAGGACGGGCGCCACCCCTGGTCTGTGGGATCCAGCCTGACGTCACAGGTGGCCAAGTGGCAGAGTCACGGCCTCGGAAACAACATCATCCCCTTGGTAGGGCAGGGCAGCGTCCGCTTGGAGGTCATGGGCTGGAGCTCGGAGCCTGCCACTCCTTCCCAGACCGAGAGAGCCGCTGCCAAGGTCCGGGAATACCTGCAGCAGGGAGCCTGGGGGATCTCGACAGGACTCAGCTATACCCCGGGTTGTTTCTCTTCCACGGCAGAGGTAATAGCCAGCACTGGTCCGGTCAAGGAGGTCGACGGTTTCTACATTAGCCATCTTCGGGACCAGAGTGATTTTCTGCTGGAGGCTCTCGACGAGCTGGTCGAGATTGCCGAAGCCACCGGTGTGCGGGCTGTTGCGACCCACATCAAGTGTGCCGGTCCTCGCAATTGGGGAAAGGCCGGTGCGGTGGTAGCGCGCCTGAAGAAAGCCCGGCAGTCAGGTCTGGCCGTCTATGCCGATCTCTATCCCTATTCGACCTCAAGTGATGGAATCCTGGTTTGTCCCCGCTCGCTTGAGGAATTGACCCAGGACCTGGATCGGTCTGATTGGGAGTTCCTGCTGGAGCTCTCGATGAAGGAGCTGCTGCGAACGGCTTACCGATTGAATCCGGCTCTAACGGCACTCTACACCAACGAGTTCCTGATGCAGCAGCCCGCTTCCACGATCCAATTGGGACTGATTGATTCACTGCGAGAACATGTGCGTTCGGAAAGCGATTTCCTTCAGCGTCTTCGGCGGCTGATGGAGGATTCCCAGGAGCGCGAGCAGGCAGTTAGCCGCCTGGAACGGGAGATCCGACTTTCCGGAGGCAGTGACCAATTTCAGATCGCGAAGCACCCCGATCGAAGCCTGTTGGGCGTGAGCGTTTCCGAAGTGGCCCGGCGCAGGCAGCTCTCGGAGGCACAAGCTTCCCTGGACCTGGTTCTAGAGGGCGCTCTGTTCACGCAGTTTCACATGTCCGAAGAGGACGTAATCACCTTTATGAAGCAGCCCTTCGTCGCAGCGTGCACGGACGGAAAAATTCCTGCGAACGCCAGTGAAAAGATCCATCCCCGATCCTACGGCGCCTTTGCGCGGAGACTGCACCGCTACGTCAACACTCTGGGAATCATCGACATGCCCTTCGCCGTCCACACCGGGACGGGGCTGCCGGCGAAGATCATCGGACTTCAGGACAGGGGGCTCATCCGCAGCGGCTACTGGGCCGACATCGTAGTCTTCGACTCCAAGCGGATTCGGGACAAGGCCAGCTTCAAGGATCCCCACCGGCACAGCGAGGGGATCGAGTGGGTTCTGGTCAACGGTGAGATCGTCCTGGAGCGAGGCAGATCCAATCAGTCTCGGGCCGGTAGGGTTCTACTCAAGGCCGGCAGGGCCGCAGGATCGTAGGGGCCGATATGCTGGCCGACTTTGCCGTTTTTTCCGCCGTCCGGGCTTTCTTCGTGACCTTGTTCCTGCTGCCCAGAGGTCTTGCGTACGCGCTCTGTGGAGCGATTGCTACACTGATCTATCTGGTCGATTGGAAGCATCGCCGAATCGGCCTCACCAATCTGGGGATTGCTTTTCCCAAAGAGGATGATTCCTGGCGTCGCAGGACCCTGCTCCGGAGCTACCGGCAGTTGGGAGATCTAGCCGTGGAGATGAGCCGGTTGGGGCGGCTCACATCGGCCGAGGTTCGTAAGCGCGTCCGCTATGAGGAGGGCCGTGGTCTGGAAAACTTTTTGACTGCCAAGCAGGGCTCCAAAGGCGTTCTGTTCCTGACCGCGCACATCAGCGTTTGGGAACTCCTGCCGGCCGCCCACGCCCTGCACGGTCATCCCCTGAGCTTCATTACCCGTCCTCTCGACAACCCTTTCCTGGAGCGCTGGGTCGTCCGACTGCGGTCCAGGTTTGGCAACCAGGTGGTACCCAAACAGGGTTCGCTGCGACGGATTCTGCGCCTCCTCCAGGAAGGGCGAGACGTAGGATTGCTGATCGACCAGAATACTCAGGTGCAAGACGGGGTCTACGTCCCGCTTTTTGGACGACCCGCTTCCACCAATTCGGCAGTGGCCGCGTTGGCCCTCAGAACTTCGGCCCCGGTAGTGCCGGGCTTCATTTACCCGGACCAGCGGCGCGGACACTACGTGATTCGCTTCTATCCCCCGGTTGAACTAACGCGCACCGGCGACGAAGATTCCGACATCCAGGTGAACACGTCCCGGTTCAATCGCTATATCGAAGAAGTGGTTCGGGAATATCCCCACTGCTGGCTGTGGGGGCATCGTAGATTTCACACGCATCCTGATGGAACAAAGGTCTATTGAAGACTATCAAAGTCAGCTAGAATGCATCTGGTTCACCGCTGGGTCTTGGTTTGGTTGAACATATTTGGATGTGAAGTTTTCCGTAGGAGGGGAAATGGGAGCGAAGATTGGGATCAATGGTTTTGGGCGCATCGGTCGGAATGTGCTCCGGGCAGCAGTCGCTAGTGGATCCGACCTCGAATTTGTTGGGATAAACGACATTACCCAACCTCAGACGCTGGCGCATTTACTCAAGTACGACTCTGTCTACGGTCAGATGCCTGGTGAAGTGGGTAGTGATGAGAACGGCCTGACTCTCGACGGTAGGAGCATCCGGGTTTTTTCGGAGCGGGATCCAGCCCAGATTCCCTGGAGTGAGGTCGGAGCCGACATCGTCATCGAGTCCACCGGGTTGTTTGCGAAGCGCGAGGATGCCTCCAAGCACCTCGGTGACTCCGTAAAGAAGGTCATCATAAGCCAGCCGGCCAAGAATCCTGACGTGACGATCTGTCTAGGTGTCAACAGCGAGATGTATCAACCCGACAGCCACTCCATCATTTCGAACGCAAGTTGCACCACGAACTGCCTGGCTCCGGTCGCCAAGGTCCTTCACCAGCAGTTTGGGTTGGCCAAGGGACTGATGACGACGATCCACAGTTATACCAACGACCAGAAGATTCTGGATCTTCCCCACAGCGATCTGCGCCGAGCCCGGGCGGCCGCACTTTCAATGATCCCCACGACCACCGGAGCGGCGGTTGCGGTAACCCTGGTGCTTCCCGAACTAAAGGGGCGCCTGGACGGAATTTCCATCCGAGTCCCAACCCCCGCGGTGTCCTTGATAGATCTGACAGCGACGCTGGAGAACGACGTAACAAAGCAGGATATAGCGCAGGCATTCCAGCAGGCCTCCAACAACGGCCTGAAGGGAATCCTGGTCTACACCGAAGAGGAGCTGGTTTCGTCCGATTTCATCAGGAATCCGGCCTCGGCAATCGTCGATGGTCCCTTCACCCAGGTTCTAGGCAGCAACATGGTCAAGATCCTAGCCTGGTACGACAACGAATGGGGTTACTCCAACCGGGTGCTAGAACTAGCAGAGCTAGTAGCGGCCGGCGGAGACTAGAATGAAACTCTGGGCAGTGAGCAGTGAACTGCCAGCATTCCAAAGCCAGGTCCGTCAGAGCCGCGAACGACTTGACCCGTTAGCAATATGAGGCCAAGTTCCAAGGAGAGAGCTGGACGGCAGCACAATCGAGCCCACCCTCACTCTGACCTTTAACCCTAGGTTGTCCCAACCAAGCCGCCCAGTAACGTGGTGCCCAATGGAAAAGAGATCCATAAGAAATTTGGAGCTCAAGGGTCGATCCCTTTTCCTGCGCGTGGACTTCAACGTCCCCCTAAACCAGGGACGGATCGCGGACGACACCCGCATTCGCAGCGCGCTCCCCACGCTCGATCTAGCGCTCGAAAGAGGGGCCAGGATCATCCTGGCCTCACACCTGGGCAGACCAAAGGGACAGTACTCAGAAGCCCTCTCTCTAGGCCCAGTCGCAGCCCATCTTTCGTCTCTCCTCGACAGACCTGTAGAGTTCGTAAACCAGTCGGTCGGGCCGCAGGTCAAATCGGCAGTGGCATCCCTGAGCAACGGGCAGATCCTCCTGCTGGAGAATCTGAGATTTCACTCAGGAGAGACGGCCAACGACCCCGGCTTTGCCCAAGGTCTGGCTGATTTAGCCGAAGAATACGTCAACGATGCCTTCGGAACGGCCCATAGGGCGCACGCCTCGACGGTAGGAGTCCCCTCGATCCTGGGCAAGGGAGCCGCCGGCCTCTTGCTGGAACGAGAACTGAAGTACCTTTCCCAGGTTGTGTCCTCTCCTGAACAGCCCGCACTAGCCATTTTCGGCGGAGCCAAGGTCTCCGACAAGATCGCGGTGATGCAGCATTTTCTCTCCTTCACCCAGACGCTTCTGGTCGGAGGTGGGATGGCCTTTACGTTCCTGAAGGCCCTGGGCAAGGAGGTAGGGCGATCCCTGGTGGAAGAGGGCGGATTGATCCTGGCAGAGGAGTTAATGGCCCAGGCCTCAGCCAATGGACTCCAGGTAAAGCTCCCTGTAGACGTGATAGTCGCACCTCGCTGCGAGTCTGGAACCAAGGTTCGTCTCCTCTCGGTTGATGCTATCCCTGCGGACTGGATGGGACTCGACATCGGACCACAGACTCGAAAGGCGTTTGCGGAAGAGATAGGCAAGTCCAAGACCGTGATCTGGAACGGTCCCATGGGGGTTTTCGAGATCGAGGAGTTCTCCCAGGGAACCCTTGAGGTCGCTCGTGCGGTCGCCTCCAGCGACGCCGTATCGGTCGTAGGTGGTGGGGACTCCGTAGCCGCCGTCAGCAAGGCAGGAGTCGAAGAACGCATCACCCATATCTCAACGGGTGGGGGTGCCTCTCTGGAGTTCCTGGCTGGCAGAACGCTCCCAGGAGTTGAAGTCTTGTCGAATAAAGGATAAGTTGAGCGGTCGGCTGGGCTTGGAATCAAAGAAATCTCGGCCCGATTCAGACGGTAAGGACACCTGGATGAGAAAGCCCATTGTGGCAGGCAACTGGAAGATGTTCAAGACTCGAGCCGAGGCCGAGGCGACGGCTCAAGAAGTCCTGTCGCTGCTTGAAGGACAACCCTCACCGTCCCCGGTCGAGGTAGTCATATGTCCTCCTTTTACAGCGATTTCCGCTGTTTTCGATGTGCTTCAGGGGACCCAGATTCGGGTGGGTGCACAGAATGTCCACTGGGAGGATGAAGGGGCCTACACGGGTGAGGTGTCCACGGGGATGCTTCTGGGGTGTGGGTGTGATTACGTCATCCTTGGACACTCGGAACGAAGGCAGTACTTTGGAGAGTCCGATGAGTCGATTCAGCGCAAGCTCGGCAAGGTTCTGACTACCGAGCTCACTCCGATCCTGTGCGTTGGCGAGTCTCTGGAGGAGAGGGAGTCGGGCCGTGCTCAGACGGTGATTGTGGGGCAGATGGAGGGAGCGCTCCAGGGCCTGGGCGCCGATCTTCTTACCCGGATTGTGGTGGCCTACGAACCGGTGTGGGCGATAGGAACGGGGAAGACGGCAACTTCGGAGATCGCCGATGAGGTCCACGGTATGATTCGACAGTGGTTGGCCCAGCAATTCGGAGCGGAGGCCGCCGAGGGCGTCCGCATTCTCTATGGTGGAAGCGTCAAGCCGGATAACGCTGGAGTGCTTCTGAGCCAGGAGCATATCGACGGTGCCCTGGTAGGCGGCGCTAGCCTGGACGCCGCGTCCTTTGCCCAGATTGTGAAATACGACCAAGGCGATCAGCGATAAGGACCGAGTCGGGTATAATAGGATTTTTCGAATCGCGTCAGATTGCCATCTATGAGCGTGTGCGAAGCTGACGCGATCAGAACGGCGGACTGAAAACGATGTTTACGCTACTTATAATTCTCCACATTGTGGCCTGCACGATCCTGGTCCTGATTGTTCTTCTGCAGTCGGGGAAGGCGGGTGATCTGGCCTCGGCCTTTGGTGGAAGCAGCAGCCAGACGGCTTTCGGAGTCCGCTCGGCAGCCACCATCCTGACCAAAGGCACCACCATTTGTGCCATCACCTTCATGGTTACTTCTCTGGGGCTGGGAATCCTGTTCACGAGGGGCACAACCTCCAGCGTAATGGAGGAACTTCCGGCTGCCGAACAGGCTGCTCCGATTGCGGCTCCGGAAGAGTCCCCGCCCTCGGATACGGAGCCTGCGGCAGATCAGCCCCCCGCTCAAGAAGCCGCGCCTGCAGAGGCAAATCCCAAAGAATAACTCCGTGCCGGAGTGGTGGAACTGGCAGACACACCATCTTGAGGGGGTGGCGCTCGAAAGGGTGTGCGGGTTCGAATCCCGCCTCCGGCACCATTTCTTGTCTTTTGTTTAAAACAAAAGACTTGCAATCTAGATTCCCTCAAAAATCTAACGTATAGCTAAACAAAAAGCTTCAGCACACTCCTACTACGCCTGGTCATTTCGGTAGGACTCATCTATCTGAGCTCCGTGATTTCCTTACGGCTCCTCTGGTTTTCCAAACTGCGAAAGAAATTGCGAGGGCAGGATGATGTTGTTGCTGCGCGGTTGGTCCGGCTAGAATCCTCTGAGTTAGGTATTTCCGTTGCCTGGAGTCGGACTGCGCAACGCCATTAAAAAAAGGAAGTGAACAAGAGCTTGGATTTTCGCAAACACCGATGAGGCCTCTATCAATTGTAGTGCTATGGTTACTGAGTGCTGGAGCAACAGCACAGGACCCGGGCACTGTTGCCTCACCATCAGAGCCCATCCTCCGCTACGACATCCAGGCTCGCCTGGATCCGGGATCCAAGACCGTTGAGGGAGAGCAGATTCTCATTTGGCGGAATCCTTCCCAGGAATCGATCCAGGATTTCCATTTCCATCTCTATCTGAACGCCTTCAAGAACAACCGTGCTTCCCGCTCGGATTCCAGGCCGACCATGGCGCAATAGAGTATGAGCTCCTGAGAGAGGTCGAGAACTTTGGCCCTCAGACCAGGCTTCGTTTCGGCGACCTCTGCCGAATGGTTGACCGGGCAGCCTGCTTCGACTTGGATGTCGGTGATCTTGACTGCGCCGCAACTCTCGTTTTGAAGACACTCTCAGACAGTTGATCCAAGCGATTCTCCAGGCATGGCGGGCAATGCCATGTTCGCTGTACTACTTCCCACCAATCGTCCGGGGGGGGCTGAGTGAGAAGCCGGAGTTGAAGCCGGGGGGTGACCTAAGTTGACTTGACTAGTCAGGTCACATTGGCTAGAGTCTCGATTCTATGAAGGATCTGTATTCCACCTACGAGGCCAAAGCCAAGCTGAGCGAGATTCTCCGACAGGTGCGGTCGGGTAGGACGATCCGGATTGCGCATCGTGGAGAGCCGATAGCCGAGATCCGTCCCATCGATCCGAACCCCGCAGGCTGGGAAGGGCGGGTCCGAGAACTCACGGAGCGGGGTGTGCTGGTACGCAACGCGCGCCCACAGAGCAAGTTGCTTCCCATCCAACGCAAGCCCGGCGCGTTGAATCGTTTTCTGGCGGAGCGGGATAAATGAGCTCCGCATACGTGGATTCGTCCTGTGTCGTAGCGATTGCTTTTGAGGAACCAGGTTTCGCCGACCTGGTCCAATATCTCGAGAGTTACGACGAACTCTTTTCCTCAGCGCTCCTCGAGGCTGAGTTGCGTGCGGCCCTCGTCCGTGAAGGAGTGGCCAGCGACGCCCAAATGCTCCACGCTATTTCCTGGGTGCTGCCTCAGCGACCGCTCAGTACCGAAATCACGCGAGTCCTTGCCGCCGGCTACCTACGAGGGGCTGATTTGTGGCATCTAGCCTGCGCGCTCTTTCTGGCCCAGACGCCACGCGACCTCGATTTCGCCACCGTCGACCGGCGGCAGGAGAAAGTTGCCAGAGCGCTGGGATTCGGCATCGGACTCTGATGCGGATACTTGTATAGCGAGAACTGAGCAGGGACTGAAAGCAGCATTCCGTCGAGTAGTACCACCGAGAGTCTTGCGGTACTGTAGAGCAGAGGGTGCTAGAAGTGGGGCATAAGGTGGGAGCCGCGACAGTGGGTAATACCCCAGAAGAAGGTCCGCGTTTAGAGCAGGTTCGGCTGGAGAATGAAGAGCTGAAGCTCGAGCTGGAAGAGCTCAGGCGGGTCAAGCCATGGTACCACAAACTGAGCCAGATTGTCCCGATGCTCATCACAGTCTTCGCCGTTGCAGGTTTTTTGTGGAGGGTTATCCAGTATCAGGACCAGCAGACCACGAATCGGGAGACACAGCAACGCGAATTCATGAAACCTTGGCTCGAGAGTCAGCGCGAGATCTATTCGCAAGCTCTATCAGCCGTGGCAACGATAGCGAATTCAGGTGAAATGCAGAACGTGAAGCAGGCTACGGAGCAGTTCTGCAGCTCTATCAGGGAAAGATGATCCTGGTTGAAACCAAGAGTGTTTCTAATGCCATGGTTCACTTCGGGCGTTGTCTCAATGGGTCCGATACCTGTGGTCCAGATAAGATGAACCGTCGCTGCCAAGCCTTGGCGTCGGCGATGGCAGAGTCAATGGCCACGACGGCAAGAATGATATTCAATCAATTCTCCGACAACCAGTTTCGGTATAGCTCTAGCCTTCAGGACGATTGAAGAAGCATCGCCTGGCCGGGCACAGGCTGTTGAGGACCTCAAGGAGTGGCTGACCCTCTGGCAGAGACATCATTCGGAACCCTCAACTATCTTGTCCTGATAGGCTACTTCGTCGTAGTCTTCGGTTTGGCCCTGGCCCTTTCCGGTAAGCAGAAAGATACCTCCTCCTATTTCCTAGCCAACCGCAACATGCCCTGGCTGGCGGTTTCCTTGAGTATGGTTGCCAGTCTCCTGAGTGCTCTGACCTATCTGGGGGCGCCGGCGGTAGCCTACCGGGAGAACGCCGCTCTGGTGTTGGGATTGCCGGCAGCGCTGTTGGCTGCTCCACTGGTCATTTGGCTCTTTTTCCCCATTTATCGACGGCTCAACTTGACCAGTATCTACGAATACGTGGGCGCACGTTTCGGGAGTCGTGCCCGCTACGTCGCCTCGTTTTTCCAGATCCTGCAGATCCAGGGATGGATGGGGATCGCACTCTATGCCCCAGCCCTGGCTCTTTCGACTGCCACCGGTCTCAACCTCTGGACCGCAATCGTCGTCATGGGGGTGGTAGCGACCGCCTACACTACCCTGGGTGGGATGGCCGCCGTGATCTGGACTGACGTACTTCAGTTTCTCATTCTGGCTCTGGGGGCGGTTCTGATCGCCTTGTCCCTCGCAGAGCGCGTGCCAGGCGGGACCGGGCAGATCCTGGAGATGGCTTCCGCCAACGACAAGCTGCCCTTGCTGGAGCCGAGCTTCAGCTTCACGGAAATCAACGGGCTGGCCGTGGTTCTTTGCTACTTCATCATCGCCTTCAATCAGTACGGAACCAGTCAGGTGCCAGTCCAGCGGCTGCTCTCCGTCAGGACTCTTTCAGGGATGGTCAAGGCGCTCATTCTGGATCACGTTTTGGAGATCATCATTATAGGGCTCCTCTATTTCATTGGCCTGGGCCTCTTTGCCTATTTCTCGCTGTTTCCCGAAAGGCTAGCTGACGGGATCGGCGGAGATCGGATTCTGCCCTTCTACATCCTACACGCCCTGCCGGCAGGACTTTCGGGGCTGATCATCGCTGCCATATTCGCTGCTGCCATGTCTACCGTCGATTCGGGGATTCACTCCATGAGTACGTTGATCCTAGTCGATTTCGTCACGCCGCTGAGGAAGGCAGCCCTGGAAGCCCGACGGAGTCTAGAAGTTGCCCGTGGACTAACCATCGCCCTGGGGCTGGTGGCGACTCTAGCGGGTCTGTTGGTCTCCCAGACCGAGGGGATCCTGAAGGCGATCAGCGTCGTGGGCGGATATGTGGGCGCACCCGTGACCGCTCTATTTCTGCTTGGTATATTGACCCGTAGGGCTGACTTTTGGGGGTGGCTGATCGGTACCTGCCTGGTCACGATTCCGATGCAGTTCTACATCCAGAACCATACCGATACCCACTGGGTCTTCTTCGGACCCATCGCGATGGTCAGCTGCTTCGTCGTCTCGTACCCGTTCAGCCTGATTCTGGCAAAGTGGTGGCACCTCGAACCCGCCAGCAGGGAGTTTACTATTTGGCGAAGTTATTCTTGACAGAGCCCTAAGCGTCGTCCTAAAGGGAGAGGAAATGGGCATTGTCAAGAAACCAGCGAGGTCAATCTCAACGGGATTGACCTCGCTGGTTTCTTGGCGATAGACATTTCCGCTAGGAGGATGTTATTCCTTCGTAATGGAGTCTGCGAGAGCTTCATCAAGGATTGCGACGGCCAGGTCGATTTCCTCGGTGCTGACCGTTAGAGGAGGCGCTATACGAAGAACGCCAAACATGCCTGGAAGGCGGACAATATTCACGTTTAGTCCAAGTTCCAAACAGCGCTTCGAGACTCGGGCTCCCAACTGTTCCGCAGGTTCCCGACGTTCCCGATTAGACACCAGCTCGAGACCCAATAAGAGGCCGCGACCTCTTACCTTGCCAATACACTCATGTGACCTCTGCAGTGACTCGAGACTGGCTCGGAGATACACGCCCAACTCTGCTACCTTGCGGGTAAGGGCTTCGCGTTGGACTACCTCCAGGACAGCGAGCCCCACATTAGCGGGCAAGGGGTCGGAGACGTGAGAAGTGTAGAAAAGAAATCCCTTTTCGTAACAGTCTTGTTCAATCTCAGAGCTGGTTATGGTTGCTGCCAGGGGTAGTCCAGCTCCGAGAGTCTTTGACAGCGTCAGGGTGTCCGGCGTCACATTGTGTTGCTCGAAAGCGAAAGCTGTCCCTGTGCGGGCCAGCGCAGTCTGAGCCTCATCGACAATCAGCAGCATTTGTCTCTCGATTGCCTTGCTGCGGAGACGCTCCAGATATCCCGGCGGGAGCTCAACGATGCCACCTGAGCTGATGATGGGTTCCACGATGATTGCGCATAGGCTCCTACGGACTGTCGGTCGAGTAGATCGAATCCAGCTTCGAGGCAAGTAAGGTCACATTTTTCACGACAGTGCTGAATCGGGCAGTGGTACGAATTTGGCGTGGGCAAGGCCATTGACCCCGGCATCGCCGGACCGTACCCCTTGTGGCCTGCGCAGTAAGTGCTGGATGCAGAGCCGGCGGTCATTCCGTGCCACGAAGTCGTGAATCCCACAACCTCGAAGCCACCCGTGTGCAATTTTTCCATTCGCAACGCCGCTTCGTTCGATTCGCTGCCCGTGGTCACCAACAGTGTCTTCTCGAGTGCAGGCGGCAGCATCTGGCTGAGCTCTGCACACAGCCTAATAACTGGAGTCGAGAGCATGGCGCTGAAAAGATGCAGAATGGTCTCTATCGATTCCCGCATTGCCGCCAGGATTGCTGGATGATTGTGTCCGAGAATGGAACACATCTGCCCCGATGTGAAATCGAGGATCGGTCTGCCTACCTGGTCGTAGACATAGGACCCTTTTCCCCGACTGAGCAGGAAGGGGCAGAATTCTGCTCCGTATCGGATCAGGTAGTGGTCGACTAGCTCCGATAGATCGCTCGATACTTCAGGAATTCGTTTCTTTTGACAACTCTGTTATCCCTCCGGAAAGACGATAGATGAGACGGCCACGCCCAGTCGCCGTGAATCCTTCGAGTTGGGTAAGACTTCCTTGGGGACGAAGATATCGCTGAGGATGGAAATCTCCAGCTCGTCTTCTTCGGCGGAGCAACCCCGAAGCTCCAGCGTCGCCGACCAGCGGCCCCGAGGAATGCGGTTCTGAAAGATGGGCTGACCGCACGAACGGATGGTCAGGTTGGTCCCCCGATGGCCCGCTCCGGGCCAAACGGATCGCAACCAATCGGGGTGTGTAACCCAGCTCCTTTTGAGAGACCTTTAGATTGGCGGCCTCATCGGTCCAGCGGACTAACCTGCTTGCCCAGCGCTCCTGCTGGTGGGAGCCCCCTTCTTCGCGGGCCCAAAGCGACCCCGGAGTCTTGACGGCGAAGTTCCTGGGAGGGGAGTAATCCGGGGTCTTGTAGGCCCGACTTAACACCTGCCTGGACGGCGCGGGGTGAATGGTGAAGACCTCGATCCGATTACGGCCGTGCCGGAAGAAATTTTCGGGCAAGATGGCGGACCAGATCTGGGACGTCTGCTGGGCACTCCCCTCCAAGTGGAGGGTTGCCCCGATAGTGCCGTTGACGGCGATTGCGAGATCCGTTCCCGAAGTAGTCGGACGTCCCTTCTTGAGGGATCCCGAGATCTGCGCTGGGACGAAGTGGGAGGCAGGGTCCACCCGCTCGTATAGAGCCGGAAGATCGAGTGTGAGCCGGTCCAGGGAAGGGCCTCGGACACCGATCTCCTGGGGAGTCCGCCCCAGGATCCAGAGCTTTTCTGGTGAGGCGACAGGTGCCGGATTCGAGCCGGATTCGAATAGGTCGACCTTTCTCTTCACTGCCTCTTGCACGGCGACTCGAACGGCCTCTTGCCCGTACTGGTGGCGTCCAGTGCCGAACGCCCATCCATTTCCCAGGGAACCCCGATCCCAGTAAGCTGGGCAATGGTGGGGAGGATGTCAATGGTCTCCAGATGGTCGTCCTGGTAAATGGGTGCTGTCTGAGCAGCCGGCAGTTTGATCAGAAGCGGAACCGGAAGGATTTCTGAGAAGTTGGTTGCGGAGGGCGATTTGAAACGGTCTCCGGGGCGGAAGCTGGCTCCGTGATTCGAGGTCACCAGTATCAGCGACCGGCTGTACAGGTCGTTTTCTCGGAGCCTCTCGGGAAGCGCTCCCAGCAGGGAGTCCACCATTCCGAGCTGGAGCAGGTGGCGTTGATAGGCCTCATGAGTAGGCTGTTTGTCGCTACTCCAGCGTTCTCCTCGCCCGAGACCTTTCAGGTCGGGCAGAGCCGCGTAGAGCTTTCCCGTGGGCAGGTAGAGATAGGGTTCGTGGGGCAGCAGGATATGGAAGAAGTAAAGGGGAGGCCGTTCTCCCTCCTGGGGACCGATGGAGGCGATCCTATCGAGAGCGGCACTGCGTCGGTCTCGATCTCTCCAGTGGACCCACAGTTCTCGCCAGGGCCTGGAGGTTCCCTCGGCCAGATCTCTCCAACTCTTGCTCGCGGGAGGAAGAGACTGACCCAGATCGCCGGGCAGCAGGAGGTGAAGGTAGAGGATTCCGAGATCCAACAGAAGCGCTTCTAGTCGGGCCTCTCGCGAGTCTTCCAATCGGTGGCAGGTCGGCTCCGGACAGAGCCGAGTGATGGGTTCGAAGGAGTAGACCCGGTGAGTTGCGGCGAAGAGCGTGAGAAGGTTTTCCGGATGATGTTCTTCGATCGGTAGGTCTTTCGGTTTAGGATATCTACCCGTCAAGAGGGCCGGAAGAGTCCAGCCGGTGCGGTCACCGACAGTCGTCGCCCACCGAAACCAGAGACTCTGCTGGGCCAGGGCAGCGGAATGAGGATACCGCCGGGAGTCGATCTCGCCGCTTGAATCCAGAAGGTATCCCAGGGAGAAGAGAAGACATCCGGCGATGGCCGTGCAAACGAGCAGGAGCCCGGGACCCTCTCAGAGGCGCTTCAAGCCCTGAAGCATGAGAGCTTCTGCCAACACAGGGTCACCAGCAGGCCGTGTGTCCAGCGGTAGACTCGTACCCCGAAACTACGGGACAGTCCGGTCAGCAGAAGTAGGGGCAGGGGAAACAGCAGGATCAGAAAGGCCCCCAGCAGGAAGGTCTCCCAGGACGTCAACTTGTGGGCGACCAGAAACTGGACTTGCTTCGAGATCAGATCCAGCAGGGGTTGAGCGATGGCGAAGCTGGACAGGGTGAGTAGATGCAGGGCCGCAACCGGTAGGGGGATTGGGCTTGTCGTCTTGTGAGTGGCCATGACTCATGGCCACTTTCGCATACTGGGAGTCTGGGCGGTAGGCCGGATTCTTCAGGTACCGTGGCAATCCCTGTTGGGTCACGCCTTCTTGCCGATATTCACGTAGGTGTGCACATGCGGCGATCCTCGGAAGTGCCACACCAGGGTCGGCGCCTCCAGTCGCCAGATCTCCCATTCCTGATCGTCGCCCAGATTGGCGCTCTGGTAGAAGGCCAGATGCAGCTTATCCAGACCGCCTCCGGCCTTCAGCAGCGACATCGTCTCCTTGACGTCCTCCTCCCGAAAGGGAGCCAGGAGGACCTGCATTGTTTCTTCGACCAGTTTCCGTTGATCCGGAGAGAGCTCACTGGCGGCAATGCCGGAAAAGCTGGCGCCGGGACCTTGGATCGGGACCTCTGTTTCCAGCGGCGCCTTGGCCAGGAGAGCTTTCTGGCGCTGCTTACCATCCAGGGCCTGGAAGACCTGATTGGCCTTTTCCAACTGGTAATAGTAGACGTTACCGGGCAGGCCAACCTGCGAATCACCAGCGCCGTGCCCGTAGACGATCGGGCCTCCGAAGGCGGTGTTGTTGAGGCTGTTACCGTCGGCACGAAGGGTGAGATGCCGCCCTGTCATCTCCCACAGGAACTTGTCTGAGCTAGGATCCCGGAAGATGGCCATGGCGTAGCGTCCGATCCCTCCCCAATCCTCTTTCATTTGACGGAGCAGGCGTTCATAACCATCGGGACTCGTGACCGAGCGCAGGATCTGGTCGATCAGATGGCGCTGCTCGTTGGTATAGAAGTCGCTGCCGATCCCCGGTTCGGTAACCTTCCAGTTGGCGTTGATGCGAGTGCGTCTGCTGTCATTCCAGGGCAGAAGCACCACCGACTCCTGGGATTCCGTCAGGCTGTCATGGAGGGTCTGGACGATGCTTTCAGCCGCGCTTTCGGGGGTTGGTGCGGCCTCTGAGAAGCGAGAAAGTCCCGCTCCCACGGGTAAGGAGCTGGCCGCTACAGTGCTCACCTTTACCATAAAATCGCGGCGACTCAGAGGATTGTTTTCGCCAATCATATTCAAGTCCTCTCCAGCGCCGCTCTTTCTACGGCCTTTCCGGTTGCTTCGATCAGTCCATCGACATGGCTCTCCTGCATGGGCAGGGAGAGGCAGCACATGCTCAGGGTATGGCCTAGGAAGTAGCCTTGTTCCAGCAGTGCTAGAAATACACGATAGGCCATGGCCCCGTCGTTGCGGGCCAAGTCGCGTTCGTTCCTGATCTCTCCCTCGACGAAGTAGATGCTGAAGGTTGAGCCTACACCCACCGCCTGCGCGACGACACCCTGGCGGGAGAAGAGGTTGTTGAGTCCGTTGCGGAGACGTTCGCCCAACCGGCTCAAGTGTTCGAATGCCTCGGGGGGCAGTTCTCGCAGCATCGCCAGGCCAGCCGTCATCGTCACCGGGTGGGCACTGAAGGTTCCACTCTGGGAGAACCCGGTGGGACCCTTGGAAGTGTCGAATAGGCCCATGATATCGGCTCTCCCACCGAACGCGCCCACCGGAAAACCGCCGCCGACGATTTTGCCAAAGCAGGTCAGGTCGGGGTCGATTCCGTAGAGGGCCTGCAGTCCACCAGTCCCGGTGCGAAAGCCTACGATCTCGTCGAAAATCAAGAGGACGCCGTTCTTGCGTGTAATCTCTCGCACTGCTCGAGCGAATTCGGGGCGCAGGGGAAGGGTCCCGGCCTTGGGATCAAAGATGACGCAGGCCAATTCGTCACGGTGCTCTTCCACCAGCTTTTCAACCGCGGCCTCGTCGTTGTAGGGCAGCACCACGACCTCTGATGTTACGTTCGGAGAGAGGCCTCCGGCGGTGGCTACTGAGTAAGGTGCGTCTGCCGGACCGGCCTTGTCTGGTGGAGGGGCAGAGCTGCTCACCTCCACGAGGTCGTGGCTGCCGTGGTACCCGCCCTCGAACTTTGCGATCTTGGGTTTTCCGCTGAATCCACGGGCCAGTCGGATGGAGTGAAGGGTGGCCTCGGTGCCCGAGTTGACGAAGCGGATCGCGTCTACTGAAGCCACCCGTCGACACATTTCCTCGGCGATCTCGGCCTCGACACCCATGGGGGCACCCACGGCCAGGCCTCTAAGCATCTGCGCCCGAATGGCCTCTATCACCTTGGGGTGATTGTGGCCTAGTATCTGCGCGGTGTGATGATTGGCGAAGTCTACGTATCGATGGCCGTCCAGGTCGTAGAGGTAGCATCCCTCTCCCCGCTCCATCCCAAGCGGATAGGGAGGGTAGAAATAGGCTCCCTTGATGGGACCAGAAGTGTAGTTGCTCGCTCTTTCGAACAACTCGCGTGAGCGAGACGTTCGTTCGACATAGGCTTCTTCCAACGATGCGAGTTTCTGGGTCATGATCTTCTCCTTGCGATCAGTTTGAACTCTAAGCTGTAGATCCTGTCACCATCGAGCCTTGAGTGCAATCCGAAATGAGGGCTGTCGTATTGCGTGATCTGGAAGTCGGGTCACGGGGAACAGGTTGCAAGTTGCAGGTTGCGGAAGTCTGGGACTCCATGAAACCAAGTCCGAGGCCATGTCTCACTAACCTGAAACTTCAATAGGCTCCGGTGGATCGAAGTGGGTGCGGTCTCCAGGCCGAACTATTCTTCTTTTCGAGCCTTTGGCTCGATACACGGCGGCCTGGAGCCCACCGCTACGACCTGATCTGCTCGATGGCCGAGTGTGCTAGCACCCGAATGGAGCATGGCTTATGATCGGAAACTTGAGGGCGCTATCCGACTCGGAGTGAAGGGGAATGGGGGAATAGATCGTGGCAGATAGCGAGGTTCGTTTGGAGAAGATGACCCGGCGGGAGTTCCGAGAGGCCCTGGAGGCCGGACACTTTGAAGCTTGTGTGATCCCCACCGGTGCCATCGAGCAGCACCTGGAGCACCTGGCTATGGAGCACGACATCCGGTCGTCGGAGTGGGTCGCTGAGGAGGCCGCCCGGCGCCTCTATCCGCGCGTGGTGGTCACCCTGCCGATTCGGGTTGGGATTTCCGAGCACCACATGGTCCACAAGGGCTCTCTGACCGCAAAACCGGGGTCGTGGTTGGCC